>Ga0180437_10002629_pt1 | contig 28182 bp, 26 predicted proteins | sample SS_ome_4_FD_132410 | JGI IMG/M metagenome (GOLD analysis project Ga0180437, IMG submission 132410) | Hypersaline lake sediment archaeal communities from the Salton Sea, California, USA - SS_3_D_1 metaG | ecosystem: Environmental > Aquatic > Non-marine Saline and Alkaline > Hypersaline >...
CCTATTGCTGCCTAGACAGCGAAGAGATGACTCCGACTCACCGGACAAGATGATGCAGCGACCGTCCTCAAAGGAGGTGGACTGAGACCTTCGCCTTGACAAACAGCGCGCTTTCAGAGATGTTCCCGGGAGCCAAGCGCCAAAGGCAAACCGGAGACGTCCCCAACGCCGAGAACCCCCCGATGCGGCGGTCCTTCCGCTGATTTGGCTGAGCAGCGACGGTCCGAACGTCGAGCAGCGAGCCCAGGTTGCGTGCCCACGGGAAGAGTGCCCGAAACTGCGTCACCAACGCGATATCCAGCCCGCGCATCAATCGGTCGACCCGATCGGTATCGTGGTCGAGGTCGAGGATGATGTCGATGTCGGAGCACGGAGATGATGTCTCGCCCATCGCGCTCCCGTAGACGTACACGGCGCGAAACGCGACGCCGAGACCGCCGAGGTATTCCCCCAGACTCTTGGCCAGAGCGTAGCGGAACCTTCCGTGCATCTCAGGATCGCGAGATCGGAGTTGTTCGAGCACATCCTCCGGGTACTTGCCGGTCCGCCTCGAGCAATGCTCCAGGGCCTGGATGAACAACTCCTTGGCGGAGGCCTCGACGGGCTGGAGCCCGCTCGGCGTCTCGGTCATCGCCACCTCCGGCCGCTACGGGAAGATCCCCCGCATCTGAATTGCCGCGGCAACCCGTTCGACCCCCAGGATGAAGGCTGCCAATCGAAGCGAGACGCCACGGGTCTCGGCAAGCGCCCAGACCTCATCCATCGCCCGCTGGAGGATACTCCCGAGTCGCTGGTTCGTCTGCTGCTCTTCCCACGGGAAGCACTGGATGTTCTGCACCCACTCGAAGTACGAGCAGACCACGCCGCCGGCGTTGGCCAAGATATCGGGCACGATCACCGCACCGCGCTCTCCGAGGATCAAGTCGGCCTCCGGCGTTGTGGGACCGTTGGCGCCTTCGACGATCACCTTCGCCTGCACGTTCCCCGCGTTGCGCGCAGTGATCTGCGCCTCAAGCGCCGCCGGAATCAGGACATCGACGTCGAGGCACAGGAGCCCCTCGTTCGTGATCTCCTCGACCCCGGGGGCCTGATATCCTGCGAGCAGATGCCCGGGGGACTGCGCAACGTATCGCAGTGCATCGTCGACATCAAACCCGGTCGGACAATGATAGGCGCCCGAGACGTCGCTGATGCCGACGATCGTCGCACCGTGTTGCGCGAGCAGCTGAGCCGCGATCGACCCGACGTTCCCGAAGCCTTGAACGGCAATCCGCGCGTCGCCGATCTCCATCCCGAGTCGCTCAAGGACACCGAGAGTCACGAACATGACGCCCCGACCGGTGGCCTCACGACGGCCGGCCGCGCCGCCCATTTCGATCGCCTTCCCGGTCACGATCCCCGGCGTCGCCTCGCCCCCGAGTACGCCGGCGGTGTCGACAATCCAGTTCATCACTTCAGCGCTGGTGTTCACGTCGGGCGCCGGGATGTCCCTCCGCGTCCCGATGAGCGGGTAGATCATCGCGGTGTACCGGCGGGTCAGGCGCTCCAATTCCCTTTGCGTCAGACGCGACGGATCGACGGAGACGCCGCCCTTGCCTCCACCATAGGGGATGTTGACCACGGCGCACTTCCACGTCATCCACCCGGCCAGCGCCTTTACCTCGTCTGCGGTGACCCCTGGGTGGTAGCGGATCCCACCCTTGCACGGCCCACGCGCGCTGCTGTACTGCACACGGTAACCGGTGAAGACCTCGATCTCGCCGTCGTCGCGGACGACGGGCACGCTCACCTCGAGGGCTCGCTCGGGCTGCCGAAGGATTTTCCAGATCCCGTCAGGGATCTCCGTGTATTCTCGAACCATGTCGAGCTGCTGCAGCATCATCTCGTACGGGTTGACCTGAACGTCTGCCAGATCGCTTGCCGTTCTTCGGGGTATATCTCGAATCGTCACCAGATCCTCACCTCCTGCGCAGAGGGTATCCGAGCCGCTGACACCGCAATAGGACTCTCGACGGAACAATTCCCTTATTCTTGCGGAACACCGACCGTTGATTGACGGAGCCACGCGGTCGAATCGGACCGACAATGTCCGCTGATTGACGTTCGCCATATACAAATCGCACGCAGTGATAACTTTCGTAAGGCGGTGCATCAGCCGTCATCTGACGGTTGGCGGAGCGCCATCCGCCGGAGGATTCTGCTCGATCAGGCGGACATCCGCGGGTCAATCTGCATTGGGCGGTGCCCGGCAACCGTGTACGGTCATCTCGGAGGGAAGACCCGATGAACATCGCAAGTCAGCAGACTATCGATTTGCTTCGCGATCTCGAGGATGTGTTCAACCGACACGATCCGTTCCGGGTTCGCTACGAACCCAACGAGCTCATCTGCCAAGCCGGGAGTTACGCCGCCGGTGTTTACCTGCTGACCGCGGGGATCGTCCGTGAGACGTACGTCGATCTTCTGACCAAGCACGGCGAGGTGTGGATGGGGCTTCTCGGTTCGGGGGAGTTGATCGGCAGTGAGTTCTTGCTGCCGGATGACGACCGACTCCATCGAACTTCGTGTCGCGCGGTCTCCACTGCGTCGCTCTTGTTCCTCGAGCGACAGGCGTTCGAGACCGCGGTGGAGACGCATGAGGTCCTGCGCCGGTTCCTGTTTGCACATCTGGTCGAGCGCAGTTTCAACCTGGTTCGCGCCCTGTGGCGATTGCAGGTCGGGCCGGAGGAGCGCGTCTGCTCGCTGCTGCTCGATCTGGCTCGCCTCGGCGAGCAGATGCCGGGAGGTAGGGTCGCGATGCCTGAAGCGATCGATCTCCGATTGCTCGCGGGTCTCCTGTGTCTCTCACCTTGGCAGACCAAGCGGGCTTACGAGTCGCTTGCGGGAGTGGATCAAACCGGAGATCGATTGACGTTCGCGCCGGAGGAACTCCTCGGCTGGCGATCGGAACGGAAGCCGGCTTCTCGGACCTAGAGGGTCTCCTCGATGATCGAGAGGTAGAAGTCGTTGACCCGCGCCCTCGCGGCAAGACTGGCAAAATCCTTGATCCAAATCCGACTCATCTTGGTGGCAATGAGGTTCAGTTCTCGGAACCGCTTCAACCCGCGGGTCAGTGTTTCCACCGACACGCCAAGGATCTCGGCCAGCGTTTGACGCGACACCGGGAGGTCGATTTGCATCGCCGTCCCGTCCGACGTCTTCTCGCCATACTTGTTGGCCAGCGCAATCAGCAGGAGCGCCAGGTTGCGGTCCATCGACTCGACCGCTTCGCGGGTCAGTTTGAACTCGAGCATGATCACTTCGCGGGACAGCCAGCGACAGAGATCGGCGAACAGCCGCGGGTGATCCTTGCTGAAGCCAAGGATGTTCGAGCGCTCGAAGAAGAAGAGGTCCGACTCGACGATGGTCTTGGCGAATTGGACGTTGACCGGTTCGCGCTCGAGGAAGATCGCTTCCAGCCCGAACATCTCCCCGATCGCCAGGAATCTCAAGTATCGCTTCTCCCGTCCATGGCTGGCGTACTTGCCGATGCTCACCAAGCCGGATCGGACGATGTAGATCCCGGATGCGTAGGAGCCCTCCTGAGCGATAAGCTCTCCCTCGCCGAAGTGGACCGAGAGCGAGATCCGACCAAGTTCCTCGATCCCGTCGGCAGACAGGGACGGGAAGACCTGCCTGAGGAAAGCGCCCTTCGTCCCTGGGTCCAGTCCTCTCGCGCCGAGTTCGGCCTTCATCCCGGAAGCTCCTTCATCCCCTGCGAGACACGAGGAAAGCCGGAGCCCCATCGCGGAGCTCCCGTCTGCGATATGCACTCGTTCGGATGAACCAAACCTACACCCAGCCGCGCAGCCGCATCGCCTCGGCGACGCGCACGATCGAAACCAGGTAGGCGGCCGTTCGGTTGTCGACGTTCCTTTCTTTGGCCATGTTGTGGACCGCGTGGAACGCCTCGACCATTTTGGCCTTCAGCCGTGTATGAACGTCCTCGATCGTCCAGTAGAAGCCGCCGATGTTCTGGACCCACTCGAAGTACGAGACCGTCACGCCGCCGGCGTTGCAGAGGAAGTCGGGAATCACGTACTTGCCGCTCTTCGACAGGATGTCGTCGGCTTCCGGGGTCGTCGGACCGTTCGCTGCCTCGGCGATGATCTTCGCCTTGACGTTGGCCGCGTTCGCCTCGGTGATCACGTTCTCGATCGCCGCGGGGATCAGAACGTCGACGTCAAGCTCGAGGACCTCCTCGTTGGTGATCGACTTGAGGCCGTCGAAGCCGGCCACCGTCCCGGTCGACCTTTTGTGCGCAGCGGCCGCCGTAGGATCGATGCCGTTGGCGTCATGAACGCCGCCGCGCGAATCGGTGACCGCCACGATCTTGCTGCCGGCCAGCTCCTGCATCAGCGTGCCGCAGTAGTAGCCGGCGTTTCCGTAGCCCTGAATCGCGACCGTCGCTCCGTTGAGGTCGATGCCGAGCGCTTTGGCCGCCTCGATGACGCAGTAGACCGCCCCGCGGGCCGTCGCGTCCCCGCGACCAAGCGATCCGCCGAGCGGGATTGGCTTCCCGGTGATGACGCCGGGAGCGTTGTGGCCGACGATGGTCGAGTACTCGTCCATCATCCAGCCCATGATCTGCGGGGTCGTGTAGACGTCGGGGGCCGGAACGTCCTTCTCGGGGCCGATGAACCGCCCGATCGCGCGAATGAATCCGCGCGCGACGCGCTCGGTCTCCCCAAGCGAGAGCTCCTTCGGGTTGCAGACCACACCGCCCTTCCCACCGCCGTACGGGATGTCGACCACGGCGCACTTCCACGTCATCCACGCGGCGAGTGCCTTCACGGTGTCGAGCGTCTCGTCGGGGTGGAAGCGAAGCCCGCCCTTGGTCGGCCCGCGCGCGTCGTTGTACTGCACGCGGAAACCAGTGAACGTCCGCACCTTGCCGTCGTCCATGCGAACCGGGAAGTGCACCTCGAGAGTCCTCATCGGCTCGCGTAGCAGCTCGTGCACCTGCGGGTCGAGCTGAAGCTTTTCTGCCGCCTTGTCAAGCTGGCGCTGTGAGATCTCAAACGGGTTCAGCGTGGATTCGCTGGCCATCTACTGTCCCCTCCCGAATGCCCTAGAGATATGCCATTCGGTCCAGCGACAGTCGCAGTCACACCGAACGGCGGGGCCATTATACTGGCCGAAGCGCAGACTGCAACGCAAAGGGATGGGCGTTCCCCTCGCGTCAGAGTCGGGCGATGATCGCAAGCAGAAGGCGACGCATCTCCGCCCCCTTCCGGTCGGTCGTCTCGATCACCTCGTCATGGGTCAGCGTCGCGTCCGGATCGACCCCGGCGGCTAGGTTGGTGGCGATGGAAATCCCGAGGACCTCCATCCCGGCGTGCACCGCGGCGATCACCTCGGGAACGGTCGACATCCCGACCAGATCGGCACCCATCGCACGGAACGCGCGGATCTCCGCCGGCGTCTCGTAGGACGGGCCGAGGGCCGCCACGTAGACCCCCTCCTTCAGCTCGACCCCTTCCGCCTCGGCGACGTCCTTGGCCAGCTGGCGCAGCCGGGGCGTGTAGGCGGCCGACATGTCAGGAAATCGAGAACCGAGCTCGTCGAGGTTCGGCCCGTGGAGCGGATTGACACCGAGCATGTTGATGTGATCGGTGATCACGACGATGTCCCCGGCGTGGAAGTCGGGGTTGATCGCCCCGGACGCGTTGGTCACGATCAGCGTCTTCGCTTCCAGCATGGCGAACAACCGCGTGGCGAACGTGATCTCGTCGAGCGAGTAGCCCTCGTAGAAGTGCGCTCGGCCGCGCTGGACGATGACCGACTTCTCGCCGATCCTCCCGGCCCAGAACTCGCCCGCGTGGCCGGCGACCGTCGGCCGCGGGGTGTGCGGGATCTCCTCCGAGGGGATGACCCGCCCACCTTCGGGCACACCGAACGCCTTCGACAGGCCCGATCCGAGCGTGATCGCCACGTCGGGCGTCTTGTCGATCCGATCCCGAAGGATCGCAGCGGCCTCGGTCAGCCTCTCCCATCGCCCGTTGTTCATCGCATCCTCCTACCTCAGTCCGATCTCCTGGAGTGCTTGGCTGATCCCCTCGACGGCGACGACCTCGATCCCGCTCTTCTCCGAAGGACGCGCCCCGCCGGGGACGACGATCCGATCCATTCCCATCTTCTCCGCCTCGCGGATCCGCACGCCCAGCCTCCGCACGGAGCGGATCTCTCCCGACAGCCCGACCTCGCCGACGATCGCCATCCGCGCCGGGAGCGGGCGATCGCGAAGGCTCGAGCAGACGGATGCGACAACACCCAGGTCGGTCCCGCGCTCGCGCGTCTCAAGCCCGCCGGCGAGGCTCAGGTAGACGTCGGCCCCGCCGACCTGGACCCCCAAGTGCTTCTCCATCACCGCGAGCAACAGGAGGACCCGATTGACGTCGAGGCCGGTGCATCGCCGCTGCGGGATCCCGTACCCGCCAGTCGGCGAGACGAGCGCCTGCATCTCGACGAGGATCGGCCGCGTCCCCTCGAGGATCGGCACGACGGTCGTCCCCGGTCGCGGCTCCTTCTCGATGTCGTCGAGGAAGAAGCGGGACGGATCGGCGATCTCCGTCAGCCCCTCGGCGGTCATCCGGAAGACGACGACCTCGTTCGTCGCGCCGAACCGGTTCTTCACCGAGCGGAGGATGCGGAGGTCCTCCCCGCGGCTGCCCTCCAGATAGACGGCCGCGTCAACGAGATGCTCGACCGACTTCGGCCCGGCGAACGCACCCTCTTTGGTGATGTGGCCGACGAGGAACGTCGCCATCCTCCTCGACTTGGCCAGCCGGATCAGTTCGCTCGACGCCTCACGCAGCTGCCGAAGGCTCCCCGCTTCCCCGGCGGCCCGCTCGTCGACGGTCGTCTGAATCGAATCGACGATCAGGACGATCGGGGAGGTCTGCTCGACCGCCGCGGTGATCCGCGCCAGCGACTGCTCGGACAATACGTACAGTCGCTCGTGGCCGACGCCGATCCGGCTCGCGCGGAGCTTGACCTGCCCCTCCGATTCCTCGCCGGAGACGTAGAGGACGTTCCCGCATCGGCGGGCGACCAGCTCCGCGATCTGCAGCAGGAGGGTCGATTTTCCGATCCCCGGCTCGCCCCCGAACAGGATCACGCCGCCGGGGATCAAGCCGCCGCCGAGGAGGCGGTCGAGTTCCTCCATTCCGGTGGCGAGCCGCTCGATCTCGTCCACGTCGACGCGGTCGATCGATCGCAACTCCTCGCCAAGCCACGACGCGGCCTCACGCGGTTCGTCGCTGGATGATGAGCCTTCGGAGAACGAGTCCCACGCCCCGCAGCTCGGGCACCGGCCGAACCACTTGATCGATCGATACCCGCACTCGGAGCAGAGGAACGGCATCGTCAACCGCTCTCTTCGAAACGGAACTCCTCCCCGTCGGCGACCCCCGTGACCACAGAACCGGACGGGAAGTTGCCGAGGAGGATCTCCTCGGAGATCGGATTCTCGATCAGCCGCTCGATCGTCCGGCGCATCGGGCGTGCCCCGTACTTCGGGTCGTATCCCTGTTCGATCAGCAGCTTCCACGCCGAGTTGTCGAGGGTCAGCTTGATCTCCCTCTCCTCGTCGAGCCGTTGCGCCAGCTCGCGGATCATCAGGTCGGCGATCTCGCGGACTTGTTCGCGGTTGAGCTGATGGAAGACGATGATGTCGTCGAGACGGTTGAGGAACTCGGGACGGAAGACCTTCCGCACCTCGCCGGTGACTCTGGATTTCATGTCCTGGTACGACTCCTCGGAGGTCTCGTCCTGGTCGCTGAATCCGAGCGTCCCCCGATCGGTGATCAGTTCGCTGCCGACGTTCGAGGTCATGATGAGGACCGTGTTGCGGAAGTCGACGCGACGCCCCTGCGAGTCGGTAAGAATCCCGTCCTCCATCACCTGGAGGAGGATGTTGAACACGTCGCGGTGCGCCTTCTCGATCTCGTCGAACAGCACGACCGAGTACGGCCGGTGACGGACCTTCTCCGTCAACTCCCCGGCCTCCTCGTACCCGACGTAGCCCGGAGGGGCGCCGGTTAGGCGGGAGACGGAGAAGCGCTCCATGTACTCGGACATGTCGACGCGGATCAGGGCGTCCTCGTCGCCGAACAGGAATTCCGCCAGCGTCTTCGAGAGCTCGGTCTTCCCCACGCCGGTCGGCCCAAGGAACATGAACACCCCGACCGGGCGCCGCGGGTTCTTCACCCCGGCGTAGGCGCGGCGGATCGAGCGCGAGACGGCTCGGACCGCTTCGTCCTGGGCGATCAATCGCTCGTGGACTTTCTCCTCCATGTTGACCATCCGGGCGGTCTCTTCCTCCTGCACGTGGCCGATCGGAACCCCGGTCCACATCGCGACCATCTGCGCGATGTCCCGCCCGGTTGCCTGAAGGTCGCCCCCCGGGTAGGCCGTTTCGCTCAGCTCCTCGATACGCGTGATCAGCTCCGCTTTCCGGTCCCGAAGGCGGGCGGCTGTCTCGTAGTCCTGCGAGGCGACTGCGTCCCGCTCCTGCTCGTCGAGGCCGTCGACCTCTTCCATCAGCTCCCGCGCCTCGTCGGGAACGCGAGTTCGCTGGAGCTTGATCCGCGCCGCCGTCTCGTCGACCAAGTCGATCGCCTTGTCGGGGAGGAACTGGTCGGTGACATACCGATCCGATAGACGTGCCGCTTGCTGGAGGGCGTCGTCTGTGATCTTGACGCCGTGGTGCTTCTCGTACTGCGGTCGAAGTCCCTTCAGGATCTTGACGGTCTCGTCGACCGTCGGCTCTTCAACGTAGATCGTCTTGAAGCGGCGCTTCAGCGCAGGATCCTTCTCCACCGACTTGCGGTACTCGTCGAGGGTCGCTGTCCCGATGCACTGGATCGCGCCGGACGCGAGCGGCGGCTTGAGAATCGACGACGCGTCGATCGCCCCCTCTGCCCCGCCGGCGCCGACGACCGTCTGTAGCTCGTCGATGAACAGGATCACGTTGTCCTCTTCGGCGACTTTGTTGATCAGCGCCTTCAGTCTCTGCTCGAACTCACCGCGGTACTTCGTCCCGGCGACGACCGACGCCATGTCGAGTTCGATGATCTCCTTCGACCGAAGAAGCGCCGGAACGTCCCCACAGGCGATCCGCTGAGCGAGCCCCTCGACGACAGCGGTCTTCCCCACGCCCGACTCGCCGATCAGCGCCGGGTTGTTCTTCCTGCGACGGGTGAGGGTCTGGATGATCCGTTCCATCTCCTCTTCGCGGCCGATCACCGGGTCGAGGTTTCCGGCCATCGCCTCCTCGACCAGATTCCGCCCGAACTCGGACAGGTCTCCTTTCCGCTGAGCGCTGCGCCGGGCCGTTCGGACCGCCATCCCGATCCCGCCGGGAGGAAGGAAGTAGCCACGTGCCTTGTTCAAGTCGACGCCGAAGTGATGGAGGAACGCCGCACCGGTCCCCTCCCCTTCCCGGAGCAACCCCATCAGGAGATGTTCCGGCCGGATCGTGTTCAACCCCGCGCGGCGCGCCTCCTCGAAGCTGATCTTCATGACTCGCTTCAGCCGCGGGGTCGGTTCGAGGTCATCGGCGGAGAGACGCACGTCGCCGCGTTCCTTCTCCTCTTCGAGAAGCGCGGCGACCTTGTCGTAGGTCACGCCGTTCGACGTGAGGAAGCGATGGACCTCGCTGTCGGCGATCTTGAGAAACGCGAGGAGAAGATGCTCCGTGCCGACGTAGCTGTGTCGCCAGCCCTCGGCCTCCTCCTGCGAGATCGCGATGATCTCCATCGACTCTCGCGAGAATCGATCGTACATCTCCGCCTCCTCCGTGGCGTCTGCACAAAGGAGCCCGCACAGACGGCAACAGTATACTGGGCCTCTAGACCTCGGCAAGGAGCCCGTCACGCCGGTTGAAGCGCGTCATCACGGCGTCGATGTCCGCTCGGCGGAAGAGGTCGATCGCGTCGACGGCGCTCTCCAGCGCCGGGAACACGCGTCCCCACTCCTCGGGCGTAAATCGATCGAGGACGAAGTCGCATCCCGCCTCCGTCCTCTCGCCGACCTCGATGCCGATCCGCAGTCGCGGGATCTTCTCGGTCCCCACGGCGTTCAGGATGGAGGTCATCCCCTTGTGCGTTCCGGCGCCCCCCGCCCCGAGAACCTTGATCCGCCCCAATGGAAGATCGAGATCGTCGTATACGACGAGAGCGTCCGCCGGCGAAACGCCGCGTTTCGACAGCACGCCGCGGACCGCGGCGCCGCTGTCGTTCATGAACGTCATCGGCTTGATCAGCAGAAGGTCGCCGGTCGAATACACAAGGGCGGAGCTTTCGATCCGCCCTTTCCTGCGAAGTCGATGGACCTTTCGGTACAGGTCGATGACTTCGAACCCCACGTTATGCCGGGTCAACGCATAGGCCAGGCCGGGGTTCCCGAGGCCAAAGACCGCTTTCAATTACGCCTCTTCGGCAGCGGTCCCCTCTCCTTCCTCTGCCTGCGCTCCCTCTTCGGCCTCAATCTCGCCCTCTTCGCCGCCCTCGGCCTCGAGCATCGCCTCTTCGGCCGCGGCTTCTTCCTCGCTCATCTCCATACCGCGCGGAGCGATGACCGTCACCAGCGTCCGCTCGGGCGGGAGCATCGGTTCGACGCCGCCGAAGTCGATGTCCCTCACGTGGATCGACTCACCGAGTTCGAGTTCGGTGACGTCGATGGTGATCAGGTGAGGAACGTCGCTGGGGAGGCCGTGAACGCGAATCGTGTTGAACAACACGTTCAGAATTCCCCCGCTCTTCACGCCTTGCGCTTCACCGGTGATCCTCACCGGGACGTGCAGCTTCAGCGGGCGACCCACGTCCGGGTGATAGAAATCGACGTGCTTCGGCTCGTCGGTCACCGGGTCGTAGTCGACCACCTTCACGAACACGTCCATCTCCTTCGCTCCGTCCTCGCCCGCCACCGACAGGCCGATCCTCGAGCTTCGCGTGATCTCCGAGAAGAGCGACTGAAGGTCCTTGCGCGCGATGGCAATCGGCGTGCTTTCGATCGAAGGGCCGTATACGACCCCCGGCACGAATCCGTCTCGCCGGAGGGCGTTCGCCTTCCCGGCAGGCCTCCGTTTCACTTCCAGCGTATGCATCCTTGGTCACCCAGCCATCTCTGATAGATTTCGTCTAGTAATGCGGGAACAGGTGGCTCACCGACTTGTACTCGAAGATCCGATGAATCGTCTTCGCCAGATGCTCGCCCACGTGGATGTAGTCGACGATCTCACTCTCGTTCGCGCGCTCGTTGAAGATGGTATTGGCCAGAACCACCCGTTTCAAGGGGGATTCCGCCACCAGTTCCAGCGCGTTGCCCGAGAGCACCCCGTGGGTGCAGTAGGCCGATACGTCCTCGGCGCCCTGCGCAAGGAGCGTGTCGGCCGCCTTCAGCATCGTCTCGCCGGAGGACAGGATGTCGTCGACCAGGATCGCTCTCCTCCCGGAGACCTCGCCGATGACGTTCATCACCTGGACATCCGAACCCTCGTGGGATCGGCGCTTCTCCATGATCGCCAACGGTCTGTCGAGGCGCTCGGCGACCATCCTGGCGCGCACTGCGCCTCCCGCGTCCGGAGAGACAATGACCGTATTGTCCAATCTGTCGAACGTCGCCTCGATGTGATCGGCGAAGATCCAGTCGGTCCGTAGGTTGTCGACCGGGATGTTGAAGAATCCCTGGATCTGGCCGGCGTGGAGATCCATCGTGAGAACACGGTCCGCTCCCGCGACCTCGATCAGATTGGCGACCAACCGAGCGGAGATCGGGACACGCCCGGTGTGCTTTCGGTCCTGGCGCCCGTATCCGTAGTACGGAACGACCGCGACCACTTGCCGGGCCGACGCGCGGCGGATCGCGTCGATCATGATCAGCAGCTCCATGAGATGCTCGTTGACCGGCGGACACGTAGGCTGGATCACGAAAACGTCCGCGCCGCGGACCGTCTCTCGGATCCGAACACGGATCTCCCCGTCCCCGAACCGTTTCACCGCGGCGTCGCATAGCCCGATGCCGAGGGCTTCGGAGATCTCGTCCGCCAACTGCGGATTGGCGCTACCACATAGAAGCTTCAGCTCTCTACCGATCATCCTTCGCGTCCTCCTCGGTCTTTCGCCTGGTCCGCTTGTTCACCTGGCGCGCCCGGCCGAACGCGAGGCCCCCGGCCGGAACGTCCTCCGTGATCGTGGACCCCGCCGCGACGACGGCCCGTTCACCAATCCTCACCGGCGCGACGAGCGACGCGTTGCTTCCGACGAAGACGTCCTTCTCGATCACCGTCCGGTGCTTCGCAGCGCCGTCGTAGTTGCACGTGATCGCTCCCGCGCCGACGTTCGCTCCCTCCCCAACGTCGGCATCCCCAATGTACGCGAGATGCCCGGCCTTGACGCCTCGTTCGAGACGGGCCTGCTTCACTTCGACGAAGTTGCCGACCCGCGCTTCCGGTCCGACGTCGGCGCCCGGACGCAGATGGGCGTACGGTCCGATATGGGAATCGGCCCGAACGTGCGCCGATTCGAGCACGGAGTAGCGGACGGTGCACCGCTCCTCGATCGCCGTGTCCTCGATCCAGGAATCGGGTCCGATCCGGCAGTCCGGCCCCACGCACGTCGCGCCGCGAAGGTGCGTCCCTGGATAGAGGACGGTCCCGGACGCGACCATGACTTCCTCACCGACGTAGGTCCGATCGGGGTCCGGAACGATGACGCCGCTCTCCTGCAACGCATCGAGGACCCGCCTCCGTGCAGCCGGATCGAGCTCCGAGTCTCCCACGATCCGCTTCTCGTTCATCTCGCCCCTTCCCTCCGACAATCCATGATACGCCACCCGAAGAACTACGATCAAGCCGAAGAGCCCTTGCAGACGGCACCTCACGCCTTATACTCGGGCCGTCCGTGGGATCCGCCACGGACAATCGACATCAGGAGGTGGTCGACGATGAAAGAACGCGTCTTCTCCGGCATCCAGCCGACCGGAACCCTGCACGTGGGGAACTACTTCGGAGCGATTCGAAACTGGGCCGCGCTCCAAGACGAGTACGATTGCGTCTACTGCGTCGTCGACTACCACGCGATCACCTTCGAGATCGATCCCGAGGAGCTTCGTCGAGCCTCGCTTGACATGGCCCTCGATCTCATGGCGTGCGGGATCGATCCGGAACGGACGATCCTGTTCGTCCAATCCGACGTACCGATGCACACCGAGCTCGCTTGGATTCTCGGCTGCGTCACCTCGTACGGCGATCTGACCCGCATGACCCAGTTCAAGGACAAGTCGGCCGGAAGCGAGTTCGTCTCCGCCGGTCTGTTCACCTACCCGGTCCTCCAAGCGGCCGACATTCTTCTGTACCGGGCGCGCGGCGTCCCGGTCGGAGAGGATCAGGTACAGCACCTGGAGCTGTCGCGGCGGATCGCCCGGCGGTTCAACGGCCGGTTCGGTCAGTTGTTCCCCGAGCCGGAGCCGATCGTCGGGAAGGGCGCGCGGATCATGTCGCTCTCCGATCCCTCGATCAAGATGAGCAAGAGCGCCGGGGAGCAGCACTACGTCGGCATGATGGAAGACGAGGCGTCGATCCACAAGAAGCTGCGCTCCGCGGTGACCGACGCCGGACTTGAGACCGGGGCCGAGATGTCGCCCGGGGTCGAGAACCTGTTCGAGATCCTCGAGCTGTCAACGGAGATCACCGGAGATGCGTCGATCGTTCCCGAGCTGCGCTCGGAGTTCGCGGACGGCAGATTGATGTACTCACGCCTGAAGGACGAGACGTTCGAGCGACTGATGAGCGTCCTCCGGCCGATCCAACAGCGACGGGCCAAGCTGGAGGCCTCCGGCGACATCGCCGAGGTCCTCCGGGACGGCGCTCGCCGTGCTCGGGAGATCGCCGCCGAGACCATCGCCGACGTGAGGAAACGGGTCGGCCTCGGCACCGAGTAGGGCTCGCGTTCATCCGCGCACGCCACCGTCGGCGAAGGACGAACGGATCTCGTCCCACAGCTGGTCGAGTTCGCCGCTCGCTAGGCTCTGCTTGGCCTCCCACCCCGGGTCGACGAGGCCGCTCTCGGGCACCCGGAACGCTTGCAGGACGTATCGCTTCGCGCCGGCAAGCCGTTCGGCGATGCGCCGGATGTCCTCACGTCCGAGCGTCGGGGCCACCGTTGTACGGAACTCGTAGTCCGGAGCGCCCGCGATGATCAGCCCGATCGATTCCTCGACCGCGTTGACGTTGCAGTGAATCCCGGTCAGCCGGTCGTAGCCGTCGAGCGGCCCCTTGACGTCCATCGCCACGTAGTCTACGAGCTGCTCTTCGAGCAGCTCGCGGAGCACATCGGGGCGCGAGCCGTTGGTGTCCAGCTTGACGAGGAACCCGAGCCGCTTCACCCGCTCGACAAACGAGGGAAACGACGGCTGAATCGTCGGCTCCCCCCCGCTGATCACGACGCCGTCGATGAACCCGACGCGCTCGCGGAGCCGCTTGAGGACTTCGCCCTCATCGAGCGTGGGCGCAAGCCGATCCGGGTCGACCAACTCGGGGTTGTGACAGAACGGGCAGCGGAAATTGCACCCGACCGTGAACAACGCCGTCGCGACCCTCCCCGGGTAATCGATCAACGTCGTCCATTGGGCGCCACCGAACACGATGCCACCGGAGGGGGCATCGGAAGCAGCCTTCCGGGGGCGGTCCTCGATGCCACCGGAGGGGGCATCGGAAGCAGCCTTCCGGGGGCGGTCCTCGATGCCACCGGAGGGGGCATCGGAAGCAGCCTTCCGGGGGCGGTCCTCGATGCCGCCGGAGGGGGCATCGGATCCAGCCTCACTGTGGTGGCTCACGCGGCCGCCGGGCACTGGAATCTCATCTCGAGCTCATCGCGGCAGCAAAGATCCTCCGGTCGGCAAACTCGGCCTGCTTCCCGTCGTTCCACTGTTCAACCGGGCGAAGGTATCCGACGACGCGGGAGTAGACCTCGGTCTTCGACTCGCAGGTCGGACACGTCGCGTGCTCGCCGGCGAGGTAGCCGTGCCGCGGGCAGATCGAGAACGTCGGCGTCAGCGTGTAATACGGAAGCCGGAACGTCTCGGCGATCTTTCGAACCAGCTGTTTCGTTGCCCGGCCGCTCGGCAGGCGCTCTCCGAGGAAGCCGTGGAAGACCGTCCCACCGGTATAGCGCGTCTGAAGCGGATCCTGAAGGCTCAGCGCCTCGAACAGGTCGTCGGTCCATCCGACCGGAAGCTGGGTCGAGTTCGTGTAGTACGGGGCTTCGCTTCCGTACGCCTCGAGGTTGTACACGCGCAGGTCGGGGAATCGCTCACGGTCGATCTTGGCCAACCGGTAGCTCGCCCCTTCAGCCGGCGTCGCCTCGAGGTTGAAGATGTCGTGCGTCTCGACCTGGTACTCACCGATCCGATCGCGCATCCAGTCGAGCGCGTGGAGCGTGAACGCTCTCCCGGCTGGGTCGGCGATCGTGCAGCCGAGCAGGTTGAGGAGCGCCTCGTTCATCCCGATCAGCCCGATCGTCGAAAAGTGGTTCCGCCAGTAGCCCCCCTCGGCCTCCATGATCCGCTCGAGGTAGAACTTGGAGTACGGATAGAGCTCCTGCTCGGTCAGGGATTCGAGCGTCTTCCGCTTGATGGCAAGCGCGTCCTTCGCGAGGTCCATCAGCGCTCCGAGCCGATCGAAGAAGTCCTCTTCGCCTGACGCCAGGTACCCGAGCCGCGGCAGGTTGAGGGTGACGACGCCAATCGATCCGGTCAGCGGGTTCGCCCCGAACAGTCCGCCGCCCCGCCTTCGCAGCTCACGGTTGTCGATCCGCAGTCGACAGCACATGCTCCGCGCGTCCTCGGGGTGCATGTCGCTGTTGATGAAGTTCGAGAAATAGGGGATCCCGTACTTGGCGGTCATCTCCCAGACCGGGTCGAGGACGGGGTTCTCCCAGTCGAACTCGTCGGTGATGCTGTAGGTTGGGATCGGGAAGGTGAACGGCCGGCCGCGCATGTCGCCCTCGTTCATCACCTCGGCGAACGCCCGGTTGAACAGGTCCATCTCCGCTTGATACTCGCCGTACGTTGCGTTCTGGAAGACGCCTCCGACAATCGCCGGCTCGTCGCGCATGTGGCGGGGGACCTTCAGATCGAGCGTCACGTTTGTGAACGGGGTCTGAAAGCCGACCCGCGTCGGCACGTTCATGTTGTAGATGAACTCCTGGACGTTCTGCCTTACATCGTCGTACGACAGCCCGTCGGCCCGGATGAACGGAGCCAAGTAGGTGTCGACGTTGGAGAACGCCTGGGCCCCGGCCGACTCCCCCTGCAGCGTGTACAGGAAGTTGACGATCTGGAGAAGGACAACGCGGAAGTGCTTCGCCGGCTTCGCTTCGATCTTCCCCCGCACGCCACGGAACCCCTGCAGGAGGAGGTCTCGCAGATCCCAGCCGACGCAGTACGCGCCGAGCGTCCCCAGGTCGTGAACGTGGAAGTCACCGGTCTCGTGTGCCTCCCGGATCGCCTTCGGATAGATCCGCCCGAGCCAGTAACGGGAGATGATCTTGTCGGTGATGTGGGTGTTCAGCCCTTGGAGGGAGTAGGTCATGTTGCTGTTCTCCCGGACCCGCCAGTCACGATCGTCGAGGTAGTCTTCCACCAAGGGCAGCTCGGCCATCAGGCCGCGCATCTCCCTGAGCTCCTCGTGTTGTCTTCGGTAGAGGATGTAGGCTTTCGCCGTGTGCGTTCTTCCCGCCCGGATCAGCGTCTCCTCAACGAGGTCCTGGATCTCCTCCACCGTCGGGTACTCCCCGACGAATCGCTCATCGAGGGCCTGGCGGATCTGCTCACACAGCGCCGCAGCGGTGTGCTCATCGGGATCGCCGACGGCACGCATGGCCTTCCAGATGGCTGTTGTGATCTTGGCTTCATCGAATGAAACGACACGACCATCGCGCTTGACGATGTACTGCATGAACCCCCCTCTCGGATGTGAACCACCGACCCGGTGCGAAAACGGACCCATCCTAGCACCGCGAGAACGGGCTGACAATCGACGTCGGACTGCTCGAAGCGACTGGAACCGGCATGGGCACGATGGCATGCCCTGCTCTCAGGTCAGCCCTGGACATCGATCACGGACTTCGCCCCGAGATCGATCCCGTACCAACACAAGACAGACTGCCGCCAACGGAGGCAGAAGGACGATCCCCGCTTGATTCGGGATCACCGCTTCGCTAACATCAATCGTTATTCCTGACCTGCAATACGTGAAGATGAAACTTCGAAGAGGTGAGTACGATTCCTAACATCGCTTCCGCAAGCAAGCGCTTGCGACAGAGCCACAAGCGTAGAGGGCTGAACCGGGCCAAGAAGGCCGCGATCAAGCGTGTCGAGAAGCAGATCCGCCTCCACCTGGAGGACGGTGACAAAGAAGCAGCGCGGGCACTGCTTCCTGAGCTCGCTCAGGCGGCGGACAAGGCCGCCAAGCGTCACACGATCCATGCAAACAAGGCCGCACGGATCAAGTCGAGGTGGACGAAGAGGGTCCAGGCTTAGGGGAGGAGGCGTCCGATGCGGCAGTTCGATTTCCTCGGCAAGACGAAGTACTTCGTCCCGCTTTCGCTCGTGTTGATCGCGGTGAGTGTCGTCATCCTGTTCCCCGGCGTCCGTGGACTGAAGTGGGGGATCGACTTCACCGGCGGGATGGAGTTCACGGTCCTCTTCTCCGAGGCCGTCGACACGGCCGATATCCGAGCCGCACTCGGATCGATCGATGCCGGTGACGTCGATCTGACGAAGAGCGTCATCCAGGACGTCGCCGAACGGGACACCAAGGTGATCACGACGCAGCTTCTCAACGTCGAGGAGGATCAGCGTGTGATCGACCGGATCGAGACGACCCTCCGCGCGGACTTCCCCGTCGAGGACATCAGTCGCCGGCTGATCGGTCAGCAGGTGAGCCAGGAGCTGGCGCAGAAGGGTTGGCAGGCCGTCTTGCTCGCTCTGGTCGCGATCCTCGTCTACATCTCGTGGCGGTTCCGCCTTCGCTACGCGATCGGCGCCGTCGCAGCAATCCTCCACGATGTGATCATCGCCCTCGGCGTCTTCGCGATCTTCCAGGTCGAGGTCAACTTGGCGACCATCGCTGCGTTCCTGACCATCGTCGGATACTCGCTTAACGACACGATCGTCATCTACGATCGGATCCGCGAGAACCTGAAGATCGAGCGCCGCCGGTCAATCTTTGACATCATCAATCACAGCGTGAACCAATCCCTGAGCCGGACGCTGAACACATCGATCACGACCTTCATCCCGGTCGTCATCCTGTTCGTGTTCGGCGGCAGCGTTCTGCGAGGATTCTCCCTCGCTCTGTTGATTGGCGTCATCGTCGGAACCTACTCGTCGATGTACATCGCCAACCCGGTTCTCTACGCGTGGAGCCTCAAAACGGACAAAGCGAAGAAGGGAAGATGAGGTCCATCCTTCGGGACGGGAGAGAGTGGAGACTCGCTCCCGACCCGGACGAGACCCTCGTTGAAGGGATCCGCACGTCGCTCGGCTGTGCTCTCCCGTTCGCCGTCCTCCTCGCCCAGCGCGGTGGCACGTCGTGGGAGTCCCTGATCGATCCCGGGGTTCGGAGCTTCCACTCCCCGTTTCTCTTCTCCGACATGGAGCGAGCGGTCGATCGCCTCGTGAAGGCGATCGACGACGAAGAACGTGTCTTCATCCATGGCGATTTCGACGTCGACGGACTGACCGGCGCCGCGGTCCTCTATCGCGGTCTTCGCCCCCTCCTCCCGCAGAACACGCTCAAGGTCGACGTCGGGGACCGAACGAACGGGCACGGCATCTCGCGCTCGTTTGTCCTCCGCGCGATCGAGGAGGGCTTCGGTCTGGTGGTCACCGCCGATTGCGGCGTCTCCAATGGCCTCGAGATCGATGCCCTCAACGCGGCGGGCATCGACACAATCGTCACTGACCATCACATGCCCCCGGTCCCTCTTCCCGACGCCCTGGCGATCATCGACGCGCATCGCGACGGAGAGGCATACCCGAACCACCAGCTCGCCGGCGTCGGCGTCGCATACAAGCTGGTCTGCGCGCTCTACGAGCGCCTGGGCAAACCGACCCCAACGCGGCTCCTCGACCTCGTCGCACTCGGGACGGTCGCCGATCTCGTGCCGCTCTCCTCCGACGGGGAAAGCGAGAACCGCGCCTTCGTCCGCGAGGCGTTCTCACTGATCGCCGAGAACGAGGGCTCTTCGCAGGGGCTTCGCGTCCTGTTCGACAAGCTCTCGATCAACCCAAAGAAGATCAGCACGTCCGACATCGGCTACCTCGTTGCTCCCAAGTTGAACGCGGCCAATCGCGCCGGGGATCCGAAGGTCGCCTTTCTGCTCCTGATTACCGAGATCCCGGATCAGGCCGAGTACCTCGCCGAGATCCTCCTTGACTACAACCGCGACCGGGAGATCGCGCAGAACGACTTGATCGCTCAGGCGGAGGAGTTCATCCGTGAGGAGCAGCTCAACCCGCAGGAGGACGGCCTTGTCGTCGTCGCAGGGAAGTACTGGAACGAGGGGATTCTCGGCCTCGTCGCCTCCAACCTGGCCGAACGGTTCCGCGTCCCGTCGATCGCCGTTTCCCGGGGGGATCGCGTCAGTCGCGGGTCGTGCCGAAGCGTCGGGGAATTCGACATCAGCGCCTGCCTGGAGGCTCACGGCGACCTCCTGCTACAGTACGGCGGGCATCGGATGGCCGCCGGCTTCTCCGTCGCCAACGAGCACCTCTCGCAGTTGGAGGAACGCCTGTTTGAGTACGTCGCGGCGCACCGCGGCGAGCTGACGAGCCTCGCCGCCGAGGACATCGACTCGCGGCTCGCCGTCGGAGAGGTCGACCTCCGATTCTACACCGATCTGACGTCCCTCGGTCCGTTCGGGCCAGGCAACACCAGGCCCCGGTTTCTCCTCACGGACTGCACGTTCTCGGAGTTGACGCTCGTCGGAAACCGGAAGCAACACCTCAAGGGGCAGGTAGCCCAGAACGGCAACTTGCTTCCGTTCATCGCCTTCCGCATGGCCAAGTACCTCGACGCGTTCGAACGGGTCGAGCCGATCGGCCTCGTCGGCCACGCCGGGTTCGACGACTGGCGAAGCAGCGTCCAGATCCAAGGGATCGATCTCGTCACTGGAGTCGCATAGCGGCTCGGAAGGCGCTTACTTGCCGACGCAGAAGCGGGCGAACACCGCATCGAGGATCGATTCGCTGACGTCGATCCCTTGCAGCTCGCCGGCCGTCCGATAGGCGAGGCGGAGCTCCTCGGAAACCATGTCGGGCGAGTGTCCGGCTCGGGCCGTCTCCGCCGCTTGGTGCAGCAATCCGCCGACTCGGCGGATGAGATCGTGCTCCCACACATCAAGCAGGAGAACCGAGTTGCGCGTCGGAAGCTCCCCTCCGATGAGCAATCGGAGGATCGCCTCCCGAAGATCGTCGATTCCGCCACCCACCTTCGCGGAGACGTCGAGTCGCTCATCCCACGATCCAACGGACACGGCACCGAGCCGATCCGGCAGGTCGATCTTATTGACGACCAGGATCGACGGCACACCCCACGCCCGATCGAGGAGTTCCCGATCCTCTTCCGCGAGCGGTTCGCTACGATCGACGAGGCAGAGAACGAGGTCGGACCGATCGATCGCTCGCCGGGTCCGCCGCACCCCCTCCGCCTCAACCGGATCGCTCGGCTCCCTCAACCCCGCCGTGTCGATCCAGCGGACCGGGATCCCCCCCAGCGAAGCCTCCTCCTCGACCGTGTCGCGCGTCGTCCCGGGGATCGGCGTCACGATCGCGCGCTCCTCGGCAAGGAGGGCGTTCAACAGCGTCGACTTCCCGACGTTCGGCCGACCGACGATCGCGATCGTCAGCCCCTCGCGGATGATCCGGCCCTGGTCGCTCTGAGCAAGAAGGGCGTCCACGCGCCGGGAGAACGCGTCGATCCTCGGCAGAACGGCCTCGACCTCCACGTCGAGATCGGGGTAATCGATCTCGACCTCCAGGTCGGCGAGGACCTCGCCGAGCCCTTCGCGAATCTCGTTCAGCGCGTCCGAGAACCGTCCGCCGAGCCGGTCGACGGCGGCCTCGAGGCCGAGGACTGTCCGCGCCCGCACGACGTCGAGAACCGCCTTCGCCTGATCGAGCGAGATGCGGCCGTTGAGAAACGCGCGTTTGGTGAACTCGCCGCGTTCGGCCATCCGAGCCCCGCCGGAGAGGACGGCGTCAAGGATCGCACGCGTCGCGACGATTCCCCCGTGACAGTTGATCTCCACGACGTCTTCCCGCGTGTACGTTCGGGGGGCCCGCATGACGGAGACGAGGACCTCGTCGATCGATTGGTTGCCGACGACGATCCGGCCGTAGTGCAGGGTGTACGTCGGAGCGTCTTCAAGCGAACGACCTCGGGCCGAGCGGAACAGACCGGCGGCGATGCCGATGGCGTCGGGACCGGTCAATCGAACGATTCCGATCCCTCCCTCGCCGAGCGGTGTAGAGATCGCAGCAATGGTGCCTTCGTCCATCAGGCGTCGTCCGGCTCGATCATCACCCGGCGCTCGTCCCCGTCGCCGACGCTGTGGGTCCGCACGCCGGGCAGGTTTGCCAGCGTGACGTGAATCGTACGCCGCTCGTGCGCTGGCATGGCGTTAAGCCGAATCCGTTTTCGATCGCGGCGGACCTCTTCCGCCTTGGTCAGCGCAAACCGGATCAGCTCCGCCCGACGGCGTTTCACCGCCCCGTTGACGTCAAGGACGATCTCGATGTCCTGGCCCGCCTTCCGTCGAAGCGCGCCACGGAGGAGAAGCTCCAGCGCCGTGAGAACGGATCGCTCCTCGGGGAGCGAGAACATGCTCCCTTCGAGATTGACGTACAGCCCCTCCGGAGTGGATGTCGGTTCGACCTCGAACGTCGCGTCCTCTTCGAGGATGGTCAGGAGTTCGCGGAGGTAGGCCTCAACCTCCTGCTGAAGCGCCTTCATCTCCATCGCTGTCCTCCGTCTCCACGTCCAGATCGTCTTCTCCAACCGGGACGGCGACCATCCCGCCGTCGGCTTTGGCCATCTCCCAGTTCACGAACGCTTGCTGCCCTACTTGGGCCGCCGTGGTCAGGAGGTAGTAGAGCCAGAGCCCGGCCGGGAAGCGCCACAGGAGAACGCCCATCATGAGAGGGAAGAAGTAGCCCATGTACTTCTGGATCCCCTTCGCGTCCCCGGTCGACATCGGCGACATGAACTTCTGCTGGACCAGCATGATCAGCGTCGTCAGGATGACGAGGATGAAGTACGGGTCGTAAACGCTCAGGTCGGGGATCCAGAGGAATCCGGGTGAGATGTGGATCTGCTCGCTGGCGTAGAGCATCGCGCGCCAGATGACAAAGATGATCGGAAGCTGGATCAACATCGGGAGGCATCCTCCCATCGGGTTGACGCCCTCCTTCTTGTAGATCTCGAGGGTCTTCTGCTGCATCAGCTGGCGGTCGTCCTTGTACCGCTCCTGGATCCGCTTCAAGCGGGGCTGGATCTTCTGCGTCTTGGCGATCGAGTGGTACTGCTTCCGCATCAACGGGAAGAGGATGATGCGGGTCATCAGGGTGAAAAGGATGATCGCCCACCCGTAGTTGCCGGTGTAGCGGTACAGGATGTCGAGAAACTGGATCACCAGCACCATCGCTCGTGCGCCGACTCCCGGCTCGTCGAGCGCCTCAATCCCGACGGCCTCCATCAGCAGGAAGCGGCGCCTTCCGCTGTACAGCGTGAAGCGGTTGGATGACGTTCCCTCCCGCGCGTCAAGCTTCACACCGAATCTCCGGCTGCCCGACTCCGTCGCCTCGGAGAACGGGGCGACCTCCGTGCCCTCCTCCGGGATCACGAAGAAGACGACGTCCCCGTCCATCAAGCCGAGCCCGCCGAACGAGAAGTACGAACCGGAGGCGAGCAAGGCCAGCGACGGCTCGCCGTCGAACAGGTAGTGCAGTTGACGGCCCTTCTCCTGCGGGATGTACTTCTGAACGGTCATCGCGAGTTCGGGTGCGGCTTCTTCCCCTGAGACACCGACGATCGGCGTGACCGCGACCTCGACGTTCATGCTGTAGAGCGCGTCGGGCTCGATGCTGAATCGTTTGACCACCGAGTAGCCCGCGAGCTCTCCGGTGAACGTAACAACGAGCCCTCCAAGATCGGTCCACTCGGGCTCGCCGAGCGCGTATGTCCCCTCGGTCCCTTCTCCGCGCAGATCGAACGGGAACTCCGCGTCGGCCGTGTACCGGCGGGCGAAGGTCGTCGCGTCCGTCGTCGTCCCGTAGACCAGCTCCTCGACCTTCGAGCCGTACGGCGCGAACGTCAGCAGGACGCTCCGGAGCGTGCCGCCGTCCTCGGAGAAGAGGTAGTTGGCAAGGGGCGTCGTGACGATCAACTCCCGGAACCCCTCCCGTTCGGGAAGCCACTCGTAGGTGACCTCCGGCTCGGCCGCAACCGCAGAAAACGACAGAAGAAGAAACAGAACCCCTAGCAATCCATACCGAACTGGCTTCATTCCCACGATGACCTCCTTCGAAGAGGGTATCGTAGGCGAGAAACGCGCGCAACTCCGTTGAACAGGCTGTTCGCCTACGGTACACTGCGCCTCGCCGATGTTTACGGGCGTTGTGCAGGGTCTCGGGCACCTCCGGTCGTCGCGCTCTTGGGATCTGGCGATTGAACTTCCTCCCGGAATGCGCGATCGCCTCGGCGCCGGGGCGAGCGTCGCCGTGAACGGCGTCTGTCTGACGGTTCGTGAGCTTCACGAAGACGCCTTCCGCGCCGACGTCTCGCGCGAGACGTCGTCGCGAACGACGCTGGGCAATCTGCGACCGGGAGAACGATTGAACCTTGAGCTCCCGGTGCGGCCGGGCGACGGTCTGGACGGGCATCTGGTCCTCGGGCACATCGACGCCGTGGGGCGAATCAAGGCTCTGTACCGAGAGGAGCGGAATTGGATCACGATCGTCTCGTACCCATCTGAGTTCCTCCGGTACGTGGTCGAGAAGGGATCGATCGCCGTCGACGGGATCAGCCTGACGAGCTACGGGATCGACGGGAACTCGTTCCGATCCTCGATCATCCCGGAGACCTACGAGAAGACGACGATGCAGGATCGGAAGAGCGGTGACCCGGTGAACCTGGAATTCGACATCCTGGCGAAGTACGTCGAAAGGATGATGCCGTTTGTTCATCACCATTGAGGAAGCGATCCGTAAGTACCGAGCCGGCGAGATGTTGATCCTCGTCGACGATGAGAATCGTGAGAACGAAGGGGACCTCGTCATCGCCGCCGAGCACGCCACGCCGGACGCGATCAACTTCATGATCACGCACGGGCGCGGCCTCGTCTGCATGCCGATCACCGAGGATCGTGCCCGCGCCCTCGGCCTGACCCCGATGTGCCCCGAGAACACCGCGCTGCACGGGACGCACTTCACCGTCTCGGTCGACGCGAAGGAAGGGATTAGCACAGGGATCTCGGCTCACGACCGCGCCCACACGATCCGGCTCCTGACCGACGAAGCAACGCGCCCGGTCGACCTCGCACTGCCGGGACACATCTTCCCGCTGATCTCGCGCGACGGGGGAGTGCTAAGGCGCGCGGGACACACCGAGGCGACCGTCGATCTGGCCCGACTCGCCGGGCTGAAGCCGGCCGCTGTTCTCTGCGAGATCCTGAACGACGACGGCACGATGGCCCGCGTTCCTCATTTGGAGGTCTTCGCCGAGAACCACGATCTATCGATCGTCAACATCGCCGATCTGATCGCCTATCGGAAGCGGAACGAGCGCCTGATCGAGCGCGTCGCCGAGGCCGAGCTCCCGACCCGTTTCGGGACGTTCCGGATCATCAGCTACACCAGCCCGATCGAGGACGAGGAGCACGTCGCCCTAGTAAAAGGAGACGTCTCGGGTAAGGAAGACGTGCTGGTCCGCGTGCACTCCGAGTGCCTGACCGGCGACGTGTTTGGGTCGTTCCGCTGCGACTGCGGCGGCCAGCTCCAACACGCCCTGGAGCGGATCGACGAGGAGGGGCGCGGCGTGCTCGTCTATATGCGTCAAGAGGGGCGCGGGATCGGGTTGAAGAACAAGCTCTGCGCCTACCAGCTTCAGGACCAGGGGCTCGACACGGTGGAGGCGAACGAGCACCTCGGCTTCGAGGCCGACCTGCGCGACTACGGGATCGGTGCGCAGATCCTCTGCGACCTCGGGCTCTCGACGATCCGCCTGTTGACGAACAATCCGAAGAAGATCGTCGGCCTCTCCGGTTACGGACTGACCGTCGTCGAGCAAGTCCCAATCGAGATCCCGCCCAACGAGTTCAACCGGCAGTACCTCAAGACGAAGAAGGAAAAGCTGGGGCATCAGCTTCGCAAGGTCTGACGAGGCAGGAGAACGCCCATCGCTCTTCCCGGCCACCCGGCCGAATGAGATACAATCGTGAGGACCTCAGGACGTAGCAGGATCGAGGAAGACCGAAAGCTCGAACACCGCCTGCCCGACGCCTGAGGGTATTAGGAAGGAAAGACGAATCCCGAGGAGGGAGCCATGGGAGCGGTCTACGAAGGGAAGTTAGACGGCGGCGGTCTTCGCGTCGGCATCGTCGTGAGCCGATTCAACAACCTGATCACCGAGCGCTTGCTCGAGGGGGCGCTCGATCGGCTCCGCCGCTCCAACGTGGCGGACGACGCGATCGACGTCTGTCGTGTCCCCGGCTCGTTCGAGGTCCCCAAGGCGGCCAAGGTGATGGCTGCTACGGGCCGCTACGACGGGGTCATCGCACTCTCCGCGGTCATCCGCGGGGCAACGCCGCACTTCGAATACATCGCCAGCGAGGTCAGCAAGGGCCTCGCACGCGTGAACCTCGACGCTTCGGTCCCGGTCACGTTCGGCGTCATCACCGCTGACACGGTCGATCAGGCGATCGAACGGGCGGGGACGAAGGCCGGAAACAAGGGAGCGCAGGCGGCCGAGAGCCTGATCGAGATGGTCAACGTCCTCCGCGAAGTCGCATGAGCACCGATCGGGTCCGCGGGATGAACGACATCCTCCCCGAGGAAGTCGTCCGGTGGAGGCACGTCGAAGACACAATCCATGAGATCGCGCACCGCTACAACTATCACGAGATCCGCGTCCCGATCGTCGAGTACACCGAGCTGTTCACCCGGGGCATCGGGGAAACAAGCGAGGTCGTTACCAAGCAGATGTTCACCTTCCCCGATCAGAAAGGGCGGAGCCTGACACTTCGCCCCGAAGGCACGGCGTCGGTCGCCCGCGCCTATCTGTCGCAGGGGTTTCAAACCAACGCGCCGTTCCAGAAGCTGTACTACCTCGGCCCCATGTTTCGTTACGAAAAGCCGCAGAAGGGCCGCCATCGGCAGTTCCATCAGTACGGGATCGAGGCGATCGGCTCGCTCGATCCGAGCCTCGACGTCGAGGTGATCGCGTTCGCCTGGACGTTGATGACCGAGCTCGGCCTCGGCGGGCTGTCGCTTCGCCTCAACTCGATCGGCTGCGAGAGGGATCGCGAGACGTACCGCGCGGCGCTGCGCGAGCACTTCGCCGATGCGATCGGCTCGATGTGCGCTGACTGCCACCGCCGCTACGACGACAACCCCCTGCGAATCCTCGACTGCAAGGAGCCGGCGTGCCGGCCGCATATCGACAGCGCGCCGGGGAGCGCGGAGTTCCTCTGTGACGCATGCAACAAGCACTTCGGCATCGTTCGGGATCTGCTCGACACGCTTGAGCTCTCCTACGAGATCGATCCGCACCTCGTCCGCGGGCTGGATTACTACACACGGACGGTCTTCGAGCTGATCTCCGCCGATCTTGGCGCGCAAGACAGCCTGCTCGGCGGTGGCCGATACGACGGACTGGTCGAGTCGGTCGGCGGGCCGCCGACGCCCGGCGTCGGATTCGCCGGCGGCACGGAGCGGCTCGTCCTCGTGCTGCAGGACCGAGAGAAGGAACCGAAGCCACTGCGCCTTGACCTGTTCGTTGCGTCGATCGGTGACGGCGGCCGCCGCCTCGGGTTCGTGCTGACCGAGCGGCTCCGCCGGTCCGGGCTGTCCGTCGAGTTCGACCACCGCAACCGGGCGCTCCGCAAGCAGCTGACCCTGGCGAACCAGCTGAACGCACGAACCTTGATCGTCATCGGCGACGACGAGGTCGCGGCAAAACGCGGGAAACTGAAGGAGATGGATTCCGGTGAGGAGCGCGACGTGCATCTCACCGCCGACGCTCTCGCCGCCGAGCTTGGGGGGCGTACGTGCGACTGCGGATGCGGCTGTTCCGGCAACGACAAGGGAGCGTGAGATGGAGCTGAAGATCGTTTCGATCGAGAACCCCGACGAACTGAACCTGATTCTCGGGCAGTCCCACTTCATCAAGACCGTCGAGGACCTCCACGAGGCGCTCGTCACCGCGATTCCCGGGATCCAATTCGGGCTCGCGTTCTGCGAGGCGTCCGGCCCGTGCCTCATCCGGCACTCCGGGACAGCCGAAGAGCTGGAGCGACTTGCCGTCCACAACGCCCAGGCGATCGGCGCCGGCCATTCGTTCCTCGTCTTCCTCAAGGAGGCGTTCCCGATCAACGTGATGCACGCCGTCAAGCGAGTCCCCGAGGTCTGCCGAGTCTTCTGCGCCACCGCCAACCCGGTTGACGTTGTGGTCGCCGCAACTGAGACCGGACGCGGGATCCTCGGCGTCATCGACGGATCGTCGCCCAAGGGCGTCGAAGGTCCCGGCGACATCGCCCACCGAAAGGAGTTCCTCCGGACGATCGGGTACAAGGGGTAAGCAGTCGAGAACCAGCTTTGAAAGGCACCGGATGGAATTCGCAGCCAAGGGTCGGGGCGACGTGACCAGCTGAGTCTTGGTGGCCGAGACGGAGCAGAGACGGGCTCTGCGTACATCCCCAAGGAGGATCCCGTGAAACGCCTGACGATCGTGACCCTGTTCTTCTGTATCCTCCTTCTGTCGGCGTGCTCTTCCTCCGATGCCGACAAGTACGTCCGCATCGCCCAGCATCAGCTGCGTGCCCACGCCATCCAGCCCGGGCTGAAGTACAACCTGTACCG
>Ga0180437_10002631_pt1 | contig 28157 bp, 22 predicted proteins | sample SS_ome_4_FD_132410 | JGI IMG/M metagenome (GOLD analysis project Ga0180437, IMG submission 132410) | Hypersaline lake sediment archaeal communities from the Salton Sea, California, USA - SS_3_D_1 metaG | ecosystem: Environmental > Aquatic > Non-marine Saline and Alkaline > Hypersaline >...
ACAGTATACGCATGGCACGCCGTCCCGCAAGTGTCACGCACGCGGACAGCCCCAGGCAGATGGCCGACTCTGGACCTCTGCTCAGGGTCTGCGCCGGGACTTTTGTCCTATCCTGCATGCCCGGCCTGGAGTATACTTGCCGCATTGGCATCACATCGACAATGGAGGCGAAGAATGAACGAGTTCCCATCCTTTCCCGGCTTCCCGGCACAAGGTCTGCAGTTTCTAGAGAATCTGGCACGAAACAATGAACGTGAGTGGTTCCAGGCCCACAAAGAGGATTATCTGCAGCACGTGCTGGCACCGGCCCAGGAGTTCGTTTTCGCCCTGGGCGAGCGGCTCAAGTCCATCTCTGGCGGCATCAGCTATGACACGCGCACCGGCGGCAGCGGCTCTGTCATGCGCATTTACCGCGACGTGCGTTTCAGCAGGGACAAGACACCGTACAACACCAACCTGCGCCTCATCTTCTGGGCGGGGACCCGCAAGAAGATGGAGAACCCGGGCTTTTTCGTACGCATCGACCCAAGCGGCGTTGAGCTTTACGCAGGCACATATGCCTTCACCAAGCCATTCCTATCTGCGTACCGCGATGCCGTCGTGGACGATCAACTCGGAAGGGACCTGCAAGCTGCGCTGAGATCAGTCAGCGACGCAGGCGAGTACCAGATCGGAGGCCAGCACTACAAACGCGTGCCGCAAGGCTATGACGCCGAGCACCCACGAGCCGATCTGCTGCGCTACAACGGGCTGTACGCGCAAGCACCGGCCATCCTTCCCGAGCTGATCACATCGCCGCAGTTGGTGGATATCTGCTTCCAGCATCTGCTCAATATGGCGCCTGTGCAGCAGTGGCTGGTCAAGGTCGGGAAGCGCTACGGGGTCTGAAGTGCTGGCTGTGCCAGCCTTCCCGGAAGCCCTGAGCTTTCGGAAAGGTTCTCCGCTAAACATGCTGCGGACAGACGGCGAGAGCCGGTGGCGAATCGACTCCTAACCTGTCAACTGCTTCCGGCTCACGGATAGGTTGTGATTGAGACAGGTACGTCTGGCAGTGCTCAGAGCATGGTCTCTTCGAACAGCCTTGGCAAGATCCAGCCCAACCGAGAACTAGGCTTTCTCTGGAGATGCCTTGCCGGGCTCCAGCAATGCCAAATACGCTGGAGCTGCGGGAACCTTGATCTCGATGATCACCATCGCTTCATCCCCAACCGCCTCGAACGGATGAGGCACGTTGGGCAGATTGATGATCGCTTCCCCAGCTTTGACGCTGCGCCCGTCATCATAGTTCGCCTGTCCTTGCAGCACGTAGACAAACTCCCATTCCGGGTGCACTGGCTCAAAGCGGCTCCCGGGAGCCGCTTCCACCACAACCACGGAGCAGCCACTCACGGCTGCCAGCGCCCGAACAAAGAGCCCCGGTTGCAGTTCTACCGCTTCGATGTCTGCAGGCCTGATGATCCGCCTCATGGCACTCGAACTCATTGAGTTCCTCCCCTTGGAATGATTGGCCTCAAGCAGGGTGACGGCCCCGGCAAGCCCTGCTTTCAGGGACGTACTCACAGTCGAGCCAGTTCACGCGCGAGCCTATCTGTTGCGCTACAACGGGCTCTACTCGCAAGCACACTGGATCGGTCCGGAGCTGGAAGCGACGCCCGACGTGGTGGACGTCTGCTTCGAACATCTGCGCACTATGGCGCCGTATCAGCAGTGGCTGGTCAAGCTAGGGCACAGGTTTGGATTCTGAGGCGCTCCGCTTGCCAACCTTCGCGGAAGCTCAGAGCTTGCGGGAGAGTGTTCTAGGGCTTGCTCCCCTTCTGCAGTTCGTTGAGCAGTTGCTCAACTGTCGTCTGCAGATCTCGCGCGCGGCCGCGCTCCCTTGCCGCCGCAACGGCCTCCGGGGACAAGGTAGCGGCTGCGGCCGTCAGGGGCTGCCCTACTACCTCCTCAAACCATTTCGAGTTGGCCACAAACGGATAGCGCTCGGCCAGCGCGTAGAGTTCCACCGCTCGCTCCGCCTCATGCTGATCCGCCAGAAGCAAGGCCATCAAGGGCAGCGCCCACAGCAACGGTGGCACGGCCCCGGTGTCCGTGGCTGAGCGTAGCGCTTCGCCAAGATGCACTAGCGCCTCAAGGCGGTGCCCCTGCCCACGCGCTGCCCAACCCAACAGGGCCGTGGCCAAGGACAGACCATCCTTGTCACCGATTCTCTGGAATACGGCGCCGCTTTCCTGCAATGATTCAAGGGCCTCGGCATAGGAACCGCTGGCCAGTGCCACGCTACCGAGCACCGCGAGGCTGTACCCCACTTCAAAGTCGGGACCAGCCTCGCGAGCCATGGCAAGGCCCTGCTTGGCGTGGGCGATGGCTTCTCCATACCGTCCAAGGTGAAGATCCACGCGGCTTAGATCCGCCCGCGGAGAAGCAGCATAGTCAGGCCGCCGTCGCTCGACAAGCGCCAGACACTCGTCCAGCACCGTGCGTGCCTCACTGAACTTGCCAACTCCTTCCAATGTGTAGCCCAATAGCTCCAAACCAAGCGCGGCCGCGGGCCTGTCGCCGTGCTCGCTGAGTGTTCGCGAGGCCTCACGTGCCAAACGCTCGGCTTTGTCAAAACGGCCCTGACGTACGGCAGTGAGAGCCAGCCACGCTGTGGACCTGCCCACGCCACTATGGTCATCCAAGCTCCGACACATCTCCAGGGTCTGTCCGAACCATTGCCTCGCCTCAGCCGCTTGCCCTGCGAAATGGGCTGCCCTGCCCAATGCTTCCATCACGTTTGCCGCTCGCCATTCTTCCCCAAGTTCACGATACAGCGCCAGAGCCTGTTCGAACAGACGCGCTCCTCGCACATAGTCGGACGTCAAGACCGTGCGTCCCATCGTCTGCAGCAAGAGCGCGCTCTCGAAGCGCGTATCTTGGCCCGCCAGTTCACCACCGTTCAGAAGAGCTCGCGCTTGCTCCTGAAGCTGTCTGGCCTCTTCCCTCCGCCCCAGCACTCGGCAGAAGTTGCTTTGGTGAACGGCGGCCCGAACGGTCACTCGGAGCCTATCCACGGCGTCGGATGAGGCCGCTTGCTCTACGGCCGTCAGGCTGCTGGCCGCTGCCTGCATGGCGGTCTCCGCCTCCTGATAGCGCCCCCGCAGCCAATAGAACTCCGAGAGCCCCTCCATGGCCCCCAACAGTCGCGCAGCCTGCCCCCGCTCAATCGCCCACTGCCACGCAGCCCTCAAGTCCTCGTGCTCGATCGCCATTTTGCCGACCGCTGTCGGTTCCTGTCGGCCCTTCAGGTCCACGCTCCATCTCTGTAACGCTGCCAGATAGTAGACGCTGTGAAAATCGCGGATCCTGTCGCTGGCCGCCGGAGACTGGGCAAGCCTCTCCGCTGCGTACTGCCGCAGCAGCTCGTGCAGCTCATAGCGTCCCGCCGAGTTGCGCTGCAGGAGCGACTTGGTGGACAGGGCTTTGAGGTCGCGCAGTGACGAACCCGTCACTTCCGCGGCCGCGTGCCGCGTGAAACCGCCACGGAAGACGGACAGCCCAGCGAGTATCTCGCGCTCCCTCGCGCTGAGCATCTCCCACGAGTAGTCGAACACCGCGCGCAGGCTGCGCTGCCTCTCCGGCACATGACGCCAGTCGGTGGCCAGAAAGTCAAGGCTCCTCTCGATCTCCGCTGCAATGGCGCCAGGATCAAGCATGTCTGTCCAGGACGCCGCCAGCAGGATCCCCAGGGGCATGCCCTGTACCAGGTGGCAGATGCGGGCAATCTCCAGCAGATCATCTTCGTCTGGCTGAAACCCCACCCTCAGACGTTGTGCGCTCTGCACAAACAGCTGGACCGCACTGTACTCTGCGACGTCCTGAGCCGAGCCGGGGACGCTAGCGCCGAGCTCTCCTCCTCTAAGCACGGGCCCAGGTGCAGCGGCCAACCGTGGATAGTCCATGCCGCCAACGGGGAACACCTGCTCACCCTGCACACTGAGCCTGCTACGGGACGTCACGAGGATCTTGGTATCTAGCGCCGCGTCCAGAATGTGCAATGCAATGTCCACGCCCTCGAGGAGGTGCTCAAAGTTGTCCAGGATGAGCAGTGCCTGCCTATCCCGCACAAAGTCGAGCAACTGCTTCTCAGGCTCTGCTTTGCCGGCAAAGTCAAGGTGTAGCACTTGGGCGATGGTGGGAACAATGCCCGTTGGCGACTCGAGGGCAGCAAGCGGCACAAACCATACCCCATGCTCGAAGCGATCAATCTGCCTGGCCGCCGCCTCTACTGCCAAGCGGGTCTTGCCACTGCCCCCAGGACCCACCAGCGTTAGCAGCCGGCAAGAAGGATACTCGAGCCACTGTCCAATCTCCCGCAGCTCGACCTCTCGCCCTACGAAGGACACCAGCGAGGTGGGAAGATTGTGTCGCGGGCCGGGTTGGGGAGTGCTAGGCGCCGCAGCGCCCTTCAACACACCATCGCGGATCTCCTCGTATAGGCGGGTTGTATCCTGACCAGGATCAACGCCCAGCTCTTCAGCCAGCGCGCGGCGGCAGCTCTCGTATTGGGCCAGAGCCGCACCTCGCTCGCCACTGAGCGCCAGCAGGCGCATCAGTTGTTGATGGGCCTTCTCCTGCCAGGGCTCCAGTTCCATCTGACGCCGGGCATACGCGCAAGCCCGCTGGTAGTCCCCACGCTGCTCGTAGTGCTGCGCCAGATGGAAGAGGGCCGTCAGCGCCATGCGGTGCAGGCGCTCCCGCCACATGGCGGCCCAATCCTCGAAGTTGGGACAGCCCTTCAGGAAGAAGCCTGCAAGAAAGGCACCGCGATAGAGGGCTATCGCATCCTCCTGTTGGCGCACGGGCGATGGCTCGCCTTCACTTGCCCGGGCCGCGGCTGTGAAGGCGACCACGTCCAGCCAGTAGTCGCTGTCGGTGTTGAATTGGATCGTCTCACGTGAAATGGATAGGTAGGGGGGTGTGGCCAAGTGATCGCCAATCGCTTTGCGCAGATTGGCCAGGCCGTGACGGAGATTGCCGCGGGCTGCTTCGTCGGGCCAGTCGGGCCAGAGCAGGGCGGCCAGCGAGTCGCGTCGGTGCGGCCGATCCGCTTCCAACGCCAGATAGGCTAGCAGCGCACGCACCTTGTTCGATTCAAAGCCGGTGACCGCTTCTCCAGATAAGGCAGCCTGGAAAGGTCCCAGCAGTGACAGGGTCAGTCGGGCCATCGGTCTTGCTCCCGCGACTCAAAAGCAGACAACGCAAGTCAAACAGGATGCGAAGGATACAATCGCACCGTGCCCGCATACAGCTGGTGTCTCGGCTGACCATGATTGCGGCCTGATTATACCCTTCTTTGCTCGGATTCCGCAATGGCTCACGCTTTGCTCACGTTTGGTCCACGTTCTCCTCGCACCTCGCACCTACAATGAAGCTGCCCAGAGTCAGGGGCGAAGCACATCGGAGGATACCTGAGAAAAGGAGAGGAGGAAAGCAATGAAAGTCTCGGGCAGAGTGGTGGTGTTGGTAGCGTTGGTAGGGGTGTTGTGCTTGGGTGCCATCGCATGTGCATCCGCCGGAGCCGGAAGCAGCGCAGTGATTGCACACGCGGCGCTGGAGGAGGATTCGCCGTCCGCGCCATGGGCTGCTGACCGCAGGTATGTGATCGAGCGACAGGCGGCGCAGCGCGCCCTGCAGAAGGCCTCCGTGTCAATTGCTCTGTTCGACGAGGATTCACCCTCGGCCCCATGGGCGGGCGATCGTCACTATCTACTGAAGCGATTGGTCTCGAAAGAGACCCAGCAGGGGCCCGGCGGGACATTGGCGCCGTTAGAGGAGGATTCGCCCTCCGCGCCGTGGGCGGGTGATCGCCGCTACGTACTGGAGCAACTTGCGGCGCAGCGGACCCCGTCCACCGCCCGCAGTGCACTCTCTTCGCTGGAGGAAGACTCGCCATCCGCGCCATGGGCCGCTGACCGCCAGTATGTGATTGAGCAGCTAGCTGCGCGCTGAGTATGGCTCAAGGCAGGCACCGACGGCAGCCAGGATCGTCGTCACTTGGGGGTCGGAAGTGGGGAGTCAGGGAGCGACGACAGCCAGGGAAGGCGCAGTTACACCCAGACTCCCCTTCCCCAATTTGAACCTTGCATCGGCCAACACTCCCATAACAGGAGGCAAAGACAATGGTTATCCAAGACGTCACATGGATCGTCGGCTTGCTGGTCATAGGGTGCCTGTCAGCGCTAGCCGCGCGCGCAGAGGATAGCCTGTGGATCAAGAGCAAGCGCAAAGACGCGTCTCTCAGAACCCAGCAGCTGATCACCAGCGGGAAAGCACACTGCCGGTGACAGCTCCCCGTCCCTGCATTGAGCTCGTTTTTTGCGGCCGGTCGTGGGCTTGACTGCTCACGGTAACAGCGTACTGTTCAGCGCACACTGTCAGGGTTGCCGCATGTCTCGGCCGCCACATCGAAAGTAGCCGCCACCACGATTCGCACGAGGCCGACGCACGAACCAGTGAACACAGTCCACCTTGACAGCGAAAGCGGCCCGGTGCTTCTGTAGAAGCACCGGGCCGCCTGCGCTGCTCTGTTGATGACGTGTCACCTACGGGAGCGACGGGATTCGAACCCGCGGTCTCCTCCTTGACAGGGAGGTATGCTAGGCCGCTGCACCACGCCCCCACGGACGCGCAATTATAGCACAAGAACCGGGATGTGCAAAACTGACAAAGCGCCCCCTTTGGCAGCAACGCATCGCTGAGGGGCATCGGCGCGCACTCTCCCGGCTGAGAAGCTGGTGTGCCTACCCCTCCTCCTGCTTGGCCTGGTCGACGATATCCTGCGCCAAGTGCGCTGGCACCTGATCGTAGCGCAGGAACTCCATGCTGAAGTAGCCGCGACCCTGGGTCATCGAACGTAGGTCGGCTGCGTAGCGTTGCACCTCGGCCAGCGGCACCTCGGCATTGATGATGCTGTTGCCGCGCTGCTGGTCCATGCCCAGAACCCGCGCTCGCTTGGTGTTCAGATCACCGAGCACGTCGCCCATGAACTGCTCGGGCACCGTGATGGTTACGGTCATGATCGGCTCCAGCAGCACCGGGCCCGCTGCTTCCATGCCCTTCTTAAAGGCCAGGTGCGCAGCCAGCTTAAAGGCGATTTCCGAAGAGTCAACCGGGTGCGATGAACCGTCGTACAGAGCTGCCGCAAAATCCGTCGCTGGATAACCCGCCAGCACACCCTTCTGCAGCGCCTCGTTCATACCCTTCTCCACAGCGGGGATGAAATTGCGCGGCACGTGCCCACCATAGACCTCATCGACGAACTCAAACCCCGCGCCGCGCTCACGGGGCTCGAATCGCACCCACACGTCACCAAACTGACCGCGCCCGCCGGTCTGCTTCTTGTGCCGGCCCTGTACCTCGACGGTCTTGGTGATCGTCTCCTTGTAGGGCACTTTGGGCACCGATGTGACCACGTCCACGCCAAACTTCTGCTGCATGCGCCTGACGGCGATGTCAATGTGCGAATCGCCCATGCCCTTGATCACCGTCTCCCCGGTATCGACCTCCCGTTCCACGATGAGCGTTGGGTCCTCCTCCACCAAGCGCGCCAGGGCGCTGCCCATCTTGTCCAGGTCGGCCTTGGTTTTGGGTGACACGGCCGCAAAGGCGACCGGGTTGGGGAATGTGATGCCCTCCAGCGTCAGCGGCTGGTCTTTGTCGCACAGGGTGTCCCCTGTAACGGTGACCTGGAGCTTGGCCACCGCACCGATGTCACCAGCAATGACCTCTTTGGTCGGCTCCTGATCCTTGCCCAGCAGGAAGAACAGTTGGCCGATGCGCTCCTCTTCACCCTTGTTGGCATTGAGCACACGAGAATCGCTCTGCATCGAGCTGGAGTAGACGCGGAAGTAGGTGAGCTTTCCCACGTAGGGATCAGCGCTCGTCTTGAACACCAGCGCTGCCAGGGGTCCTGCTGCCGACGGCTCCAACACCTGTTCGCTGCCATCTCGGACCAGTCTGGCCACGGCCTGTGTCGCTGCCGGAGACGGTAGATAGCGCACCATGGCATCCTGCAGCAGGCGCACGCCTGCGTTGCGCGTCGCCGAGCCGCATAGCACGGGCACCACCTTGCGCGTGACCACGGCCATGGCCAATCCGCGCCGGATCTCTTCCGCGGAGAGCTCACCGCCCTCTAGATACTTCATGATCAGCTCATCGTCGGCTTCTGCAGCGGCTTCGACGATCTGCCGCCGCATGCTCTGCGCTTGCTCCTGCAGCTCAGCTGGGATGTCGCTTTCCTTTCCTGCATCCCCCAAGAACGCCTTCATCGACAGCAGGTCGACAACACCCTGGAAGTTGGCCTGAGCCCCTATGGGGATGGTCAGGGGCAACAGCGTGACGCCGAACTTGAGCTTCAGCTGGTCGAGCGTGCGCTGAAAGCTGGCATTGTCGCGCTCCATCTTGTTGATGAAAACGATGCGCGGCAGCGCCTGCTCGTCGGCATACTGCCAGGTCAGTTCCGTGCCCACCTCGACGCCTGACGCCGCGCAAACCAACACCACCACCGCATCAGACACACGAAGCGCGCCCTTGACCTCGCCCACAAAGTCGGCATAGCCGGGCGTGTCCAACAGATTGACCTTGTGGTCATCCCATTCCCATGGTGCCACAGCGGTGCTCACTGAGATGCCCCGTCGAGCCTCCTCCGGATCATAGTCGGTGACCGTGTTGCCTTCCTCGACCTTTCCGAGTCGGTTTATGACCCCCGCGTTGTACAGCATCGCTTCAGCAAGGGAGGTCTTTCCCGCCCCGCTGTGGGCGACGAGGCCTACGTTCCTCAGTTGCTCGACCTTGTAGCTCTTCATCTAGCCTCCTTGGGGATATGAACACACCCCGCAGACGAGTTGTCCTTGGGGCTGACCTGGCGACGACCGCGTAATTCTAGGATAAACACCAGTAAATGTCAATTCAATTTCCGCCGGACGCCCGCATGCGGTTGACAGGCCCGTTCCTTGGGCGCATAATTCACCACAGTCTTCCCTGAGGGAGCCTCTTGCGCATCACATCAGTCAACAGCAACCCCAACCCAGCCACGTGCAGCCGCAGACGCTTTTTGCAGCTCGCAGCCGGCACCGTGCTCACGCTGCTCCTGCCGGGCTGCGCGCGCCAGCGCCAGGAGCCCCTTCCACAACCCACTGTTGGACGGATCGACACACAGCCCTATCGCAAGCAGCCCCCATGGCATTTGGCCCGCTCTGGCCGGGGTGATGTCAACCCTTGGATGGTGATGCTCAGCGCGCACATCGAGTATGCCGCGGTCGAAAAGCATCGCCACGAGTTCGCTGTCTTCAGAACCGCGTCTGCCAACTGGGACCCCAACAAGCAGATCGAGGACATCCAGGGACTGCTGGCACAGGGCCCTGACCTGCTGCTGGTGGATCCCATGGACACCGCCGTGGTTGCGCGCGGGGTTCGCAGCGCTGTGGACGCGGGCGTCCCCGTAGTCCTCGTGTCCAGCTACGTGTCCAACGCTCCGTACCTTGCCTGGCTCGCCCAGCCCGAGAAGGAACACGCATCCCGGTGTGTTGATTGGTTGTTGCGCAACACAGCCCCGCGCCAGATCCTTGTGCTCTCCAACCGCCCCGCCTCAGGCAGCAATCCCCTCTGGGTTGCCGGCATTCAGGAGCAAATGGCGACACACTCGGAGGTGAGTGTGCATATCGAGCCATGCCACTGGTCGTCTGCCGGTGCCGAAGCAGCGACAGGTGCCCTCCTCGGCCAGGGGGAGCGCTTTGACGGCGTGATTGTGCGGAATGGTCTGATCGCGCGCGGTGTGGTCGATGCTCTGCTCGAACGAGGATTGCCCATCCCACCCATCGCTGGCGCCGACGACTGGAATGGCTGGCTTGGCACCGCCAAGGACCACGGTGTGCAGTTCCTGGCACTGACAGGCGGGGCCAACATCGGCCTGCATGCGGTTGAGATGGCAACACAGGTCCTTGCCGGAGAGGGTGTGGAGGCATACTCAACGCTGCCGCTGCATGCCTTTGACCACACCGAACTCGACAGCTACCACCGCCCAGACCTCAGCGAGCACTACTGGGCCGTGCACGACCTGCCAGAGGCCTGGATCGAGCGCATGTTCAGTCTCTGAGGCCGGCACCTCCCCGTTTACACCTTGCCCTTCGTCAGCTCAGCTTACAGGGTCAAGCACACCCAATCCGGTTTTGCGTCCCTCCCGTTCTGAGTATAATTGCTAAAAGCTTCGGAGGGCAGAGATGCTTCTGGAAGAGCTGATCCAGGTCGCACGCGGAGAGGTCGAAGCTGATCTTCTGCTGAAGAACGCGCGCCTAGTCAACGTCTTCTCCGGCAGCATTCACGATGCCGACGTGGCGATCCACCGCACGCGAGTGGTGGGGCTCGGTGACTACCGTGCCCGCCAGGTGATCGACTTGCGGGGGCAACACCTGTGCCCGGGCTTTATCGACGGACACGTGCACATCGAGAGCTCGATGCTTCGTGTCTCCGAGTTCGCCCGCGTCGTCGTTCCGCGCGGAACTACCACCGTCATCGCCGATCCCCATGAGATCTCCAACGTGCTGGGCCTGGACGGCATCCGCTACATCCTCGAGTCCAGCAAGTACAATCCCCTCAGCGTTTATGTCATGCTACCATCCTGCGTTCCCTCCACCGAGATGGAAACTGCCGGATCCAAGCTGAACGCCGAGGATCTGGCCGCCATGTGGGGCAGCAAGTGGGTGCTCGGCCTGGCTGAGGTGATGAACTACCCCGGCGTCATCTTCCGCGATTGGCAGGTACTGAACAAGATCAAGGTCGCCGGCGACCGGCCTATTGACGGCCACGCGCCGGGCCTTTCGGGCCGGGACCTGTGCGCCTACATCGCAGCCGGGATCCGCTCAGACCACGAATGCACCACAGGGCCAGAGGCCCTAGAGAAGCTGCAATTGGGCATGTACATCATGATCCGCGAGGGCACCACCGCCCGCGACCTGGAAGCCCTGCTGCCCGTTGTCACGCCCAACAACGCCTCGCGCTGCATGTTCGTCACCGACGACCGCCACCTGCCTGACCTGCTGCAGGAGGGGCACATCGACTTTGCCATCCGCAAAGCCATACGCCTGGGACTGGATCCCATCACCGCCATCCAGATGGCCACCATCAACACGGCCCGCTACTTTGGATTGGAGGACAAGGGCGGCATCGGGCCGGGAATGCGCGCCGACCTTGTCGTCGTGGACGACCTTGAGGATCTCAACGTGCGTATGGTCTTCCGGGGCGGACAGCTCGTAGCTCAGGACGGCGTCTTGCTGCCCCAGAAGGAAAAGCCCAAGGATGTGCCACTGCGCAGCTCAATGAACATCGACTGGGACAAAGCCAAGGACTTGAAGTTGCCTGTGAGTGGCACGCGCATGAAGGTGGTTGGCATCATCCCCGATCAGCTCGTCACCGAGAGCCTGCTAGAGGAGGTCAAAGCCGAGGACGGTTTCGCTGTGGCCGACGTGGACCGCGACATTCTCAAAATGGCGGTGATCGAACGGCACCTGGCTTCGGGCAACGTGGGACTGGGCTTTGTCAAGGGCTTTGGGCTCAAGCGGGGTGCCCTAGCCTCCTCGGTGGCCCACGATTCCCACAACCTAGTGCTGGTTGGAGCGGACGACAACGACATGCTCATGGCTGCCCGCACGGTGGAGCGCATGAGGGGCGGGCTGGCCGTGGTCGCCGGCGGCAAGCTGCTGGCCTCATTGGCCTTGCCCATCGCGGGGCTGATGTCAGATCGCCCCTTTGAAGAGGTGCACGCCAGCCTGGAGGCGCTCATCTCGGCGGCGCACGAGCTGGGCTGCCATTCGCACGACCCCTTCATGGCCCTGTCGTTCCTGGCGCTGCCGGTGATCCCCGCGCTCAAGCTGACTGACCGGGGCTTGGTCGACGTGACCCAGTTCAAGTTCGTTCCGCTGTTTGAGAACTGACCCTCGGCTTACGCCAGTCGCCGCGGATGTAAGCAAAGTCGGTCTGTGCTAAGGTCTGCGCCAAAGCGGCCTGGTCAGGCAGGTAGCCCCGCCCTCGGCCTTGAGTGAGAGCTCGGCGCCCGCGTATGTCTGCACACTGCACCCAGCTGCCTCCAGCCGCTGCTTGGTGCGCGGGTTGCCCTCCAGCATGACGCATTGCCCCGGTGCCAGGGCAAGCACGTTGGGGCCCATGGTCTGAAACTCCTCTTCCGGCACCTCGATCAGCCGGAAGCCCCGTCGCTCCAGTTCCTGGCAAAAGGTCACGGGCAGCAGCGGCAGGTAGACCACAGCCAGCCGGTGATCGACCACGCTGATTAGGGACATCAGATGCAGACAGGCTTCTGGGCCACCGTGGTAGGGCAGCGGCACCGAAATGACCTTGACCCCCAGACTCGCCAGGGCGCTCTCTAGCTGCTGCAGGCCCTCCTCATTGGTGCGAAAGCCCTGTCCCACAGCCAAAGTGTCGTGATCCAGCCACAGCAGGTCGCCACCCTCGGCCGTTGCCGACCCGTACAACCTGTAGAGTATGGGAATGCCCAGCTCTGTGAGGCAATGCTCCATTGCCGCTTCCTCACCGCGCCGCAGCGGCTTGCCCATGCGCAGGATCACCGCTCCCCGGTCGGTGACGATCACCGGATCATGCACGAAGATAGCATCGGCGTGCTCCGGCAGGGGTGCAGAGTGGTAGATAACCTTCGCGCCGGCTTGGCGCAGAATGTCCACCAGCGCATCGTGCTCGCGCCGCGCGCCATCCAGATCAGGCCGTCCGGCATAGTGCCACTTGGCCAGGTCCGTCACCGCAAAGGCAGCGTCCGGCCTGCGGACCAATACCGTCCGCAGGGGCTCGACCATGCTCTGGCTGCCATACTCCGGGCTCACTCCAGGCTCTCCCTCACTCACCGCTCCAAGTGGCCAGGTTCTGCGCCTCTTCGGCTCTCCATGGACTCGGCCAGAATGCTGGCAGCCACGTCGCAAACGCGCCGGTTATGGTCGTTACAAGCAACGACCGGTGTCGCGTCCGGTCCAAGTCCAGCCGCGCGCAGCATGTTGTGCAGATGGCACAGCGGCAACCCCATCACATTGGCGTAGCAGCCATCCACACGGTCCACGGGGCGAAACCCCAGGTACTGGATGGCATAGGCGCCAGCCTTGTCCAGCGGGTCACCGCTCGAGACGTAGGCCGCGATCTCTTCGTCACTGTAGCAACGCATATGGACCGTGGTGGCGACCAGCGCAGTCCTGTGCCATGCCGCACGCCCATCGATCAGCGTTACGCCACTGAACACCACGTGCGGGCGGCCACGGAGGCGTTGTAGCATGTCCACGGCCTCCTGCTCGTCAGCAGGCTTGCCCAAGACCTGACCATCAAGGTAGACCAGCGTGTCGGCCGCGATCACCACTCTGTCAGGGCAGGCTTTGCTGACCGCACCTGCCTTGGACGCCGCAAGCCGCAGCGCCGTCTCCTCTGGCCCCTCACCGATGTGGTTCACCTCTTCCACGTCGGCGGGTCGCACCACAAAAGGCAATCCTAGCAGGGCCAGCAGGCGCTCACGGCGAGGCGAGGCCGAAGCGAGCACCAGCAGGGGTTGGGTCACATCCTTCGCTGCACACATGGTGCGGATTATATGTAGCGCCCTTGAGGCAGGTCAAGTCAGAGCGCGACGAGCGGAGCCAGATGCCGGCTCAGCAAGTCAGCGCCGGACCTGGTGCAGCGGCCTTCCCACGTTGGCGCGCCAGCGGTGCCACTTGGCTGCTGACCTCGTGAGCACTACAATGGGGCCGCGTCGCAGGGGCGGTAGACGTGCTCGGTTTGTACATAACGCTGTGCAGCGCGGCCAGTGACCTGGCGATGCAGGGCTACGCGCTCCAGCAGCTGCAGCATGCTCTCCAGCACCTCGGGCGACAGGGTCGTGCGCTCTGGCTTGTCCCCACCATCCGCCCGCAGCCATTGGTCGTAGTTGGCGCAGGCGCCAGCCTCATACCACACGATGTAGCCCTCGATGTCACCGCTGAGCAGGGCCAGATGCATGGGCTCCACCGAGTACGGGCATACGGCGAAAAGAGCGTGCGTAAAGCGTCGCTCCTCAAGTGACGGTAGTAGGATATCATGGGCAATGTCCGCTGCCGAAGTGAGGATGGCAAAGCTCGCCCCAGCTCGAAGCGCCGACTGGCCCAACACCCGGATGGCGCAGCCGGCGCACACCGCGGGGAACGCCGTGGCGGCATCCGACGTCGACCGAGATAGGTAGGAGCAATCGTGGTTGAACCTTCCAGCGGGGCAGGTGAATGGCTTCTGGCAAAAGCCCGTGGCCACCAACAAGCTCTCACCAGGCCCCACCGCGCGTTCAACGAACTGGTGCTCGTTGCGCGTTGCCAGCCGGCGCATGTTGGATGGCGCGCTGCCCAGGGCCATCCCATAGCGCCTCAGGGCTCGCAGCAGGCCAAGGGGATGGCGCAGTGCCACATGGCGAAGGAATATCCTTCCATAGGACTGACCAAGGCTCCTGCACGAGAACTCTGCAAGGGCCCCCAGCCGCTCTATTCTGAGGCGAAGCGAGTCGGTCATGTGCAGCCGCTATTGTATCACAGGTGGGAGCAGGGACTGAGACCATGATTCTGTGGCTCCAAGAGATCACCTCCCGGGATCACGCCCTTGTCGGGTCCAAGACGCTTCGTCTTGCAGAGGCTGCCCGCGCCGGCTTCCCCGTGCCAAACGGCTTTTGCCTGACCACCAGAGCCTATGGCGAGTTCGTCAGGCTCAACCAGCTCGAATCCAGCATGAATGCGCTATCCTCCCTGCCGCTCGCCGAGGCCCAAGAGTCCGCGCGCCAACTGCAGGAGGTGATGGGCCGCTCAACACTCAGCGCCGGGACAATCGAGGCGCTGCGATCAGCCTACAACGAGCTTGTAGGGAGCAAAGCTGGACAGCCTCGGGTAGCGGTTCGTTCCTCGGCCACCGCCGAGGACCTGGCCGAAGCATCGTTCGCCGGCCAGCAGGCGACCCTGCTGAATGTGACCGGCGAGGCTTTGCTCAAGGCGGTGATCGAATGCTGGGCGTCGCTGTGGTCTCCGCGGGCCGTGGCCTATCGCGCCCAGCGTGGCTTTGTCAGTGTGCCCACCATCGCAGTCCTTGTTCAGACCATGGTCAACCCACGTGCGGCAGGCGTTGCCTTCTCCATAGATCCCGTCCACGGAGACCCGGTTGTGGTCATCGAGGCCGCCTTCGGCCTGGGCGAAACGGTGGTGGGTGGCCGGCCTGGCATAGATCGCTACGCATATGATCCCCAGACGGGCGAGGAGACGCAACCAGCTATCATCACCACCAAGTCACGCAAGTCGATCCTGGACCCCCAGGGCGCCGTGCAGCAGGTCGATCTGCCGCCTGACATACAACAGGCGCGCGTCTTGTCGCCAGAGCAGGTGAAGCAGGTCGCACAGACCGTGAGCGCCCTGGCGCGTCACTTTGAGTGCCCGCAGGACGTAGAATGGGCCCTTGAAGAAGGGGCGTTGCACGTGCTGCAGACGCGGCCCATCACCTCCCCTGGTGGCGACGTCTTCACCGATCGTCTTCCTGGAGACGATGACCTCTGGACGTCCGGCTTTCTCAATGAGCGCTTCCCCCGACCGGTCTCGCCCCTGGGATGGTCGCTGATCCGACAGCTCCTGGATGAGCTGGCCTTCCGCGACCCGCTGCGATACCTGGGCTACGATGGTGTCGAGCAGTTGCAGGTCACCAAGCTGTACCGCGGCCATCCTTACGTCAACGTGTTCGTGTTCCAGATGCTCTACAAGGTCTTTCCAGATCTCCTGCTGCCAGAGGACGCCTACCGCTACTTCCCCAACGGCAGGACCGAACTGCGCCATCAGGCGCCCTACCCGCGATCCATTGCAGATCCCCGTTTCCTGCTGTCCATGGCACGCCACCTCTTGTGGCGACCGGCCCTGTGGTGGCCCTGGCACCACCTGCGAGCCTGGTCCAAGTTCACCTTGCGGCACCAGTTGGCCAACAAGCAGCTCACCGAAGAGTACGAGTCACTGTGTCGGGAGGGTGGCCCATCCGAGCGTATCTGGGAGGCGATCACCCAAGCCCAACGGCTCAATGGCGAGCTCCTGGCGCTGCATCGCTGGAGCCTCACGTTGGCAGATCTGCTCTACAGCCTCTTGCGTCGATTGCTTTCGCGCTGGGTCCAGACGCCACAAGCACGCTCGTTGGCAGCGCAGCTCGTGACCGGCCTCCCCAACAAGACGCTGGAGATGGATCTGTCGCTCCGCCGGATGGCGGCAATGGAAGACGGCCCACAGCGTGCGGCAGCACTGCAGGTTTTCCTCGCCGAGTATGGCCATCGCTCCTTCTGCCTCGATATCTACCACCCCACCTTTGCCCACGATCCCTCCCAAGCCTTGGACCTGGTCCGGCAGATCTCGCAGCAGGATGGCAAGCTGCCCGCGAGCCAGGAGGTCAGTCCGGCGCGTGCATTCAAGGAAGTCGAGGGCGCGCTGGGCAGCGGACCGCTGGCAGCGCTGAGGCGGGTTCTGCTGCGACAGATGGTGCATTTGTCGCGGCAGTACATGCCCTTGCGCGAGGAGCAGCGCTTCTTCTGGCAGATGACCCTGGCCCTCCAGCGCAGGCTGTTCCTACTGATGGGTCAGCGCCTGCGCGATGCTGGGGCCCTGGCCAGGGAAGAGCAGGTCTTTTTCCTGACCAAGACCGAGATCGAGGCCTTTGTTGCGCAGCAGCGATATGCCCACTATGCGACGCTGGCAGAGGCGAGAGAGCTTGCGTTCCAACGCCTGCAGCGTGACTATGATACCGCGCCGGCACAGGCCTATCCAGCGTTTCTGAGCGGCAACCAGCCATTGCGCCAGCCTGCCGGAGCAGGCGAGGTGCGGCTCACAGGTCAAGCGGTCAGCTCCGGCCTGGCACGCGGCAGGGTTGTGCTGTGCTTTTCTCCTGCAGAGTTTCACAAGATAAGCGCTGGAGATGTCCTGGTTACACGCAGCGTTGACCCCGCATGGACCCCGGTATTCTGCCTGTTGAGCGCGCTGGTACTGGAATCTGGGGGGCAGCTTTCACATGGCGCAGTCGTGGCCCGCGAGTATGGGCTGCCCACGGTAACGGGCATCCCCGGCATTGCCCAGATTCTGAAGGACGGTGACACAGTGCTTGTGGATGGGCTGAACGGTGTGGTGGTCAAAGAGTGCACAGGGACAGCCTAAACCGCTGCCCTGCGGGGCTGCAGCCCCTCAAGCGAGTCTGTTCGACATGCCCACGGGCTTACGGTATAATCTGCCTTATGAGAGAGGCTACAGTCGACGCGGTGGAATCTCCCTCTGCAGTCAAGCCGTTGGAGCTTACGAGCGACGGTGCACAGCAGACCCAGCAGCTGGGGGCAGTGCTCGCCGGCCTGCTGCGATCGGGCGATGTTGTCTGCCTGGAGGGCTCACTTGGCGCGGGCAAGACCTGCCTGACTCAGGGCATTGGACGCGGTCTGGGCATCAGCACACCGATCACCAGCCCAACCTTCATCATCGTGCACGAGTATGCCCTGCCGGGGCGACAGTATCGGCTCTTTCACGTCGATCTGTACCGCATTGAAGGCTCTCAAGAGGCCTCCGCAACAGGGCTGGAGGACTATTTCTTCGGCGACGGCATCTGTGTCATTGAGTGGGCCGACCGCGTGGTGGACATCCTGCCGCACGACCGGCTGTGGATCAGGCTGAGCTATGTGAGTGATTCGCAGCGGCTGCTGGTGTTCCAAGGTCAGGGCCAGCGCTCTGCCGAACTGCTGCAGGGCTTGCGCGCCAGATTAGGCACTGTGCCTCTGGGTAAAGCGTCTGGGAACACTGCTTGATCAGGTGACAGGGAGATTCAAGCTTGTTGTTGGCCATTGATACATCAACGCGCATCGCTGGCATTGCCCTGTACGATGAAACTGGGCTTCATGCCGAGCAGATGTGGCGTACGATTGACAATCACACGGTTGAACTGCTGCCCTACGTGGTGCGAGCCTGCCAGCAGCAGGGTCTGCAGCCCTCGGCGCTCCAAGCGGTGGCCGTGGCTACGGGCCCAGGCTCCTTCACCGGCCTCCGCGTCGGCCTGAGCATCGCCAAGGGGCTCGCCCTATCCCTTGACCTGCCCATCTTGGGCGTGCCAACACTCGACGCCTCGGCGTATGCCCACTCGAACCAGGCGCTGCCCGTGCGCGCCGTTCTCCCTGCGGGCCGCGGACGTTGGTGCAGCGCGCTGTACGCATGCATAGAGGGAGACTGGCAGCGCTGCAGCGACTATGCCCTGCTGGACACCAAGGCCCTCACCGCCAGTCTCACAGAGCCCACCCTGATCTGCGGTGAGATCAGTGCTGCGCTGCGACAGGCGCTCATCAAGAACGCTGCCGGCCTCGCCGTCGTCCCCCCGCCCGCACTGGCTCAGCGACGCACCGGCTGCTTGGCCGAGCTGGCCTGGCAGCGCTTGGCCAAGGGCGAGCACGATGATCTGCCATCGTTGAACCCCATCTACTTGCAGCGCACATAAGCGGATTGCGCACCGACCCTACCATGCCTGTCTCCTTTGTAGAGCACTGATCCTAGAGCTAGCCGCGCCGTGACCGAGCCCTCCACCATCCCCTACGTTATCAAACCCATGTCCATTGCCGACATCAGGGAGGTGGCAGCCCTGGAGAAGATAATCTTCCCACTGCCCTGGTCGGCACTGGCCTTTGAGTACGAATTGCGCCACAATCCCATGGCCGATTTCTCAGTCCTGCGCCACCGCACGCCCCAGCGCAAAGGTGACCCATCGCGCCCGGTCCTCGGATATGCGGGCTTTTGGGTAATCGTCGACGAAGCGCACATCTGTACCCTCGGCGTGCATCCTGACTGGCGCGGTCGCGGCTTGGGGGAGTTGCTCCTGGTCCACCTTGTGGATCGTGCCGCCGAACGCGGCGTCTCTGTGGTCACCCTGGAGGTGCGGGATTCCAACCTTGCGGCACAGAACCTGTACCGCAAGTACGGTTTTGCGCCCGCCGGGCGGCGCAAGCGCTACTACGTGGACAACAATGAGGACGCCATCATCATGACCACCGAAGTGATCACATCGCCGTCCTACCAGCAGCGGCTTGCCGCCCTCAAGGCCACTCTGTGGCAGAAGATGGCCGGTGGCCAGCCAACAGGACCCGTCGACAGCAGTTGACGTCCCCTGGGCGATGGTGCTAAGATGGCGCGTGCCAGCGAATCGGGGTAGCTTTGCAGCGTGGCTACCGGGGAGACCAAAGGAATGCAGCGTAGCTCCAACTGGGTGCTCAAGTTCATCACGCTAGTCGTCGACGCAGCGATGATCGTCGCTGCCTTCTACGGTGCCTACAGGCTTCGCAGCATCCTGGCCTACCCACGCCCCCTCAACCCGCGTCCCTTTGGCTTCTACGGGGGCATGTTGCTGATCCATGTGGCGACCCTGCTCGTCACCTTCTTCTTCTATCGCCTGTACCACGTCAAGCGGGGACTCTCCAGCATCGACAAGGCCTATACCATCATCGCCGCCGTCTCCTTTGGCACCATCGCTTCGGTCGCCGTCACCTCGTTCGTGTACAAGAATGAGTTGGACTATCCCCGTGCCATGGTGGTCTATGCCTGGCTCTTGGCCATCGTCTTTGTCATCCTGGGTCGCATGGCAACCGACTACCTGCACACCCGCTTTCGTGTCCGCAATCCTACGCGGGTGCTCGTTGTGGGGGCGGGCGACGTCGGCCGCATGATCCTGCAGAAGATCACCCAGTCGCCCGGCCTGGGCTATGAGCCTATGGGGTTTGTCGACGACACGCCGGGGCGCAGCGAAGTGGCGGGCCTGCCGGTGCTCGGTCCCACCACCCATCTGGCTTATCTGATCCGTGAACACAACGTACAAGAGGCCATCATCGGCTTGCCCGAGGCCAGTCACGAGCACATCCTCGACTTGATATCCCAATGCGAACGAGAGAAAGCGGTCGTCCGCGTCTTTCCCGACGTCTTCCAGATCATCGCCTCTGACATCGGCATTGACGATCTGAACGGGCTGCCACTGCTGACCATTCGCGACGTGGCACTGCGCGGCTGGCGCCTGGCATTGAAGCGCACGATAGATCTGGTCGCCAGCGCGGCAGTAATGGTGTTCCTCTCGCCTCTGATGCTTCTCATAGCCCTGCTGGTGAGACTGGACTCGCCCGGCCCTGTGTTCTACGCGCAGGAACGCATGGGATTGGACGCCAAACCCTTCCAGATGCTCAAGTTCCGCTCAATGCGCGCCGATGCTGAAGAGAGGAGTGGTCCTGTGTGGGCCACCAAGGACGATCCCAGGAAGACACGCTTTGGCAGCTTCATCCGCAAGCACTCGCTGGATGAATTGCCGCAGTTCATCAACGTCCTCGTTGGCGAGATGAGCTTGGTAGGCCCACGGCCCGAAAGGCCGGTCTTTGTGGAGCAGTTTCGCCAGATCGTTCCCCGCTACATGGAGCGGCACAAGGAGAAGGCTGGCATTACCGGCTGGGCCCAGGTCAATGGACTGCGCGGCGACACCTCCATTATCGAGCGCACCAAGTACGACCTGTGGTACATCGAGAACTGGTCGCTGCTGCTGGATATCAAGATCATCATCCGAACCATCTTCGGCATCTTCAAGGACCAAAACGCCTACTAGCGCAGCGCCTGAAGCGCTCGACAGCGCCTCCATCCCCAAGACTGCCAGCTTGCACCTCGCACCTATGGCCCCACGCCAGCGTCCGGCTCCTCGTGCATCACCCCAGTTGCCCGTCCGGTCCTCGCCCGCGCCCTACTGTTAGACTTTTATATGATCCGGCTCAACCATATTGACAAGAGCAGTGCGTCGTGGTATCATCTTAGCACTCGACGTAGTAGAGTGCTAATGCGCCCTTCCTGGACGGTGAATTGAAGACCCTAACCGATAGACAGCGCGAGATTCTGGGCATTGTGGTCCGCGATCACGTGTTGACAGCCAAGCCTGTAGGCTCCGATGCTGTGTGCCGGCGCACCACCATGCCTGTCAGTCCCGCTACAATCCGCAACGAGTTCGCGGCGCTGACCGATATGGGGTATCTGACACAGCCCCATACCTCGGCTGGGCGCGTGCCAACGGCTGATGGGTATCGCTACTTTGTGCAGCAAGTGATGCAGGAGTCGACGCTGCCGTTGGATGAGCAGTTGCGCATCAGCCACCAGTTCCATCAAGTCGCACTCGACCTCGACGAATGGATGAGGCTGGCGGCGGCGGCCTTGGCACAGGCCGCGCGCAGCGCTGCATTGATTGCGGCGCCACATGCGCAGAAGGCACGCTTTCGCTACGTACAACTCATTTCCATCAGCGAGCTGACCGGCTTGATGATCCTGGTACTTCAGGACGGCACCGTGCAGCAGCAGATGATGATCTTTTCCGAGCCTGTTGCGCAGGAGCAGCTGACCGTCATCTCCAACAAGCTGAACGGGCAGCTCGTCAATCTGGAGATGGAAACGGCGCGCAAGGAGCTGGCCTCAGCAGTGGCCGAGCAGGTGGATCCGCTGGAGGCAGATGTCATCCGCCGCATCCTGGACATCATGGGCGATCATGACACGCGCAAGACGCGCGATATCTACCGCGACGGCCTGGTGAATATCCTTCGTGAGCCCGAGTTCATGGAACTGGATCGCGCGCGTCAGATCCTTCAGATCTTGGAGCAGGACAGCGCGCTGGAGGCTATACTGCGAGAAGCGCAGATCGCCAATGGCATTCAAGTCATTATCGGCAGTGAAGGCAGATGGGACGAGATGAGAGACTGCAGCATGGTGCTCTCCGGCTACGGTCTCCCTGGCCAGGCCAAGGGAGTGCTTGGCGTGGTGGGTCCGATGCGCATGGCCTACGGGCGGACCATTCCAGCAGTGCGCTACATCGCGGGTGTGATGAGCGATCTGTTGTATCGACTTTACGGAGAGTAGACCTGGGGGAGAGCGACGATGCCCAATCCAGACAAGCAGGCCCAAGCGCCAGCCTCAACAGAGCCCGAGGAAACGAGCCAGGACACACAGCCCGCCGAGAAAGGGGCACCAGAAAGCCCACAGCACGGGGCCGACGCACCCGACGTTGAGGCACTCCAGCAGGAGCTAGAAGAGGCTAGAGCCCAATCCAGGCACCATCTCGATCAGTGGAAGCGCAGCGCCGCCAACCTTGAGAACTACCGCAAGCACGTTGAGAAGGAGCGTGCCGACCTGGTCAAGTTGACAAAGGCAAGCGTCATCGTACAGATACTGCCAGTCCTGGATGATCTGGACCGAGCCTTTGCCACCATCCCCTTTGACCTGAGAAGCTTCACCTGGACGGAGGGGCTGGCCCTGATCGATCGCAAGCTCCAGGCGATTCTGGAACAGCAAGGGTTGGAGGAGATCGACGAGAGTGGCGTACCTTTCGATCCAACCCAGCATCAGGCGATGCTCGAAGAGCACACTGACGAGTATTCAGATGGCCACGTCATGGCCATCCTGCAAAAAGGCTACAAGCTGGACGGGCGAGTATTGCGACCAGCTTTGGTCAAGATCGCGCGCGGCGATGCAGACCGCGAAAAGCGCGGCGCCGTTGCAGAAACCGAACCGGCTGTGGAGGAGAGCCCCCACTTGGAGGGCGAACCCGCAGAAGAAGACAGTTCAGAGGACAACTAGATCATTCCTGGGAGGATATGAATGAGCAAGATAATCGGCATTGATTTGGGAACGACCTTTTCGGTCATGTCCGTCATGGAAGGCGGCGAACCGGTAGTTATCCCTACATCTGAGGGCGAGCGGCTGCTCCCGTCAGTGGTGGCCGTCAACCCCAAGACTGACGAGCGTATGGTGGGCTGGGTAGCCCGCCGGCAGGCGGTCACCAACCCAGAGAACACCATTTTCTCCATAAAGCGTCTCATGGGACGCAAGTTCAAAGACCCACTGGTTCAACGGGCCATGAAGCGGCTTCCTTACAAGATTGTCGAGGCCAAGAACGGCGACGCTTGGGTGGAGATGGGCGGCAAGCAGTACTCGCCTCCCGAAGTCTCGGCCATGATCCTGCAAAAGCTCAAGACCGATGCAGAGGCGTATCTGGGTGAGCCAGTACGGCAGGCCGTCATCACAGTACCAGCCTACTTCAATGACTCGCAGCGACAGGCGACCAAAGACGCCGGCAAGATCGCTGGTCTAGAGGTGCTGCGCATCATCAATGAGCCGACCGCGTCCTCGCTGGCATACGGACTGGACAAGAAGAAGGACGAGCAGATCGCCGTTTACGACCTCGGCGGTGGCACGTTTGATATCTCGATTTTGAGCATCGGCGACGGGGTCTTTGAGGTCATTTCCACAAATGGAGACACCTATCTCGGTGGCGATGACTTTGACCTGAGGGTGATTGACTGGATCGCGGACGAGTTCAAGCGCGAGAACGGTATCGACCTTCGACAGGATCGCATGGCGCTGCAGCGCCTCAAGGAGGCTGCCGAAAAGGCCAAGAAGGAGCTGTCCTCGGTGATGCAAACCGAGATCAACCTGCCCTTTATCACAGCTGATCAGAGCGGTCCCAAGCACCTGGTAATGACGCTCACCCGCTCCAAGCTTGAGCAGCTTGTCGGAGACCTGGTCGAAAAGTCGATGGGACCGGTAGAGCTGGCCCTGAAGGACGCCAAGCTCAAGCCATCGGACATCGACGAGGTGGTTCTCGTCGGTGGCCAGACACGCATGCCACTGGTACAGGAGCATGTGCGCAACTTCTTCAGCAAGGAGCCGAACAAGACCGTGAACCCCGACGAGGTAGTGTCGGTGGGCGCCGCCATTCAGGCCGCAGTGCTGGCGGGCGAGGTCACGGATGTGCTGCTCCTGGATGTCACGCCCCTGACCTTGGGCATTGAGACGCTCGGCGGCGTGGCAACACCCATCATCGAACGCAACACTACCATCCCAACCCGCAAGAGCCAGATCTTCTCGACAGCTGCAGACGGCCAGAACAGTGTGGAAATCCACGTGGTGCAGGGCGAGCGCCCCATGGCAGGTGACAACAAGACCTTGGGACGCTTCATTCTGGACGGGATCCCACCGGCGCCTCGCGGTGTGCCACAGATCGAAGTCAGCTTTGACATCGATGCGGACGGGATTCTGCACGTCAGCGCCCAGGACAAGGCCACCGGCAATGAGCAGAAGATCACTATCACTGCTTCCAGCGGCCTGTCGAAGGACGAAGTGGACAGTATGGTCACAGACGCGGAGCGGTTCGCCGAGGAAGACCGCCAGCGCAAGGAAGATGTGGAGGCACGCAACACGGCTGACTCGATGGTCTACACCGCAGAGAAGACGCTGCGCGACTTGGGCGACAAGGTGCCCGCCGACGTGAGAAGCCAGGTCGAGGGCAAGGTCGCAGCCGTCCGCTCCGCACTGCAGGGTCAGGATACGGATCGCATCCGCAAGACGACACAGGAGCTATCGGAGGCTATGCAGAGCATCGGTGCCAGCATGTACCAGCAGGCAGGCCCTACCACGCCACCACCTGGAGGGGAGGCCCAGCAAGAGCCGCCCGAGGAAGGCACCGTCGAAGGTGAGTTCCGAGAGGTCTAGAGCTCACACCCTTGACTGCATCATGGGAGGGAGGCTGCGGCATGCAGCCTCCCCCCTTCTGTTTCGCTTTGCGGCACACCCTGCGATGAGGTATACTACCCCGCATCTGCAGTGTGAAGTGGACAGCGAAAAGAACCCATGAGTGCAAAGCGCGACTACTACGAGATACTCGGTGTTGGACGGGACGACAACGACGACCGCATCCGCAAGGCGTACCGCCAGCTGGCACGAGAGTTGCACCCCGACGTGAACAAGCGCCCCGACGCCGAAGAGCGCTTCAAGGAAATAAACGAAGCGTATGAAGTGCTCGGCGATCGGGAAAAGCGCGCCGCCTATGACCGCTTCGGGCATGCCGGCGTCGAGGGCAACCTCAGCGGCTTCCCGGGCTTTGACTTTGGCGACATCTTCGAGAGCTTCTTTGGGGGCGCGACGGCCCAACGGGGGCCACGTCCGGGCGAAGACCTGCGCGCGAACCTCACGCTTACCTTTGAAGAAGCCGTGTTTGGAGTCGAGAAGGAGCTCGAGGTAGAGCGACTGGCCCGCTGCGAGGTTTGTGGCGGAACGGGTGCTGAGCCCGGGTCTGCTCCCGTACGCTGTCCCGAATGTGGTGGAAGCGGGCAGGTTCGTCGCGTGAGATCCTCGCTCTTCAGCTCTTTCATCAATGTGACCACGTGCCCGCGCTGTCAGGGCCGGGGCGAGATCGTTCGTGATCCCTGCCACGAGTGCAGAGGCGACGGGCGCATCCGCGTCCGCAAGCGCCTGCAGGTCAACATCCCTCCTGGCGTGGACGACGGCACCCGCATCCGGCTCGCCGGCGAGGGCAATGCCGGCCAACATGGCGCTTCGCCCGGGCACCTGTACGTCTTTCTCTCTGTCCAGCCACATCGCTACTTCAGGCGCAAGGACAACAACATCTACTTGAACCTCACCATCAATGTCGCACAGGCCGCCTTGGGCGATGAGATCAACGTGCCGACGCTGAATGGTGACGCCAAGCTAAAGGTACCGGCGGGGACTCAGGCGGGCCAGACGTTCGTCCTCAAGGGTCAGGGCGTCCCCTTCCTGCGCCGCAATGGCCGCGGGGACCAGATTGTGAACGTTTTCGTGGCCACACCGACCAAGCTGACCGCCAAGCAGAAGGAGCTGCTGCGGGAGCTATCCAAGACGCTGGGTTCAGAGCCAGTTCCCCAAGAGGACAAGGGATTCTTCGACCGAGTGAGGGATGCTTTCGGTCTATGACAGGCGATCCGCAACACCACGCCGCGCACCGCGGCCAGGCTGACACTCCCAACCGCGGCAGCGATAGCGATTGGATAGAGCTGAGCATCGAAGCGGACGGCGAAGCTGCCGAAGCAGTGAGTGCCGTCTTCAACCAGTACTGCCCGGGCACGGTAGTGTTCGAGCAGCTTGCGGCAGACAAAGGCGCCAACCCACTGATGCGCGTCAAAGCCTATCTGCCCAGCGATCAAGCGTCGCTGCTGGACACGGTCCAGCAGACCCTCTGGCACATGAGCCAGGCCTATCCCCTGGCGGAGCTGTCGACGCGACACCTGTCACAGGCCGACTGGATGGACGCCTGGAAAGCCGACTATGGGGTCCAACACATCGGTCACCGCGTTGTCATCAAGCCATCTTGGCAACAGCACGTCGCGCCAGTCGGTACGATCATGATTGAGATCGATCCTGGCATGGCCTTTGGAACGGGCCTGCACCCTTCAACGAGGCTCAGTCTGGAGGCTATCGAAGATCAGCTGCAGGTGGGAGACGTCGTGCTGGACGTCGGAACGGGCTCGGGCATCCTGGCCATTGCGGCGGCAAAGATGGGCGCCTCGCGCGTGATGGCCATAGACGTGGATCCAATCGCCGTCAAGGTCGCCCGCCAGAACGTGAGGCGCAACCGGGTTGCGGATCTCGTGTCGCTGCAGTGCGCTTCCTTGTATCCCGCGCCAGACCGGACCGAGATCAGCGGTAGTGCAGAGGTCTTCAACCTTGAGGGGGACTGGAGCGGGGCCTTTGATCTGTTAGTGATGAACATACTCGCACCTGTGATCATCCGTTCGGCAACAGCGATTGCTGCCTTGTTGGCACCAGAGGGCACCTTCGTGGTCTCGGGACTGACTGATGGGCAGGCGCCAAGCGTGCGCGTGGCCCTGCGTGGCGCGGGGCTGACGGTAGTGCGGCAGCGCAGACAACAGGACTGGGTGGCCCTCGTCGGCCACCTGTCCGCCAAGCGCCATCGCGCGGCCAACAATGCCCCGCTTGTCGAAGCCAGGACTGGTAACTGACCCTTGCATCATCTGTATCTGCAGCTCCCGGTATCCCGCTCTCGCACTCGCTGCAGGCCAGGCACAGAACACCGCTAGGCTAGAAAGGAGAACAGGCAGCGCGCATCGCGGCGGCGCACACCCGCCTTTGCCTGCCATCCACACATGCATCGCTTCTTCGTCCCCCCATCGTGGATCCAAGACGACACTGTAACGCTCAGTGGCAACGTCGTGCACCACATCCGTGATGTGCTGCGGCTGCAGCCTGACGACACAATCCTCGTGCTCGACGACTCCGGCTGGGAATTCCAGGTCCGCTTGACGGAGGTTGGGCGTGAGCGAGTCAGCGGCACGGTGCAGCGCAAACTCCTGGGACAGACCGAGCCGCGCGCCAAGGTCACCCTTTACCAGAGCCTGCTGAAGAGCGCGCAGTTTGAGTGGATCCTGCAAAAGGGCACTGAACTGGGAGTGGTAGAGTTCGTGCCCATGGTCTCCGATCGTTGCGTCATCGGCAGCGTGGACGACGTTAGCCAGCACAAGCTCGACCGCTGGCGCAGGATCATCCTAGAGGCTGCCGAGCAGTCCCGGCGTGCGCGATTGCCTCGTCTTCACGCGCCATTGCTGTTCCAGCAGGCCTGCGAGCGGGCACGGCGCGCCGACCTCGCGCTGGTACCTTGGGAAGAAGAGCGGATTATGAAGCTGCGGGCAATGCTGGCCCAGCCCTACCGCATCCCCTCCCGAGTGCAGGGCAAGACCGTGGTCATACGCAGGCCCTTCTCCATACATGTCCTCATTGGGCCCGAGGGCGGGCTTAGCGGCCGTGAGGTGGATCAAGCGCGGCGCTATGGTATCACCCCAGTGAGCCTTGGACCACGCATCCTGCGGTCCGAAACGGCCGCTCTGGCTACAGTCACGGTCATCCTCTACCAGCTTGAGGATCTGTAGCTCCCGATGCGCACCGCCTCTTGCCACCGGGCGGCGACTGCCGCAAGACGGTGGCGATCGGAGTGATATGAGCCACACCTACGTTGCTCTGGATACCGAGACTACTGGCCTGAACCCCGAACGGGATGGGATCATCGAAATCGGGGCCGTCCAGTTCCGGGACGGACAGGTGCTGGGCACCTGGTCGACACTGGTCAAACCGCGGCAGCGTCTGCCCTACAAGATCCAGCTCCTGACCGGCATCAAGCCAGAGGAGCTGGAGCAGGCCCCGCCCATCGCCGATGTCACCGAGCGGCTCACCCAGTTCGTGAGCAACTCGATCATTGTTGGCCACAATGTCCGCTTCGATCTG
>Ga0180437_10002632_pt1 | contig 28153 bp, 26 predicted proteins | sample SS_ome_4_FD_132410 | JGI IMG/M metagenome (GOLD analysis project Ga0180437, IMG submission 132410) | Hypersaline lake sediment archaeal communities from the Salton Sea, California, USA - SS_3_D_1 metaG | ecosystem: Environmental > Aquatic > Non-marine Saline and Alkaline > Hypersaline >...
CCTTTATCTCTTTTATATTGTTATCATTTAAATATAGTTCTCTTAAATTAGTTAAATTTTCTAGCCCTTTAGTCATTGAAAGTTTATTTCCTGCTAAGTTTAAAATCTTTAGATTGGATAATTCTTTCAATCCTCTTATATCACTTAGTTGGTTCCCAGCAATCCATAAGACCTCTAAGTTTTTTAAATTCTCGAAACCTTCAATATGAGAGATCATATTCCATGAAAGATCCAACTTTTGAACTGAACCTAAGTTTTCTAATCCTTTTATAGAGTGAATCTGATTGGCTCTTAAGTATAACTCTTCTAAACTTGATAAATATTCAAGACCACCTATTTCAGAAATATTATTTGATGCTAAGTGAAGAGTTTTTAAATTTAATAAATTACTTAATCCCGAGATTGAATCTATTTTATTACTTCCTAAATTAAGAATTTCTAGGTTCTTAAGATTGTCTAATCCCTTAATCTCAGATATATCATTCGAACTTAGCTCCAAATTGAGGATTTTTTCTGAATTAAGACCTTTTATATCAGCAATATTATTTATCTCTAATAGACCTAAATCCAAAAATCCATTCTTTATTTCATATTTTTCATCCTTATATTCCACGTAATCCATAACTTTCACCAGTACTAAAATTTAGGACGAGTCTTAATCACATAGCCAACTAAATTAAGAACTTTTAAAATAATTTATTTTCCTTTAAGATAAAGTTTTCAAAATATTATTTAAACTTTAATCAAACCTTTATTACATAAATTTAAACTTTATAACAATTCAATTCGTATACTTATTGAAGAATGATGATCATATGTCTAAACTGTAGATCCGTCATATCTGGTCAGAAAGAGGGATACCATTTCTGTAATACCTGTAAAAAAATTACCTTTTTTTGGCCAGTTGTATATAAATGATAAAGCAATACATTAATTTAATCAATCAATCCTAATGAATGAGATATACATATAAAATGTAGATGTGTATTGACGACCCTGCAAGGGTTTAGGAGATTTCACATGGTAGGCGTAAAATATTTTTCAATATTATCTTCCATATTTAAAATTGATTCAATAATTCGATTAATTTCCTTAAGGGGAAGCCTATTAATATCAATCAAACTTCTAGTTAAAGCTATATGTTTATTATACAACACTGTTGCTGCAAAATTCTTTAATCCTGAACTAAAAGCATATAAGTTAGTATATACTTCCCGAAAGTTAGCCCTTGTTAGATATTTTGAATCTGTTTTATCTAAAATTACTCCTAAGGATTTTTTAGTTTTATGTAAATAATGATATAGCTTGACCTTTCTTTCTTCTATTTGGAAGTAAAGGATTCTAGCTAACTCCTTATATTTTTCAGTGTTTACTAAATCATCAAGTTCTTCAGATATATCTATAATTTTCTTACTTAGGTTATATTTTTTCACTACGTTTTTTTCATTTAAGAATTTAGTTTCTAACTTTTCTCTTTTTAGAAGAAGTTCATTCTTCTCTAGTTCTTTTTGCTTTCGAAGCCGTTTTGAGAGCTCTCCCCTCTGTTCATAAACCGGTTTTAAATATCCCTCCCATTTTTTTTGTTCCTTATCACTATCAACTAATTTTTTTTGAGATAAGATAAGCTTATTTATTTCCCTATCGAAACTTTTAAATCTCTTTGAATCAAGATTTGTGGAAATGAACAACTCAGAAGAACCCCAAACAATCTTTTTCAATTCTGATGTAATTTTTTTAATAATTTTACTGTCTTCTTTATCTGCAATAATTACAAGATCAATATTTACTTCATAAATAACGATTACAAAAGCCGTAAAATTACCTAATCCTATTGTTTTTAAATCTTTCAATCCTTCAATAGCTAACTCTGATAAAAATAACTTAAGGGCACTAAATAGGTTACCAAATAAGTCCATTTGATATTGTCTTTCGATTAGAAGATCTTTTTCATATAAAAGTATCCCCGAATCTGAGTGATAAATGAACAAATAATACAGCATAATTGAAATCTTTACAATATATTTAATACCCTATAAGAATATATCAATTCTATTTTTTTAAGTCTTTATATCCTTCTTTTTTTTATTTACTTAGGATTAGCGAAATTAACTATAATATTCCAATAACCTTATATTTTTAAATTAATTGATTCAATTTAGGAAATTAACGTTTTTTAAGAGTACGATTATGGAAAATACAGATAAACAAATTGAGGAAAAAATACAATCAGATCTTAAGAAAGATAAAAATTTTGGATTATCCAATATAAAAACATATGTAATTAATGGATTTGTCACGTTAGAGGGTTCTATTATTTCATTATGGCATAAAACACGAGCAGAAGCAATAACAAAGACAGTTACTGGGGTAAAAGGGATTACAAATAAACTAAAAATAAAGCCAAAACAATCAGAGCTTCTAAAGGAGTTAATGAGTGAGTCCATTACAAATGAAAAATTACGCTACGTTGTTGATGCTCATCTTTCTAAAATTGAATGTTATTTTGGATTAGTAGGTGTTTCATTTGCTATAATTTTCATCATTTTTGCTGCTCTGGTAACCCCAGGTTATAATCCTCTTGTAAATACTGTAAGTGAATTGGGGCAGGGTATCGCAAAAACGTTATTTAGTATTGCTTTTGTCTCAAGTGGGAGTTTATCTATACCATTTATATTATATCTTGAAAAAACTTTACTTGGGATAAATGAATTTGTACGAAGAATCGCAACAGCAATTGCTATACTTAGTGCAGTAAGCGTAGCATTGGTAGGTATCCTTCCTGATCCTGAATATCCCGATGCTTTTAAGGTTTTTCATGGAATTGTAGCTGTTAATGCTTTTTTCGGGTCGGTTATCAATATATGTCTCTATTCTTACCTAATGATGAAGAGTAATGAATATAAAACATATCATATCATTATTGGGTTTGGTACTGGGTTTGATTTACTATTACTATTAATAACTTTAATTAATCCCTTAGTGGAATGGATATTGACAGTTAATATAATGCTTTGGATAATAGTAACATCTATTAAATTAATTCGAAGTTAACTTTTAAAAATAATATTCGTTATTAAAGCTTATGACTGAAGCATTATATATGAATGATTCCTATTTGAAAAAATGGGAGGCTAAAGTTGTTTCTGTAAAAGAGAATAAATATATCATTCTTAACAAAACTGCTTTCTATCCTAAAGGAGGGGGTCAACCATGGGATGAGGGTTTTATAACTCGAGATGGGGAAAAATTCAGAGTAATATATGTTGGAAAATTTTCTGGAGACATTAGCCATGAAGTAGATAAACCTGGGTTAAATAAAGGGGAACATGTATCTTGCGAGCTGGATTGGAATAGAAGATACACATTTATGAGGTATCATACAGCATGCCATCTAATTTCAAACATTCTTTACCGAAGAGCTGACGCCAAAATTACAGGAAATCAGATTGAAATAGATAAATCAAGAATGGATTTCTCTATGGAAGATTATTCTCCAGAGAAATTAAAGAGCTTTATTGACGAAGCAAATGAAATTATAAAAAAAAATCTCCCTCTTACAATAGATTATATGTCACGAGAAGAAGTTTTAAAAAATCCTAATCTTGCTCGTTTAGCGATAGGATTACCACAAAATCTGCATGAATTTCGGATTGTTAGAATAGGAGAGTTAGATGAACAAGTAGATGGTGGGACGCATATAAAGCAACTGCAAGAAATTGGAACTATTGAACTCTCTAAAACTGTCAATAAGGGTGCTCAAAACAGGCGAATGTATTTCATTCTTAAATAGAATAAAACTATTTCTTCTTAATAACCCCCAGAGCCCTAATTGGTTGATTTTGGTCAATATAAAATATTAAACAGATAGCTATGTTATAATTAGGCTTAATTTAAAATCACAATATTCGAACTTTGCGATATCTTTCGAAGGTATATCTAAAAATAAAGGTGTGAGATCAACATCAATTAACTCAAATTTAAAGAAAAGAGTTGATATAATGAATAATAAAAAAATTTTATTAGGTATAGTTCTAGGACTTCTAGTTATTAGCATTGTACCCGCAGCTTTAGGATATACTACAGTAAAAAGATCTCTCGATAAGGATTGGTTTCGCGAGACTGACATTATGCCGCGCAACAATCCTGCTATAGGATGGTGGGCTTCAGAAGAGTTAACTATTTTTCCAAATTACGATTCGAATTGGAATCTATTGCCAATAAGGGAATGTGATGTATATTATGGTCACATTATTGACAGAGAAATGCCTGATGGAAGACATATGATAATAGTCACAATAAATGTAAAAGGAGCACCAGTAATAGTTGAAACCTACAACCCTACAAATTCTTTTACACTATTTATAGGAAAAATGAATTATTTATATCAGCAAAAATTCATAATTGATCTCGATTTGTTGCCTCTGATGTTGATACCTTGGTTAGATAATGACGAATTTGAAGACGAAACTGGTTATGTCATACTTCTCGGATATTATATACCCCTTGTCTTTGGCGAAATTTATCCAGAGATGGGATTAGAGTTCGTCAGTGTGCATTTTATCGGTATTGGTGAAAGGAAATTGGTTAACAGCTGGAATGGTTTAGAGGCAGGAGATACTGCAAAGGTAAATTTAGGCGCGCTTGGGTTTGCAACAAAAGGTTATGAATTAATAAATCTATTTCTAGATATATGGGCTCTTGACTTCATAAAACTATACTAAAAATAGTAATCGAATTTTTTTAGTCTCAAAAACGCACTTAAAAATAAAATTTTAAAATATATCTTTAGAAAATGGAGAGAACTTCTTAAAAAATATTATTCTTAACAATAATTGTCAAGAGCTGTGGATACCTGGTTATTCTATACTTATGATTTTATAGACATTCCTAAGTGTTATACTGTTAAATCTAAGAGGTATTCGAAAAAAGTTAAGAAAGTAAATCAAATAAATACCATTTTTTTTCTTCTAATATTTTAACTTTTAATACATTAATTATTAGTCCTTATTTCAGAAATTCCCGTTAATAAAGCGAATGAATGTCTAATGGCTAGACTATAAGAAACTCTTTGAAGAATACAATTAATAGAGGTTTGAATTTTCTAAATTAACTCATAAAAGTAGAGGAAAAAGTTTAGATAATTGGCTTCTCGAATGATCACACCTAACCTATATTCCTCCTAACTATATTATCTTTTTTTTCTTTTTAATTTTTTGTCTAACCTTTAATAGCTTTTTGATAAAAGCCTTAAGAAAAATCACTTTATCAACATTAAAATACTGAATTTGAAAAAATGAAAGTTATTATTATTGGATCTGGTTTATCAGGACTTACAGCTGGAGCTTTAGTTGCCAAACAAGGACACGAAGTGAAAATCTTTGAGCAGTATGAAAGAATAGGAGGAGTTACTGCTACGATTGAGAGAGATGGATATCGATGGGACTGGGGACAAATGCTAGTTCCTGATCTAAGCGAAGGAGAAACGGGAAGAAAAATTCTTGAACGTCTTGGAGTATCAGAAAAAGTTAAGACAGTTAAATCTTATAGAGAAAACTATTTTCCAGATTTTAGAATTAGTAAGCCTGAAAAGTTCCAGGGTATTTATTGGAGACGCGAATACTTTAAGAAACTATTTCCTGAAGATTCTAAAGGTTTAGATAAATATTACAAAATTTATGATCGAATTCATGATATTTCGGCCTTATTTAATAAAAAAGGAATTATTTCCAAACTAAAATTACTGTTTACTTTACTCCCTATTATGAGAAAGAAAGCGTGGAGTGCTCGGCGACTAATGGATTATTGTTTTTCGAATAACAAGTTACAAGCAGTATTTACCGCTATTTTAGCAGATTATGTTGCCTCTCCAAAGGTCTTTCCAGGGCTTATTATTCCTACTATTAACGCAGAATCACAATATGATGAAAGAGTTCCACTTGATTATGGAAATCATCAGCATAGACAATCCTGGTCCTTTGTAATCAATGGTTTAATTGAAATCGTAAACGCTCTCGCAGGGGTTGTTAAAGATAATGATGGTGTTATTGTATTGAATACAGCAATAAAAAAACTAAAAATTGAACATGGAAAAGTAAAAGGAGTAATTACTTCAAAGAGCGAAGAATTTAACGCAGATGTTGTAATTGCTAGTGGTGGAGCAAGAGAATTATTTTTAAATCTTGTAGATAAAAACAATATTTCGGAAGAATTTATCCAAACCTACATTGATCCATTATTTACCACAGAATCGGTTTTTATGATTCATTTGGGGGTTGATTATGATCCATCCGTCTATCAGAATGGCGCTGCATTATGTTATTACTACTTTACCTACGATATCGACGAAGCGATTGAGGAATGCCAAAAAGGAATCTATCACGAAGGAAATGATGGACTTCTTATCTATATTCCTTCCATCCACTCACCAGAAATGGCACCTCTAGGGCATCATGCCGTGACTATTTATACAATAGCTCCCAATCATCCTGTGAATGGTACCTGGGAGGATGATAAGGAACGATGGGCCGAAAAGTTATTAGATCTAGCAGAAAAATTTATCCCCGGTTTAAGAGAACACGAAAAAGTGCGCATTATTTTGACACCGGAAGATTTTCGAAATAGATCATATCTTAAACACCATACCTTTGGAGGGACTGTGCCTCATATTAAAATAGCACCGCCTCCCCATAAACCCCCGATCGAAGGCTTATGGTTTATAGGTGCTCAATCACAAACATACGGAGGAGTTATAGGTGCTTTAACAGGTGCTGAAAATGTGGTAGATATGATTCTTAAAGAATCAGAAACTGGGACAACAACCATGACTTTCAAGAAATTTTCTAAATAATAAAAAATGATTAGAATCACATACTTTACTCATGGAACCTCAATTCATAACGAAAAGGGGCTTGCAGCGGGATGGTTACCCAGTGAATTATCTCAAATTGGAATAAACCAATCCATAGAACTTGGAAAAATAGTTTCCGAATTCAAATTTAATGCGGTCTTTTGTTCCGATTTAAAAAGAGCAATAGATACCGCGAAACATGCATTTAAAGATAAGTACCAAATAATTCCAGATCGAAGATTAAGAGAAATCAATTTCGGTGAATTTACAAACAAACCTATTAAGAGTTTTAGATCAGAAATGATTAAGTATATTCAAGAGCCCTTCCCAAATGGAGAATCCTATTTAGATGTCGAAAAACGGATAAAAAATTTACTTTCTTTTTTCAAACACGAATACTCCGGTAAAAACCTCGGAATTATTGCACATCAAGCACCTCAGTTAGCTATTGAGGTATTACTAAAAGGTAAAACTTGGCAGCGCGCAATATTAGAAGATTGGAGAATAAATGGTAATTGGCAACCAGGATGGGAATATTTCATTAAAGATTAAAAACTAAACTTTAAAGTTAAATTTTAGATCCCGAACATATCATCAAATGTATCATCCTCTTCTGCTTCTTCTGACCGAATCTCGTAAAATTTCTCTTCTTCTTCTTTACTTTTCTTCTTAAGTACTCTACGTTCTTTGATTTTAAGGCTCTTATCATATCGTTTAGTATAAATTTTCTCATATTCCTTTCTTAGCTCCTCCACATCTTTGACTTGCCCAATTCTATCCTTTAATCCATCTTCAAAAAATACATTTTTTTTGAATTTTTTTGCAGGAACTCCCACATATATATACCCTTCTTCTAATTCCTGCTCAACGGTGGTTACCGAATTCGCAGCTACTATGCATTTATTTCCAATTCTTGCGCCGGGCATTATAGTTACATGAGATCCTATCCTTACATCGTCCCCTATAACTGTCTTTTTGATAATTAATAAATTACCAATAATTACACTTGATTGAATAATCGCACCTTGACCAACAACCACATTTTTACCAAAGTTTATGAATTCTGTATCTACCCAACCTTCAAAGAGAGAATTTCCTAGCTTTGTTTTAACTCCAAATATCTTAAAGCAAAGAGTATCTAAAAAAGGGAAGGGAAACCTATGTGAAAGCCAAAATGGCCATTTCTTTATAACATTTCTTATGCACCAGTATCTATAGGCTTTATCTTTTGGATGTCTTAAAAAAATACCTTCCCGAGGACTATAAATTAAATTGACAATTGAAATTAGAAGTTTAGCGAAGAAGATTGCTGAAAATACTAAAGAAACATAAAAGGGAATAAAAAACAAGGGTAAATAAATATAAAAAAAGATAGGTCTCACTGGATTCCAAAAAACTTGCCAAAACCACCAAAATTCTAAAAATATTGGGATAAAACTCACCCATATTTCTCCAATATAATACAAAATATGTCTTCTTTTAGCTAAAATAGTGGGTAAGAAAGGACCAATTCTCATTGTGTTTGGAATGGACATCTTTGCTTTACTCCGCTTCTCCCGTTTTAATTAATTTTTTTTTATCTTCATCGATATTAACTTCATGGATATCTTCAGATTTTGTACCCTCATCCACTTGCCTTCTAATAATAATATCCCTTCTCTCCTCAGCATATTTATTTTTCTTAAGCTTTATCGCAGGAATACCAAGATATATCCATGAGTCGTCTAAGATTTGATTATAGGTAGTAGTTGAGAGCGCTCCAATTACAGAATCATGTCCAATTATTGTTCCTGGAGCGATAGTGGTATGTCCACCAACCATCACATAATCATCAAATATAACCCTTTTGATGATTAAATATTTTCCGACTACCATTGAGCACATCAATGTTGCACCTTGTCCTACCAATACCTTACGCCCGAAGCTCATGAATTCTCCATCACACCACGCATCATTCATATGACTTGAAAAATCCATTTTAACACCAAACCATTTGAATGCTAGAGCATCTATCCATGGTAATGGTGAATTTCGGAGCAACCAAAGAGCTATTTTCTTCAATTCTGTTCTTAACATCCAAAATTCGTAATCTCTATCCCTTATTTCAGCAATGAAGATTCCTTCTTTCGGTTTATGAAGAAGATTTATAAATAACAATAATAATTTACTAAAAAGCAGAACACCAAGGATGAAAATGTATAACATAGTTATTATAGCGATTGGAAGATATAGAACGGCTCCCAACCAATTTCCTTCCTTAGTATATTCATACCAAAAAATAGCTACCATTAATCCGGATAACCAAAAAATTGGAAGATAAACAGCTAAAAATTTAATATTAACTCTACTTATTGCACTGGATGTAGTAAAATCTAAAGCTAAATCCTCATCTGAAAGTTCATTTATCGCTCTTTTGTCTTCAATTTGGTTGGAAACTTCTTCCTTTGAATTATTTTTGTCAGACTGAATTTTTTTTTTAGAATTATCTTTCTCCTTTTTCTTTTCTTTTAATTTTTCAATGTATAGTGAGATATTTTTATTTTTATCCAAATCCTCCTCAGTAAGACCTAAATAACTCATTATCTTCTTTTTAAAGATTTTACGCATGGGAATGCCATAATAATAGTTCCCTTCTCCTTTAACACTGCTAAAGGGACTTATAGAAGCATAAGGCAGTAGATATGAATCTGTTTTTATTTCTGATCCTGGACCAATATTATTCATTGCAGCCATAGTAACATTATCACCCACCTTAATTTCGAAGTATTGAATGTTTCCAAAAATACCTTGTACTAGATGGCTTGCTAAGGTGTTATTCACTCCAATATAACAATTTTTTCCTACATCCACAAACTTATCGGAACCAACAGATTCCTCTATCGTCGTACCCTTGCCAATTTTAGAAGATCCTACAAAGTTGAAAAACCAACGCGACAACCAAGGGAACATCCCTTTAGTAAAAGTATTTTTACCATATTTTAACATGAAACTTCTCAAGTGATAATAATTAGCTGCGCGCGATCTCACATTTCGAGGGATAATTCCATTTTTAGATGGTGAAATTCTTTCAGAGATTCTCCACAAGATGCGTGTGATAATTCCTAACATTGTTAATCTAACAAGATATGATCCTATGATAACTAATGGCATCGATAATAATGCTAAGAGAGAGTTTAGATTTAGGAAAATATCAACAAAATTGCTAATATCTAAAAAATTTGGTATAAAATACTGAATAAAATATCCTAAAATAATGAAGCCGGGGAGTATCCAAGAGGTATAATAGACTGTAAAAAATAGTATCAAATACCAATGAAATTGGAGATTTATCTCCTCTTTAATTACTTCTCCCTCTGATCCATCAGGTTTAATTAAATCGGATATTTCAGTTTCTTTAGACATTTTTAGATTTCTGATTCAGTTTTAAAGAATCTTAAGATTAAAACTAATTAAAATCTAACGGATTTAAAAGTGTCGACATTTTTTTAGAAATTATATAAAGAATGGATAAAATTCAAGGAAAAAAGTAATGAATCTTTGCGAAGATTGTGCCCTATGTTGTATGGATACTGAAATGCCCTTATCTGATAAAGATATTGCTCTAATTCTAACTTTTCTTAAATCGGAGATTAAAGAGGAAGATTTTATAGAGTACAAATCTGAAGGGTTAAGACAATTAAAGAATAAAGATGGATGCTGTTTTTTTTTAGATATTAAACAAAAAATATGTAAAATTTATGACTTTCGCCCTACAGGTTGTAGGTTTTATCCTATTGTTTTTGATATTGAAAATAGAAAATGTATTTATGATAAAGATTGTCCACGAACTAAGCTTTTTCACTTACCTAATAAGGCTTACAATACGCTGTGTAATCAAATTAAGAAGTTCCTTATGAATGAATTAGATGTTCCAATTTGAGATTCTCTTAGACCTCTATGACTGTTTTTATGTTATCATGGTCTTTATTATAGGATACGAAGGCAAGGTTAACTTCTTTTAATGGAAAAATATTTGATATCATGGTTTTCACCTTTATATTCCCTGTTTTTAAACCTTCTATTGCTTTCTGAAAAGGGCCACATCTACTTGTATATAACGTTATCTCTCTAACTACTAATTCGGTTAAGTTAATCGGAACGTCTATACCATGAGTACTTTTTATATGGAGCTTTCCTCGGCTTTTACAAGATGATATTAAGTCGGCTATTACTTTAGGGTTTCCTGACGTATCTATCACAATATCGGCTCCAATACCATTTGTATAATCTTTAATCTCATTTACAATGTTTTTTTCTTTCATTCTATTTATTAATCTAGCGGCGCCAAATTCTTTTGCTAGGGATAACTTTTTTTCAGACCCGTCAATGGCAACGACAGTTAAACCATACTCTAATGCAACTTGTACTAGTAATAATCCTAATTTCCCTAATCCAAAAATAACGGTAATTTTATCGTCTTCAACAAGTTTCATCATCTCAAAAGTTTGATAAGCAGCAGCTAAGGGTTCTATAAAGGTTGCCTCATTAAAAGTGAGGTTATCTGGAATCTCATGGATTAGATAAGAATCGACTGCAATATATTCCGCTAAAGCCCCATCAATGTCAATTCCTATAGCTTTTCGTGAAATACATTGAGTATATTGTTTTTTATTACAATAATAGCAATTAAAGTCTACGTTACTATTAATTTCAGAAGTAACTCTTTTTCCTTTCCAATAATTATCAACATTTTTCCCTACATTAATTATTTGGCCAGCAAATTCATGCCCTAATATTATTGGAATAGGTGTTTGTAATGAACCACTTACTATTGCTAAATCTGTACCACATATTCCAACGGCTTTAACTTTTATCAGAACCTGGTCGTCATTTATTTCGGGGGTTTGAACCTCTTTAAGCTCTATTTTATTTCCATCAAATACTGCGGCTTTCATTACCTAAATACTCGAAAATTAAATAAAACATATTTTATAAAAAATATAAAGGTAAATAATCATAAAAATTCTGTTCTAACCAAAAATTAAAAATAAACTCCAATTTATCCCATTTTTTAAAAACTAATGAGAACTAATATTAATTATCTTAACTAGTTTTTATTTGTAGATCCAAGACTAAAGTTTTTCTTATGTTTTCTTGGACCTACCAATTTGTATTAGAATTTAATCTTTATTATTTATGGTGTTATTATGAAGAATAAATTACTCGCTTTAGAGATTTTGGGAGCGGTATTTGTAATCGTAATTGGTGCTATCTTTCATTTTATTTTTGAGTGGTCCAATCAATGGTTACCTCTTGGAGCAATAGCTCCTGTGAATGAAAGTGTCTGGGAGCATTTAAAGTTAGTATTTTGGCCTTTAGTATTCTTTTCAATTATAGAATATTTTTTGTTAAAAAAGGACGCCCATAATTTCGTTCTTTCTAGATTAGTTGCTATTATTATTGCTGAACTTACAATTTTAATTACATTCTATTCGTATACAGCAATATTAGGAACAGAAATATTACTTGTTGATATTCTCAGTTTTATAATCGGTGTGGTACTTGGCTATTTAGTTAGTTATAAAATACTAAAATTCAAAACAGCACCAAATTGGTCCACGATTATATCCCTTGTAGCTATAATTTTACTTGGAATAATTTTTGTGGTATTTACATATTTACCACCAGAAATACCCTTGTTTCAAGATCCTGAAACTGGTCTATACGGTATAATTTTAAATTTATAAAGATATTATTTTTAATTCTTTTTTATTATTATTAAATTAATGAGCGGTGTATTTGATTTCGATGAAGAAACTCAAATAATATTAAATAACTTTTTGTTTGATGTGGGTTCAACGGATTGGAAAAGTTGGATAAATTTATCAACTAAAGAAGAATATGAAGAATATATATTAAAAAATTCAGGATTTTCTTCTTTTTCAGAAGTTCTTCAACAAAAGAATCTAGATTCTAAGGCATTCTCTATAGATATTAATACGTTTATTAAAGATTATGACTCTTCTGATGCTATAGTATTATGTCACACATCTGGAACTACAAATAGTGATATTACTGCTTTGAAATGGTTCCATATGTCAAAAGATATTGTAAGCAGATACTGGGCTCCAGGTATGCAAGCAATATTTGAATCAAGTGGTTTAACTTCAAAAAAGTCAGCTGTTATATTTGTACCATCAAGAACTAATCTAGACGGCATAAAAGATCTTGATGATAGGCAATATCTGTCTCTTTATTCTTCAGAATTTTCACAAAGAACTATGTTATCTATTATTAAACCTAAATCTTATTTGCTTTATGAATATAAGAAATCTAAGGATTTGGATACTATTTCAAAAATTTTATCTATGGACGATATATCTGTTATATCTGCTCCTGCTATAACAATATTAGGATGGTCTGACATTGAGAAACTCCAAAAAGGTTTGACTAAATCAATTGATGAACTTAAAACAAAAACTAATAGTAACCAAAATGTTCTTATAAATTTAATTAAACAGGAAGGAATAAAAAAAGCTTCAAAATTAATCCAAGAAAAACTATCTGAAAAACTATCCGGGGCAATAATAATCTTTAGTACAAGTTCTCTTTCAGAACAAGATTGGACATTGATTAGAAAATTTATGCGTTGGAAAAAAGCTGAAGAGAAGTTTACAAATTTATATGTAGCTTCTGAAGTTGGACCTATTGCTTCAAGTTTAGGTGATTTTGATGTATCGCGTACAAATAGTATGTATTTATTTCCTTTAACTTTAGACGTTTTAGAATATAAAGGAAAAAAAGATCTAATATCTCGTACAGAAAATTCAATTGGAAAACTATTAGTTTCACGCTTTAATAATGAAGAAATTCTTACTAATATAGATTTAGGAGATATTATAAAAATTAAAACCCAGAATGGTCTTCCTCAAATTGAAGGTACAATTTTACGAGCAAAATTTGAATTAAAATATCCCATTATGATATCAAACAAAATTGCTCTTCCTAATCGATATACTATTTATGCTGGTGAGCACTTTATTTTTGATCATTTTGAAATCTATAATCCTCGTCATCTATTGAATTGCTTAAATTTAAATTGCTCGTCTAATTTTGACTGCCTTTTATTAACTGAGACAAATAGGTCTATTTTTAAACTAATTTTATCTAAAAATATAGACGCAGAATGTGCAGATCTTGAGCAGATTAAAAAGACAATTTTAGATTGTTCTCAACTCAAGAGCCTTAAAACAGCAATTATAAATGATCAAATAAAAATAGAATTAATAAGCGATAAAACTATTGACTTTTTAGCCGCAAGATCAGATATGCTGGAATATGTTAGAAATGGAAAGATGCCAAAAGGAATCTTAAAGAAATGGCCCCTCTATGTCTTATTACAGAATGAATGAAAATAAAATAAAGTAAAAAAAGGAAATCACATTCACTTTTGAGCAATAAGTGATTTATTTAAAGTGATTTTAAACCTATAGGTTCACCGACTTCTTTGAGTTTGTATATTAAAAGATTTTCTTTTTTAATTGTGTCCCAACCTTTATCCTTATCAAATCCATGAGCAGTAAGAAAATTTATTGAAAATTGTTTTCTTGCTTCTTCTAAAATTTTTTGAATTACAAGATTTTTTTCTTTAGAATCATCAAGCAATATTAGTTCTCCTTGAATTGAAATAAAGAAATAATGGCTTAAATCCTTCTCAAAATGTTCAATGTATACACAAACATTTCGATTTTTCTTTAAGATTTTCTTCTTTTTTCCATAGTTGGTAAAATGAAAATATAGTGTATTTTCTATATTAACGTATTGAAATGGTGATATATAGGGAAAGTTATCTTCAATAAATGCAATCCTACATAATTTTTCGTTTGTTAAAGCTTCTCTAATTTCCTTTATATCCATCCTAGGCAATTTAATAATTTTCATCTTTTTTCTCATTCTCTTAATATGATTATCTTTTTCAAGTTGAGAAACTTCACTACATTGTATTTATATTATAGCTTTTAATAAAATTTTATCTTTAGATGATTACTTTTTTAATCCTTTTCTTCCGATTATTGAGATAATAACTCCTATAAAGCCGTATATCCCATTAAATGTACTTATTAAGACACTTCGTAATTCATTTACTGAGATTCCACTATATAAGCTCATAATTATAATTATAATTAATCCAATAAGGCTTGTACCGATACCCAAACCTATTATTAAACTTCCCAATTTCTTTAAACTATATTCCGCAATTACTGCACCTAATATCACACTAACACCTCCCCCCGTAGCTACATATCCTAATATTGATAGTGTTAGATTTATAATCTGAGCTATTTCATTTCCCATGACTAACACAAGTAGACTTAAAACTCTTCCAAGAATCCCAACACTTCCAATTAGGGCCGCGAAAATCATTAAAATACCTCCTACTGTGCAGAAAAAAACCCATTTTTTATGTTCCATTTTTTATCCCATTAAAAACTATAAAATCAAAATTATATCAATTAAAAATCTCTTAAAAAATTAAAGGTTTTTAAATCGAGGATCATTTAACGCAATATTTATCGCCTTTAAGGCACTTTTCTCTTTATCTTTGATTTCTAGCATAATATCGAAATCAAATTCTCTGGATTGTATTAAAAAGTTCCTAAAATGTGAAATATCTATAGATTCAGCATGACTTCCTTTTCCTTTTAGTGGATTTACCGAGCTATAATGAACTATTGGTAATCCATCATGTAGTTTCCATGTGTTTTTTACTCGCTCTAATTTTTGCTCTAGTGAACCCTCAGAATTATAGCACTCATCATGATATACATCAAATACAATCGGAATGTCCGTCATTTTATTTATTTCTAAGCAATCAAATAAATTATAGCTTTTATCATCGTTTTCGATAATTAATCTTTTTTTGATGAAATTATCGAGTTCATGATATCTCTCAATAAATCGGTTTAAACTTAGCTCTTTATCTCCATAAACTCCCCCTACATGTATTTGTACCTTTGCTGTTGAATTTAACCTCAGAAGGTCCAAAATTTCAACATGATAGATTAAATCTTCAATGCTTTTTTTGTAAACATCTGGGTTGTTAGAATTCAGCACCGTATATTGTCCTGGATGCATTGTTATTCTCATTTTACTTTTTTTTATAAAATTTCCAATTAAGAGGAGTTCTGACTTAAAACTTTCTTGCCAGTTCACATTCATAATTGGATGAGAGCCAAAAGGAATAAGATCCGATGTAATACGAAAAAAATGAATTTGATGTGCTTTATTAAATTCTAAAATTTCGTATAAACACTTTAAATTTTTTCCAATTGTGTCAATTAATTTTTCTTTAGAATAATTCTTTAATCTAAAAGTACGGCTACTCCGACAATTCAAAGTTAAATTGACACAAGGATATCCAATTTTCATAAAACAAGGGTTATTTTTAATATATTATTATTTGATATAAAAATGTGGTCTTCTATCTTCGAAAAGATTATTTAATTCATTTAAATCTTTATTTCTTGCTTGACTAATATCTATATCTATAAATTCTATAAAAACTTCATCTGCTGGTGCGGAAGACAATACGATCCCATTAAAGGATGTAATCTGACTCTTTCCTGTAAATTTAAAATGATCAAGTCCTCTTTTTTCTTCACCGATGCGATTTGCTGTAACCGTATAGACGCGATTTTCTAAGCACCTTGTTATCATTGCATCTTGACAATAAGGCATAACAAGATTTGCCGGATGAGCAATAATATCTGCGCCTTTGAGAGCTAAAGATCGAGCTACTTCGGGAAACAACCAATCAAAACATATCATCACTCCAATGTTCATATCATTTATCTCAAAAATTTTTAATTGACGGCTTCCAGATGAAAACCATAATTTTTCCTTATAATACAAATGAAGTTTTCTGTATGTCCCTTGAAATCCGTCTGGAGATACCACCATTGCTGAATTAAATATTTGATTACCTTCTTTCTCAATGAATCCTCCAACTATAACCGCTCCTGTTTTTTTAGAAAGGTCATGCAAAAATTTGCTAGTTTCATCATTCTTACCTTCAGATAGGTCTATGGTTTCCTCTTTTGTTGTAAAGGTATAACCAGTAGCAAATAATTCAGGAAGAACAATTAAATCAGCAGTTTGTACTCCAATTAATTGTTTCACATTTTTAAAGTTAGTTTCTTTATCTCCAAAGATCGGAGATGTTTGAACATACCCTACTCTCATGATTTTCTTACAAGTAATATAATTAATTATTTAACAACAAATTCTTTATCATGACGTTTTGTATATAATTGTTCATATAATTTATGTATCTCATCAGTACTTTTTTCTTGCTGTAAGATCATCTCTTCTATTCCCTCTTCAACAAAAACATTTTTCTTATATTTTTTAGCAGGAGCTCCAAGATAAATCCAACCATCATCTAGTTTTTGCCCTACTGTAGTAATAGAACTAGCTGCTAAAATGGAATTATTACCTATAATTGTCCCGGGCATAACAACAGAATGCACTCCAATTCTTACATTGTCTCCTATGACTGTTTTTCGAATGATAAACAAATTACCAATAATCACTGCAGATTGTACCACACTTGCTTGACCTACAACGATATTTTTGCCAAAAACTATGAATTCAGTATCAACCCAACCTTCAAATAAAGAATTACTAAACTTAGTTTTCACTCCAAACATTTTAATACAAATATTATCTAAAAACGGGAATGGAAACTTATGTGCAAGCCATATTGGCCATTTTTTAATCACATTTCTTATAACCCAATATTTATAATTTTTATCCTTTGGATGTCTTAAAAAAACACCCTCCCGAGGTTTGTGGATTAAATTTGTAATAATTAGTAAAATTTTAGCAAATAAGAGAGAGACAAAAACCATTGTTAAGTACATAATAAAAATTAACAGAGGTAAAAATATTACAAATTGTATAAATCTTGATTCATACAAGAGATTCCAATACCACCAGAATTCAAATTGCATTACAAATAAACTAACCCACACAAGAAAAATATAAAAACTAATATATCTCTTTTTGAGAAGGATTAATGTAGTAAAGGGACCGACCTTTAGACCTGAAGGAATAGACAATCTCAATCATCTCCTATATTGTTATTATTATCTAAAATTTCTTTCTTATCTTCATCGATATTAATATCTCGAGACACTTGATATTTCACTTCAGATTCAACATCTTTCTTGTAAATAATATCACGTCTCTCCTCAGCATATTTATTAGGCTTAAATTTCTTTGCAGGTAGGCCGAGATAAATCCAACCTTCTTCGAGTACTTGATCTAAATTAGTATTTGAAAATGCTCCGGTTACGCTATCTTTTCCTACTATTGTTCCTGGAGCGATATTAGATACACCTCCAACCACGGTATAATCATCGAAAATAATCTTCCTAATAATAAGATAATTCCCTACAACCATAGAACTCATAACCACAGCTCCCTGACCAACTGTAACCTTTCTACCAAACTCTATGAATTCAGTGTCAACCCAAGCATCTTGTAAATGACTTGAGAAATCTATCCGCACTCCAAACCATCTAAATCCCCACATCACGATCCAAGGTAAGGGACTTTGATTCATAAGCCAAATAACTAACTTTTTGAGTTCTACACGAAGTCTCCAGAATTCATAGTCAGCAATTCCCTCTTCAGCTCGAAATACACCTTCTCTAGGTTTATGAATCATATTAACCATAAGTAAGAAGGCTTTTGTAAAGATTGCAATACCAAATATAAATATAAAGTAAAGGATGAATAACCAAATTGGAAGTAATAGAGCAGTGATGATCCAATTATTGAGTAACCTTGAGAGGTCAAAAAACACTGCAACTGCCATAAACCCGCTGAACCATAGAATTGGAATATAAAACACTAAAAACTTAGCACTAATTTTATTAATTGCGCTGCTCGTAATAAAATCAACGGTATAATCGACCTTCTCTAGTGAATTATTAGTATTATCATTCTCAGAAGTCATTTTTATTTTTACTCCTTCTCTTTAGTGTATTCCTCATTCACTTTTTCTGCCCTCATTAAGTCATCTTCACTTATTTGTAAATATTCCATTAAGCGCTTTTTAAATATACGGCGTAAAGGTGCTCCAAAATAATAATCGTTACCTTTAAGAATATTATATTTAGTTGCACCAGTTAAGGGTAATAGGGCGGAATTGTCTCCGATCTCAACACCGGGGGCTATCGGGTTAAAAGCTGCGGCGGTTACATTGTTCCCTATCTTAATTTTCGCATAGGATATATTACCAAAAATACCTTCGACCGCATGTGAACTAATAGCTCCATTAGGACCAATATAACAATTATTCCCCATCTCAAGATATCGATCTCCTCCAAATTGTTCCTCTACAACCGACCCTTTTCCTATTTTATTAGATTTAATAAAGTTATACATCCATCGTATTAACCAAGGAAAGGGGCCCCTCAAAGTAGCATTTTTAGGATACTTAATTAAAAAACTACGAATATGATAATAATTTTGAGTTTTACTAGGGATATTTTTAGGAATTATCCCGTCCTTAGAGGGAGACTTCTTCTCAGTTATGTTCCAATAGTATCGAGTGATCAATCCAACAATAAAAAGATGAACCAAATAACAAATAATAATTACAAAAGGCATAAAAATAGACGCAAGTAAGGGATCAAGGGTTATAAAGAGTATAATAAAATTAGATGTATTAAGAAATGAAGGTAAATAAAATAGCATGATATAACTCATAAACATAATGGCAGGAACTAATAATGAAATAAAATAAACACTAAAAAATGCAGGCATATACCAATGGTATTGCAGATTGATTTCTTCTTTGATAATTCCATTTTCAGAATTGGGTTGCGTTTGAATCGTAGTATCATTATTCAATAATAGTCTCTCCTTCCTTCTTTGATATAAAAAATAATACCTACTTTAAAAAATTCAATATTATTAATCATAAAAACCATTTGCGAAACTTTGAAAAAGAAAAAATTAGATGATTTTTCAAAGATCATCCTTCTTTTTTTTGGGAAACCAAGGAATAAACGCACTTGTCCTCCTCCTATAGTCTGCATATTTATCGTCTTTTTCGAATCGCTTATTTAACAATCTTACACCTGAAACCTTAATAATCATGTAATTAATAATGATTGGTCCAAATATCATAAAAATACCATATTCGACATTAACAACAATTAAAAAAAGCGACCACCACATTAATACCTCTCCAAAATAATTTGGGTGTTGCGTATATTTCCAAAGCCCTTGATCCATTATTTTACCTTTATTTTCAGGATTTTTCAGGAACTTTCTTAGTTGATAATCCCCTATAGCCTCAAAATAAAAACCAACAATCCATAATCCCAAACCAAGAAAATCTAACCAGTTCAATACGGGATGTGAACTCACATTTGCAAATAATTCTGGAAATCCGACCAATAAAATAATCAATCCTTGAAACATATAAATTCTTAGAAAGCTCTTTAAAATCACTTTATCCCCCATCCGTTCCCTTATTGCCTGGTATCGATAATCTTCCGGTTTACCCCAGTTTCTTATCATAACATAAATTGCAAGTCGAAAACCCCATAATGTTACAAGCAAAGTAATTATAATTTTCCTTGGAGGATATTCATTTAATAAAAGCAAACCTGCCCAGATTAGCACAACATAGCCTAATCCATAAAAAATGTCAATCACAGAATTATCTTTTTTAATGGTTCCTATCAGAAACGCAAACGTCATAAAAATAAATAATGCCAATATTGAAAGTAATATCTCAATTATCATCTTATCTTACCGTTTTAAATTTAATTATATGAAACTTTTTATGTTTAATCATCAACTAGTTTCAATTGATTTAAATTTTTTAGTTATAAAATAAATAATATATCGTAATTCGGCAATTGGGATAATCTCTCAAAAAAAATATTTAAATTAAAAATCATGAAGCCTGTTTTTTCTTTAAAAAGAACAATCATAATTATATCTTAATAGAACGACAAAATTTCGACATAATCATAAAATTCATTTTTAATAAAGAATTACTAAAATGTAATGTGAAATTTTTTCACAGATACAAAAATTTAATGAAATATCTCCTATCAAACACTTAAAAGAACAATCAATAGCTTAATATATTTCAAACAATAATTTTATATTACATTAAAACTTAAATTAAAAATTAGGTTAAGGCAGTAAAATTAACAAATCATTAATAAAACCGATAAAATTGACTATTCGAATTTTTGTGTAAAAAGGGGTGAATTATTTGACTGATAATTCTTTTTCGTTAATAGATTTATATCCAAAGCATGTTATCAACTCGAAAGGCGAGAAGAAGCCATTTGATGAAACTAATATCGCAAAAATATTAAATAAAGAAACGGGTTTGGACATGCATATGGCGGTGAAGGTAGCAGAAGATGTTATCCGTAAAATTATAGGGCTTGGAGTTAAGGAAATTACCACTAACTATATTCGGGAATTGGTTTGCGTTGAACTAACCCAACGGGGCCTAAACAAATATCGTAATCTTTTTGCGCGAGCAATTAATCTCGAAAACATTAGTTTCAAACTTGATGAAGAATTTATCAGCAAATTTAAGGATAAGCAACCTGAATGGGGACCATTGGGATATATTACTTATAAAAGAACTTACGCTCGAATGATTGAGAGTGAAAATCGTAAAGAAGAATTCTGGGAGACTGTACGTAGGGTGGTAGAAGGATGTTATTCAATACAGAAAGAACATTGTATTAAACTAAGTTTACCTTGGAGTGACACAAAAGCACAAAAATCAGCACAAATTATGTTTGAGAAAATCTGGAATTTCAAAATGATTCCCCCAGGACGGGGTTTATGGATGATGGGAACAGAATTTATCGCTCGTCATGGATCTATGTCGCTAAATAACTGTGGTTTTGCCTCTACTGAAGATATTGATCTAAAATATTCAAAAGCTTTCGAATTTGTGATGGATGCATTGATGTTGGGCGTAGGCGTCGGTTTTGATACTAATGGGACCGGTAAAATTGTAATTAAAAAACCTCAAGAGGGCCATTTTGAATTTAAAATTCCTGATAGCCGTGAAGGGTGGGTTGACGCTTTAAAACTCACTTTAGAAGCATACTTTTTAGGAAAGCAAATTCCCAAGTACGATTTTAGCGAAATACGATCTGCAGGACAACCCATTAGAGGCTTTGGAGGAATTGCCAGTGGACCAGAGCCTCTGAAACAGATGTTAGAAGATATTCAAAAAGTACTTTTTCTTCGTGTAGGTAAACCTATAACATCCGTTGATATTGTTGACATCATGAACTTGATTGGAAGATGCGTTGTTGCAGGGAATGTACGCCGTAGCGCTGAAATTGCTTTGGGGGATCCTACTGATTTTGAATTTATCACTTGCAAACAAGATAAAGAAAAGCTCTATTCCCATCGATGGGCGAGTAATAACAGTGTATTTGCTCGACGTGGATTGGATTATTCCTTTATAGCAGATCAAATTGCTGTTAATGGAGAACCCGGAGTATTTTGGTTAGAAAATGCAAAGGCTTATTCTAGGATGGGAGATCGCCCTGATTATAAAGATAAGAAAGCAGCCGGAGTGAATCCATGCATCACTGGAGATACATTAATTGCTACAGCAGATGGAAGGGTGGCTGTACCAATCCGTAAGTTAGCAGAAGAGGGGAGAGATATTCCTGTCTATTCTAAGGACAAAAATGGAATTACGAAGATTCGCATGATGAGAAACCCTAGAATTACAGGATATAATGAAGAAATCTATTTGGTGAAACTAGATGATGGTAGTTCGATTAAATGTACAGCTAATCATAAGTTCCTCCTGAAAGATATGATCCAAAAAGAAGCCAGAAATTTACAGGAAGGAGATAGCTTGATTGTCATGCCAAAATGGCAAACTACATGGTCAGAAATCACAGGGGAAGACCAAAAAAAATCACCTTATTGGATGATAAATAATGGTAAAAAGAACATTTTTGAACATACCTATATTTATCAACATTTTAATAATAAACAATTACCAAGAGGAACTGTGCTTCACCATAAGGATCATGATGGATTGAATAATTATCTCAATAATCTTGAGGAACTTATAAAAGAGGATCATGATTCATTACATGATATCTCAGGAGATAATAATCCGATGAGAAAATGGTGGAATAATGCCACTAAACAAGAAAAAATTCGATATAGACATAATATGTCAAAAGCAGTTTCTGGTGAAAAAAATCCTAATTACTCTGGAGTTGCTGATGAAGAAATTCTAAGGGAAATGATTCATGTCATTAAAGAGAGAAAATTACCTTTAACATTCCCTTATTGGTGTAAATATTCGAGAAAGGTTGAGATGCCCCATACTTCACCCCGCTGGGGTAAATCTCAGACACCCATTCATCTTATAAGAAAAGCAAATTTAATTTGTGGTTTTGATCATTATACAAATTCCGCTATTATGAGAGAGTATTTAAGATATCTTAAAAGAAAGCAACAAACTGATCTAGAATTATATTTTGATAACTGTACTTATGTTAAGAAGAAATGCGAAGTATGTTTCCAAGAATTTAGAGTAAAATGGGGTCGAAGAGAACGTTCTTTTTGTTCTCACCAGTGTGCTAATACGTATGCTGCCATAAGAGCGGGAATAGTGACTAAAAAACTCGCAGAGAAAAGACACGATGATAAGATTCAAGAAATAGCTGAAGTTTTTAATAAATATGTGCAGCAAATGGGAAAAATTCCTACTAAAGCTCAGTTTATGGAACTTATTAAAAAAAAAGGCATTAATGATTTAAGAACAGCAGGATTACCAGACAGTTATCAAAAATTTCTCGATTTAATTTCAGAGAGGTATAGATGTAAAAATATTTCTTCAAGAATGCTCAGAAATCCAGAATATAATAGTATAAAAACTAATATGTTGAGAGATTCAGGTTTAATATATAACCATAAGGTAGTATCCGTGATGAAAATCGGTACTGATATGGTTTATAACGGTACAGTGGATGAATTTCATAATTATGGTATAGTCCTTAAAACAAAAAAGACGCAAACAAATCGTCCAAAGCTAGAGATCATTTTTACATTAAATTGTGGAGAGCAAACGTTAGAATCCTTTGAGCTTTGTTGTTTAGTAGAGACCTTTCCCTCGAGACACGACTCTTATGAAGAGTTTGAAGATACTCTAAAATATGGTTATCTTTATGCAAAAAGTGTTACCTTGGTAAATACTCATTGGGAAGAAACAAATGCGGTGATGCTCAAAAATCGACGAATGGGAATTTCACAAACAGGAATTATTGAAGCGTTTGTAAAGCATGGCAGAAAGAACATGTTAGAATGGTGTGATAAAGCATACCATTATTTACGGGATTTGGATGAGCAATATTCTGATTGGCTGTGTATTCCAAAATCAATTAAGCTAACCACGGTAAAGCCAAGCGGTACTGTAAGCTTACTTCCTGGAGTGCCCCCTGGAATTCATTATCCTCATTCTGAGTATTATATAAGAAGAATACGACTTTCTAAGAATTCTGACCTCATTGGGTCTATTAAATTAGCAGGATATTATATTGAAGATGATTCATACTCACCAAATACGGTAGTCGTAGAATTTCCTGTGCATGAAAAACATTTCGATCGATCCAAAAACGATGTTAGTATATGGGAACAAGCAGAGAACGCAGCAGCCTACCAAAAATATTGGAGCGATAATCAAGTATCAATCACAATAACCTTCAAGCCAGAAGAGGCAAACCAAATCAAACATGTTCTTGAATGCTATGAAGATCAATTAAAAAGTGTTAGCTTCTTACCAATTGAAGAACATGGTTATGAACAAGCCCCTTATGAAGAAATTTCTAAAGAAAAATATCTAGAGATGAACGCGAAAATAAAGCCATTAATTCTGGAAGACTCTCGAGATAGAGCTATAGGTGAGCGATATTGCGACTCAGATAAATGTACAATAGAATTTTCTTTAGATTCCCAATAGATACTACGATATCTTTAGTTAGGGATAATCAAAATCTATTCTTGATATTAAGTTTCTTAGAAAATATTTATAAATTATCATCATCGTAAGGATTTTCCTCAAGAAATTTATCAAGCTCCTCCTTTTGCCACTTAGCAAATTTCGAATCGATTTGTTCCATTAATTCTATTATTTTGGCAAATAATTGCCTTCTAGAGTCCTCATTAGGTTTTCGATGTTCTAATTCGTACTCACTTGCCATACTAAAGACAATATCTTTGAATATCCAGTATAACAGTTCCTTAATATCCTTTGTCTGCTTTCGTTCATATTCTACACCTCTCTCACTCACTACATAATTATATCCATTCTCGACAATTTCAATATGCGGTGTACCAAAACCATCAGTAGTAGTACGAAGAGTTAAGTAGCGCTTCGGAGCATTGATTCTTTTCCCAAGTTCTTTTACGTTCTTTTTAATAGTAGAAATAGAATAAAATTTATTCATGGAATATATTAAGTAATTAACCTATATATTTCAATCTAGAGAGATGAATTACTGTTGTAACATTAATATTTTCAAAGGAATTTTCATTGAAATCAGACTTCCGAATTTGTGAGAAGAATTGTTTTTGACTACATCAGAAGACTAGATAATCCCGTCTATTCCTTTCCACAATTAAGCAGAGAGGTATATTTTAGGGAACATTAAATATCGTCTTATAATTTTATGTTATAAGCAAAAAAAAAAAATGTTAGTTTTTAGGTTTAAATATAATTTACTCTCGAGCTTTGAAAAAGAAGGAAAGTCCAATTAATATTAACCTTTTATTTGTTTTTTCAATTTTAACACAATTGGGAGTACCTTAGCTACTTCAATAGCAGGAGTGGTTTTAAGAAATTTAATAATACCAGGTTTAGCAATTCTCCACATATTAGTACTCCTTACCATAGCTTCTTCACTGTCGGCTTCATCTATCTCAATACCCCAATAATCTGAGGTACTAATATAATATGCGAGTTGTTTAACTCCTTCACCTGGATAGAGTTTTTTACCAATAAGCTCTTGTGCGATCTGAGCCATTTCTCCTGGATCAAAATCAGGATTTAACTCCCAGTATGAAATAAATATCATTTTTATTTACCACCTCAATATAAATCATTTTTTAATTTGTTTTAATATTAGATTTCGTATAGAAAACTAAGTAATAAGGGGGCTTATTTAAGTTTTTACATTTCTGTAAGATTTACCAAATATTAGTAAAGTTAATTATGAATAAAGATCAAGGAATATTCAAATAGAATTTTGGAATGGAGTTGGGCTAAGGTGGGATGATTTGAAAAAGCTAGACGTTCATAGAAAAGTTGTAGCTAGCTTTGATTTTATATTTTCAAAGAGTACAAAATTCGTAAATTCCTTAAATCTATAACTCCTTCTACAGTCTCCATAGTGTCTTTTACTATACTTTTATTGAAATCGGACACTGCATTTACCTTACTATAAAATTTAATAGGAGAAAAAAAATGCTTTAAATTAATCCCATTATTTATTAATTCTTTATTAGTGAACTTCTTAAAATCATCTTTCCATTTTTCAGGTAATAATCCATCAAATGAATTACAGGATTATGCGTTTTATCATCTGCCATTTTTTCAATTTTTTTATTACCTTTTTCAGTCAATGCAGTTGTGATCTTTTTCCAGGTTGCAGTAGTTGTTCCATCTTCATTTTGAGTTAAGCTTATTCTACAATGCGATAATAAATCTTGTTGGAACCTTACAAATTCTACATATTCATAAGGTTTGAATCCAGTAAAAGTCCATAATCCTTCACCTGCAGAAGAAGATTTATTAGTGCGAAATACACATTTGTCTTCAGCATAACCAGAATTTGTATAAATTAATTCTGAATCCCATCCAGGAATCCAATCGGCTTCACGAGTAGGACACAAAAGTGGAAATACATTTTTAGGAGCTGTTTTAAAAGTTCCTGAAAACTCGTGTACTTTTCTTAAATATTTTAATTCATTCTGTAAATATTTTTGAACTATTCTTTCTGATCTTAAAGTATTAATATTTAACACCTAATTGTTTTTAATACATTTAGTTCTGTGTTTAGTATCTAAACACTATGAAGAATAAGATTTTAATTATTTAAAAACATTTCTATAATAATTGGACACTATTGTATAAAACCTAACTATTATTATGGTGCATTATTGAAATTAGCGTATCAAGAAAATCAAAAATAATTTGTTTTTCTTTATCGGATTTGGTTTCCAAAAAATTTAGATATTTCGTTTCGAGAGACTTTCTAAATTCAATTACATGATCCATAAAGATTTGTCCTTTTTTCGTAAATTGGACTTGCAATTCGTTCTTTTTAGAAGGTTCAGTTTTTTTTATAATTATTCCCTTCTTATGAAGGCGAGAGAGAGTTTGAGAAATTGCGCCCTTTGTCAAACTAAGACGTTCAGCAATATTTGTGATATTAGTGTCTTGAATATGATAAATAAACAATAATAGATGGATTTCTGAGGGATAAAGGCTAATATCTTGATATGTGATTGTTCTTCTTCTATCTAAAAATGTTAGTTTACTAATAGTTTCAAAAATTTTGTTTACAAGATCTAAATTATTTGTCATTTAATGTATAGTAACTAAACTCTATAAGAAAAAGTTAATGGAATATAGCAATACTAGTGGACGTATCAGAATTTTAATAAATTTTTTAAAGAAATTTTTTTAATGAAATCAGGTGCTGAATTTACCTTTTCATACCAATTTAAAATGAGTCTGATTTAAAATTAAAGAATAATTCACAGTATTGAAATTAGCACAACTTTCAAATTAATTCAGAATGGGCTCGTGGAAGCAAAGAAATGCTTATGATCAGTATATTTTTAGATAAACCTACAAATAAGCTATTAGAAAAGAGTATTGAAGAATTATGTGCTGATTTTGTTGAGCAACTAAAAAACATAGAAGGGCTTTTTAAAGCACTATACATGGAAGTGACTGATAAATTTCCAGATAAAGATCGTTCAGACATTAAAAAAATTAATGAAAATTTATAAACTAAGATAAAAGGATTTTACAATGAAATTGTCGCATTAACTAAACAAAAATAAAGCGTTAATTTATTGCTTAATTTAGTATTAGGTCATTTTGAGAGAATTATCTATTTTGGTTAAGTAGCATTTTTTCGCCTGTAGAAATAATTCTCACCATAAACAAAAGGAATCCTAAAATCTAATTATAATTTTTGTTAAGTTTATCTTTTGATAATTTTTTCC
>Ga0180437_10002635_pt1 | contig 28130 bp, 24 predicted proteins | sample SS_ome_4_FD_132410 | JGI IMG/M metagenome (GOLD analysis project Ga0180437, IMG submission 132410) | Hypersaline lake sediment archaeal communities from the Salton Sea, California, USA - SS_3_D_1 metaG | ecosystem: Environmental > Aquatic > Non-marine Saline and Alkaline > Hypersaline >...
GTGTGACTTAGTATTCAGTGGTTTTGCGTACACCTCGGTATTCCCTCGGTAGTACGCAAAACGCACTGAATACCAAGGGCCGCGCTAGCAGCCGCACTCTCCTAGCATGCTAGCTCAGATTCTCTCATAGAATGCAGTCTGATTCAGTATTCGGGAATCCCGGGATTCGATTATTATACACTTTACATATCTTTTCGGTCATATATAGCCTGGTTTTCCCGCGTTAATATCTACGATATATCATCATAGCTCTCCAAAGGGTCCACTTGATACAATTGTCGAACTTGAGCTGCAAGATTGTTATAGAGATACTCATATGCTTGTTTCCGTCGTTCTTGAGCTAGTATCCGGAGGAACTTTGTTTGGTATCGAATAGCCACTGTTTCATCAACGCCGGCTTTCTTCATCTCTTTGAGGAAGCCTTTCTTCTCATCGAGATAATATGCCTCAATCTCGAGACTATCTTTAGCATTTTGATGCGGCATAGTACCGTATGAATTATGATCCAGTAACATCAATACGTAAAGCATCGATATATAATTTGGTATTGGTCACATATAGGTCATATTCTCCATTAGTACGAGCTCTGTGGCTACCACTGAGTTGAAGAGTCCTTAGTATGATGTAATAGAGGTAGAAGAGAGCCTCGTCGACTTCCCTCTGACTCGCCAGAGGGGTGCTCCATGTCCCGAAAGCAGGAGCCGCGAAGCATGTCTTGGCGTCAGTTACATACTGTGTGCTGAAATTGTCAGGGTCATCCTCCTGAAGACTCTGCATGAGCCCATTCCCAAGTTGAGCTACATCCGCCTGAGTCATATCCTTCCCATATTGAGCCCATTCTGGACAATATTTGCCCCTCAAGATCTTAATGACTGTGTAAGTAGTCGCACTCATCCTCTTGAATTATGAATCATAATTCAAACGACTCAGATGAGTGCTAACAACTACCATCCTTCGGTAGCACGGGTCAAAGGGAATGCGACTACCCACCTTAAAGCTCCCGAAGCAGCTGGGAGAGTGCCTTTTATTGACTATAAACTGCCTCGTGCTGATCATGACATTGCTAATACTCGTAACAGTTTCCGCAAGCGAGATAATACTGTTACTGACGCTCGACCTGCTGGAGAGGCTCAGACAATCAAGCTTAAGATCCCTGACTGTGTTAAGACGATGGTTCCAGGAGAAACAGCTATCCGAATTTCAGTGAAACTCATAAACTTCGATTCCCTAACCTTTATGGATGGGAGCATTCAGCGTATGTTTCGTCGTATCATCATTCGAGACGGACATGGTGTTGAACTAGAGAACATCGAGCGTTACAACCGAGTCTACCAGACTTTGTTTGATGTCCATGTCCCTGAATCGATCAAGTATACTGCCTTTCAGCAGGAAGGGGTGTATGAATATGAAGTTCCATCTATGCTTGTTGGTCCTCGAGCTGCTTGGACTGGTGTATTCAACAGTTCGGACTGGAATGCTAATATTCATCCTGGACCAGACAACCGAACTATTTCGTCTATCAACAACTTCAGTGCCGCAGCTAATAATTCGTTAGAACCAAACTTCCTTACCGATTTTTCACGGTATATGGCATGGAGACATACATACAACCAAGAATACGGGAACCCTGGATTCAACGTGGAAAGACAACAAGCTCATTGGTCTGCTTCGTCGTCTAATGCGGTCACTGGATATACGAGAACCATTAATACTATATGTGAAAATATATTCAACCCTCAATCAACGGGTGTTGTTGGAAGACGCGGTATCTCTTTATATGCCGACCCGGCTACTATTCCTCAGTTAGATGCACCAGCGGAAGATGCTAAATCACACGTGATGTACCACGGACACCACTGTTACACTCCCTGGTATTATCACATCGGGCAAAAATATTACCAAACGAACAGCGCCACTAACGATAAAGGACCGGGTCATGTGTCTAACGAGATCACATTTGTGTTCCACCCTACTGCTAGTGGGGTACTATCTTCCACCAAACACATCCCTCTATGGATCACTAAAGGCTTGGAGATTGAACTTGAGATCGATCGTCCAAGTAACTACTTGCGTGATGCTCGACCTGAGCATGACAACCTAGCACCTTCTTGGGACCTTTTATCTGATTCGGATCGCCCTCGTATCGAAGTAACTCGCGCGGAAGTTCTATGGACCGGGGTCGATTTAACCGAAAAGATGATTAATTCGATCAACAAACAATACGAAACCAGCGGATTACACTTCTGTTTCCCATCGTTTATGTGTGAGGAACGTGAAGATATTGCGGATCTCAACAATCTTACGACGCATAAGATAGAGTTCAAGAACCGTTTCGCGATGCTTAACCGCGTATACAGTAACGTATCCGCATCAAGAGGCGCCAACGGTAGTGAATGGGTTGTAGATACATTCAACACCCTCTCTCGTCAGCCTACAGTTAGGTCGTGGGAATATAACCGCATATACAGACCAGACTGGGGTACGGATCTCAACGTTGAAGATATTGATCATTTCTATCAATGCAAGAGATCGCTGGGTACTCTTCAAAACTACCGCAGTAACGATATGATTTATGGAAACTTCCACGAAAGACCCACGGACGGTAAAAAGAAGACCAACTACTATATTGATGAGTTCGAAACTGAACCATCAGGATTTCTCACTGGTATTGATACCAATAACGAGAAAATGGTCTATCGCTTCCGTCCTTCGAATGACGCTGTTGCGGGCGAACGCTTCTTTTTCACATGGCATTTTTACAAGCTAGCAGTGTATAGGCGTGGTGAACCAGTCATTGTTAAGTCATAATTACAGTATATCTATAATCTATTCCTGCACAAGCGGCGGCGATCCGTCTTGGAACGTGATCATTTTGAATGCCATAAAAATCATGTAAATTTGCTTTTGCGTGGTCGTATCCGCAGTCTCGATCCTCAGCCTGATCGTTCCGTTGTTGGTATCCACACCCGTCAAGAAACCGGAAGGTTCAGTTTCGAGGTTATTGACGAAAATCTCCTTGCACTTCTCTAGAGTAGGACTAGCGGTGTTGTTAAGGTATCCGTTAGGATCTTCGTGTCCGGGAACACCGGACGAAGAGAATTGTCCGAACGAGATAAGCTCAAGTTTCTTATCTCCGAGCAAGTTAATACCCTTGCGAGACTCGAGATAATGATCGATAGGGAGGAGATCATTATCGTTACCCCAGTGAGGCATGTAGATACGGTTGTATTCGATGTAACGACGAGTAGGGGCGAGACGAACGTTATTGAAAGAATCCCAGTTAAAGGATGTGATTTTGGTCTGGTCACGCGTTCCTTGGTAGATACGGTTCAACATCGCGAAGGAGTTGTAGTAGTCTTCTTGGATAACTCCACCAGTTCCAACGTTTCGGAGGTCGACGTGGAACACAGGAACCAAGAGGTTAAGTCCACGACGATGGTACTGGCTTTCCAGAGCGCTCTGCATGACAGGAGTGAGAGTAACAGCAGTGTAGAGTACATCGGCCTGAGTCACTTGGATTTCTGGCGTTCCACTAAGCGATTCGTAAATGACGTTGTTGGTATCAAGAGTCATTTCGATCTGGAGACCCTTAGTCACCCACAGAGGGATATGCTTGGAAGAGGTCATAAGACCAGATCCAATAAGCTGGAAGGCGAAAGTAACTTCCTTAGAATCAAGGAAAGGTTCCTTAACGTGACGGAAATAATCGGAAATCTCAGGACGAGGAGCGATAATCATAGATCCTTGAGTGATTGTGTTAGGAGCAGTAGTCCAAGCAGCGTCAACAGAGACAGCGGTGTTGGTAGCTTTTCCAACAACTTGACGAGACTGCTGGTCTCCAGCAGCAGCATCTGGGATCAGGATGGCAACATCTCCAGGAAGCATATCGCTCGTGTAAGAAAGGTTGACTTGAGCATCCGGGTTGTTGGTGTTGGAGTTAGTAAGCTGAGTACCAGACCCATCAACTTGTCCAGCACCATCAATATAGGTAACACGGACAGGTTTACGTTGGACAACATTGTCATAGGTAGGGTAGATACCCTCAGTCTGCATGACATTGTGCTGAACACGCTCAGGAACGTGAACATCGATCAGACGCTGGGCAATAAGGTTGTAGTCATGGATCTGCTCCAAGACGGTACCACGTCCGTCACGGATAACCAAAGTTCTAATAGCACGCTGGATAGACCCACCAATCTTGGTGTCATCGACCATATTGTTGGTTTTGACTTTGAATCGGATGATAGTCTCATCAGGGACAATGTTTCGCTGCTGAGGCGGGATAATAAGAGTAATCTTCTGATTCTCCGTAACGAAAGAGTTGGTTGTAATACCACGCTCACGGTCACGGAGCGAATCACGGGCAGCAGCAAAGTCGTTATCAGACTTAGGAATCCCATAATGCGTCTGAGGGTATTTGCTCAGGTTCTCGTTAACCTGAATACTCTGCAGAGCAAGTTTGGTAGGAGGTGCAACTTGTGCCATGAGTCCTTTTGAATTATGAGACTAAGTAACTTGCAACTGTGCAGTTTGAATTATGCGCGCCTATTCTTAACCCATTGGATCAATAAGATGAGCGCGCTCGCGATACTGATGACCAAAGAAGATGCAGCAGTAATGATTCCGGTAACACGTGTGGTATAGGTATCAGAATAGGCTGTGGCGCTGGAGGTGGCCTCTGCAGTGAGGTTGAACTCGTTAAGATGGCTAAAGAGGTAAACCAACGTCTGAAGAACGAGCGTTGCATTCGTGTGAGCACTCATAGGGACGGTTGGATTATGCAGACTGGCGAGGATGAAGTTTAGCCTTAACCCTCCGCAACAAGGTCTCAGGATTCACTTCTTCACGGGCTTTCTTACCCAAAGGAGGAGCTGTTTGATTAGGAGCGGGGGTAGCTGATTTACGTTTACGAGTTTTGGACCCTGGTGCACCTGCTTTTGCCATCTGTTGGACTTGGGGAACCTTCTCATCCTTAACCATCTCGAGATGAGACCAGTTCTTAGGGACCTTAAATTCCTTAACCGAGGAACTGGCATTGTTGGGAAGTGTATTGCCCAAGTTAAGCTCGCTACTTTCAGCAAGGGGCATAGTTCGCTCCACCTTGACGTTTTTAACATCTTCATCCATCTCCATAGACTCACGTTCTACCAAGTTGACATCCCGTTTACTGAATCGTACAGGTTTTGTTTCTACGGATCGGAGAAGCGGATTATTCTCGTTATGTCGTTCACTTTCCCGGGCTTGAAGCATAGCGTCATGACCAACAGTTCGGTATTGTAGCTTGGACTCAAACCACTGATCTTTGATACCTGGATTTTCGCGTGCATACATTTTTTCAGCTCCTCTAATGGACATGGCAGCATCACGGAACGGATGACGGTTTTCCACTTTAAGATCTCCTGAATTGCGGATGTAACGCTGCACGGCAGTAATCTGGGTGGTGTTGTTAAACATGGGCCCGCGGACATTGCGGAAAAGGGCCATGTTGCTCAAGACAAAGTTAGGGATGGTGCCTTTTGAATTATGACTTGACTTGCTTGCGTTTCTTCATCATTCTACGTTTACTCAGCACAGTCTTTATCTTACCACCAGTCTTAGTCATAGGAACTTTCTTATTGTTCTTAGCTTTAGATTGAACTAGAGTCTTAGAAGAGTTGAGCTGACTTGGTGGATGACTAAAGTCAATATGACTATCTACAGGATAGCCAATGAAGTCTGGTATAGGTTTTCTAGGTCTCTTTACAGGCATTGTAGTAGGCGAGGCAGGTTTTCTACGTTTCTTTCCAGGCTTTTTAGTCTTGCTCTTCCGTTTTCCCTTTTTAAGACTGTTGGAGAATGCTACGGCCTCTTCTCTGGAACGGTCAAGGTCACCTCTGGAACGGCCACCGAAAAACATTCGCCAATAGTTTGAAAAGTTCATCTTTCTAGGCATTTTAACTATTCTCTATACAAATATACTAATCTAGGCTTTCTTTTTGTAACTTTTCCCTTTGGATTTTGACGACGCCTTCCCTTTAATTTTTCGCCCCTTGTTTGCCGCTTTGGCAGCCAGAGCCGCCCTAAACCTCTTTTGTATGCCTTGAGGTAACCCCGTAGCACGATACTTAAGTTGTGAGCGCTTTCCAGCTCGAGCCTCCTTGATGTGGTGGGCGTTAGATACCCCACGGCGAAGATAACCAGCATCTGTATAAGTCTTTCCGATATTCAAAAGCGCCCTCTTGGCGTGATCCGCTGAGGGTGTAAACTTGTTGTGTAGATTATGGCGGTGATGTTTCCCCGCTTCGAGTTCTGCTTTGAGTTTCTTGGCTCTATCGGATAAAGCACCTTTCACAGCTCTACCTGCGACTTGTGTGAATCCACGAGCCGCTCCACTCGCGATACCAGCTTTAGCGGCACCCATGAAACTGGTGTCGGCTCGCACTCCTCGTACACTTCCGCCGACCCCAGCCAATCGACTACGTACTCTTGTTCCACCAGCGTTATAGGTAGTCATGTTGAATTATGAATTGTAGCGCGAATTAATTTTTTCTTTATCATGTTCACGAATCATCCTCGAATCTTCCTTAGAACCGCTAGAAGAGTCCTCCTCATCATCCTCCTTGTCATCCCCTCCTCCTTCTTCGTCATCTGCTGATGATCCTTCCGGGATGAGCTTCTCTTTATAGGTGAAGCGGAAACGTCCTTCGTGGACACGTAGGCGCGCGTTGATAAAGAGGAAACTGTACGGCGTATCACTGACTTTGTCCATAGCATTAAAGATGTGATCCTTGGTAAAACGACCCATAGAGAGTTCCTCGGCAATGAGTAGAGTCTGCATAGAAGACTGCTCGTAGATAACATGAAACTCAGAGTTGACACGCAAGTTTGAAGGAACACACTTGTATCTCTGAGAACTGATCCAAGTACTACAAGAATATTTACGAGACATAAAGAAAATCTTGACGAGCAGCTCACTGGTCATAACTTCCTTATGCCCAGCAAAGTCATCGATAAACAGTAATACTCGAGGCATCATGCTACGATCGTTCTTGTGTTTCTTGGCGTTGCGGATCATCTTTTGAAAGATATTGTTGACATTCGTTTCGTCGAAATCCTCAGTCATCACCACATCTCCACGGTTCTTTTTCTGGATCTCTTCAAACTCGATCTCGGTCTTGCAGTTGGGTGAAAATATATAGATCGTATCAAAGTAATCTTTCAGGTAGTGCGGCTGGATCAGTAGCTGGATCATGTTTGTAGTCTTGCCAGAGCCCGTTGTACCAGTAAATAGACAACGGAAGGGATGACTAGGGATATTGTTATAATTGTTATGCTTAGGAAAATCATTACGCTTGACTTCTACAGGTCCAATCTCTAGCTCAGATTTCATACAGAGCCGACATCTCTCTTCGTTGAGAGCTTTGTTCTGATTGGACAGGCGTAACGATTCCTGATGCTTGCGTAACATCTCCGTCTCCGCCTTGAATAGAGGCCCACCCGCAGCATCTAGATATTTCTTAAAAATATCAGTCCCCAATAAATCCTCATCGTTATCGCTATCTCGTAGACCCTCGATATCATCGGGATCTAGATTCCCCTCGGCTATATGTCGATCCAACAACATCCTCTTGTCCAATACGTTCTTGTCATAGTTGACAAAGATATTTGTCGGAACGTTGGCTCTGAGTCTGACAGCCGGACGACCGCGTGGCGCGTTAGGTTTAACAGGAAGGGATCCTGTACGGCGCGCATGGACCAGCTGACGCGGGGCGAATGCAGCAAGACGTCTACGATTAGCCGCTCTGGCTCGTTTAATATTAGGTTTACGTGTAGTTCGACTACGAGTTCCATTCCCCGCCCTGGAGCCTCCGTGGCCTTTGGAACGGGAATACTTCCTCGGCATCTTGAATTGTGACCGAGTCGTTTTGTTTTTCATAATTATCTATTCTATTGCCATAATGCGTACTACTCTTATCAACTGGCATATTTGTAGTGAGCCGTTCAGCGCGAGCAGGAAGTTTATGGTAACGAGCATGGGCATTCTGTAGTCCGGTAATCCCAGATTGTGGGAAATAATACGAAGGTCTAAATAACTTTTCTTGCTCGTGGGCACTAACAGATCCGTTGAGTTTAGGAAACTCCATTGCTTCCTTGGCAGCGATACGTTTAGCTGCTTCAGGATACTGGCGTATCTCGTTCATTCCCAAGTTAATCATTTTCTGCCTCCACACTTGCCGACGGAATGCATTTACACTATCCGTAGGTTTAACGTAATAACGATCAGCCTTCGCCTTCCACACAAACTTGGAAAAGGGGTTGGTTAACGGGTCGGAGAATCCAGACTGAGGTCCACCATAATAAATAGTTCTCGATTGACGGAGTTGTTCAGGTAAAGGACGGTTTTGCTGGTTCAAGGCCAAAAGGTCTAGTAGTCCAAGAGCTGTAAGCGATTCACGTAATCTTTGCTCATTAATGGCATCGAGCTCGGTCGAGTTAGATACAAGTCGGAGATCTTTGTCCCCTGTAACCGGTTGTACAGGTTGGGTAGTGAATGCGCCCTTTTCATCGAATCGTCCTTCTCCAGCTTGGGCCTTGATGTCTTCCTCTTCAGGTACTTGTAAGTCTGCAGATAATACAGTTCCTTCGCGGTAAGGGTCGATTTCTTTCTGTTTAGAGTTAGGTAAAAGCCCTCCAGAGTGTGGTGGGCATGCGCCCGATCCGGGTTCACCGCGAGGGATGCCACCAGGAGGACAGTGAGGATGAACAAGTTTCGGCTTTTTGACCGGTTTACTTGCCATGCACGTCCAGACGCCATTGATAAGGCTAATAACACCGGCAGAGATAAGAGACGCAACGATCCTTGGTAGAGAAACTCCTTGAGCCCATGCAGCTGCAGCTGCTGAGATAGCTCCGATGATGTTATGGAATCGACCATCCTCGATAGCCTTGACTTCAGCCTCTTTCCAAAATCGATCAACATCTGCTTTGTCATTAATATTATCAGGAGGAGCAACTTGTAGACAACGCCCAATGGCACTAAAGATTGCTTTATAAGCTTTCGACTGCACTTGAGATATGGTGGGCGCTTGAGTGGTAGGCGCCGCCGTGGGCCCTGCAGTGGTAGGGCACGTGGTAGGAGCCGCTTTCCGTTTTGTACCACTCATAGGTCTCGATGGATTGTGAAAGTACGTTTTATAAAACTCATTAAGTTCTGCCATCGGGTCGTAGGGTGTGGTTCCACTTCCAGCGTCGGGGAGGGAGGGTCCTCCATCTGTTGGCGCGGCTTTAATATCGGGCTCGATGGGCATAGGTACTGGATCTTGCCGTTCACCATCACCGCTCCCGGGTTCGGGTCCTGGAGGAGGCGGTACCTTATTATCGGGATCACTGACATCGGGAGCTGGTAGTTGTAGTAGAGGCGGGGGTGGTTCTATGGCGGGAAGGTGTTTCTTTTCTGGGAAATGCTTTGCTTTCCAAGCGTTGTATCGCTCTGTGAATTCTGCCTTATTTTTATCGAGTTGGGCGATGGATAATCCTTCATCTTTTTGGGTAGTAGTAGGAGGTCGGAATACGTTATTCACATAATCAACATAAGCCGTGAAAAAATTTCGGCTATCTTGACCCTTGACACACTTGCCATAGACAAAACACTTTCTCATCTCCATAGTCATCTTCTGTAGGCGAGTATCCTCCATAAGTCCATACGCAGAAATCGCATCACTTTCCAAATGGCTCAGTGCTTTCGTTAGAGCACCGGATACGGACTCCCTTAGAGCTTTATCTTTTAATATTTTCCTCACACTAGCGTTGATATGAAGTGATGCTTCTGATGCGAGAGACTTGACACCCAAATCATAGATGAGTTCGTGGTTTTCCTTTTGGGTAAATCCTTCTGTAATCCCTAGTATCTTTTTACCCCTCTTGAGACTAGATCGGTAATAAGCATAAGCCGCAGCTCCGCCTGCGGCGAGAGTAGCACCTATAGCCACTTTAGCTCCCAAACTTAGAGCTGCAAATGCAGCAGCTGCTTTACCGGCCAAGGCAGTTAACGATGTAGTAGCAGCTCCCATCTTATTCACAAACGTAGATAGCATATCGGGTCTTTCTTGAACCAGTTTAGCTAGAGCTTGGGTATAGTCTCGGGTGATGATAGGAGCAGCCTCTTTTAGAGGAGTCAACCCACCAATCTCATGAACCTTGGTAGCTAGTTCAGGGACTACTTTTAATATTTCATCAGTCTTGTCCAGTAATTCTTTACCGACGACATGGAGCGCCCCAGCATACGATCCAGGACCATCAGCTTCTGCTACGGCTTTGACAGCTTCTTTTACCATCCCATATACTTTGCCGTGAAATTCAACGTTTGCTAATAGGGTAGCCCTAAGAGCGGTTATGGATCCACGACGTCTAGGATCTTCTACCTCCATCATATGGAGCATAGTCTGGATCACAGCTTCCTGCTTTTCCTTATCAGTCTCTACTCCCTCTGGTTTAGTATTGACGGATATAAGTGTAGACCATCTAGAGAGATTATCAATCTCATCAGCGAGTATATACTCGAGGGTATTTCCGGTAAACTTTTTCTTTTTCGCTAATACTCGATTCAATAGGTCCTTCTCGGTGAGTCCAGCAGGCAGATGATCAAACGTCCTAAAATACTCTCGGATCTTTTCCTTGAGTTTCGGTAGAGTTAACCGTTCGTGGGGTACTAGGGCCATGTTCTTAACATTCTTGGCTGCCTCTTTCGATGTCCCTGCGTCTTCGATGAGATGAATCATCTTCGATAGTTCATTCACATGCTGAAGTTGTCCCTTTTTCTTTACACTTGAATCCATAGCCTTGGTGACATCGATCTCATCGCCACGTCTAGAGACAAGCTTATCTTCCGTTTCTTTCACCAACTCAGGCTTAGAGCGTTTTAGATGATCAAAGTTTCTGTTATACGTGTCGCGTAATTCACCTAAACGGTTCCATAGTAGTAACCCCAACTGGTCTAAATCGTTAGCCGATAGATTGCCCGTGAGATCATCCTTTGACTTGAATCCAGACACCAACCATCCTGCTATGCTCTTGCGTGACTTGCGTGCCTCGATAACTCTTCTTAGTAAATCGGCATTGACTTGATACGGGCCTGCTGCTTTATATAGACTAGCAAACCCATCGTGACCGAGCTGGCGCATAGTCTTCCACGCATTATCGCCCCAAGTAATATAATCGGACTGGGCTATCTTTTTATAAGCCGCGTCGATCGCATACGTGCTGATGTCCGACTTTTTAGCAGATTTAAGCTTGGCGAGCGCAGATGCGCGCTCACCCGTCACATCTCGGGTGCGGCTTGCTTGTAAATCTTCTTTGGTAGTCATCGTGATGAATTGTGAGTTTTACATATGCGGATAAGAATTTATTCTTCTACCCAACGCACATCAATAAAATAGGCCACGTCCTCAGTGTCAAGATCCGGATCCTCACAAGCGCGATCAAAGGCCAAGTCGGCCGGTAGCTTGGTAAAGCCGAAGAGGTGGGCCATGATGATGCCTCCCAACGAATGGATACCCTTGAGCTTTTTGTTGCAAAGCTCAGTAATGATAGCCTTGAGTCCTTTGGCGTAAACGACGCAAGGGCACCAAGTCATCTCAGTAGCAGAGGCGTGAAGACGTGTAAATACTTCACCGCCCTCCATATCCATGTTGCTAAACATAACCGCTGCAGATGCTGGATCGTTCAGAGTCATTCCGCGGTGACGAATCGCGTTAGGATGCTTTAGCTGGTTTTGCATCCCTTTAAGCAGAGCTTGGCGGTGACGAGTATTACGGTTGTAGATGACCGTTTGCATAGCGTGGCGGGCGTGCTGACACTTGCACTCGTCGTGGACACCAGCAATAGGGCGAGCAGGTAGTCGGTCCAAGGCGGTTACATACTGCTTCTCCTCTTGAAGATGACGCCAGTTACAATGCTCACACCCCCACATACAAGGGCGGCCGGTATCAGGGTCAGCAGCGCAGATGGAGTTGTAGTGAGCCAGCTGCCTCGCAGAGATATACTCGGTAGTGTGCTCCCGGATCATGTCGAGGCGCCGGAGAATCTTGAGCGGTCCGCGGTAGTCCTTACGGTCGGAATCGGTAAAGGGGGTACTCTTCTTGGACATCATAGTAACGACATTCTCGTCGGCGTTAACACCGAGCATGATCGTGGCCCGTTTCACCGACATGGAATCAAAGGATCCCGGTAGTGGGTTGGAGGCCCGGCGCTTACGGGTTTCTTCTCGGCTCTCGTCACCGTTCCTTCTCGGGATACTGATCTGGGCTCGCATCGGTTGGTAGGTTGGTCGTTTGGATTTTGGATTCTGAGGATTGGCGACTGCCTCTGAGAAAAGTGGCGGCCGCCTTAATATTACATTCTATTTTTAGAATTTCTAAAAATAGCGACACGCTTACGCGTGTTGTGCTATAAATAGCATTTTGATCTATATTTGGAACTCAAACCCCAGCATAACCCAAACGTCATCATGAGCATCAAGTCCACCGTTACGAGCACTGAGCTATTAAAAGATCCCAAGAAATACCGGGAGGCGTTTTCTAAGGAACTCAAGAAACAGATGGCCGAAGTTTTCACCAACAAGCGGAACCTAAAACAATTTGCGAAAAAGGCGGGTGTTGAGATCCCTCCTTATCGCATGGACAAGCCCTCTCTCCTGCTTTATATTGCGGAAGCACTTGCTGTTCAGGAGATGAACAAGCAGTTCTCCTTGGGCGGTACTGATTCTACCTTTATCGACCAAGTTGAAAAGATGGATCGCAAGGATCGCATGTGTACGCAGAGACAGTACACGGCTCAAGGTACTATTACCAAAATCCAAGTGGACAGCAAAGATGTTGAGAACAAAAGAAATCATTATCATCCAACCCAAGACCAACTTGCTGATCATGAGAAGCGTTTCGGCAAGACAGAAGAAAAGGTCAACGTTGTTCCAACCCTCGAATCGGTCTCTGGACGGGCTAAAGAAGTTAAAGCCAAAAAGAAGAAAGAGCGTGAGATGTTGCCTACTATAGATGAGGAGGATGCTCCAGACAAATTAAATTCGTCAGATTTCATCCAACCTACTACTAAAGATGAGCAAACAAACCCATCTCAGTAATACCACGGCTGACATGAAGAAGCCGCCTTTCAGCGGTAAAAAGGCCGGCTATGGGCGCACTTCGACCATGAAGACTTTGGAGGGTGCGGCTAAAGAAGGAGACTATAAGATGAAAATGGAGGATCTGCGTAACACGATGACACCTGCTATGAGAGCTAGCACGCTGATGGCGAATCCGTTTTTCAAGGGATACCCGGATCATGGGATGAGTGACAACCGTGCAAGCGTTGACGGTAAAGTGTATATGAATAGGAGGCCCAAATGCACGTGCGGTCGCTCGGTATTCAATGACAAGTATGTTTAGACAAAATTAGACAAGTCGTGATAATTCAAGACATTGGTAGTACTGCCCCATGTAACTCTACCTATTGCGTATTTCGACTTTATATTGCAAGGCTGTAGCATCCATTTTTGCGCGCGACCAAAGCATTGGTAAATATGGCGCACTCCGAATAGATACTGCACGCTATGGCTGAGCGTATCTTGGGGGACTTTATGTATATTAATCCTCCGCATAACGTCTGGGTGTATCTTGCGACGAAACGTAAGCCCTATCAGCGGCGCCGTTACTGGATTAAACAGATGCGCGCTCGTAACATTTCGAGCGATATGGTTGCTCCGTAGTATTGCATAGTAGAGCTGCATAGCACCAAAGCTATGCCCCAAAAACGTATAACTATGGTTTGGGTATAACTTGGTCCTATCCACCATAATATTCTGCAACTGATCCACCGTTTTCTCAAACGTCTTGGCGCGTTTCACAACTTCGTTCTTTTTCCCTGGGCCTAACTCATCGCATAGTTTGATGAGTGCTCCCTCGAGCGCCTTGGCGTTGAGCATATCTTTTTGTAGACTGATATTATAACATCCATGAACTACAATAATAATGCGCTCGATCTCATCGTTCTGGAACACAGTAATTTCGTTGGGGATGCTAATATCACTCTCCAGTCTAAAACGCGGCATTCCTAGCCTTGTGTCTTGAGCCATGTTGAGTAATTTATCCACTTGATATTCCCAGCTGAGTCGGTGCTGTTTAGACTCATCCGAGTTGTTCCATATATTGCATACTGAGCACAAGTGTGCATAGAGTGCTGTACGCTTATCGCCGGTAACGTAGTGCGTAGAAAAGGAGGATTTACCTCCGAAGCTCATTGAGATTTAAACCCTAGCAAACTCAAGCATACGTACAGCCTCCGCGCCTTCAGCGCCAACACGGAACATCTTTCCTGCTTCGAGAGCAGCACCTGCACCACCCTCAAGTTCTACAGCAGAACCGCCACCCTCAACAATCCAACCCGCCTCGACGGCCTCCTCCGCAGTACCAAATCTGGTTTCCGATAGAGGTACAGCTTGGTTGCTAAAGGGTAATCGAACGGTAACCGGTTCAGGGACTTCAGGTAATCCTGCAATGTTGGAGTACTCGGCTGATTGACCAAGGACACTTGTTTTAAAGAAGTCATAGAGCTGCCCCATATAGGAGGGTTCTTCTCCCCTAGCCAATAATGCATTTGCCTCCTCTAAAGAAGGTGTTACAAATTCAGCGTCGGCTATGGGGAGTGCGGCATCCTCAACGGCATTCGCGTCGGCAATTCCTTCCACAGAAGATACACCGGCTCCACTCTCCGGGGCCCCGGCGCCTGCACCGGGAGCTTCTCCTCCGCCTCCTTCAGTGAGACCTTCATCAATGCTAAAGCTTTCTCCACCTGCCTCACCCGCTTGATTGCCCGCTTGTTGACCTTGGTTAATTTCTGGCGCATCTTGCGCTCCTCCAGCGAGAGCTCCTTGCGCATCGCCTTCTGCTTGAGCTCCTCCCTCAAGGGCTTGCTGAGGTTCAGTAGCAGGCGCCTCACCTTCTGCTGGAGTACCTTCAGTAATTCTACCTTGATCGTTAATAGCCTCATTCTCAGCAGCTGTACCATCTTCGATGAGTTGTGTCTCCTCCCCTGTCTCTAATTCTTCCAATTCAGTTTCTTGAATTGTTTTCTTTTTAGCTGTAGTCCAAGTACTCAAATAGGCCATCAAGGCGGATCCGGTAGCTTTAATAGCTTCCCATATCAAACCTGCAGTATTTTTAAAGAGATACCACGTAATAGATCCAGCAGCAAACATGGTAGCCAAGGTAATTGTAATGACCATCTTTTTCTCATCTTCAGTTAAGCCCTTCTTCTTCCCGCTAGGATTTCGATTACCATTGGCAGCATGTTCTTGAGCTTGCTGTAAAATAATGTTGAGTCTTCGCTCATCTTCTTTGGATTTGAACTGGACAGGGTCATGCTGTTTGCTGTGACGATTATTACGCTCAGGAGCATTAGGCCCTTGATGATCCCCACTAGAATACTGATAAGCGTATTGGTTTTGGGTTGGGATATATCCGTGGGTTGGGTTGATCTTGGAGGATTTGTCGTTAAGGGTTCGTCCTTTTCTAGGAGCATCCAAGTGCTCTGTGGAACGTAGGCCAGAAGAGTTATTCCGGTTCTTCTGTTGCGAAAGTAAGTTGGTTGCATTCTGGTCATACGGCGTAAACGCGGCCGATCCAGTGTTGGAAGGTGCGTAGGCATGTTCTTCCGGAGACGTTGTTTTGATTGGCTGAGATGTGAGGCCTCTTAGAACAGGGTTGTTATACGGACGAATATCAAATGCATGGGTTTTGTCCAGTTTTTCGCGATGTTCCCAATCTGAAGTAGGCGGTGCACCAGTTCCGTTTGTGGTGAGTTGAGATCCGTAGTTACCGTCTTGGGAGATACGGTGTTTCTTAACTTTTTTATCTTTATCTCGCGCGTGTGCATCTTCCTCGTGACCATTATCCTTGGGTCGTACAAGGATGCGTTTGCGGGGTCGGATTTCAGCCCATTTTGGTTTTGTTATGTATCTTCCGGTACTTTCATCAAAGTCCGGAGAACCGCCAGCCCAATGTTCCGGAACGACGGGTTGCAGCATAGTTCCCGATGAATTATGGTAACGGAATTGGCGCAGGACAATGCGGTTGCATAGGTTGAGATTTTTGGGCTTTTTCAGCTGGAGTTCTACCTACTGCTGGGTGGGGTATTCTATGTCTATGTTCTCTTATCCATTTCTTAAATAGTTCCCTAATCATAGCTTCTCTCTTGGCACGTTGTTCCTTATTATGTTTTACTTGCTCATCTACAAGTGCAAGTCTTCGACGGTACTCTTTTACATTTTTGTCGTGTTCTCTTATAGCCGCTTTCCGTTTCCGAATGGCCTTGGTACCGCCACCGCTAGCAGCACTGTATATAGCTAGAGGTACTGCGATAGGCATGTTGAGAGGTTTACCCGCCTCCAAAAACGTTTTATCTAAACGGCCTTCATTCACGGTATCCACCATATGGCCAACATTAGGTGTCATCATCTCAGCCACGACATGTTTTGTTTCCATAGCGGCGAGTTCGGTAGTTACTTCCCGTACGTTTTCAGGTACCCCTACTGCTGCGGCTCCTTTATCCAGTAATTCTGTACCCGCTATAGCAGGCGCCATAAGGGAATCTGAAACTTCTTGTAACTTTTTTGGGTCGAATTTCCCAGTACTTATTGCATTTGCGGTTACATCTGCCAAGGCCCATGTCGCACGCGCCTCTGGCGTTAGTATTCCTGTAGCTGCGGTAATGGCGCCACCCGACTTTTTATCTAGTTTCTTTTCCATATCAATCGCCTTACTCGCAACCTTGGCGGCTGTCTTGAGTACCGGATCATGGGATACCGCCTTGACGGCTGCTTTCGCGCCCTTTTTCATAACGCCGTGAATAGCGCGTGCATCCTTTTTGATCTTATCGCCTGTATGATCTGCATCCTTTTTAATTGCATCCGCGAAATCCGAAAATACTTTTTTCGGAGGTGGAGGCGGTTTCGGCTTGGGTATATGGATTGGAGGTTTAGGGATATGCTTAAAAGGATTTCCGCCGCCGCCGTGGAATAGGTTATGGAAAAACCCCATTTGAATTATGAATTATGAAGGAATTATATTTTGCTAAATTTACATTGCTACGCTTCCGAATGCTTTGTCTTTAAAGCCATTTGACCTAACTAGCAATACTCTCTGTGTATTGGCGTGAGGCCTGTAGAGGCCAGATGATTTAACATTATGGCTAAAGCCATTATGTAGTAATTGTGATTGAGCATGCGAGGCCACCGAGTTGGTGTTTCCTTGATGATCAGGGAAGTTCCCCTCATCTGCATGGAGCATAGAACCTTCGGCAAAACCTACATTTCCAGCCACGTCTGTACCATCGAGTACCCCCTCGACGTGTCTGAAACCTCCAGTACGTGCGGTCCCGAATCCACGGGCACCAGAGTATACCAAAAAGTTAGGCTGATTTTCCAGTAGATCCTCCAACTCCTCCGTTTCTATTTCCACTTCCGTCGCTGGTCCTCTTAGACTCTGTATAATACTGATCCTGTCTAGGCTCTTTTGCGTCTTTGCATCCAAATTCAGGCTTTGACTGTTTCCCATGTTGGTGTTGTCCGCCTCGTTGTTCCATCCCCAGGGGTTTTGACGGACCCGGGTCCGACTTGACGCGACTGACATCACTGCGCCGTTTGAATTGTGTGAATGCCGCACGTGGCGCACGTGGCTGTTCCCGCACGTGCTCGCTTCTAGAATTAACTATAGATACTGACTCTGCGTTACAACATACCCCTAAACAGGTACCTCCACAACACCGTATCCCTTGCTTTGCTTCTACTTTGACGTTATGCCCGCCCTCGGGTTCGTCTTCAGCGCAACAACAATAACAACACAGGTAATCAAACATAGACTTGGTAGTTGTTTCAGCTACCGCAGTAGTTGCGCCAGCTGCTAGTGCACCGGTAGTCGCCATAGGTAATAATGAATTATGACATAGGTAATTATGGTAATTATTATTAATGCGTCTGAACGGCACTGATCAACTCCATCTTTAAAGACCATTCTGCACCTCCAAGGTCAGCCAAAGTGCCGTCTTCGTAATGCCAGCTTAGGCGAAAACGGTTAAAGGGGAGAAACTTGTTGCTTAGTTCGATAGGAGTAACGACACGGTCATCATCAAGGTAGGCTGGTACTTCATCGTTATCCGGAGCAGGAGCATGGATATCCCGATCATTGATCATCATACGGTAGATAATATTCTGGTGACGTTGTCCTTGCTCAGAAGCCACCTCCATATCAATATGAAGGTATAGGTCTGGTACTCGGTAATCGTGAGGGGCATCAGCGATAACGGTAGAAACATTGTCAGCGGGTATAGTAATAGCATAATCCGTACCCCCAATATTAACGGTTACTGGGTAATTATTAAAGCCAAGTCTTCGTGCTCCTGCCGAATCTATGAAAGCTACAAAGTTGGTAGTCCCAGACGTATACCCCATACGACCACCCGTCGAAGGTAAGACGAGATCCAAGTCATATCCAGGGTTGTTGTTGTTAAAGGTCGCTACGAATTCCGTGAGGTTACCAGAAATACCAGGGTTAGTGATAGGGTCTGCTCCTGGGTTGTTGGAGTGTGGACCATAGGATGGGAACGTTAGAGTCTCAAGGGTCCACGGGGCTCCACCCGTAGCGCTCACTGCAATAGGTATAGTACGCTCTTTAAGCTGTAGACGCGGGATACGTGCATCCACACGTACACGGCTAATAGCAATACCAACGACTGATTGCTGCGTATGTTTCATATCAAAGTAGATATTGTTGGTATCTTTATTGATAATAACCCCTGTATCAGGGTTACGCCGCTCTGTGCCGTTCTTAGAGTCTACCCATAGCGTAGTGGTTGCGGTAGTTTTGACGTCATGCACTTGCATGTTGGCTCGATGAGTTATGGTAATTATGGTAATTATTTAAGTACAGCGTAGGCAGGGTCAAGTTTGGCGCGGCGGCTAATCTGCCTAAGTCTAGAAATCCAGCGGCGACGAAACGGCCAGGAGTTGGCACAGACCCCAGAGTGGTACTTCGATTTGACTGGCGCGAGGCAGATATGCGGACCCTTGGCCAGGTGCGGAGTTACGATGCGAATAACGTCGGACCACGTCGGTGTATTAGATTCACACCTGAGTGCGGATACATGCGTTAGAATGCATAACGTTGTCGCTGTACTGCATAGGGTACTCGCTAGGTAACGGATCATATTCTCCCTTGTGGTTCAAGGGGCGAATGTAACGGCGGGATCGATTAAGTCGTCGGTTAAGATTCATTTGGGCGAAACGTCGAAACATGCGGACGGAGTGGTACTCGCTGATGGGAGACTGGCAGTGGCGTCGGAGAGCGGCTCGAGACTTGAATGCTGGAGAGCCCAGGAGGCGAATATCCAGAGAGTCACCAAGATTGTCAGGAGCAGACTGAGGAGACAAGCTGCCCGCTGGAGAGTCTCCGGCGATGCTCTCCGTGGATGAGGTGAGTGGAGCGGTATTGCCAGGTACTGCGAGCTGAAGATCGGCGTTGGAGACGGCAGGAGACTTGGCGTCGAGATTGGATGAGGCATTCATTGGGCTGGTTGGCACTTGGGCTGTTTGGATTGTGACTTTGAGCGAGCCGCTGGAGAAAAGATTCGGCCGCTATATTATTAGCCGAAAAATTAAAAGTTATAAATAGATTTATGTAATTTTACCTAAACTATTTATAGCGACGCGTGCGCGCGTGTATCTATTTATAGCGACGCGTGCGCGCGTGCGTTCTATTTATAGTGGACTACCTTTGGTGATTTTACCTAAGCGCTTTAATCGAGAAATCTATTAATAGAATGTAATATTACTTTTCGGCCGCCAGATTTCTCTGGACTTGGCTTCAATCTCAAAACTCAAACGCCCTAAGGCCTCCTACTGGAATATCTTAAGCCATGCCCCGCTCCGGATTCACCGTTGCCTCCTACGTCAAGCGCCGCCGCCGCAAGCACTCCCGCAAGGCACGTGCCCTCACCGCTCCGATCGCCCCTCAGTCTCCTGCATGGAATACCAAGATCCCTCGCTCTTCTCCTGACAGCGACTACAAGTACGGGACCGTTACACGCGAGGATATGATCGTTTCTCCGCCTCCACTCGCGCTCCCCTCTATGCCCTCCCCTCCGACCTTTGTCCCTCCACCCGGTTTGAATATCGATATCAAGGCTTGTTGGGAGAGACAGGAGCCTACTTCGCCTCAGTATTCCCCTGCAGCACCTGATGAGAAGACTCCTGACACTCCGCCACCCTGCTACTCTCCTTGTGCTACTCCGAACCGATTTTACCGTAATCCGGACGACTCCAAGTTCTACACTCGGTATTCCTGCAGCAACGACTTGTGCTCTGCTGGCTGGTGGGAGCAGGAGTATGACGACTACCTCCGTAACGGTCAGCCACGATTTTGCCCAACTTGCGGTGCCGACCGACTCTACAGCTCTCCCTCCAACGGCGTCAAGGATCCTTTTACCGATACCGATGAGGATGAGGATGAAGATGCGGAAGAGGAATCCGTTACTTTTGTCGACTTGACAGGAGAGCCCGGCGACTCTATCAACAACCCCATTCTCATAGAGTAGGTAGTCTAACCGCCCTTAGTATTTTCTGTGCTTGCACGCATATGTTGACTTTGGTAATAACACCTACAGACTACTCGACCGCCGCACCTCGGTATTCAAACGCGACGTTGGTATTCTGCGCATGCTATGCCCTATGCTCACTCTCTTCTTGCGAGGAGAGTGGATGACTTGCTATGAATGCTCGCGACAAGTGTTCATCCGGAACCCAGCGCACACGTGCCCGCGCGCGACATATAATGATGATTATCTTTGCGCGTCTTGTGAACTTACCGGCGGTAGTCGCGAGTTGGATTCCGAAGCCGAACAATTAAATTCGGAGGAACGTGTAGAATATATTAATTCGGTATGGCGCCAATCTGTAACTGATTAACATCGATTTCACCTAACTCTATTTATATCTGCGCGCGTACGCGTGCACACGCGCTGTCTATTTATAGCGACGCGTGTACGCGTGTCTCTATTTATAGTGGACTACCTTTGGTGATTTCACCTAAGCGCTTTAATCGAGAAAGCTATTAATAGAATGTAATATTATCTTGTCGGCCGCATCTTTTCTCAGAGGCCTGGCGTCAATCCATAATCCAAATTCCAAAGACGCAAGCAACCATGGTAGCCACTAAAGCCCCCAAGACCAAGTCTCTCAAGACTCTCAAGAGCTCCGGCCGTCAGCACGCCAACCCCGACAGTCTCCTCAAGATCTCCAAGCCTCTCCCGGAGTGGCGTGTCTTCGGCGATTTCCCTCCTGCGGATTCTAAGGAGATTATCGACTTGACCGGATACGACTCCGAGGACGAATACTGCATCCCTCGGCATCTCCTGCCACGTGTCCAAGCCCGACTTGCTGCCGAGAAGGAGGAGAAGATGCCGGCTCTCGAGAGAGTCCCTCAAGTCTGCGGCTCCTGCCTGTTAGAGCCGGAACTCGGTTTCAACGAGGACGGAGAGTGCGGTCTCTGCATGTCTCGAGAGGAAGATATCTTGAACGATAGTTACGGCAAGAACTATCTCGCATATCCACGCGCTTATCGCATCGCTATGGCCGAAGTAGATATGGAATATTTCGGCTTTGCATGGCCCGAATTTAACCAACACAATTATTAAATCGCTGATCACCACTTTACTTTATTTGCCCAATATGCAGCTGACATTTTGCCTTTGGCGATATTACGCGCATGGCGCGCTTTAAATGATTTGCGCCTTGCCTTGCTGCTCGCAGACTCTCCCGACTTCGCTGGGCTGCCTTTAACGCCTTGCTGTCCGAAACGGATCAGTTTCACTCGGTCGCCTACTTTAGCTAATACTGCGTGACTCTTCTTGGGGTGACCCGGGGTGCGTTTTGGCTTATTATACCCAGCAAATTTAACTCCCGCGCGCGTAACGGCTACCATGTCACTTGAGATGTGTCACTATTAAATCGCAAATCCTCCCACATATCTCATATCGCGCACATGGGCAGCCTTATCACCTTATGCGCAGCACGCAAGCAGCGCGAGCCTGAAATTTCACCAAGTGTCGTAGTACGAACTCGGTACGAACACTTGGGCTCTGCGCGACTTGGCCACCGAACCCGGTACGCATACTTAGGCGCTGAGCGGTTAAGTCTCAATGCGCATGGCGAAGTAATATGTCATGTTTAAATTATTATATCGCTGGTACATTTATCACAATAAGTCGGGCAGCCGAATAATTTCGGGAACTTGCAGTCCGTTATAATGCAGCCGCAGGCGCAGCATATCTGGATATCGCCCAAGTCGAGCTCAGGTATATCTTCAAACATGTCGTAGTAGTTTACGTCATCTTGAAACAATGATAGAGGTGGACTTAACATATCATGTTCTACCTACGCACATATGCAATCTACTCAGCTGCAATATCCTCAGTCTTGACGAAACGGACCTTTTTCGGTTCGGTGGCTTTGAGGAAGGCATCGACGTTGGGGGAGATGTTCTCCTTGTCAGCTTCCAAGTCCTTCTGGGAGACGTGACCGAGGGAGAGGTTGAGAATTGGGTGATATTGCTTGGTCGCGTGCACGAACTTGAAACCGCCAAAGACAAGGAGAGGGCGGATGCGGTGTCCGAAAGTAACGGAGTGGACGGGTTCAGTCAAATTCGGCTCATTGAACAGGGTAGTCTTGCGGGTAACCATAGCCGACATGATGGAGTTGAAACGGACGCCGTCAGCAGACATGGGTACCTTGGGCTCGCGGATGATGGGAGCAAACTTGATTTTGCCTGGATTGATCCGAGAGTTATTGAGGTGAGCCTCAAAGTGCTTCATAGCCGTTTCGTACATCGCGTTGATCTCCTCCGTTTCAACCCAGTCCTGTCCAAGGCGAAAATCGATCTTGTTCTGAGAATCACCAAACTTGCTGGCGCGATTGGGGTCGTGGTAACCGAAGGTCTTCACATAGTCAGGGAATTCAATGAGCACCGGCTTCCACAAGTTATGGTAAATACAGTAAGGTGACTCCGAGCCACGTGCGAACTCGAAAGCATCCAGGTGCTCATGGGACTTGGGCCAGCCTTTGGTGATTTCCTCGTCGACGGTGTAACCGGTGCGGTAACGGAAGATCTTACGACGAGGGTCAAGCTCCTTGGCGAGGTCGTCAGCAGCCTTGGAGTCATGGAGAATCTCCCTAAGCTCAGCCTCACCCATTACAGGAGCACCAGATTGTCGGGAGAGTGGAGGCGGGGCGAGACTGCCCTTGGTCTTCTTCGCAGCACCGCCCTTGGTCTTCTTCGCCTTGGTGTTACCGGTAGCAGGTGCAGTCTTACGCTTACGGGCTTTCTTCTTGAGCTTATCCGGAGCACCAGGCGTAACAGTGAGAGGAGGGGTGAGAACTCCGTCGATCTCCGTCTTCTCGTCATCAGATACATGGATGGTCTTGGGGCTGAGGATCGAGTCCGGGATGGTAGCAGCGATAGAGTCCATTTGGGAAGTGGGGGCTGAGAGGCCGATGGTTGGTTGGATTATGGCTGAGAATGGACAGGATTGGAAAAGTGGCGGCCGCCAGATTACTAGCCGAAAAATTAAAACTATAAATAGCTTTAGGTAAAATCAATGACACGTGTCGCTATAAATAGTACCACGCTTACGCGTGCCGCTATTTATAGCTCACGCTATTTTTAGCAATATGGGTAGTCTGAGGTCCCATTTCTCAAATGGCTCACCGACTTGCGCGCCCAACTGCCTACCGCCTGAATATACCCCATGCGGCTATACCCCCTGACCGGATACTACCGGGGATAGCGGATATTAACGACGTCCCCGGTCTTCTCCAGAGACTGTCATCCGCTACCTTTGCCGGTTTTCGCGTTGACTTTGCCGACCTGGAGGCCGTTGGAGGTTTCGAGAGTCTTCTCCCGCATATCCCCAACCGGGCTAACTTGGAGCTGGAGTTTGATGGAGGTAATGTCCGGATACCTCTCAACGACCGTAACAAGGCTCAGATATTGGGTATCGCCGATTATGTTACCGGTAATGCCTTATCTGAGCAGATGGGATCTAATATCCAAGATATCTACCTGGGGCTCGTGGCAAACCCGGTATTCACCATCCGTCTCGTGGAGATCGACACCCGGAATCCCAACAGTGACTACCATCTGTGGCCTGCGGCGTTACGTGGACGTGCTCATGTAAACCCGCGTACCCTACAGGTCCCTGCTCCTATCCGTAACCGTCACCGTCAGCATGGTGCTAACATGTTTGAGTGGTTACGTCATGAGTTCACCAGCCTTGGTCTTAACTGGCAACACTACGGTATTATGACCACGGACTCCTTGGATCCATCTCCGTGTTTATACCGAGCTCTAGCCACTCAAGGTATGGATGTGAAACGACTCGACAAGCTGAAGACTCTCCTAGTCTCTACTCGAGTCAGCCGACAAGCTCTCACGGCTATCTGTCTCAAGTTGGAGATAATCATCGGACTTAACACCACTGCCAACAACTGGACTAATACTACCAAGAAGACCAAGGTTACGAACGTTACGTACTACCCTGAGAGTAGACTCTCCAAGAAAAAGAACCAGGAGAAACATCCAGGCTGGCCAGTGTTCATGATAGGGTTGGCTATGGGTCACTACTTCAGTATTGATCGGAAGACGGGTGTTACATCTGCAGCACTCAAAGCAATACCAGAGAATTGGAATACCATGGAGTGGCTACTTGATGATCATTCTACCTTAGATGCTTGGCACCCTATGATGGATGCTCCTGGGCGTCGTGGTAAGCCAGCACCTTGTACCTCCTTGGAATTGTTCAAGGCGTTACAGTATCCTCACATCAAGTATTTCTTCCTAAATGACGTGACTGTTACTCGGGACAACATGGATCACTTGTTGTTCAAACGGATCGACAAGGAGTACACCTCTCTACAATATGACCATAAAGTGGACGCTGTACCTTACGGAGAACGACCTAAAAAGAAGACCTACCCTAAGAAGGACCCGGAGGGTGAGGAGGAGTTACGTCCTAAAGAGTGGCCTACCTTTGCCTTCGACTTCGAGTGTACTACGGATGGGGTATGTCATAAGGCCTTCGGTGTTGCTTGGCAGTATATCCCTAGTCTACGTGACAAGGAGAACTTCAAGGAGACCGGTGCTGACTGGGACCGCCGTATTTACCGAGCTGAAGGAGTTCACTGTGCTGAGGAGATGATGGAGTACTTTAGTAACTATTACAACCCGGATCTTCATAAGGGTATTCAGCTCATCGCACATAACGCTGGGTATGATAAGAACTTTATCTTCCGCTTATTCAACAAGGGGTACCCTAAGCTCATCGAGTCGGGTACCGCCCTTAAGCTTATGTCGGGTATCTTCTATCCTAGTCGCAGTGGGTATGAAGGTAAGAAGCAGGAGACTCCTATAAAGGTTATCGATTCTATGAGTTTCTGGGGCTGTGCACTATCGCAAACGGTTAAGATGTTCAACCTGGATGCCAAGAAGTTCTCCAAGGAATTGGTACCCTACAATCTGTTCAAGAAGGATAAGATATTTTTACCTAACGGGGAGCTGCGACGTCTCATACCAATGAAGGAGTTTGTCGCGAGTATTGGTGAGCAGGAAGGTGGTAAGGGAAAACTACGTGAATTGCTGTACGCTATCAGCCACCGTATGATGGGTATGGATAAGAAGGAGTATCTGGATGAAGAAGTCAAGGCCCGTATCGAACATGGTATGAGTAACGTGCGTAAGTGGGACTGCCTGATCCAGGAGAGTATCGTGCATAAGGAACCGTATATCGACTTCCAGGAGTATGTGATGAGGTACTGTGAGCAAGACGTGGCTCTCCTAACAGAAGCGTGGTCCAAGTTCGAAGATATGATCTACTACCAACTACCAGGGCGTGAGTCTATTGGTGATCTTAAGATAGATCTACGTGACTCGGGCGAGGGTAACGCTTTCGTGAGTATCAACCAGCTGGCTAACTTTTATCTAAGAACCCGCGGATGCTTTAAGGATACTTATGAGTTTACTGGAGTACCCCGCGACTTCATGCAACGGTTCGTCAACGGTGGTCGGTGTATGTTGGCTAATAACGAGAAGCAGATGGTAACCGACCGGAAGATCAGTGACTTTGATGCGTGCTCCTTATACCCGTCCGCCATGCGTTTCGGTGGTGGGTTTCCGACGGGTCTACCTGAAGTGCTCGAGTGGGATCATGACGTTATCGCTATTCCGGAAGAGTGGACACACTTTATGGTTATGGTTAAGGTGTTACACTTTGGTGCTCGTCGTCGGTTTCCTGTACTCTCCTATCGTGACAGTAACGGTGGTCGGGTCTACTCAGATGGTCCCGATATAATTGGGATGGAGATACCCATGGACTACTATACCTTTCATGATTTAAAGGAGCACTACCCAGACTTCCGTTACCAAATCCTGCACGGGTATTACTGGACTACTCCTAGGAACACAACCATCTGCGACGTGATCCAGGAGATCTATGACCTACGTCGCAAGTATAAGAAGGAGAAGAATCCTGTCCAGCAAGTACTGAAGCTGTTTATGAACTCTGCTTACGGACGTACCATACTTAAGCCTATCGACAAGGAGACCCACTTCCTCCCTAACCCTGCAGTGAAGTATACCCCTCAAGAACAAGCCCAGTGTGCTCGCGACAACGACAAGTTTTATATGGATCACTTCTATCGTATCATCCATATGCATCGTATGCCTCCTGGGTGCCGTTTCTTGTACCGTGTGGAAGTACTGAAGGATATCAACGAACACTACAGTGCTCCTCACATCGGTTCCGATATCTTATCGATGTCCAAGCGTATCATGAATGGCGTTATGTGTCTGGCTGAGGACATTGGTATTCGCATCTATTACACGGACACGGATAGTATGCAGATCGAGTATGATAAGCTTCCGTTACTGTCTGCAGCATACCAACGCCGCTACAACAAGACTCTCATCGGTAACGGTATGGGACAGTTCCACAGTGATTTCGACCTAGATTGCCTCGGAGCTGACGCTGTGCATAAACGTTACAAGACCGGGCTCTCCTTCGATGACGACAAGATCGTGAGTACCACCTTTATCGGTTGTGGTAAAAAGGCTTATTATAATCATCTTGTAGTCCCGTCTGAGGAGAGAGGTGCAGCAGGGACTGGCTCAAAAACACCCAAAGTACCGCGACATTTGGAGAGCTTTCACTTTCGGCTTAAAGGAGTCAATGTCGGGAGCGTCTACCACTACTGTAATACCGAGCACATCACCATAAAGCAAATGTATCAGCAGTTATACGACGGTAAAGAAATAACGTTCGACCTTACTGCCGGTAAAGCCTGCTTCAAACAGAGTAAGAATATTTCGGTACGTACTTTAGGTAGTTTCCCTCGAAGGATCCAGTTCAAGGACAAATCACCTAATGCTATTAATAGGAAGCGTGCGCTTGCGCGTGTGGCATGCGGCTGTCCTAAGTTAGCGAAATTCATCTGAGCGACATATTCACAACATCTATTTATAGAATGTAATATTATAATGTCGGCCGCATCTTTTCTGATTGGCGCCTGCGCTCAAGCATAAGTCAACCAACCACCATGCGTAGCATCAAAGCTCCACCAGCGCCTGCACCAATGCCAGCCTTCTACTGCGAAGCCGATGGTCAGTTTTATTGGGGCAAGAGACCGGAACCCACGGGATGCTCCTGGGGAGTATTGCTCTTCATCGCAGTGATGCTGATATTCGCCTACTTACCCTTGTGGTTCTTCCCGTTGATGAAATATCTAACGACGCCTTCCGACGTTACTGCTAGTAGCTACAGTACTACCAACGACGCCTATGGCTGCGTAGTAGGGCCTTATGCTGGATCTATTTATGGCCCATGTAACTGATAATATCTAATCCCGGGATTCCCATCGGGGATTAATCAGAGACGATCTCTGAGAGTCTCCGAGCATGTCAGGAGAGCGCGGCTGCTAGCGCGGCCCTTGGTATTCAGTGCGTTTTGCGTACTACCGAGGGAATACCGAGGTGTACGCAAAACCACTGAATACTAAGTCACAC
>Ga0180437_10002637_pt1 | contig 28117 bp, 20 predicted proteins | sample SS_ome_4_FD_132410 | JGI IMG/M metagenome (GOLD analysis project Ga0180437, IMG submission 132410) | Hypersaline lake sediment archaeal communities from the Salton Sea, California, USA - SS_3_D_1 metaG | ecosystem: Environmental > Aquatic > Non-marine Saline and Alkaline > Hypersaline >...
CGTACCCGATCTTCCGTTTCATCGTCGAGCTGGAAAATGAGATGGGGGATATATTTCACCCTCAGCTCCTTTCCCAGCTTCATCTGGATAAACCCCCGGGCGCTCTCGAGGCCACGTAATACGCCGTCCTTTTCTTTGTCTGAGCCAATCACCGAAACAAAAACTTTCGCACTTCTTCCGTCTTTGGACAGCTTCACATCGAGAATCGTAATAAAGGAATCAATCAGCCTGGGGTCTTTCAACCCTTTCAGGAGCAGAAGGGACAACTTTACTTTTATAAGTTCTTCCAGTCTTCTGGATTTGATTTCCACATCGTATCCCCAATCTCATGCCTTTGCATCCAGCTTCTGTGCAATCTCATGAATGATGAATGCCTCTATCACATCACCTTCTTTGAGATCATCAAAGTTTTCGATCTTCATTCCACACTCGAAACCCGATGCAACTTCTTTCACATCATCCTTGAATCGCTTGAGTCCCGCGATCTTTCCCGTATACGTTTCAATCCCGTCCCTGATGATTCGTATATTGTCGCCCCGTATCATCCTACCGCTGTTCACGAAGCACCCTGCAATAGTACCGATCTTCGGGACCCTGAATATCTTTCTTACCTCTGCGTTCCCCACGATCTCTTCTCTCAACTCTGGGGCGAGCAATCCTTCCATTGCGGACCTTACATCTTCGATCACGTCATAGATGATTCCATACCGCCTGATGTCAACCTTTTCCTTCTTTGCCAGAGCAGCAGCGGTCGCGTTCGGTCTGACGCGGAATCCGATTATTATTGCATTCGATGCGGAGGCGAGCACCACATCAGGCTTATTTATCGCTCCCACTCCTTCGTGAATGCAGTTAAGCCGTACCTGGGAAGTGGAAAGCTTTTCAAGCGAATCCTTCAGCGCTTCCACAGATCCCTGAACATCGGCCTTGATGATGACCTTCAGCTCTTGTATTTCTCCCTCTCTGATCTGCTCATAAAGATTCTCGAGAGTGACTTTTTTTACACTCCTCGACTCTTCAAGCCGCTTGAGCTCCTGCCTCTTCTGACCAATTTGTTTTGCAACCTTTTCAGTTTCAGGGACCTGGAAAGGATCACCGGCGGTGGGGAGCCCGGCGAATCCAACGACTTCAACCGGCTCTGAAGGTAATGCCTCATTGAGCTGATTCCCGTTCTCGTCGAACATGGCCCTCACCCTTCCAGGGTATATACCAGCTACGAAGGGGTCTTGCAGGCTGAGGGTTCCCTTTTTTATGAGAACCGTTGCGACGATGCCCCTACCCGTGTCTATCTTCGATTCGATAATAGTCCCCTGCGCAGGCCTGTCCGGATTTGCCTTGAGTTCCAGCATATCAGATTGGAGAATGATCGCCTCGAGCAGGGTGTCTATCCCGAGTTTTTTTAAGGCCGATACCTCCACCATAAGAACGTCACCGCCCCATTCCTCAGGAACAAGACCGCGTTCTGCCAACTCGTTCCGCACCTTGTCCGGATTTGCTCCGTGTACATCTATTTTGTTGATTGCCACGACAATCGGAACGCCGGCTTCTTTAGCGTGACTTATCGCCTCAACCGTCTGCGGCATGACCCCGTCATCTGCAGCCACTACGAGCACCACGACATCCGTTACCTTCGCACCCCTGGCCCTCATCATTGTGAAAGCTTCATGCCCCGGTGTATCAAGAAATACAATTTCCCTTTCTCTAAGCGATACCTTGTATGCGCCGATGTGCTGAGTAATACCACCGGTTTCAGTGTCAACGACGTTCGTATTTCGTATCGCATCAAGAAGTTTCGTTTTCCCATGGTCCACATGACCCATTATGGTAACCACCGGAGGACGCGGCTTGAGATCCTCGGGATTGTCTTCAATATCTTCAATGACTGTCTCTTCATAAAGAGAAATTACCTTTGTTTCACAGCCGTATTCAGACGCGACGAGAGTCGCTGTCTCCGCATCGATCTGGTCGTTTATCCGCGCCATGACCCCGAGAGATATGAGTTTTGAGATGAGATCACTTGCTTTGAGGTTCATCTTTCTGGCGAGCTCGCCGACAGTAATTGTCTCGAGTATTTCAATTTGCTTGGGAATCGCACTGACAGGCTGGAGTCTGCCGTCCTTCCTCTTCTGCTGGAGAATCTTGTCGAGGTTGATCTCTTCCTCTTCCTGCAGCTTTCTCTCTTTCCTGAAATCGAACCTTCGTCTCTCTCTGGTTGGTTTCTTTCCAGCAGCTTCCTTTTCTTCGGCTCCAGCAGGCTTCTTATCCTTTAGCCTGAAAACGGGCTTCTTCTCTTCTTTTGTCTTCGCCTTTTCCCGTCTCTCGGGTACCGCGCGTCTCCCCTCTCTCACCGCCCTGCCCGCAGCTGTCTTTGTCTCCTTTTCCGTTACCCTTATCGCAGGCTTCTCGGCCTGCACCTGTTCCTTTTCGGCGGTTTCGGCCTTATGAGGCTTCTTTAAAATAATCACTTTCTTCTTCTTGATGACGATCTTCTTATGCTCTTCCTCCTCAGCCTTCGTTTTTTTCTTGATGAGGGCGACTTCGGGTTTTTTCATGATGTTCTCTTCGATGTACTGACGCACCTCCTCAAGCTCCTTCTCATTGAGCTTGCTCGAAGATTTTTTATTCTTAATACCAAGTGAATCCAGCACCTTCATTACTTCATCGGTGGATAGATCCTGGTCTTTTGCAAGTTCACTAATCTTCATTGATTACCTCATACAACAAACTGGATGAATAATGGTCGTGTCCAATTGAAAATATTCATTTTCTACGCACAAAACAACCAAAAATTATTCCTCCTCTTCTTCCTTGAACTCGAGTTCCACTCCGCAGGAGGGACACCGATCCATGTCCTCGGTGATATTTCCTCCACAGTTCGGACACTCGTAGTACTCAACTTGCTCAGATTCTTCGGGTTTCGCCTCTCCCTGCCCGGTTTTCACCACCTCTTCTTCCACGACCTCCACATTTTCTGATATTGTCTTCACTACTTGCTGGGCCATCTCTTCGTCCATTCCTTCGATCTCCGCCAGCGTTTCAGCGTTTTTATCTATGATGTCCTCTATGTTTGTATAACCAGCTTTTCCCAGCACATTGAGAGTCTTCACATCCAATCCGGGTATATCCTTCAAGGACGTCACCTCTGCTTCAGCCTCTTCACCACCTCCAAAAAGCTCATCTGCGGCCTTCCTTGCGTATTCAGCGTATTCCGACTTCTCGAAATCCTGCTCTGTTATCACATCGAGCCTTGTTTCAACGAGTTTGGAAATCAGCCGGATGTTCTGTCCCTGACGTCCGATTGCGATTGCAAGCTGTGTCTCTGGCACAACCACCAGTGCTTCTTTCTTTTCTTGGTCTGTAAAAAAGATCCTGTTGATCTTCACCGGGTTCATCGCATTCGCAATGTATTTTCTCAGATCTCCATCCCATTTTATGATGTCGATTTTCTCCCCTTCGAGTTCCCCGACGATTGCCTGAATTCTGATTCCTTTGAGCCCCACACAGGCGCCAACCGGATCTATCTCATCCCTGGGAGAATACACCGCAACTTTCGTCCGGTATCCAGGATCCCGTACAATGTCCTTTATCACTATCGTTCCATCGGCAATCTCCGGCACTTCGAGTTCGAATATCTTCTTCACGAATGCCGGATGACTCCTGGTAAGAATTATCTGTGGACCTTTCGTGTCTTTCCTGACCTCCAGGAGAAGTGCTTTTATCCTGTCACCCACACCATAATGCTCCCGGGGAGACTGCTGGCTCTTGGGCATGATGCCTTCGGCCTTTCCGAGATTCACGAAGATGGTCCCAGCGCGCTCTCTCTGGAAATACCCGACAATCATCTCTCCTTCTCTCTGCTTGTACTCATTGTACACCACATCCTTTTCAATCTCTTTCAACCTCTGTCTCACCACCTGTTTCGCAGTCTGCGCTGCGATTCTTCCAAAATCCTCGGGTTTTATCTCTATGAGGAGCTCGTCACCGATCTCAGCCCCCTTATGAAGCTTTTTTGCCTCAGAGAGGTTTATCTCGAAGACCGGGTTTTCAACCTTATCGACTATTTCCTTTTTAGAATAAATTTTCACCAGATGATTTTCCTCGTCAAGATAGGTCTCTGCATTCGATGTCGTTCCAAACTTCTTCTTGTAGGCCGCAAGAAGCGCCATTTCGATCGTCTTCAGTATCAGGTCTTCCGAGATCCCCTTATCCGACACCAGCTGTTTCACGGCTTCAGAAAACTCGATTGACATATTCCCTCCAAATTCAGTGAAAATTAACCGTTCAGTTTTGTTTTCTTGATTCTCGAAAGCGGAATTCGATGCAGTTTCCCGTTTTCGTTGAGAACCACGGTATTGTCTTTATATGCCTCCAAAATTCCCGTAAGGCACACTGCATTCCCAAGGCTCGGGTCCGGCTCCTTGAGTATCAGCTTCACTGGGCGTGTGAGAAACAGCGAATATTCGCATGTATCCCTGAGCTCCCTATACAGACCTGGCGAGGAGACCTGCAGGTTGTAGTTTTCATTATCAAATTGACCGAGCATGCTTAGTCTGCTGTTAAAAAGATTTGATACTTTTTCACAGTCTCGTATTGTCACCCCGCTCCCCCGGTAGATGATCACCTTTATGTGCAAACCGTTTTTCCCCCTCTTTACGAAGAGCTCTACGATATCCAGATCGAGGGGATCGCAGACTTTCTCAAGTTCTGCTCTCAATATTTTTTCAAGAATTTCCATGGAACGAATTTCACTAACTCCAATAAAAAAAGAGTCGGCTGTGCGACTCTTCAAGCAAAAAAATCGAGCGATATAAAGAGTTATAGTAATATTACTACTTGAAACACCAAGAGTCAAGAGAATTAAAGAAATTTAAATAGTACAAATCCTGTCTGCGGAAACTTCCGATCCTTCTTCCTGTATTGCTCGATCTGTTCGGTGATCATGGATGCGATCTCTTCGGCTCCGAGTTGCCCTGAATCAAGCAGCATCCTTTTGATGAGATTTTGCATGCTCTCCCCCTCGATGTGCACTTCATCGACATTCTGAGGAAGGAGTACGAAGAGGTCACCCGAACCGAATTCAATCTCAGCATAGGAGAAGGCTTCTTCGAGCTCTGCATCCGAAATAATACCTAATGCATCGATATCCAGATTCAAGCTCTTGACCACATTCTCTTTATTTTTGAGGTAGATTGCCTGTCCTTTTCCACAGGAAGAGTATTCCATCTTTCTCTCATCAGCTCTGATCAGCACTGAAGAGAGATCCAAGTGCAGATTATTTTCTAAACAGTAGAGATTCAAGGTTTTAAAGAGATGTCTGCTCTGAGGCTCCACCCCAATGGCAGAGCGGAAATATTCCGCAATCAAACTCAGCTGGTCAGTCGCAAAGACCGGATTAACATCCGGATAAGAGAAAATTGCGTAGAAGTGCAGGTTGTCACCAGCTTGATAGAGAAGATAGCTCCCTTCGGAGCTCTTTGAGTTATAGTTGTAGCTCACCGCCTGGAGAAAATCCAGAGAAAGGTTTTCCTTCCTGAAAAGGGACTGCTTTGCATCCATCAGATAAAGAATGGGATTTGACTTGAGCTTTTCCTCCATGCCTGCTATTTCAACCTCTGTTGGAATAGTCGGAGGCGGTTCTTCCAAAGTCCTGCCCGTTTCTTCCACCTCCTCTGAAACCCATTTCTCTCTAGCCACCTCCTCTGAAACCTCTTCCTCTGGAGCCTCTTCCTCTGAAACTTCCTCCTCTGAAACCTCTTCCTCTGCGACCTCCTCCTCGATGGTCTCTTCTTCAACAGCAGGTTCGGGTATAACCGGGATTTCCCTCGCCTGTACTGCGGGCGGCACCCACTTCTCTTCTTCGGATGCTTCCTCTTGGACTTCAAGAGCTTCCTCTTGCGCCATGGATTCCGCCGGAGGCTCCCGTGCGGGTAAACTTTGCGAAGCTTCCTTTTCCACTTCTACCTGAATTGCGCCGATAACCATGCGCGCCTGTGATGCCATCCTGCTGAATCTACTGCGAATCCAGAAAAAGAACGGCAGGTGAATCAGTAGTATTGTGAAAATGACATATCCCCCCAGGAACAACAGGATCGTGGTCATCTTGTTAGAGAGGAAGACAAACCGTTTCACGTCCATACCGACCACAAAATCGTGAAGCTCCTGTCCGAAGGAGTAAAGGGGAATAGACACACGATATTCGAGAAATCCATTCACAGCCACCCTTTTTGCCACAGGATAGCCATCCTGAAATTCCCACACGTGGTTTATACTCTCAAAATATTCAGAAGGCATCCGCTTGCCCCTGTACTGCTCATTCATTTTTATATCTGTATTATATATGAGCTTCCCGAACCTGTCTGTACACCAGACATCCAGCACACCCCTATTCTTGCTGAGAAGTGTGCACATGTGCTCAATATCCTTCCAGTAGGATACTCTCCCAATAAGTTGTTGCTGATACTGTGAAATACTCCGAAGAAGCGAGGCGTAATAGATCCCTACCATTCTTTCATAGTAGTTGAACAGAAAATAATAGGACCCTGCAACAAACAGGGAATAAAGCAAAATTGTGAGCAGAAAAGAGACAGAGCTTATACTTCTCCTTGCCCGTCGGATGTACTGGATGAGTGTGTCAAGTCTCCCCTGAATATTCATGTTATCTTCTCACATCCGTGCGCTCAGAGACGGTTGATGCATTCCGAATCTGATGAGTTAATTCTATCTGAGAACTGAGGACATTGCAAGTTGATTGATGTAATCAACACCGAGTATCTGTTTGATAACCCCAGATGAAGAAGAGCTGAACACATTGTCTGGCCGTCCCCTTTCGCCTGTGTCGTCGATGTAGGTACTTCCGTTGTTGAAAGCGATGTAGCAGTTTACCACCTTTCCTCCACCCACTATTGCATAATCCCTGTTGCTGAGGATATCGTTTCGCACGATGTCAGGGTTAGAGCCTTCTTTTAAATAAATTCCATTTCTCCCATTGCTCGAGATGACATTTCCTCTGATACTGGTGTTCGAAGTATATATCACGACACCGTCCATTCGATTGAGTTCGATGGTGCAATCCAGGAGTTGACTACTTCCCAATCCAGCGTCTATCACGGCTCCAGCGAGGTTTTCCCTGAATGTACAGCGGGATATTTTTGCACCGCCGTATACACGCAGACCGTATACCCTGTTGTTCAAAAAATGGGAATCTACTATGGTGAGGTTGTGGTTTTTTGCCAGAATTCCCTTTTCATTTCCCTCAAAAATAGAGCTCGAAACATTCACTCTGCTGGACTCAATATACAGACCAATGACCCCGTCTCGCGCGCTCAGCTGTGAGATCTCAACTCTGCTGTTTTTTACCTGTACGCCTGCTTCTCTGCTTTCCACCGCATCAACATTGAAAAGCTGCACACCACCTTCACTATTGATGATTGATACCGCGGTCTTCGCGCGCAGGAGTTCTGTGTTCAAGATCTTTCCTGCAGAGCCTTCCTGGTACTGGATCCCTCCCCATGTATCATCCTCAGGTCCAATCCGTGCGTCCCTCACATTGAGGGTTCCTCCCGACAGCACCTGTATGACGGTTTTTTCTGGTATGTATATCTTTCCGGTGAGATTTGCCGTCTCGCCCTTCCCTATGACATACCCCTTTGATCGTAACACTGCGTACCCGTAGATTCTGGTTTTAGGCGGGCTCGACGGCTCGGGTTTTGGCGTCTTTGCCTTTCGGGGTGGCGGTGGCCGTATTGCAACAGAATAATCTTTATAAATATTTTTTTCAGTAAGCACGATGTCTTCACTCACTGATTCGTTTTTCTCCACCGTGGTCTTCTTTACATATGGCTTATATCCGCTCTCGTTCCCTGCCCTGTCAACCGCGATGATTGAAACGAGAAGCTCCTTGTCATGCAGCTTTTCTCTATCGATCAACAGATCATAGGAGCGTTTTGATGTGGAAACCACACCGTCCCATCGGTTTTTCTCAACTCCATAATAGATCACAAATTTCCGAATATCCCTGTCATCCGTATCCCAGCTGATTCTCAACCTGCTCTCTCCTACGAACTCGTATCTCACATTCTTTGGTGGAAGTGGCGGTATGGTATCTTCGAGAACGATTCCACTCACAGCGGCAGACGGTTTGCTCATGCTTCCGTCTCGATCAAGAGCAAAAACCCTGAAGGAGTAGGGTATGGAATTTTCCAGAATTGGCTGTCCGTTTGCGTCCACAGAAATACTGAAGCGTACGAGACCAGCTCCTGAAAACGGAATTATCTGGGCCCCTTCTCTGTCTGTGGCGAAGCCCTCCGGATTGAAGAACCGGTATTCCCCTTTATCTTTCTTTATCTGCAGCACGAAGCCCTTCAATCCCTCTTCCGGTGCACTATGCCACAGGAGATCCACTCTGTTGTTTTTCGCATAGGTCACCGCAAGCCCGAAAGGAGGAATTGGCGGCTTGTTGGATGTCTGAAGGAGCGCTGAAGCGTACTCCTCCGAGTAACCGTTTTCGTTCCTGGAATATACCCGCACCTCGTATCGGGTATTCTCTTCAAGATCTCCGAACTCACAGAAGTTCTGTTTGATATCAGGATACGAAAAGAGCGCATTGTCCATTCCCTCTGCATAGAGTTCACAGGTGTAGGCAGTGGCACCCCGGACCTTTTCCCAGAAGGCATAAATATAACTGCCCGTGGAAATGTCCTGATGGGTTTCGAACAATTTCAGTCCCCCCGGTTTCACCGGCAGCTCGGTATGATCCGCAAATTTGATCTGCACCGGTCTAGAAAACCCGCTCGAATCGACCTGGATTGCGTACTCCCCCTTCTCAACATCTTGAAAAAGGTAGTTCCCGTTTTCATCTGTGGTGATCTGGGCAATCGTCTTTCCGTCTTTGTCGATGCAGGTCACATTCACCCCTGGAATGGACCGCCCATTCTGATCAGTAACCCTTCCGCTGATAATACCCCCTCTGGACTTTTCCCTTTTCTCGGTGACGTGGAAAGGCTTGTCATATATCCATATTGGGCTGCTCCATATCCGCTCGATTTTCGACGGTGTCTCAGGAGAGGGTGGTGGTATCTCACCTGAGGGCGTTTCCTCGCTCTTCTTCTTTGAAGAAAGAAACAGAGGAGCAAAGAGCAGAGATACAGCGACCAGGCTGAGGATCAGATACCGATTTTTCATTACTCTCAATTCCAGAAGGTTACATCAAAAGATTCACGCGAAAACCCAGTATTTCTGTTGTCATGATTTACCGTCTTCCAGGATGATTTCTTCAGTGCTGAGAAAAATCCTTTCTCTGCTGCCGTCTGGATTGCGAACACGTTCCCTCCGTAGCTCGCAGCAATGGTCTTTTGCATCCTCTCTCCGCTGAGATCGAATACCAGGGGCGTGGAAAGGAGAAAATCTCCACAATTGAACTGCGCGATGGGGGCACCTGTTGTTCCATCGAGAAACACAACCAGTCCGGAAATCAGTGTACAAATGACATCGAGAGCGCCATCGCCGCTCACATCTGCAATGGCGAGCCGTCCCGCAGTCGTTGTCATTTCTGACTCGTATTTCCACTTTTCGCGTCGTGTTTTCCCTTCGATTGCCCGAACCGTACCCTGATCATCAATAAGGAGAATTTCAACATTCCCATCCCTGTCAACATCACCAAGAGATGGAGTGGTTCTAAATCTTCCTTCAACTTGAGACGAAAACAGGGGGCTTCCCGCCGAATCAAGGGCGGTCAATATACCATTTTTCGTGATGCAGACAATATCAGGCTTGCGGTCGCCATCAAGATCTGCCACTGCGCATCCACCCGCGGGTCTGCCTTCGATCTGTCTCGACCAAAGTTCCCATCCAGTTTTTCCGTCAAGGGCGTGAATGGTGCCGTTTGTGGTTACGAAGATCACGTCAGGGACTGAATCCCCGTTTATCTTTACTCCCACCGGAGAGGAAAGAGTCTCACTTTCTGCATCGAAAAATCTCCACAGCTCGAATCCGGAGCTCCCGTCTATTGCAATGATGTCCATCATGAGTGTTGAAAAGACCAGATCATCGATTCTGTCTGAATTCACATCGATGATCAGTGGAACCGAGGTTATCCTGTCTCTCCCCTCGTAGTTCCAAAGCCTCTCGAGTCCGGCTGTAAAAGCGGTGATGGTTCCATCCTCGAACACGAGGATGATTTCATTTCCTCTGTTCCTGTCCGCATTCAGGAGGATCGGCTCAAAGAACGGTTTCCCAAAATCCCTGGACAGGATTTCAACACCTGTACTCCCTGAAAGGATCGTGAGGGTGCCCTCTTTTGAACCAAAGAGAAAATCTAAAGACCTGTCTTCATCAATCTTTCCAATCGTCCCAGTACGTAGTAAAGCCATTCCATCCTTCTGAAAGCTCCAGAGAAGATTCGCGTTACTTGTTTCCGCCTCTGAGAGTACCACCATACCCATCACATCTCTCGCCTGAAATTCGAGCAGCTCTTCCTTACTGTATACCGGTTTTTCCTCGAAATCACTCTCAAGGGCTGCTTCTATGTCTACAGTTTTCAGCCCAGAAAAAGGTTCAATCATTCTTTTCACATCCTCGGGCAGCACTCTACTCTCACCGGAAGCAGCTGTTTTCCCGGCCTGGCCTGGTGGCAGCTCTTCTCCAGCCGCAGATTCAATCTGCTCTTCAGGAGAAGCCTCACTTTTTCTCCCGAAAATTCTCTTCACTGGATTGAGCGTTCTGGCGAGAAATCCTTCCTCGCCTTCACGTTCAGGAGGCGGTTCCTCGGCATACTCTTCGAAAGTTTCCTCTCTCTCGAGCTGCTCTTCAGCAGATGGAGCCTGAAGCGCTCTTTCTGCGAAAGCTTCCTCCCTGCCGATAAATGATACAGGTTCTTCCAGGGATATCTCCTCCTCTTCTGAAGGGGTTTTCTCTTCCACATACACAGGTATCTTCTTGAAAAACAGCTTCTCCAAACCGCTCGGTATGGCGACACTGCTTCTTGCCTGAATCTGCTCCGGCTTCGGTTCCGGAAGTTCAAGACCTTCTGCTGCACGCTTCCTGAACAGAGAGAACCTCCTTGCAATTCTCGTTTCTGGGGGGCGCTCCTGTTCCGCAAGGGGCCTTTCCACTTCATACTGCTCGGTTGATACCCGGGGTGTGGAATCCTCTGTGCTCACCACTGGACCTATCTGATCAGATACGACATCGGAAATCCTCCTGCTCGTAAGGAAAAATATGAAGGCTATAGAGAACACGATGACCAATGCTCCACCAACCAGATAGAGAGAGAGCTTGGTGCGTGGTGCAATCGTTTTCTTCTGTGAGGGATAAAAAAGTCCTATCACTGGACCGAAAGAGATCCTGTCCCCGTAATTCAGGTTTGCCCGTTCGATCTGCTTCCCATTCACTGTGGTTGTCTTGCCCTCTGATACATCCACAATGGAGAATGAGCCATCGGCTGCGTCTATTTCAGCTTGATGGGCTTCGGCCTCCTCGTGTTCCAGTATCAGGTCATTATCTGGTGCGGTTCCGATCTTGTATTTCGGCTGGTCGAACTCGACTTCCTTTACCACATTATTCGGATATCGCAGTATGAGTTTAGACATGTATCCCCCATCATGACCTAATTATCGACCGTTTTCATTAAAATTCAACAGGAGCTACACCTATGAGGGATCGCCCCAGGGTAAGAAGATCCACGTTCTCAGCTCCTGCCCCATACAGGGCTTCAGCGCATCTTGAAGCGGTTGCACCCGTGGTCATCACGTCATCGAATAGGAGCGCATTCCTTCCCTCGATGTGCGGCTGCAATTTCCCTTTCACTATGAATCGGTCTGTCATATTTGCCATTCTCGCTTCTCTCGACCTGAGGCTGCTCTGTGGCCTGGCATGTCCCTCTCTCTGCAGAATGTCACCGAAGAATGGAATTCCGAGTGTTTTGGCAATCCCCTGGGCGATCAGTTGACACTGGTTGAAACCCCTTTCCGAATACCTGCTCCTGCTGAGCGGCATCGGGAGGAGTAGATCATGTTCGAGAATGTAGCGCTCCCTGTGTGCAACAAGCAACTCAACGAATGTTCGAAAGAGAAGCCTCCGTTTCTGGAATTTGTAGAGCTGGATGAGCTCCCGAAGTCTCCCTGTGTAAATCCCGAGTGATTTATTGGTATGGAATCCGAAATAGAGATCCTCACAGTGCGGACAGGAAGCCCTGTGGGGATACTCTGAATGCGGTTCCAGATCAGGTGCACCGCACCGTTCACAGGCCGGATCATTCACGACCTCGAGCTCCTTCAGGCATTCCTCGCACACGCAGACACCTGAGTCGAGGCGCCGCGCGCAGAATGAGCAGCTGTTGGGAAAGAGCAGATTGAGCAGCCCTGTTCCTGTTTGTATGAAACAACCGAATATCATCTCCTGTATCAATGCCTTCTTTATTATAATATACTATTTTCTATTTTACCTCGGCAATGACCTCAAGATCCCGCATTACCTTCAGTCCGGAAACGGCGCCGTCCTTCAGCTCGAGCTGCACGTACCCACCAAAATGCAGAGGACCTGGGTTCACTACTGCAGTCCTCCCGATGAAGTCCAAACCTACACCTTCATGGATGTGCCCGGTAAAACAGACCGAAGGTTCGAGATCCTGTATGAACATCCGTACTGTTTCCGATCCGACATGCTCCCCGCTCCTCGCGTAATCACACACGGTCCCAAAGGGAGGCTGATGAGTCACGAAGAGAACGGGCAGTTCGGTTCTTATCTCCCTTTTCAGACCAGTCAGCAGGAGCGCATACTCCTCCTCTGTGTGCTCATTCGGTGTCATTCCCGGACAGGGCAGGGATCCTCCCGCTCCTGCGAGTGTGATATCACCGAATCTTACTGCTCTCCCGTGGAGGCTGATCCCTTCGTTCTGAAAGAAGGCTTCGGCCCCTGGCCTGTCGCAGTTCCCATGTACAAGGAGCAGCTTCTCGTTCATTGCCAACAGATCGTTGATGACACTGGAGGCTTCCTCTCTGTCTCCGAAGTGAGTAATATCCCCGGATACCACGACAAGATCAGCCTCGCGGAGCTCTGTGCGTATCGTGTGGAGAAAATCTGTCTTCCCGTGAATATCGGTGAGACCAATTATCTTCATGTTTCTACTCCTCAAGTATGATGACAGGAACACAGGACAGCTACACTATCTGAATCCCGGGATCTTCAGCTTCTGAGCCGAGCAGGAAATTTTTCGCCACCTGGTGGGCTTTCCGAACCGGCTCGGGTACTCTCCACTGGCAGCTACAGTGGAGAACGTAATAGAGTGCGCTCCCAAGAGAAATTTTAGTACCCACTGATACGTAGAGCGGCTTCAGGTGGCTTTTTGTCCGGAGAGCTGCCCCTACCACATCATCCCCCTCTCGGATGTATTCAAAAGAACCCCGGTCAGCTGGGAGATCTGTCTGGTTTCGGCCGCAGCCTAGGAGGGACGACTTTGCGCATCCTATAACCGGCTTGTCGAGGAGTACGCCGAGGTGACAGGCGAGTCCAAACCTTCTCGGATGAGCCAGTCCATGACCGTCGACAATGATGACATCCGGCATCTTTTTCAGCTTTTCGAAGGCAGGTAAAAGAAGAGGGATCTCACGGAATGAAAGAAGTCCTGGAATATAAGGAAACTGCACAGGTCCCGCTTCCACCGAAACCTCGAGAAGCACAAGCTCGGGAAAACGGAAGACCGCACATGCCCCGACTCCTGCTCTGTCTCCGTACGCAACATCCGCTCCGCACACGCTCTCTACCTTCGGGAAAGCATCATCAGGGCATACCAGATCGGCGAGCCGATGCTGAAGCTCTACAGCTTCTTCCGGACTCACATTCCAGTGGTGAATCCCCTTCCACCTATTCACCTCTGCACCCTTCCTGAGACCTGTCCTGATAGGAGGCTTCTCACTTCATCTGTGCTGATAAAAGGCAGGTCTCCGGGAACGGTGTGTTTGAGACATCCTGCCGCTGCTGCAAACTCCAGCGCTTCTCTGTCTTTTTCAAGGGTAATGAGCCCGAATATGAGGCCCGATGCAAAGCTATCCCCTGATCCAACCCGATCCTCTATGTCAATAATGTCATATTTTTTAGAGATCAGGAAATCCTTCCTGTTGTTGAGGACGGCTTGCCAGCCGTTGTAATCTGCTGTATGGCTCTCCCGCAGTGTCACTGCGATTTTCTTCACGGAGGAGAAGCGTTCCAAAACCGCATCGGTGAGTTTTTTATACCGGGCGGGATCGAGAATACCTGATTCCACGTCAATCGATGCCTTCACCCCAAGAGAGTTCTGAACGTCTTCCTCATTTCCAATCGCCACATCCACAAAGCCCATGATCTCCGTCATCACCTCGGGTGCACTCTTTCCATACTTCCAGAGCTTTTTCCTGAAGTTCAGGTCACAGGAGACACTGAGGCCGCATTGCCCCGCCGCTCTCACCGCATTCAGAACTGCACGGGCTGCAGAAGATGAAATTGCAGGAGTGATTCCGGTGACATGAAACCAGGATGCTCCCTCGAAAACTCTCTCCCACTCGATGTCATCCTCTTCGATTTCAGAAATCGCTGAATGTGCCCTGTCGTATATGACCCTGGATGGTCGGGGACCTGATCCTGCTTCAAGGAAGTAGATCCCCATTCGGTCCCCCTTTCTCACGATATGGGAGACATCGATCCCCTGTCTACGTATCTCTGCGACACAGGCATCACCGATCGGATTGTCAGGGAGGAGTGTCACGTAGGAAATATCGAGCCCGAAACGTGCGAGACCAACTGCCACGTTCAACTCACCTCCGCCAAAGGTCGCTTCGAACACCGGGGTCTGGAGAAATCTTTGTTTCCCGGGGGATTTCAACCGCAACAGAGCTTCACCGAAACTCACGATTTTAGGCATTTGAACCCCTCCTGGAGAATGGATACACACCTGCATTTTTATCAAACAACAGCTTCGTCTCCCTGTCAACCAATTCTTGCTTTTCCTCATTGAGATTTCACGCTATAGTGTAACAAAACAGGATATTGAGAGATGGAATCCCGGAAGGTATTCTTTCATAATCACGCAGGTTCCCGCCTGGGGGCCAGGATCGATGTGCCTGCGAGGGGAAACCCTGTGCATTCTGCACTGTTTGCACACTGTTTCACCTGCACAAAAAACATTAAAACCATCGGTCATATCAGCAGAGTGCTCACCGAACTGGGGCTTGCCGTACTGAGATTTGACTTCACCGGTCTCGGGGAGAGTGAGGGTGATTTCGCAGAAACCAACTTCACCACCAATGTTGACGATCTCATTGCTGCGGCGGAGTTTCTGGGACAGGAGCTCTCCCCGCCGAAGCTCATCATGGGCCACTCCCTGGGAGGGGCTGCAGTGATTCAAGCCGCCTCTTCAATCGCTTCTGCGGTTGCAGTGGTGACCATCGCTGCCCCGAGCGATCCAGGTCATCTGGTCAATCTCATGGGGCTTGACCTGGATCAAATACGCCGTGATGGAGAGGCTGCGGTCACCATCGCCGGCAGGTCCTTCAGAATCAAAAGACAATTTGTAGAGGATCTTGAGCAGACCCACATGGAGGAAAAAATACATAACCTCGGCAGAGCACTCCTCATACTTCACTCCCCGGCCGATCATGTGGTGGGAATAGAAAATGCTGGCCGTATCTTTCAGGCAGCCCGGCATCCGAAGAGTTTCATATCCCTCGACGATGCAGACCACTTGCTTTTGAAAGAAAGCGACGGCATGTATGTGGGAGAACTGATCGGTACATGGGCGAAGCGATATCTCGAAAAATCCACACGCGTCTCTGCAGATTGAACTCGAAGACCGATGATTCAGCCATCATCGGCGGAGAGTATACCATTCTACAATAATAAATTTCTCGGATCCTCTTCTCAGTGAAGACTGCCCTGGTTTTCATTCACTCGAAGTTTTCCTCAACCCGCCCACGACCCCGCTTGACTTCACCACGCCGCTTTTTTTCCTGAATCCTGTGTTTCCTGGAAGCTTCGGTTGGAACGGTTGGTGTTCGTTTATCCGGCTTCTCCCAGGAGCTTGCGATCAGCTTCATCAAACGGTCGAGCGCATCCTGGCGGTTTCGTTCCTGCGTCCGAAAGCGCTTCGCCTCGATGAGGAGAATACCCTCATCTGTCATCCTACTGCCGGCCCGGCGTTCGAGACGCCTCTTCACGTCTTCAGCGAGAAGGTTCGTACCCGCAACGTCGAAGCGGAGGCGCACTCCGGTTGATACTTTATTCACGTTCTGCCCTCCCGGTCCAGATGAACGGAAGAACTCAAACTGGAGATCCTTCGAGCGGAGGAGATCATCCTGAGTGATTCTTTGCATCCAAATCAGCCCTTTCTCTTGAAAACTCACCCCAAGCGGAGCATTTCTCAGATGTTTTTTTTATTTCATTATGAATCGCCCCCATTTGTCAAGTCGTTTTATGTATGTATTCCGTCAGAACCGATCGCTGTCACAAACCGCCTTTTATCCGGCAGCAAACCCGTGGCCCTGCATTTCATTGCAATTATATGTGAGCTGAAAATTTTCAAGCTGTATATTTGCGTACTTTGGTGTACCATAGAGACATATCAACCAAAGGAGGAACCATGGAGAATCTCATCTCGTATCTGCGAGAACGGAAAATAGACAGGGCTTTCACCGCGCTGGGTCTGGATTTCGAGAGGCTGTTTCCAAAAGAAAAGGCAGGAACAAGCCACTATCCCTATGACGGCTATGAATGGATCGTGAAAACTGTACCCCGATTCAATACTGTTGTAAACGCCGTTCCCCCAGACGACAGAATTGGGGAGCTCCCCTGGGAAGAATGGTATAGAGTCGAAAACACCGCCTATCACCACATCCTGTATCTAAAAAAACCTACGCATTTCGACGAGATATTCGATGCACCACAACAGGATGATATACACCCCCCCAGAACCCTGGGGAAAAAGTGGTATGTCATAGACGACAGGGACATGAGTCCGATCTTCCTTCGCGGTGAGGAACACGAGACTACGGAATGAGGAGGTAAAAAAACGATGGAGTATCGCTACCTCGGGAAAACAGGGCTGCGGGTCTCGGAGGTCGTGCTGGGGACACAGACCTTCGGCTGGGGTGCAGATGAAAAAGCCGCGGAGGGGCTCGCGGATCTCTTTGTGCAGCACGGTGGAAATTTTTTCGATACCGCCAATATCTACAACAGGGGAGTCTCTGAGAGCATACTCGGCTCCTGGCTGAAAAACAGAGGGGGCAGACACACCTATATCATTGCAAGCAAGGTGTTCTTTCCCACGGGAGATGGACCCAATGACACCGGGCTTTCGCGAAAACACATTTTTCAATCGATCGATGAAAGCTTGCGCCGCCTTCAGACCGATTATATAGACCTCTACCAGGTCCATTGCTACGACAGGTCCACTCCGCTGGAAGAAACCCTCGAGGCGCTGAGCGATCTTGTGCGGGCGGGAAAGGTACGGTATCTCGGCGCATCGAATTTCGCGGCCTCACATCTTCAGAAGTCTCTACTGATGAGCAGCATGAATGGCTGGACGCCCTTCGTGTGTCTCCAGTCAGAGTACAGCCTGCTCGTGCGGAGCACCGAGTGGGAGCTTTTGCCCCTCTGCAGAGAGGAGGGGATCGGTTTCCTCGCATGGTCACCACTTGCCGGAGGATGGCTGACCGGCAAATACAGGAAGAACGAAGCGCCGCCTCCAGACAGCAGGGTTGGAAGGGGTGACAGGTGGGACGACCAGCCTGAGCAGCGGGAGAGCGAGCTGACCTGGAACATTATCCGATCGCTTGTGAAGATCAGCAGGGCCAGAGGGAAAACCGTATCGCAGGTGGCACTGAACTGGCTTCTGCTCCAAGATGGAGTCACTGCACCGATTCTCGGTGCTCGCACCACAGATCAGCTGAAGGAGAATCTGGGCGGATGCGGCTGGAAGCTCACAGAGGATGAAATAACAGCTCTGGAACGCTCAAGCGACCTTCCCCTTCCCTATCCCTACCGATTCATAGAGCGCTACACGAGAAGAAGAAACGGAAAATGAGAGCCTGAACTGATCATCGCCCATGCTTTTTTCACGCCGTGCTCACTATTGATCCCTCCTGAGCCGATAGAGGACCTCCCCCGCTTCTTCGACGTAAAGAATACCCCGGTTCGCGAACGCTTCGCTGCGATTCCTGTACTCTTCGATGGGCACGTCAGCCGGATTCATGTAGCCGAGATTAATCCGTTCACACATTCGCTCCGAAATCCCGGTGGCGAGGACCACATCGATCCGAGCTTTTTCCCTCCCGTTGACGAAGGAACCTAATCCTTTTACGTGTGTGGAATGGGCAAGAACCGCCCTCGGTACATCCCGGAATTTATCCATCTGCGCAAGATAATAATCCCTCACGTGGTACCCGATTCTCTCGAGGAAGCTGCCCCAGGTGTGAGAGACGGTTTTGATCCCATTCCCGTAGATGATCAGCTTCCCGCCATCTTCCACCACAGGTTCGAGCTTGTACATGACCTTTCCCGCGGTCCAAAGCTCATCATACATTGCGGATGCCTTTCCCACCACCATGGGGAAGGGCTGCGCTTTGTGAAGGATATGAATCCGGGCGGACAGCTCTACTGCCGCTGCCCAGGCTTCTTCAGTATCCCCCACATAGAGACCGGCGAGGGCGCCTTTTCGACCTACCACCATCGAGATGCAGTGCAGGGGAACCGTAAGGAGCCCTGCAGCCCGCTGCACGATCCGCCTTGTCGGGGTGTCTTTCCGCCCGATTGTCTTTATGCATGTGTTGAGGGCACCAAGCCAATGGAAGAGGTGAAGGAACCGGCCGCCCGAGATTCCCGGAAAGAGATACTTGAATCCTCCGGAAAACCCCATCACCTCGTGAGGGAAGACCGGACCCAGAATGAGGATGAGGTCGTATTCGAAGACCTTCCGGTTGATCTCCACCGGTATTTCCTCTTCGAGCATGCCTTCTGTGATCTGTGCCGCAGTGTGGGAATCGATCCTTCCTATTTCGATTAGACTGCCGGGAATGTCCCAGCGATGGTTGAAAAAGGAGGAGGAGGCAAACCGATTTGCACTCTCTCTCCTGCTGATTCCAAAGAGCGAGAGAGTCTCATCCTGTGAGAGAACCCTATGGGAGCCAAGGGCAACCATGTAATCCAGTTTCTTTACCCTTTCCCTGAACAGTGAATCTATGATCCTGACCATTGTCGGAAGCGGAGCCGTTCTCGTCCCGTCGGGAGTCAGCACCAGCACCCGCTTGCCATCAATTCGTGCTGCAGGAGTCCCTTCTGAGACGATCTCATAAATTTCAGGCTCTGAAAGTACCCTTTCCTCGCTTCCCCTTCCGACCACCTTCGCCTCCCATTGAGAAGTGACGCATTCTCCTCCTACATTGAAATGGAATGGGGGACGCCTGTCAAGCGTTTTTTCACTTCATACTGCACTGCCACAATTCCCTTGCGAGAGAGCTCTTTCTGTAGTAAGGTTCATTGGTCGGCTTTTGATCGCATCGCGCAGATAGATTGCGACCGTAGAATGCATCTGACCTTTCATCCTCGGAGAGACGCGCAGCATGCACAGAGGCGAATACATCATCTCCCTCGACATGGGGACAACGAGCACCAAGGGGATGCTCTTTCGCATTGGGGAAGACATAGTCGACCTGAGCTCAGAGAATTATCCCACCCATCACCCCTCCGGGGAAATTGCAGAACAGGACCCAGAAGATGTACTGAGAGCAGCATTGAAGGTTGTAAGAACGCTGGTAAGGAAAAACAGCATACCGGAAGGTTCCATTGCCTGCCTGGTCTTCTGCGGCATTCTCCACAGTCTCATTCCTGTTGACAGGAACTCGTCACCGCTCACCCGGGCAATGATCTGGGCAGACACCCGGAGCTCAGCCGAGAGCCACGAACTCAGGCGTATGCTCGATGTGGAGGAAATGAAAAGAAGGACCGGCTGCTCCATTCACCCGCTCTACTTTCCTCCCCGGCTCCTGTGGTTGAAAAGACACTTGCCGGACATAACCAAAAGAACATGCAAATACATCTCCATCAAGGAGTATGTGCTCCATCGTCTCTACGGATCGACCTGTGTCGACATGTCCACCGCGTCTGGGACCGGTATGTGGAGCATGCAGTCAAGGGACTGGGACCCAGAGATGCTCCGGATCAGCGGCAGTTCATCGGACAATTTTTCCACCCTTGTCGAGCCCACCCGATTGCTAAAGGGTCTCAAGAGGGAGCATGCAAAAGAGATGGGGATCGGAGAGGCTACTCCCGGTGTGATCGGTGCAGCAGACGGTCCTCTCGCACACTTGGGGAGCACAGGACTCAAAAGCGGCTGGATGAGCCTTACCATTGGCACCAGCGGAGCCTTGCGAAGGACCGTACACGAGCCGACGATGCTTCCCGGACGGGAAGCGTGGTGCTATTACTTCGATGAAGACATCTGGATACTCGGTGCGGTGACTCATGACGCAGGCATCGTCATGAAGTGGTTTTTCGAGCAATTTCTCAAAAAAACCCTCGAAGAGGGGACAGAGAACCTCGAAGAGGCGCTTGAAGAGGGGAAATCCTTCGAGGTGATCAACAGGTATGCAGGGGAAGCCCCTCCAGGATCTGAGGGGCTACTGTTTTTCCCCTTTCTGGGTGGAGAGAGAAGCCCTCATTACAACCCGCAGGTACGGGGCGCGGTGATGGGTATGTCTTTCAATCATGAGAAGAAGCATTTCGTGCGCGCGCTGATGGAAGGTATATCCTACCGTCTCTTCACGAACTACAGGATGCTCGATCCCGGGGGGAGTATGAAACTCGTGCTCACCGGCGGAATACTGAAATCCCCCCAGTGGATGCAGCTTACCGCTGATTTTTTCGGGAAAGACCTGTTGATTCCGACCAAGGGAGAATCAGCCTGCTGGGGCGGTGTGCTGCTCGGGCTAAAAGCGCTGGGCATAGTCGCCGGGTACGAGAGCCCGGCGAATGCTCACTGGGTTTCCGGACGAATTGCGCACGACCCGGACAGGCACCGGGTATACAAAGACGTGTGCAGTGCATATGAAAAGGCGTACTCGTCTCACTTTTTACACCCGTGATATTTAAAATCGCTCGCTTGTTCTCTCTCTCATATTTCTGCGAGCGCTTTGTATCTCTCCTTGAGAAGTGGGTACATCGACTGGAAGAACCTGAAGAGCTTCTCGTAGGATTTCATCTTTTTCTCATCAGGGACGATACGCCGGGCTGTTTTTACCAGCTGTGTGCATGCCTCTTCCACGCTTCCGTACACCCCTGCTGCAACCGCACCGAGGATGCCTGCACCAAAGGCTGCACCTCCCGCGTCAGCCCCCATGATCACGATGGGCTCACCGCTCACATTCACCTGAATGTCCATCCAGAGGGGTGACTGAGCACCACCGCCCGTGGCTCGAATTTCATTGATCCTGACCTCGTGCTCCTTCATCACTTCAAGGCAGTCACGAAAACTGAAGGCAACCCCTTCCAGAATCGCCCTTATCATGTGGCTCTTCCCGTGTCCCATGTGTAAACCGAAAAAAACCCCGCGTGCATTCGTGTCGGTATGTGGGTGCCGCTCTCCCGCCAGATAGGGCAAAAAAATCAGTTTGTCGCTTCCCAGCGGTGCAGAACGAGCGAGCTCCTCGAGGACCTGATACACACTGTTCCCTTTTTTCGCTGCAATCTCCCGTTCACTCTCTGCAAACTTTTCCTGGTACCACTGGTAGGAGCCTGCGGCAGCGTTGATGCAGGCGAGCACACACCACTTGCCTGGTACTGAATGGCAGAAGGTATTGAACCTTCCCTCTTCATCGATTCGAACCGTGTCGGTTGCCGCGTAAATAACACCCGAAGTCCCAATCGAATATGTCAAAAGCCCCTCCTCGACAATTCCGTTCCCTACCGCTGCGGCAGCCTGATCTCCCGCACCTCCGGCAACCGGTGTTCCTTCCCTCAATCCTGTTTGCTCTGTCGCATTTTTCGAAACCTTTCCAGATAGTTCCGGAGATTCAACCACGTGAGGAAGTATCTCGCTTTTTACATCCAGGATCGCAGGAACATCCCTGGACCAGTTCCGTTTCCGGATATCGAGAAAGAGAGTACCTGAGGCATCGGTCACATCGGTTGCAAACTCCCCAGTCAGCATATATCTAATGTAGTCTTTCGGAAGCATCATTTTGTACACTTTCTCGTAGATTTCAGGTTCGTTTTCGCGCACCCACTGGAGCTTGCACGCAGTAAAATAGGGAGCTCCGATCGTTGCAGCGCTCTGAAGGAGTTTTTTCCTGCCCACCTTCTCCACTATGTACTCTGACTGCCGTGCGGTTCTCTGATCATTCCACAAAATACTCCGTCTCAGCACATGGTGGTTCCTGTCCAGGAGCACGAGACCGTGGTACTGACCAGAGAGGCCGATTCCTCTGATTTCGGCGGCCTTCACCCTATCCTTCTGCAGGATCTCTTGAATGGACTCTGCTGCTGCATTCCACCAGTCATCGGGATCCTGCTCGAACCAGCTCGGTCTGGGAGAGTGGAGCGGATAGGAGCGGGCCGCTTCTCCCATCACATTTCCCTTTTCGTCCATGAGAATCGTTTTCACACCCGTGGTTCCCACATCGATTCCCATCAAATACATCATCTGTTCCCCCTCTGCGAGAAGATTATCGTCTCAGGACAGTCCCTATACTCACAGGATTGCTCCCTCTTGCAGTGCGCTGCAGCCACGAAGGGCTCCCGTCCCCATACCACCGGTGCGTTGCAATGAAAAATCCGAAGCTCTATTATACATTCACCCTGTCCAGAACACAATGCATTATTTCCCCCCATTTTTCTCGCATATATCTGTTGACAGAAAATCTGCTCGTTAAAATATTGTGAGAACTGATCAGAAATGCTGGACGACCCTGGGCGCCCCTGCGAGTTTGAAAAATGATCCTAAATCTGTTTATCCTCATTTCAGGCGTCTTCGCCTGCTCGATATCCGTCATCTTTATCAAGTTGAGCACAGAACACCCAATCCTTCTTGCCTCCTACCGGCTCTTCGTGGCTGCATTCATACTTACTCCCCTGCTGATCAGGGATCTGAGAAGGAATGGCATGAGGTTCACCCCGAAACTGTTCACCCAATCCATACTCCCCGGTGTGTCGCTCGGGTTTCACTTCATCGCGTGGATAATCGGAGCGCGAATGACACTCGCCGCCCATGCCACCCTCATCGTGAACATGGTCCCTGTGGTGATACCATTTTTCCTCTTTACCCTCTCGAAAGAGCTCATCAACAGGTGGGAGACCCTCGGTACCGTGGTAGCCATGATGGGTGTAGCACTGCTCGGTGGAACAGACCTGATGTTCAGCAGAGAAACATCCAAAGGTGACCTTGTCTGCTTTCTCTCTATGGTCCTCTTCGCCCTGTACCTCACTTTTGCCCGGAAGAACAGGGACGCCCCGAGCATATGGATATACCTGGTTCCCCTCTACTACACCGCAGGGGTGTTCTGCATGGGTGTATCCCTCTTCTTCATCAATCCCATCAAGCCCTATGCAGTGGAGGACATCTTCGCGATCCTGGGGCTGGGAATCGTATCCACGGTTGTGGGACACTCTGCGCTGAACTTTTCGATGAAGCACTTCAGGGGGCAGACGGTGTCCATTATCAACCTGGGTGAGTTCATCTTTGCCGGGGTCATTGGGTATTTCCTGCTCGGAGAGGTTCCGCATGCGCTCTTCTATGTCTCCGGCTTCCTGGTGAGCGGAGGGGCAGCCCTGGTCCTTCTGTACAGCAGAGAAAGGTCAACCTGAAAATAGAATAAACACACCCTTCCCGGTGTCCCGTGCACAGAACGGTTGCAATTTCCTCTTTCATGAGAGAAAATGTTTCACAGGAGCACCTGCCGCATGAACCTCCTCCTCAGTCTACTCGGTCCGATTCTTCCATTCTTCCTCAGAAAGCGGTGTATCCATTCACTGCCGCACATAGAGGGGGTCATCACGCTCAAAGGACTGAACTCCAGGGTTGAAATTATCAGGGACCGGTGGGGAATACCCCACATCCGCGCTCTGGACATGCACGATCTTCTGTATGCCCAGGGGTTTGTCCACGCCCAGGACCGCCTCTGGCAGATGGACTTTGATCGCCGGGTAGTGAGCGGGAAGCTTTCTGAAATATTCGGGAAGAGAACCCTGGATGTAGACCGGTGGATGCGTACCCTCGGACTGAGGAGGGCTGCGGAAGGAGACTGGCGCCATCTTGGTTGCCCGATGCGGCTTGAGCTCGAGGCCTACTCCGAAGGGGTGAATGCATATATCGCTTCAGGACAATTTCCCATCGAATTCAGACTCCTCCGATACCATCCTGTCCTCTGGTCACCTGTGGACACTCTTTCGTGGAACAAGATGATGTCGTGGGGTTTGTCTGGAAACTGGGAGAGCGAGCTCATAAGAAAACATCTCAAACAGACGTTGGGAGAGGATGGGGAAAAGGAGCTTGAGTCTGTTTGTTATGACCTCTGGCCCACCATCATTCCAAAACATTACCGCTCATCCGCACAGCAGAAAAACACCCAGGGTCGCCCCTTTACCGGGCCGGGCCTCCAGGACGGGATCGGAAGCAACTGCTGGGTCGTTGCAGGTTCCCGTACGCGGGGAGGGAAACCGCTGCTGGCGAATGACATGCATCTCATGCTCGTCCTCCCCTCGATCTGGTATGAGAATCACCTCACCTGCGGTGACTACGATATTACCGGCATCACCGCGCCAGGTGTTCCCAATATCATCACAGGGCACAACGGCCATGTTGCCTGGGGGTACACGGCGGGCAATTCAGATGTCCAGGATCTCTACATCGAGCACATCAGCATCGACAAGGGAAAAACCATACGCTACGAGTACAGGGGGAAGTGGCAGTTCGCCACCGTGCATAATGAGACGATAGGAGTCCGGGGCGGGAAAAGCGAGAGCGAGCGGGTAGTTGTCACCCGACACGGCCCGCTGATCAACGGGCTCACTCCGGGGCTTTCGGGCGAGAAACCGTTCTCTCTGCGGTGGGCCGCCTTCGAGAATGACTCGACCCCCCGCGCAGTTTACGAGATGCTGAGAGCCAGAAGCTGCTCTGAGCTCCACCAGGCGCTGCGACACTGGACCACTCCAAACGTAAGTGTGCTGTATGCAGACATCGAGGGGAACATCGGCTACAGTCTTGCCGGCAAGATTCCGATCAGACGGAAGGGCAAGGGCAGGGTCCCTGTCCCCGGATGGAGCGGAGAATACGAGTGGGAAGGCTTCATCCCCTTCGAGGAGCTGCCTCACCTCTCAAACCCCGTTGAAGGATATATCGTGTCAGCAAACAATCGAGTCGCAGGAAACGATTACCCGTATTATCTGGGGACAGAGTACTGTATCGGGGATCGGGCCCAGCGAATTACGGAGATGCTGACAGCGCGGTCATCCACCGCCGGGATGCTGCCAGCGCAGGAGAGGCTCGATATGGAGTACATGAAGGCGATGCAAAAAGACCTCCTCTCCCCTTCGGCCCGGAGAATCCTCCGGTATCTGAAACCCTTCATTCCGAAATCCGTCGGTGCGGTCCCCGAGGTTGTGTTGCTGAATGACTGGGACGGGGCGCTGGACAGTGCGAGCGCTGCTGCTGGCTTCTATCAGGTCTTCGTGCGCTGTTTGCTTGAGCTCCTCCTCTCCGAAAAGTTCAACGAACTGGCAGATCGCAACGGTGGGCCATCTCATAACGGTCTGCCCGAATGCAGTGCTCTCATCGATCACTGCATGGGCAAGGGAGTGAATCCAGTCATTGCAAGCCAGAGCATGTTCATCTGGCATTCCCTCGAGTGGCTTCAGGAAGTCCTTTCGATGAAGTCTGCATCATCTTGCGATTCTCTGAATCATGAACGGATAGGAGATCTCATTCTCGCTGCATTCAGGAGGGCTCGTGATGTGCTCGCACGCAGCGCAGGACCGGATATGAAACAGTGGTCATGGGGCAGATTCCATACCCTCACCTTCTTGCACCCTCTCGGGCAGGTGAAGCCCCTCGGACGGTTCTTCAACCGGGGACCACTGCCCATCGGTGGAGACGGGACAACTATATGGGCGAGCAACTCGAACATGCATGACCTGAGCACAGGGACCATTATCGGTCCCCCCTACCGCTCGATCATCGACCTCGGCGCGCTGGACGACTCCCTCGGAGCGCTGGTTCCTGGTCAGTCGGGAAATCCGGCGAGCACTCATTATGACGACCAGATAGATGCCTGGTTCAACGGCGAGTATCACCCTCTCCTCTATTCAACTGGCCGCGTGGATGAGGACATGGGAGCACGGCTCGAGCTGATCCCGGCTTTTTCGAATGATGAATAATATTGCTGCCACGGACGAAACCGTGTACAATACTCCAGTCCTTTCGCAATCAATTGAATTTTAATACGAAAGGAGGTCCGCAAGAATGGGAAAAAAAGTGGCGATGATCGGTGCGGGAAGCGTAGTGTTCTGCAAACTGCTCATGAGCGATATCATGGCAACCCCCTCGCTTTCAGGAAGTGAGTTTGCCCTTATGAGCAGAACCTGGCCGAAGCTCAAGAATATGGAAGAGTTCGGCCGCCGAATGCTCAAAGACAACAACGTCAAGGGAGACGTCTGGGCGACACTGGACAGGAGAGAGGCAATAAAGGGAGCAGACTTTGTGGTGGTGATGGTTCAGGTTGGTGGGGTCGATGCATTCGAGATCGATTACAAAGTGCCCTTGAAATATGGAGTCGATCAGTGCGTGGGCGACACCATGGGACCGGGGGGTATTTTTCGCGGGCTCAGAACCATACCAGTACTGCTTGAGATTGCACGGGACATGGAAGAGAGTGCACACCCCGGCGCAATCATGCTGCAATACTCCAATCCAATGGCGATCAACTGTCTCGCGCTGGGCAGGGAAACCACTGTCCGGTTCACGGGGCTCTGCCATGGGATACAAACCACTCTTCAGGAAATTGCGACCTGGCTTGGTATCCCCAAGGAGGAGATCATCTATACCTGCGGGGGGACCAATCACATGAACTGGTTTCTTCGGCTCGAGCGGGACGGAAAAGATCTCTATCCGCTTTTGAGAAAAGTTTTGGAAAAACCAGGGTACTACAGATCGGACAAGGTCCGCGCCGAGCTCTTCCGGCATTTCGGATATTTCATGACTGAAACCACAGGACACATGAGCGAATATGTACCCTGGTTCAGAAAAAATGAAAAGGCGAAAGAGCTTTACTGCGACGAACCCGGATTCGGTGGTGAATCCGGAGCCTACTACAACTGGTGCAGGACTGTTTCTGACAAGTATGCCGGACGGAACATGCTGGACTACGAATCCACAAAAATCGAAGGGAGAAGCGTGGAGTACTGCTCCTACATCATGGAGGCGGTAGCCACAGGAATCCCCTTCAGATTCATGGGGAACGTACGCAACGACGGCTATATTGCCAACCTGCCTGACGGCTGCTGCGTCGAGGTGCCGACCTTTGCAGACGCCACCGGGCTCCACCCAGTTTCGATCGGCTCCCTCCCCCCGCAGTGCGCAGCGCTGAACAGGACCCAGGTAAACGTTCATCTTCTCACCGCAGAGGCTGCAATCAGCGGCGATCCGGAGCACATCGTGCATGCCCTTGCCATGGATCCGCTGACCGGTGCTGTCTGCACCCTGAAGGAGATACGCGACATGGCCATCGAGATGCTCGAGTCCCAGCGTAAATGGCTTTTGCAATTCGAGGGGAAGAAAATCAGCCCCAGGCAGATCATCAGCATACCCCAAGGGACAGAGGCAGTGAAAACCGAACCCGACCCGGCACAGGCCATACTCAAGAGGTTCATGAAGCTTGCCGAACAAAAACTGGAGTGAGGAGGATTGGCCACATGTTCAAATATGGCCTCGAGCTTTTGCTGTGGACAGAAACCTTTGACCGGGAGAGCATCCATCTCATCAGTCGGGCAAAGCAGCTCGGCTTCGATGGTGTGGAGCTCCATATACGGTTTCCCGAGCGTTTTCCAGCCAGGGAGACGAAGGTCGCTTTGGCGGATCATGCCATGGGCGTAAACTTCGTGGTGATCCTCA
>Ga0180437_10002638_pt1 | contig 28104 bp, 24 predicted proteins | sample SS_ome_4_FD_132410 | JGI IMG/M metagenome (GOLD analysis project Ga0180437, IMG submission 132410) | Hypersaline lake sediment archaeal communities from the Salton Sea, California, USA - SS_3_D_1 metaG | ecosystem: Environmental > Aquatic > Non-marine Saline and Alkaline > Hypersaline >...
ATTTCCACCATTGGCAGAAGAACTGATTCTCTCCACGTAATGTCTCCCGGGTCCGTTTCGTAATTTATTATTTTACGCAGGATTTCATCAAGTTGTTCATAGTCATCATTATAAACGGGTATCCTGCCGACATATACCTCTGGTGTATAGTCCGGATCAGAAGGCCCGATATCTCCTGTCGCCCAGATAAAATCGACCTCTTGATCAACTGTTGTATAATCAGGAGTACCTAACCACCAATTCGCTTCAGGGTCATCCCCTTCTTCATTATTATAATACTCGGCGTTCAATCCGCCAGAAGCAGAATCTGAGTCCGCAGTGTAAAGTTTGTCTGAAGGAATAATCTTGTAACTATCTCCATCAGCATCATTCTTCCAAAAAAGCCTACAAACAGCATCATCTGTCTCCTCCCAAAATTGAAGTCTTATCGGATATCGTCCAGCCGTCTCCACTGTTTCATCATAAACATATGTATAAGAAAGACCTTCCTTATCCAGTGCATTAATATCAACAGTGCTACCACCAATCGTTATTCTAATACCATCATCGGATAAAACCCTAAAATCATAGTTGGTGTGAGCATGATCTATTTGGACATATCCAGACCATTCAACAGAAAAGTAATCCTCATGTATTGAAGATATTGGAAAATGAGGACTTGTTGCAGATAAGTCATAATCCAATAATTCGTGATAGAATCCGTCTCCATCTAGATCCCATTCGCTATCTAGATCTGAGTAGTACAAGTCGGTTGGCGCACCATCTCCTACTCTGAAAAACCTTGGATAGCACATCTTCATTGGTATGTCGCCGACATCATCATTAAGGTCTTTTGTGGCATCTGGATCAGGATCTCCTACTAGAAGGACATAATTGATGCCAAGACTAACATAGTTATCTTGTAACCATTTACGGATCTTGTCAGCTCTATCGTTTGGATATTGGCCGGCTAAACCTTCAAAATCAGATTCTGTTACTATTTTTACCGTATGTCCTTCGTTTTCCTTCATTTTGACGAAGAAATCAAGATATTCACTATTGTCTACTATATCACTCGTAGTTATTATCACGTAATCATATGTTCCACCACCATTTGCACTTGCACTGGATGGTATCACGAATATACTCATAACCATGAGTAACATGGTTGATATCGCTAGCATTGCCTTTGAAAAATGTCTATTCTTGTTCATTTCTTGCCTCCTCTTTTGATTCAGTAAAACCATATGTTAGTGAGAACAAGCAATATAATACCACATTTTGAATCTTGTTGAATCCGGCTATGGTGTCTATTTATGATTGGAGAGCGGGAGACGGGACTCGAACCCGCGACACCCTGCTTGGAAGGCAGGAACTCTACCACTGAGTTACTCCCGCGAAACTCTATGTATTTTAGCTCATATTCTACATCCGGTAAACACGAAGAGAGTCTTGCATCCATAATGTAGAGGCTAGTTTGTCTGCTTCAATAGTTCAAGGTGTCGCGGACTGGGGACGACTTTCGACGGTTGAACGCTACTCGAAATCACTTACCTTTGCCGATGTCCTTTGACTCCGTAAGCAGGCTGACGGCCATGCAGCCTGAAAAATGACTTGAAATTGTGTTCCGTGACATTCAACTAAAGGAGGATTTGGTTACTCCTGTTCCCTCTTAACCTGTCCCATTGGCTGGCCACCGTGCGGGTGTACTCCTCGAACACCCTATTCCTTGCGACTACGTCTCCCCTTTGCGGTCTGACAGATCTCTTTCGCAAGTGTTTCGCAAGCACCTTAGCTAAGCGACGTTCTTTACGTCGGTGCTCCTCTTGTACGACTTGGGGTCCGTATTTCAGGCGAGACAATTGTACCCTTGCGCGCAACTGACAAAACCCGGAATTGATTCGTCAATCATCCAGGCCACCGATGCCATTATTCATCTGTATCGGTATCAGAGTCTTGTTGGGTTATTCGCTGTACCCTCTCCCGAAATACCCGCCACCTTCTTTCATTATCGTGGACCAATGTCGCGGATTCACTCGCCAGATCAGCTGCATGGTCAATCAACTCCTTAGCCGAGTATAGGTATGCAGGATATGACCTAGCACGTTTCAGGTCATTTCTTATCTTCTCTGGGGCAAAATCAATGTGAGCCAAGATCTCGCCAGCCCTAACACATAACTCAGATACCAAAGAACTGAGATAAGCTGCCTGCCAATCATTAGTAATAATTCGATGCCTTTCACCCAGTACATCAGCCAGGAAAGGATTTTCAATTAATGGCTTGGCAACGTCCCAGGATACCTTCATAGCCTTAGCGAGCCATTCACCTGTTTTTGTGTAGTCCTCAGCAATTGTATGAAGATCATTCTTCATCTTGGCTATTTCCTGTGGTTCTCCCTCCCCTTCCATGAAAAGGACCCCAACGTAGGCAATTGTTGATGTCTCATTAAGGTCTTCGCATCCTATGTAGGGATTTCCGTCTTCTGCCTGTCCAGCTTTCACTTGTGACCAACGGTCTGCAAGGGTTGTAAGTGCCCTGGAAATAAAATGGAGTTTATTAGCTTGTTCTAGAGGATTTTGTGCGTAGAACCTCTCATGTTCTCGGTGAAACTTGGATAGATTTAGAATTGCCTTTACAAACTGGTCCTTTTCTGACATATCATTCCCCCTTCTGCAACAAGATTGGCTACAGAGAGAGTTCAGCTATCATGCCTCGAGGGAAACGTCCCTAGTTGGATGTAGGAATCTTCACCTCTTGCCCAGGCTTTCAAGTTGGCCAGCCTCTCGCCATTATCGCCATGCTCAGGATGGTCGAAAGCTTCCTGAAGTACGTCGCAGGGCAGGCTCGGACACAATCCACAGTGCTCTATGCCTTTCTCGATGGAACACTTAGCAACTTGGCATTCACCCCAAAACATGTCTCCTTTTGCCATTTGGCACCCCGAGCAGTCCATTTTCTCTTTCCATTCACAGTCGCCGCAGTAGGCACCACATCGTGCTATCAGTTCTCTATCCATCTGGTAGTTCTCCTCTTCAATTGCAGCTGGCTATTTCGGGATTCTTAACAGGAATCCTCCGTTTCCACTCCTGGGCCTTAGCTTCTTCGCTCAGTCTCTGCTTGACTGAATTGTACCACTAGTTTAACTTCAACAGAACCCAGACCGGGTGATTGACAAACAAAGGTTTTCTATACTACAGTTAGCCTTCTGATATGCGTGTCGTAGGAAACAGAAGTGAGGGCGCTTGGACCTGGGTTGAGTGCCCTAGTTTTGTGTTCGCGTAGAAAGGAGAGCTATGGACCTAGTCTGGATATGCGTAATCGTGGGGCTTATCGGGGTGGCTGTGGTAGCATACTTCGTGCGATATGTATTGAGGCAGGACGAAGGCTCAGAGAGGCTCAAGGAGATTTCCAGCGCCATTAGAGAGGGTGGACTTGCTTTTATCCACAGAGAATATCGCACACTGGCCATTGTGGTAGTGATACTAGCCATTATACTGGCAGTCATTCCTGCCCTGGGCTGGAGGGTGGCTGTGGCCTTTGTATTTGGCGCCATATGTTCGATGGGCGCCGGCTACGCCGGCATGAACATGGCGTTGAGGTCAAACGGCAGGACTTGCGCCGCGTCACAGAAAGGGCTGAATCAGGGGCTAAAGGTTGCTTTCAGGGGTGGAGCGGTTATGGGGCTGACAGTAGTGAGCATCGGCCTCATAGGGTTGTCTATCCTCTATTTTGCATGGCATGAGCTGCCGGGCAACCAGTTTCTGTTTATCATCCCTGCTTTTGGGACAGGCGCTTCGCTGGTAGCCCTTTTTGCCAGGGTGGGTGGCGGTATATTCACCAAAGGGGCCGATGCCGGTTCCGATCTGGTTGGTAAGGTGGAGGCGGGGATTCCGGAGGACGACCCCAGGAATGCTGCGGTCATAGCTGATAACGTGGGCGACAATGTGGGCGATGTCTGCGGCATGGGTGCTGATCTACTTGAGTCTTATGTAGAGACTGTCATAGCTACTATGACACTCACCACTATCGGTGTCGTAGTAGCCCCATGGCTAACAGGGATACTGTTTCCTACGCTTCCGGCCCAGGTAGCTCTACAACATGCTTGGTGGTTGCCGCTCTTGGTTATGGCTGGCGGCGTTGTAGCCTCGATCATTGGCTGCTTTCTGGTCAGAGTTGGGGAGAAGGTTGATATGTCTGCACTCCTGGGGGCTTTGCGCCGGGGCACACTCGGTGCGACCATATTAACAGCGGTATTCGGTTTCTTGGTGATCTATTCCTTGCAGGCCAGCCTGGGCCTCTTCTGGGCGATGCTTGCCGGCCTGGTGGCCGGTGCCTTAATGGGGGAAAGCACGAACTACTTCACATCCTACGCCTTTAAGCCTACGCAGGAAATATCGGAAGCTTCCACTACCGGAGCGGGTGCCACCATAATCAGAGGCTTTGCCACTGGCCTCATGAGCACTTGGGCCCCAATAGTGTTGATAGCCATAGCGATCGCGGTAGCGTACAGGTTTGGCAGCTTCTACGGCGTGGCCTTAGCCGCTGTTGGCATGCTGTCCACCCTGGGCGTCACGCTCGCTACCGATGCCTACGGACCTATAGCCGACAATGCTGGAGGCATAACCACCCAGGCGGGGTTACCGGAGGAGGTGCGTGAGAGGACCGATGCTCTGGATTCCCTGGGCAACACCACTGCTGCCACGGGGAAGGGATTCGCCATCGGTGCTGCCGCCATGAATTCCCTGGGCCTTATCTTGGCCTTTGCTATGGCTGCCGGGATAGTGACGATTTCCAGCACCACAGGGCAATTGCAGCCATTCCCAGAGGCTCTCAGCTTGCTGAGCGTGCCTGTTATTGTCGGTATATTCATAGGCGCCCTCATGCCTCCTATCTTTTGCGCTATGACCATGAAATCGGTGGGGGTGACTACATCTGCTATCATAGAGGAGGTCCGCCGGCAGTGGCGTGAGATAAAGGGCTTGATGGAGGGGACGGCGAAGCCCGAATACGGGAAGTGCGTGGATATTGCCACGAAGATAGCGCTGAAGCAGATGCTGCTTCCTTCAATAATTACGATAGTTGCGCCTGTGATTGTGGGGGTGGTGCTGGGCAAATATGCCCTTGCCGGCTTTCTTATTGGAGCTCTGGCTACCGGCTTCATTCTCGCCATCACCTTGAACAACGCCGGCGGTGCCTGGGATAATGCTAAGAAGTGGGTTGAGTCCGGCAAGTTCGGCGGCAAAGGCTCGGACGCTCACAAGGCGAGTGTTGTTGGAGACACAGCCGGTGACCCAATGAAAGATACTGCCGGCCCTTCGTTGAACATAATGCTCAAACTGATGTCGGTGATTTCGCTCATGCTGGCACCGGTGCTGATGCATTTCGGTGGCCTGATATAGTCGCGCAAATCTCTGCAGATTGCCACGCCCCGACTGCAGTCGGGGCGTGGTCTTGACAAAGGTACCGGTGTAGCTGCAGGTCGTTATATTCTCCAAACGGCGACCAGAGCGCCGGCTCCAGAAGACAATTGGCGCCCCGAATCGCTCGCACTACGCGTTCGCGCCACGAGGCGCCCTCTCGTTGATTTTCTTTGGAGAAGCACAGGCACTGGTGCTACAATAGAGCCGATGCCGGATGTCATATTTGTCAAGGGTGCCAGAGAGCACAACCTTAAGAACATAGATGTCATCATCCCCCGGAACAAGGTGGTAGTTATCACCGGAGTTTCCGGTTCAGGGAAAAGCTCTTTGGCTTTCGATACCATATATGCCGAAGGGCAGCGCCGCTATGTAGAGTCCCTTTCCGCCTATGCACGGCAGTTCCTGGGGCGGATGGAGAAACCGGACGTCGATTACATTGAGGGGCTCAGTCCGGCCATATCTATCGACCAGAAAGGGCCACCTCACAATCCTAGGTCTATCGTGGGCACCATGACTGAAATCTATGATTATTTGCGTTTGCTTTTCGCCCGCATCGGGCATCCCCATTGCCCCGAATGCGGGAGAGAAATCTCGCGTCAGACAGTGCAGCAAATTGTGGACGCCGTTCAAGAAATACCTCAAGGTAGCCGCATCATGATCTTGGCGCCGCTCGTCAGGGACCGCAAAGGTGAGCATCAAACAGTATTCAAGGATTTGCAGAAGGCCGGGTTCGTCAGGGTTCGAGTCGATGGGCAAATCTATGACCTATCCGAGGAATTTCAGTTAGACAAGAATAGGAAGCACACCATAGAGGCGGTAGTGGACCGGCTGCAGATAGACCAAAATGAAAATGCCACTCGACTTGCTGATTCCCTGGAGACAGCGTTGAAACTGGGGTTGGGCGTGGTGCTGGTAAAGGTTCTGGACGGGGAGGAATTGCTTTTCTCGGAGCATTTTGCCTGTGTGTATTGCGGCATAAGCCTGGGTGAGATTGCTCCCAGGACATTCAGCTTCAATAGCCCCTACGGCGCTTGTCCCGCGTGCACGGGACTGGGCTGCAAACTGGAAATCGACCCCAACCTGGTCATCCCGGACAGGGGGCTGAGCCTGGGAGAAGGAGCTATTCAGCCCTGGATGAGAAATGGGCAGCTCAGCACCTGGTCCAGCAGCATAATGCAGTCTCTCGGTCGCCGCCACGGTTTCTCTCTGTCAACACCGGTTAAGGATTTAGGTGAAGAACGATTGCGCATAATCCTCTATGGTGACGGTGGTGAGTTACTTCCCGCTACATTCGAAGACCGCTACGGCCAACTGCGTCACTATTACGCTAATTTTCCGGGGGTCATACCGTACCTGGAGCGCCGCTATCGAGAGACTAGTTCGGATAGTGTCAGAGAAGATATCGAGCGCTACATGGCATCCAATCCCTGCCCGGCCTGCCAGGGGAGGAGACTGAAACCGGAGTCTCTGGCTGTCACCATTATGGGCACGAATATCATGGACGTCACTGCACTGCCTGTCACGGAGGCTTTGAACTGGGTAGAGCAACTGGGTGACAAGATCAGTACACGGGAGCTTGCCATAGCCAGGCAGGTTATCAAGGAAATCCACGCGCGCTTGGGCTTTCTCAGAGATATAGGACTCAGCTACTTGACCCTGGACCGTCCTTCGGCAACCCTGAGTGGCGGTGAGGCTCAGAGAATTCGCTTGGCTACCCAGATTGGCAGCGGGCTCAGCGGCGTCCTTTATATTTGCGACGAGCCCACAGTGGGTCTGCATCCTGCCGACGGTTCCCGGCTCATTGCCACGCTGAAGCGGCTCAGAGACCTGGACAACACCATAATTATCGTGGAGCACGATGAGGCTATGATGAGGGCTTCCGACCACATTATCGACATGGGGCCGGGGGCCGGTAAGCACGGTGGAGAAATCGTTGCTACCGGGACCTTGCAGGATATAATGGGCTGCTCTCAGTCGACAACGGGACAATATCTGAGTGGGGCGCGGCAGATTCCATTGCCGCCTGAGCGCCGCTCCGGTTCGGGCAAGGAGCTGGTGATACAAGGTGCCAGGGAGAACAATCTGAAGAACATCGATATACGCATTCCCCTGGGCAGATTTGTCTGCATTACCGGCGTTTCCGGAAGCGGCAAAAGCTCCCTTATCAATGAAGTCCTGTACAAGAAGCTGGCCCGCGTCTTCTACCGGGCTAAGGACAGACCGGGCGAGTGTGACAACATCCTGGGCACAGAGCACATTGATAAGGTAGTCAACATTGACCAATCACCTATCGGGCGTACGCCACGAAGCAACCCGGCAACTTATACCGGGACATTTACTCCAATTCGAGAACTCTTCGCCGCCGTACCTGAAGCTAGAATGCGCGGTTATCGGCAGGGGCGTTTCTCCTTCAATGTGAAAGGGGGAAGGTGTGAAGCCTGTCAGGGGGCGGGCTATGTTCAGATTGAGATGCAGTTTCTGCCGAATGTCACTGTTCCCTGTGAGGTATGCAAAGGGAAGAGATATAACCGTGAAGCGCTGGAAATCCAGTTCAAAGGGAAGAACATAGCTGAAATACTGGACATGACGGTGGAGGAAGCTTTGCTTCTGTTTGAGCATATCCCCAAAGTGAAGAGGAAGCTGGAGACTTTGCGGGATGTAGGTCTGGGGTATATCCACCTGGGCCAGCCGGCGCCGACCCTTTCCGGGGGCGAAGCCCAGCGAGTGAAATTGGCTACTGAACTGTCCCGTCGCTCCACAGGGGAAACGCTCTACATACTGGACGAGCCCACCACTGGCCTCTCTTTCTCAGACATTGCTTGCCTCCTGGAGGTACTACAGCGCTTGGTGGGTCAGGGAAACACCGTAGTTGTCATAGAACACCAGCTTGACGTAATCAAGAATGCCGACTGGGTTATTGATCTTGGCCCCGGAGCCGGCGATGATGGGGGCTACCTTGTGGATGCAGGCACACCCGAGCAGCTGGTGCGGAACGATGGCTCTTCCACGGGGCAATATCTACGTGGTATATTGGTGAGTCATCGGGAGAAGGTATTGACATGAATCCAATGCTCGACAGGGAGAGAATGCTTGATTCCATATATGCCAATGTGCAGAACAGGAACATGATCAAGCACATGCTGGCCACCGAGGCAATCATGCGCCGTTTGGCCAGGAGGGTCGGCGAGGACGAAGAGGAGTGGGGGCTTACCGGCCTCATTCACGATATAGATGTAGAACTGGTCAAAGATGATATGAGTAGCCGCAGCAGGCTGGGGGCTGACCTGGCTGAGGAACTCGGGGCCAACGAGGCCATGACCCATGCTATTTTGTGTCACAATGAAGCTCATGATATTCCCCGGGAGACGAAGCTGGACAAGGCCCTTTTTTGTGCTAACCCTTTGAGTCAGCTCATTATTGCTGCTGCCCTGGCTCATCCCGACAAACTGGGCGGACTGACCACTGAGGCGGTGATGAACCGCTTGCGAGAAGACGGATTTGCGCCTGGAGTCAACCAAGAGCAAATAGCTCAGTGCCAGGAAATCGGTCTGGAGCTTGAAGAGTTCGTCGGGTTGGGAATCGAAGCGATGAAGGACATTGCTTCCGAGCTAGATCTGTGAAATCTGTTCAAGGTGCCCGATGGCATCGATGAAGCTTTGAAAAGACCGGCAATTCAAATTGTTTTCCCTGCAATGTGACAGTAGTTCGCCGGTAGCAAAAACGTGATGAGCGTGTTTTGCCGGGGCGATATCCGAGTCGCCGTTTCCCATATATACTACTCTGTACCCCAGCCTTAGAAACGACTGGATATATGCCTCTTTGAACCCGTCCTCCAGCGACTTACCATCAGGTCCTACGTATTCAACTTTCATGCCTTCGGAGTCGAAGAAGGTGCGCGCTGCGTGCACCTCCAGGGTCTCCAGTCCCAGATGTCCTAGAATGGCGTCTATGTAGAAATCCAGACCGTTGCTCACGATGACAAACCTCAAGCCTTTTCCTTCGCAGTAATCCACCAGTTCGCGAAGACCGGGTCGCACCTTGACCTTATCTTTCAGGGCCTCAAGCAGCGTGTGTCTGTCGGCTTCCACCATGGCGAAGGCCGCCGTGTTGAACTGCCCCACAGTAATGCGGTGCTCTTTGTACTCTCGTAGTAATCGCCGCCACTCTCCTTGAGCGAACGCATCTAAGAGAAAGAAGCTGGCATCTTCTTCCGTGATTGTGCCGTCAAAGTCACATTGAACCAGGGTCTGCATACTCTGAACCGGATCCTCGTGGGCAACGGCCTGTGCTCGTTACAAGTAGCCTTTTGTGCTTTGCAGCAAGGTACGGCACAGATTATACCATACTGCTCAGGGTCTCCAATTGCTGATGGATGGCTGGTGGAGTTGCCGGTACTTGCCTGCCTTGTGGATATGGTCGATGCGATTGCAGACCGAGTGCGCAGGTTGATGTGTGGTGGCGTGTGGTCTTTGCTCCGGCATGGTAGGGGCGTGAAGGCCTTGCTTGCTCCTGGCTTAAGTTGTCAGTATGTGTGAAAACTGCTAGATTGATGCTTATGTCGTACCGTCGCATAGTGGCCAAATTTGGTACTGGTCTGCTCACCTCGGGCAGCGACCGCCTCGACCTGCAGGTTATGTCTAGCCTGGTGGAACAAATAGCTCGACTTCACCGCCAGGGAAAGGAGATAGTAGTGATTTCTTCCGGGGCTATTGCCTCGGGAAGGCGGAAGCTCAAAGGGATCCCGGAACGCAAGAACACTCCTTTCAGGCAAGTCCTGGCCTCGGTGGGGCAAAGCTACCTGATGCACACATACGAAGAGCTTTTCAGCCAGTATGACATAACCGTAGCCCAGGCGTTACTTACAAGGGAAGCTCTGTCCGACCGCAGCGGCTACCTGAATGCTCGTAACACCCTACTGACTCTTATTGATCTTGGCATAGTCTGCATTGTCAATGAGAACGACGTTGTGGCTATCGATGAGATTGAAGAGCTCAAGTTTGGAGATAACGATAATCTTTCTGCTATGGTGGCTAACTTGGTTGATGCCGACCTTCTGGTTCTACTTACCGATATCGGAGGCCTGTACACCGCCGACCCACATTGCGACCCTAACGCTCAACTTATCCGCCGGGTAAACAAGATTGATGCCGAAATCAGACGGGCGGCCGGTGGTACTTGCGGTCGTGAGGGGATTGGTGGGATGATGACCAAGATTGAGGCAGCAAGGCTGGCAACTTCTTCAGGGGGCAATGTAGTGATCGCGGATGGGCGAGAGCCCGACATATTGACGAGGATTAGCCACGGAGAAGATGTGGGTACTCTCTTCCCTGCACAGGTGACCAAGATGGAGAGCAAGAAGAGGTGGATGCTCAGCGGACTAGCCTGCAAGGGACAGATTATTGTGGATGGTGGGGCCGTATCGGCGCTCAGTGAACAGAACAAGAGCCTGCTTCCTGCGGGTATTCTGAGGGCCCAGGGCGGATTTCACCGTGGTGATATCGTTGATATCGTGGATGACCAGGGCAAACGCATCGGCTGTGGCATTTCCAACTATAGCTCTTCCGATTTAGCTACCATCGGCGGTCAGCATTCTGACAGAATCCTCAGCCTCCTCGGCTACGATTACGGGGACGAGGTAGTGCACAGGAGCAACATGGTGATAGCATGAACAGCACGAAAACGTGAGAAATGAGTGCGAAAACAAGGTGAAGGATGGTGAGAACAGAGAATTGAGATGTTATCGAGGTTGGTCTATTCAAGGCGGACCGAGGTGCAATCAGGTTCTAAGGCGAAAAGGAGAATGAACCATGGAAGCGGCTATGCGTGAACTGGAAGAAAAAGGTAACGCAGCTAAGGCAGCATCGAAGAAGCTGGCGTTTCTGTCTACAGAGATCAAGAACAAGGCTTTGGCAAGTATTGCTGAGGCTCTTATCGATAATCGGGACAAAATTCTGGCTGCTAACAAAGTCGACTATGACGAAGCCAGAGCCTCGGGCATGAACGAGGCAATGCTGGACAGGCTTATGCTTTCTCCTTCACGTCTGGAAAGCATGGCTCAAGACGTGAAGACGGTGGCGGCATTGCCCGACCCGGTGGGCGAGATGTTTGACATGCGGACTCTGCCCAACGGCTTGCAGATAGGCAAGAAGCGGGTCCCCCTGGGGGTTATTGGGGCGATATACGAGAGCCGCCCTAACGTTACCATAGACATCTCGTGCCTGTGTCTCAAGTCGGGCAACGCGGTCATCCTTCGAGGCGGCAAGGAATCTATGAACTCGAATACGGCGCTGGCCATGATGGCCCGGGACGCCTGCGAGAAGGCTGGCGTGCCTCAGGGGGCGATTCAATTAATTGAGTCCCCCGAGCGGGCTCTGGTCAACCACATGCTTAGGATGAGGGGTGTCATTGACCTCGTAATCCCCCGCGGCGGCGCCGGTTTGATACAACTGGTCTCGGAGAATGCTGCTGTGCCGGTACTTACCGGCGGCATCGGTGTCTGTCATACCTATGTGGACAAGAGTGCCGACCTGGACAAAGCGGTGGCCATTGTCTACAACGCCAAGGTCCAGCGCCCTACTGTGTGTAATGCCTTGGATTGCCTTCTAGTGCACAGTCAAGTTGCCTCAGCTTACCTGCCAGCCATCGCCAGAGAGTGGACCGAAGCCGGTGTAGAAATGCACTGCGACGGGCGAGCACTGGCTGTGCTCAAGACCGTTTCACCGACAAAACTAGTGCAGGCAACGGATGAGGACTGGGGGAAGGAATTCCTGTCCCTGACCGCAGCTGTAAAGTTGGTTGATTCTCTCGATGAGGCTCTGGAGCATATTGAGAAGTATGGCTCGGGTCATTCTGAGGCCATAGTCACTGAGGACTATTCGGCGGCGATGCGCTTCGTCAACGAAGTGGATGCCGCCTGTGTCTATGCAAACGCCAGCACTCGTTTCACCGACGGAGGGCAGTTTGGCCTGGGCGCTGAGATAGGCATAAGCACGCAAAAATTCCATGCCCGGGGTCCAATGTCCTTGAAAGAGATAACCAGCTATAAGTGGGTTATCCTGGGCAGCGGACAGGTGCGGGACTAGCCTCCATGCCAGTAAGGAAAAGGCGATTCGGGCAGAACCTATGCAGCATGACCTGCGCTGATTCCCTGTGCAGATAAGACCTTGCCGGGCCCAGGGCGATGGCAAGCCGAAGGTCAAGCAGGGCTATCGCTCTTGACTACCGAGATGACGGGGCGTACACTCTGTGCCAAAGGGACAGCACAAAAAAGTACCCGTCTTCACAGACCTGTATTCAACCGCGTTACGTGTAGGTATTGGGCCTTGAGTTGCCTGGAAGGTAGTAATAAGTGTCAGTTGTGCTAGTTCTGTCCAGCTACCTGCTCGGGTCTATCCCGTCTGCTTATATCGCCGGCCGACTATCAAAAGGGATAGACATCAGGAATTTCGGAGACGGTAACGTAGGGGCGAGCAATGCTTTCCGTGTACTGAATCCTGCCACCGGCATTGCTGTCTATATAGCCGATGCATCCAAGGGAGCAGTAGCGGTGCTGGCGACGCAGGCTCTCGCTTCCCAGTCTGCAGCTCTCCTTGCTGGTGTGGCTGTAGTTGTAGGCCATAACTGGCCTATTTACATCGGTTTCAGGGGTGGGGTAGGACAATCAACCACCGCAGGCGTCCTGTGTTCCCTGTTTCCACCGGTGATGGGCATTCTGCTGGGAGTGAGCGCCGTAGTATATTTTGTCGGCCACAACAGATTGCTTGCGGGCCTCATCCAGTTTGCCCCCCTATGGTTGATAGTCTTTCTGATGGGTGCCCCAGGAATTCTGGTTGCTTACAGTATCGGTTTACCCTGTTTCCTGGGACTGAGGTATTGGCAGACTGCCAGGCGTCGCCGGATGATGTTGGCCGGACAATCGTCTACAGGTGATGACGACGATCAACGCGGCTGAATGGTCGTCACTCTCTTGTCAGCTATAGATTTGCATCGGCCTTTCCAGTCGACCTACAACAGGCAAGCTATCCAGGGTGCTCAATAGGGCACCGGCTAGACCTGCATATGGCGATTAGCACGAGTGGTATAGTCGCAGGAACTCGGCCTTAGAGAGCCACACTGCTTTGACCGTCAAGGACTCACGAGAGCGCTTGTACTTCTCCCGCCCCCGGATATGATACAACCGCATTAACCCCCCAATGTAGAACCGGGCCAGTCTTATCCTCAGGGAGTTGGGCAAGTCCATAGCCTGGAATCCAAATCGCCTGGCGCCGGTGTGCAGGACGGTCCAGCCGTACACGGCAATAACTTCGCCATACTTGCCGTTTGCAATCTGGGTGGCGAGGAGGCGGAAGCCTTCCTTGAAACAGCGGATGGCTCCTTGCGGTGAGCCTGTGGTCTGAATTGCCGAGCTCGACCACCGTTTCTCGGCAATCCATGCATTATCCAGATGCAGCTTCATAACGGGATCACCGGGCCTAACCTCACAGCCGTCCGACAGCTTCACGGTGTGACCCTTGTGACGTCTTAGCTCAACGCAGAGGATGCTTCCGCTTCCCCCGAGGGACCTAACGCCCAGGGTTACCGCGTAGATTCTGTGTATGATCGGTAATAGGGGCTGTGCGATGGCTCTTAGAAAAGACAACGTGTATCTTCTTTGTAGCTCCTTCTTGCGCGGTCCGATCGGATAGTATCTGCTGGCATACGTGGCTGTAGCACTTAGAAACCCCGCCGCGAACAATCTGCGGCTACAGGGACTCGGTGGTTCACGTTAGAGACGATGTTCTTCCACTTACCCATGTTGCGGGAACGGTCTTCCAGCGCGGTCACCAGCTCCACGCGGATGGATGGGCAATCAACCCCCAGGGCGTGTAACTTCTGCGCTAGTTGTTCCTTTACGGTACGGGCTATGTTTCCGTTCCCTTGCTCGAACACCAGCCGCAAGCATAGGCCATCAGGCTCGTGTACCACCTGGTACTGCCGTATGTCCTCGAACCTTTCAAGGACGTTCCAGAAATGGACGGGATGCACGGCAACCTGCTGCCCGGCCAGACCTTCAAGATAAAGGACATCGTCATTCCTCCCGTTGATGGCGAGAATACGCCGGAATGGCTGACCGCACGGGCACGGCTCTGGAGCCAGCACCATCATATCCGATATTTCGTAGCGGATAACGGGCTGAGTGAAGCTGACCAGGCTGGTAAACAGGATCTTGTGTCCCAGGATCCCGTCGGGCACAGGGCGATTATCTTCGTCTACCACCTCGACAATCCCCAAATCCTCGAAGATATGCATCCCATCTTCGACATTGCACTCCATAGCACGGAGCCCCTCCTGAGTGCCATAGATGTCAAAGACGGAACTCCGCCAAGCTGCCTGGATTTGCCTCCTCAGCTCCTCGGTCAGGGGTTCTCCACCGCCGGCGACAATACGAGGACAGATGTGCAAGCGCCCCTGAAGCTGTTCTGTTACAAGCAGCCCGAGCATGGACGGAAACCCTCGGAGGATATCGGGTTGAACGAGATTCAACCGCTGGACCAGCTCTTCTATAGGAGCCGTAGCCGGCAGCACATGATACCGGTAAAGGCCGATGTCCATGCTCAGTGGGAGGCGATAACTATCGTGCAGAGGGCTGGGAGAACCGATGGTAGCGATCTTTGGACGTCTCATTGAGAAAGGTAGTACCCCCATCATACTCGCAATTCGCATGCTTGCCGCCTCTTGGATACTCCATTCCTTTCGATTGAACACTATCACCGTTCTGTGACCGGAGCTCCCCGCCGTAGTGAGTACACGATACTCGCCCAGGTAATAGTCGTCTCCTGAAACATGAGCCATGTGTTCCTGCAATTGGGTGAGTTGTAATCGAGGATCGGTGACAATTTCATCGAAGTGTTCCATGTAGGTCTTCTTGTCCATGATTGGAAAGTCCTGCAGAGTGTAAGGCGGGCCCATTCGATATGTGTGACGTAGCTCGCGATAGAAGGGAGACCGTTGAGTCGCCCAGTCGAGCAAGTTCCCTAGCTGGCGCTGCTGCAACTCCTCGAGCCTGGTGCGGGACCAGCACTCATGTCTGATGAGGGCTTGACGATAAGCGATGGCCCGGGCGAGGTCCTCCAGGCGACGCAGCCTATTCGGTTTGTTCATATAGCGCTATTCTCGAATTGCCTTCGGGAGCCCTGTTCTATCCGTTCTGCCCCGGCATTTATCGGGTCGGTGGCAACCGTTTGCTCCCTGCAACTACATCGCTATACTAGGTACAGCGATTATAAACCCACCAACAACCTTTGTCAACCCCGTATGGCGAACAGGTCGTGCAGTCCGGCCTGCTGTGGAACGTGCCGCAGGTAGGCAGCACGTGACATGCTCATGACGACCAGCGCCTAAGCAGGCAGCCAGGACGGTCTAATCAAGATAGAGTCCGGAGCAGATTGGCCACGTCGGCTGTGGCTATTTCATGCGACGGCTACTTACACACCGCGCTTAGCTTCCATGGGGAACCCGGCGTGCCCGTATCTTTTCGATCTCGGCGGGGCTATTCTTCCTTCCTGGAAGAATCCAGTAGCGGATTGCCAAAATACACCTTGGTATGTGGCCAGGGTATTTCGATGCCCTCGGCGTCGAAGGCCTTCTTGATGCGGAGCCTCAATTCCCCGGTGATTGCCCACTGCTCCATGGGCTTGACATCCCCCAGAATCTTGATACTTATGCCGGAATCGCCCAGTTCAGCAACTCTCAGTACCTGGGGAGGGCTTTTTATGACTTTGCGCCATTTTTCATCTTTGGCCATTTCCTGCCCTACTCGGTTTATCACGGTTATGGCGTGCTCAAGATCGGTGCCATACGCTACCGAAACATCGAGGTTGACTCTGGCAAAGTGTCTGGTATAGTTGCTGGCTGTCCTGATTTCACCATTGGGTATATGGTGGACTATGCCGTCCAGGTCACGGAGCACCGTCTTCCTCAGGTGTACCTCCTCCACCAGTCCGGCTATATCGGCTACCCTGGCTACATCGCCGACCCTGTACTGGTTCTCCAGAATGATGAAGATGCCTGCGATGAGGTCTCTTATCAAGTACTGAGCACCGAAGCCGATGGCTATGCCGGCGATACCGAAGCCGGCCAGAACTGGCACGATGTCAATTCCCACTTCGGATAGAATCATCATTACCACAACTACGACAATGAATACCCGGGCCACTCCTTTAAATATCGTTACCAGGGTATTCGTCCTTTTCTCTATCCCCTCCTTACTTTCCTTGTACTTGGTGCGGGATACACTACGGCGCACAATATGCGGGAGCAACCTGTTTAAGGCAAACCAGAGCACAGCCGCCACTACTACTATGATCAGGATACGGATGCCGTGATCCACCAACCAGGTCGCCACTGTATCCCAACTAAATTCCGGCATCTGCTACCTCCGAATACCTGTCCACCATTTTAAACATAATTGCATCCGCTGTATAGCTGTGATCTTTGACGGAAACAGAAGTGGATTGCGATGCTATTCTATTCTATACCCTTCTATCCCTCAATGACCTCTTTGGTGCTCGGGACCCTGCCCCTGAGCCGGTCGTCAATCCGGGTGGCCTTATCCAGGGCTCGCCCCAGGGCCTTGAACAAAGCTTCTGCTTTGTGGTGGTCATTGATGCCGCTGAGTACTCTGGCGTGGAGGTTGATTTTGGCTTCGGCGGCAAGGGAGGTAACAAAATGGCGGACCAGATCAGCATCGAGGTCACCTATAGCTGCTTCGTTGAACTCTGCCTCGATCGTACTGTAGACTCTACCTCCAATATCTACAACCACCGTTGCCAGAGCTTCATCCATAGGCACGCTGGCATCGGCCATGCGAACAATGCCTTCCTTCTCTCTGAGTGCTTGATTGAAAGCTTTTCCCAGCCCGATAGCCACATCTTCGACGACGTGATGCTGGTCGGCCCCCGATGCCGAGACCTTCATATCGAATACTCCATGCTGGGCTAGCTGGCTGAGCAGGTGGTCGAACATCCTTACGCCGGTGGTGATCTCAGATTGCCCGCTACCGTCAATGTTGAGTTCCACCCTTATGTTCGTTTCGGTAGTCTCACGAATTACTTTGGCTTTCCTTTCCGTCATGTCAAACCTCCTTCAATGCCTTAACCAGAGCATCGGTATCCTCAGGCCGGCCGATGCTGATTCGCAGGCAATCTCTCAGTCGCGGAGTATCAAAATATCGAATAAAGATACCTTTATTCCGTAGTTGTTGCCACGTTTCTCTGGCGGTGGGTTGCCTGGCTCCGGCAACCGTAGAATGGCCTAGAGAGCAAAGGATGAAGTTGGCCTGGGAGGGATAGGGCCTGAGCCATTCCAGTTCCTTCAATTTGCCAGACAATCGGTCCCGCTCTCTGACTATTCTGCCAACATTGGCACGCAGGTACTCCAGGTCCTCGAGGGAAGCCAGCACCGCGGCCTGGGCGGGAGCACTGGCATTATAGGGCTGCTTGATTTTCATTACATAATCAGCAATTTCCAGTGGGAAGACACCGTAGCCTATTCTTAAGCCTGCCAGGCCAGCCCATTTACTGAAAGTGCGCAATACTATCAAGTTAGGATAGGAGGGCACCAGGCTGGCTACAGTCGTATTGCTGAATTCGAAGTAGGCCTCGTCCACAACAATAATTTTGCCAGTTCCAACCAACCCGACGATTTCCTCCTCTGTGGTAGTGTTGCCGGAGGGATTGTTGGGCGAGGCAACAAAGATGACCTTTGTCTTCTTGTTCAACGCCTTCTTTATGCCGGCCATATCAAGGGCGTAGTCTTCTGTTCGAGGTACATCAACGATCTTACCCCCACATACATCGGTGCTGAAAGGATACATGCCGAACGTAGGAGGACAGTTGATGACTTCGTCTCCGGGCTGCAGGAAAAGCCTAAGGATGAGATCGATGAGCTCGTCGCTGCCCATGCCGCAAACAATGTGCTTGCGCCCCAACCCGGAATAATGCTCCAAAGCCTTCCGGAGCTCCCTTTGTTCGGGGTCGGGGTAGTTGTGATAATAAGGATAGGTCGCCAGTGCCTGATATACCTTGGGGGAACAACCATAAGGATTCTCGTTACCATCGAGCTTCACTACCTTATCAGCGGGCAGTGCACCTCGTTGACTCAAAACCTCGGTAGGCTCGACTGGAGTGTAGGTCTTCATCGCCACAAGCTCAGGCCTGACAAGCTTTTCGATGTTCATTTGAGTCTTCTTTCCACGGCTCGGGCGTGCGCATCAAATCCTTCAGCTTGAGCTATTACCGCAGCGGGCTGGCCCAGTTCTTGAATAGCAGGACCGTCCACGGCGATTATGTTGGTGACTTTGAGGAAGTCTGCAACTCCCAGCGGAGAGCCGAAACGAGCGCTGCCTCCGGTGGGTAGTACATGGCTGGGACCGGCGACATAATCGCCCAGAACAACGGGCGAGTTATCGCCCAGGAAAATACAGCCGGCATTGCGAACCTCGGAGACTAGAGCTGCAGGGTCGGATATCATAAGGGAGAGGTGTTCCGGAGCAAAAAGGTTGACCAGGTCAATGGCCTGACTCATGTTATCGACGACTGCAAGCAGCCCCTTATCGACAACCACTTGGACGGTAGCGTGCCGCTTCAATTTCTTCAGTTGCGTCTGGATTTCTTTGTCTATCCTGTCAGCCAGGTCAGCCGAAGTGGTGACCAAGATTACTGAAGTCATGGGGTCGTGTTCAGCCTGTGCCAGAAGGTCGGCAGCACAAAGGACAGGGTTGGCTTTCTCGTCGGCTACAATCATCAGCTCGCTGGGACCCTCCAGACCGTCAATCCCTACTGTGCCGTACACGGTCTTCTTGGCTGTAGTGACAAAAATGTTCCCCGGGCCGCAAATCTTGTCCACTCTGGGTACTGATTCCGTCCCGAAGGCCAGGGCGGCAATAGCCTGAGCACCGCCGATTTTGAATACTCGGCTGACCTTGGCGATATCAGCGGCTACCAGCGTGGCCGCAGGAATCCTTCCGTCTGCGCCAGGCGGCGAAAGCATGATGATTTCCTCAACACCGGCCACCTTGGCTGGTATGGCCATCATCAATACTGTGGACGGATAGGCAGCGCTGCCGCCGGGGACATACAGCCCCACCCTACGTAAGGGCTGAACTCTCTGACTCAGGTGTTTGCCGACCGGAAATACACCGACCTTGTGTCCACAGGCGAGATGAAAGTCCCGTATCCTCCTGGCGGCAAATTCGAGAGCAGAGATGACCCTGCTATCTGTTATGTCGTAAGCATCAACAACTTCCTGTCTATCTGTTTCCAGGGCATTCAATAGAACTCCGTCCAGTTGCTGGGCGAAGCCGAACAGGGCTTCGTCGCCCTCGTCCCGGACCTTGCCGATGATGCGGTCAACCACCTCCTGGACCGAAAGCTCTCGACCAAAGGCTTGCCTTATGTGTGCCGCCAGTCCCGGCGGGGTACCATGCTCCAATGTGTTCGTCCTGGTCAGCAGTTGGCTGGCCTCATTGAATCCTTTGGCTCTCTTCATCATAACGCTACCTGCGAAGGGGATTGCCTCTGCATGGCCTCCCAGCTTCGAAATAGTCAAGGGCAACCCCGGTCATGATAGTCCTGCTCGCAAGTTATCTATAAGCAACTTCATTTTGTCCTTTTTGTGGGAAGTTGCCCGGATTGCATTGGAGTTCGCAATCAGACAGGCTGAAGACCGAAAGAGCACATCGATGATCTTCAGTTCGTGCTGCTCGATGGTTTTCCCTGTCTGGACATTGTCGATGAGCATGTCAGCATCCTCGGGCAGGAAAGCCTCGCTTGCCCCCCAGGTTGGAATCAACTTGTAAGGGCTGATGTGATTATCCCGAAGATACCTATCCGCGATATCTATGTATTCCGAAGCCACTTTCAGAGGAGCACTGATGAAGCCAGCATACCTCTCGACATATGACCTCAATTCGTCGATGTCGGCCACCGGCATTTCCCTGCTGACCGCAGCGACCATTTGAACGGTGCCAAAGCCGAGAGAAAACAACCGCTTCACCGGGCTCGAGGGGAACCGATAGAGATGTTCCCGCAGCCAGTCCTCGCCAGTGATGGCCAGGTCGAAACTACCGTTAGCCACCTGTAGAGGCATATCCTGGGGCCTGATCACTTTGATGCCAAGCCAGTCCAGATCAGTCCGGGGACGCCGGCTAAGGGCCTGTTGAGAATACCCCTGGATACTAAGGCCGGCTCGCTTCAAAAACTGTGCGGTAGGTACCTGCTGATGACCATCAGGCAGAGCCAGGTTGATTTCCTTCGCCTGCCACGAGCGAAGATAGGCTCCTGGTTCTTGGGCGGTATCAGGCTCACTCTCTGAGGGAATCGCTGGTTCGATGGCAAGCTTCGGTATGAAGCGTGTTAGCAACTGGCTCAAATCCTTGTTCTCCAGGCTTTCTCGATTGGCTATTAGATAGGCAGTAACGGGTAGCAACCGTTTGAGACGTATCAGGCCTTCATTAGTTAGGTCCGCCGCATTCTTCCGCCAGAGGACCGCAAGGTCAGCGTTTTCTGGAGGGTAAGCTTCAGCAGCTCCCCACACCGGGAAAATCCTGAACCTTCTCATTCTCAGGTCTAAGGCAAAGGCCTCGGCCATATTGGGATATTCGCTCACAATACGATAATCATTGCCCCCGGCTGATAGACTATCGAGATCTGTTATCCCCGCTTCGGCATTGGCAACCGCATCTATACTGCCTTCGCCATAGTTCAAACTGGATATCTTTACCAAAGCTCCGGCAGGGTATTTCACCAGGAACTCTTCAATCCAGTCCAGACCACAAATGCCCAGGTCATAGTTGCCTACAGCCACCTGTATGGAAATGTCTTTTTCCTGAAGTACTTTGGCGGAAAGACTGGGAAGACTTGCCGAGCGAAGCCGATATTGTTTGGTTTTGTCGTTATAGTTGCGGAATCCCAGGTCTATGTCAGTAAGGAACTTGGCTGTAGGCGACAGAAACCTGCCCTTAGGTAGGGCGAGCTTCATCTGGACGGCCTGGCTATCGCTCATCTCTAATTGATTACGGGCCTGTCACGGCCAGCTTGTCGAAACATGGCTGTACTCAGAATCAGGCTAGCTTGCCCTTCCGCAAGGCTGCACCGTAGGCCCAGTTGGACCCTCAGAACGAAACGGACTGCTAAGCAAACTCTCTCATTCCTCACTTAACACTTTGAGAATCTCTGCCGTAGAATCCCCCAAGTATAGGGAGCGCTTTTGTACACAGTCAGTGAGCGCAAACACAGGTGCTCCTTTTTCGGAAACCTGGACAAGCCACCTGTAGTCGGATTCTTCTTGGCCTGCGAAGGCAACTTCTACAGGGTATCCGCCGTTCCGCAGTGATTCGGCCAGAGCGAAGCACGTTCTTGTTGTTTCTGGCGATGATCCCTTACTCTGAACCAGGATTCCGGATACGCTCCTTTTCTCTTTCTGCAGCGGAAGCAATTTCATCATAGGGTCAATGTAGAGGGCAAATCCACAGGCAGGGATGTCCTGTCCATTCATCAGCGGCACCAGCTTGTCGTATCTTCCTCCTCCACCTATCTTCTCCCCAGCGGCCAAGAACTGAAAACAGGTTCCAGTGTAGTACTCAAAACCGTGTATCGCTGTGATGTCAATTTCGTAAGTGCAGTCCAGATCGTCCAGTAATGAGGTGATGTTTATGAAATCGTCCAGACTGGACTTGAAATGCTCCGAAGCGCCGGGGAATGAAGCTCGTATGTTGTGTAGAAATTTGCTTGATTTCCCCTTGAGCTCTAGGAGCGAAGCCGTAAGTCTGTTGATTTGGGAGTCCGGCGATTTTGCTCTGGTCAATACTTCCCAATCCCCCTCTAGAATGCGGCTGGTCATCTTGGCTTCCTCGCCAGGGCTGAGCTTAAGCTCCTTTAGCAATGCCTTTACCAGACCGGCGTGGGATAGTTGCAGTTCGATATTGCTGAGACCTAGTCTGCGGATGACTTCGCTGCCCAGCAGGACCATCTCCACATCGGAAGCAAGCTCCCCGCCACCGAAAAATTCGGCGCCGCACTGCCAGTGTTCCCTGTTCTCTCTGCCGGTTCCCTCAAAAGCGAAGATATTGGTCACATAGAAAAGCCTGGCCAAGCCGTGTCCGCTTAGATTATCGATATAGAGCCTGGCTACAGGGATAGTGCCGTCTGGTCTTAGTACGACCCGCTCACCACTCCAGCCATCCCAGTCAAGGAAGGAATACACCTTGTTTAGCATGCTCGGCGTCAGGGTTCCCGTAGCTGTAAACAAGTGGAGATACTCCAGAGTTGGGGTCCTCACCTCCCGGTAGCCCCAGTCGCGACAACAGGTCCGGAACACATCTTCGATACGGCGAAAACGCAACATGTCCTGGTCGAGCAGGTCCTGCATTCCCTTACATCTGCGGTTTTTCATACTTGGCTATTCTACACCAAGCTATGTCCAGCTTCAACGACTAGTCGGCTAGTTTGTTGCTTTCCGTTGCTTAGTCTATAATTAACCCGAGGTTAATGCGAGATGCTTAGGGTCTGGTGCAGGTTCTTGTTCCTTGCTTTGCTTGTGATATCCGCAGTTGCGGGTCTGGGGGGCGGTCTGATGGCCGGCGCCAGCCCCACGACTGTGGATGTTCTCACTGTTGACGGTACTATTGTGCCTGTGGTTGCTGACTATATTGATAGGGGCATCAGTCAGGCCGAGGACGTCAATGCCGGTGTCTGTGTCATTGAGCTGAATACACCGGGAGGGCTTTTGGATTCCACTGACAGGATAGTGAGCAAAATAATGAATGCCGAGGTGCCCGTCGCGGTCTACGTTTCACCGGTAAACGCCTGGGCTGCCTCAGCGGGAACCTTCATTACTCTGTCCGGTCATATAGCGGCCATGACGCCCGGCACGACTATCGGCGCTGCCCATCCTGTATCTGCTGGCGGAGAGGAAATACCAGAAGACCAGATGCAAAAGATAGTGGAGTTTTCAGCCAAATGGATGGAGACAATTGCTCAAGAGCGTGGCCGCAATATCGAAGAAGCAAGGCTGGCGGTGACGGAGAGCAAATCATTCACGGATATCGATGCCCTGGAATCCAATCTTATCGACCTGCGAGCCGAGAGTTTGGCAGACCTTCTTTCTCAGATAAACGGCTGGGAGGTTACTTTGGCCAATGGCGACGAAGTCACCATTGATACTGCGGACTATGATACAACCAGAAATGGAATGAACGCCATTGAGAGGTTCCTCCAAGCCATCAGCGACCCCAACATTGCCTACATCCTTCTTAGCCTGGCTACCATAGGCCTGATCGTAGAGATCTCCAATCCCGGCCTGGTCTTTCCCGGGGTGGCTGGTGGCATAAGCCTGTTTCTGGCATTTTATTCCCTCGGTGTGCTTGATGCTTACTGGGGGGGCATAGCACTTATTTTGCTTGCCGTGGGACTTTTTGTCGCCGAGTACTTCACCACCAGTTTCGGATTGCTGACTGCGGGAGCGGTGGGTGCGCTGGTGATGGGCTCGTTAATATTGTTCAGCCACAGCCCGGGAATAGAGGTCAATAGAGGTCTAATTGCTGGGGTTACGGCCGGCATTACAGCCTTTGCCGTGTTCGTCGTCGGGGCAATTGTCCGCGGACAAAGGCGGCGCAAAGCTACCGGGGCTGAGGGAATGATCGGGAAAATAGCCATAGCCAAAACCCCTCTTGATCCTACGGGCACAGTTGCCGCTCAGGGAGAACTGTGGACAGCGACATTGGAGGGTGGCAGAGCAGCGAAGGGTGAAGAAGTGATAATAACCAAAGTCGAAGAACTGAGATTGCGGGTGGCGAAGAAGCCGGAGCAGTAGGAAAACGATATGGCCGGAATTGCATATGTTAGCTATTGAGATGACGGGACCAATTATTACCGCCATAGTCTTAGCAGTTGCCTTTGTCGCCTTCGTGATCTATGCCATCGTGAAAGGGCAGAAGCGGAGACTATCTGCCGGCATAGAACAAATGATAGGAAAGGAAGCTGTGGTGCGAACCGACCTCGATCCCAAAGGGACTGTCCTGGCCGAAGGAGAGATATGGACAGCGATAGCTGAAGGTAGCACAATAGAATCTGGAGAGGAGGTGATAATAACCAGAGTAGAAGGACTGAAATTGAGGGTGACAAGAAAACCTAAAGAACAGGAGGGAAAATGAACTGGCTTGTCTATTTTATTATTGCCGTAGTAGTGATAATACTTCTGTCGGCAGCTATCAAGATCGTTCGAGAGTATGAAAGAGGCGGTGTTTTCCGATTGGGTAGGTTTGTGGGCCTTAGAGGGCCGGGCCTGGTTTTGATCATACCTTTCATCGAGAATATGCGGAAGATTGATCTCAGGGTGGTTACTATGGACGTGCCCCAGCAGGAGTGTATCACCGTGGACAATGTTACCGTCCGGGTGGACGCGGTAATCTATTTTCGGGTCGTTGAGGCCTCAGATGCTATCCTTAGGGTGCTGGACTATGTAAAGGCCACCTCCCTACTTGCCGCTACTACCTTAAGAAACGTTGTGGGGCAATCCACACTGGATGAGTTGCTAGCCCAGCGGGATAGGCTCAACGAGAAGCTACAGGTAGTGGTTGATGAAGGCACCAATCCCTGGGGTGTGAAAGTGAGCATGGTGGAGGTAAAGGATGTGCAGCTGCCCCAGACAATGCAGAGGGCTATGGCAGCTCAAGCTGAGGCTGAGCGAGAGAGAAGGGCCAAAGTGGTGCATGCGGACGGTGAATACCAGGCAGCAGAAAAACTAGCCCAGGCTGCCGGCGTTATCTCCACTCAACCATCAGCTCTACAGCTTCGCTATTTGCAGACGCTGTCAGGCATAGCCACGGAAAGAAGCAATGTCATCCTCTTTCCCTTGCCCATGGATATACTGGCTCCTTTCCTGGGTAAGGCCGGTGGGTCGCAGAAGAGCAAGTAGCCCGGCATGAGCCGTGTCAGTAGCACGCAGCGAGAGCGTTTAGCAATGCGCTTCTGGGAAGACTGAAGCAATCCGGCAGGCAAAGAATCTCAAGGGTGGTCTTGAGCTATGCGAAGGACCATCGGTGGTGGCTGTCGTGAGCACAGGAAAGCTGCCTGTATAGCTTACTCGCGGTAGCATTAGGTTCTTCTCCTAGCTCAGGAGGACAGGGCGAAGCGCGCCCTACAACTAACAAAGGGCAGTGCCGATCAGCTCGGTGAGATGCTCGGTCCCGTTCTCAATCAGGAAACTCTCTATTCCTGCCAATACATCGAGAACGATCCGCGGGTTGGTCAGGCAAGCGGTGCCAATTTGTACAGCAGTAGCTCCAGCCATGATGAACTCCAAGGCGTCCTCCGCACAGGCAATGCCCCCGCATCCTATCAAGGGCACATGCGTCACTTTGGCTGCCTCGAACACCATGTAAAGAGCGACGGGCTTGATAGCGGGACCCGAGAGCCCGCCTGCAATATTACCCAGCCGAGGCTTTTTCCGGTCTATGTCGATTGCCATGCCCTTTAGCGTGTTAATGAGGGATATGGCATCAGCTCCGGCCTCTTCTACTGCTAGAGCAATTTCCTTAATATCGGTTACGTTGGGGCTCAACTTGACGATAACCGGCAAGCCGATGGCGGACTTGACCGCTGAAGTCACCTCAGCGGCAAGCCTGGCGTCCACACCAAACTCCATCCCTCCCCTGGAAACATTGGGGCAGCCGATGTTCAGTTCAACGCCGCTTATTCCAGCCACACCCTCCAATTTGCTTGTCACGGCTACATACTCATCTATAGTCTCCCCGGCCACATTCACAATGGCCGGGACCCGCCAGTTTGCCCATACAGGGGCCTTTTCTCTTACCAGCGCATCGACGCCGATGTTTTCCAGGCCCACCGAATTAAGAAGACCGCCAGGAGTTTCCATTAGACGGGGTTGACTATTGCCTCCTCTGGGCGTCAAGGTCGTCCCTTTGCACACGATGGCGCCCAACCTTTGTATGTCAGCAACCTCTCCATACTCTGTACCATAGCCGGCTATGCCGGCGGCCATTATCACAGGATTGGATAGGTGTAATCCCTTGGGATGCCTGGGAGCCAATTGGACACGGAGATCTGGCGAGTCTCTCATTGGGCAAGACTTTATCACTGCTCAGGCCAAAAGGAAAGCATCAACGGATGGGGACAACTCTCACGCTGCCCCAGACGCCCATTTCATCACCTAGAATGATGACCACACCACTTAATGTCTCGATACTCCGGGCTTTTTCAATTGCCTCACTGATATCGTCTGCAGTCTTGACTATGTTACCCAGGGCCGTAGCTGCCGCATCGGCCAGGGCCGTCGAGGGTGAGAGGACAACAATAGCGTCCGCCATGCCTAGGCTCAAGGAATGCCCCAGGGTCGCCGAAGACGTACCTATGCCCATCGGGGTCTCTCCGGGCATAATCTCCAGGGCGATTCTTTCCGTGAAAGGAGATCGCCCAGCATAGATACCCACCAGCCGCTTCTTAGATGTTTTCAGAAAAATGTCGCCGCCGTTCTCCACAATTGTCTCCGGTGAGAACGCGAGCAAGTCCCTGCCTACCGCTTCGGCGATGGCGCCAGCCACCGCAGCCATAGGGCCGACGCCCGTTAGCTGAGATACCCTGGCCATTTCTTTGACTATGGCGGGGGCTTCAGCTTCAGCCTGATAACTGTCCAGCGTAGTCAGGAAGAGAGGGTGGTGCTCGACATAGGCTTCGAGGGAGCCGCGGTGCTTCACCACGGAGTTGAGCGCCTTATTCCTCAGATTACGGCGCGAACGGATGTACAGATTGGTCTGCTTTACTGCTACTTCGTAAGAAACCAGATCATTGTCCTTAATCCAGTGCCTGTAGAAACGTGGTTCCTGCATGGATTACTCTCTTCACGGAGCTGGGCCGTTCGGTAATTGCCAGCCCCGTAGCTCGAAACTGAGCAATGTTCCGGTCAGAAATACAATATCATCGCGCGAGGAGGACAAGCCTTGACACACAAGCCGCAGACAACACACTTATTATGGTCAAAGAGCACTTTCCTGGTTCCGGGTTCTAGAGAAAAAGCCTCGGTGGGACAAATGGTGATGCAGGCCCCGCAATGCGTACACCGGGACTCGTCGCGGACAACGTCCTGGCTTAAGGACTGGATTTCCACCCCGGACTCGGCCAGGTACTGCATGCCCTTGTTGTAGTCCTGCTGGTCGCCGCTTAGCTCCATGACCAGCAGCCCTTCCTGTCCCGGTCCTACGGAAGCCTTGAGGATATTGAAGGTAAGGCCGAAGTCCTTAACCAGGCGATAAACAACCGGCTGCCCTGTTACATTGGGCGGGAAGTGAAGCACTATTCTTCTGGAGACGTTCATTTCTGTTGATTACTCCGCTATCGGTCTTTCCTTGAGTGGCTTGAAGGTTATGCCTGACTCTACTCCAGGCAACGGACCTACTGGCTCGGTGAGCAAGAATTTGCCCTTCTCGATCCACTTCTTCAAGACACCGGCAACCTCTACCGCTTTGGGATAGCTGGACAAAGAGGCAGTCGGGATGTCTTTGCCCTGAACCTTTATGCAGCCGCTCTTCAGTTCAGCATAGCTGACTTCCCCCAGGATATCCGGCTTCATCTCCGGATAAGCCTCAGAGTAGTCCACGATGGGGGCCATGATGTCCGCATCGGTTACCATCGTATAGCGTAGTATTTCCTC
>Ga0180437_10002639_pt1 | contig 28104 bp, 49 predicted proteins | sample SS_ome_4_FD_132410 | JGI IMG/M metagenome (GOLD analysis project Ga0180437, IMG submission 132410) | Hypersaline lake sediment archaeal communities from the Salton Sea, California, USA - SS_3_D_1 metaG | ecosystem: Environmental > Aquatic > Non-marine Saline and Alkaline > Hypersaline >...
CCGGTATGATCTTTTTGCCACACGAGGTCAGTCTTAGTATCTGTGATGGTTTTGTCATTATTATCGATAAATTGTCCTGTTTTTAGCATTTGACTTTCCTTGTTGACACATTACATTCTGATAGCAAAGTCCTTGAAACATCTGTACCTGGGTATTCTCTTCCGTATACTACTTCTGTAATCCCAGCATTTATAATAGTTTTTGCACACTGCAGACAGGGAAAATGTGTTGTATATAGAGTTGCTCCTTCTACCCTAGTACCTTGAAAAGCAGCTTGGGTAATGGCATTTGCTTCAGCATGAGCACATAAGCAAGTATCTAGTGCTGTTCCTCTGGGTATCTCACTAGTGGGCGTGTTGCATCTTGGACAACCGCCTTTGTTGCAGTTTTTTGCGCCCTTGGGAGTCCCTGTATACCCAGTAGATATTATTTGCTTGTTGCGTGCTATAACTGCGCCAACTTGTAGTCTTACGCAGCTAGATCTTTGTGAGACTACTTTGGCGATCTGCATGAACCACTCGTCCCAGGGTAGGGGCTTTGGCCGCGCCAGCTCTTCTACTATTCCGGCAATATTGGGAAATGTTACTTTCATAGCCAATGGTACTCTTCCTTGTCTTCTTTCTCTTCAGGATTACATAGTATTTTTGCTAGTTCATGATTATAGTTAGATACAACAATATATGTTGGAGTAAGTGGTATGTTACATATAGTTTCATAGGCTTCTTCTAGGTCTTTGAGTGTTAAAGACGACTGGGCGTTCCAGTTGCCGGTGGTCTCATAGTCGTCCCAGAAGTTTTCTTCTATAGCCATGTGTATTTTTCCTCTTTTGTATCGAGCATATAATATGTTATCCTCTTGCACGGCATTACAGGGATAAAGCTTATTTCTGTTCCATCCGCGTTGACAGAATAATCCCTGATCATTCCTTGTTTAACTAGCCGCCGTAGCATAGTTTCGTTTTCATGTTTAGTTAGAGATGCCCAGATGGACTGCTGACACGCCTCTTTAAACCCTTCCGTGATTTTATTTAGTATTCTTTTTGTACTTGTCCGATTAGTCATAGTCTGTTACCGTACTTACTCCTTGATAGCCCTATGCGCATACTGCTTTTCAAAATGTCCGATAGTTGCGCTTCCACTAACTCTGAATAGCCCACAATTATTAAGACAGTCTATTCTAAACTTGACCAAACGTTCGTCCTTACCTGTTTCGACAACCTGCAATTTTCCACCACATTTAGGACATTCGCCTCTGTCTACTTTTTCTCTTTCCTCTCTACGTTTCTGTTCAAACCCATTCTCTATATATTCGACGTTCCCCCACTCATTATCCTGTCCTGTCTTTGGGCGTCTTCTATGACCACGCATTCTTTTCCATTTATGCCCACATAATTTACATCCCATTTCATAATTGGTAGCACCACGAATAGAAGGAAATGAAATACGTATAGCAGTGATTTCGGTTCCATTACATTTGGGACATTCCATCAAAACTTATCCTTTCTGGCTCGTCTTCCCATAAACCAACAGGCTGGTGTCCTTCTCGTTGCATTCTAAAAACCTTCCTCAGCCCACACTTTGAGCACTCACAATAAAGATGCACTATAGTATCATAGACAACTTTCCACCTATGAAACCCAAATCTACACATGATTGAACCTTTACTTTTCATAATCTTCAATACATACAAACTCTGGAAAATGACTCTGCGTATATGAGGTCTTAATCTTCTCTTTTAGCTACATCCTGTAGATTGGTTGCAGGTCATGCAGTAGAAACATCCGCCTAATCTTATGGTCATTCCGCCACATTCTGAACATGGCGGGCCAGATGCATCTATTGGTGCACCCGGTGGAATGCTGCTTCTAGCGTCTGTTATCTCTTCCTCAGTGTCATCTTCCTCTGAGAACCGTGCGGTAAGCCATTTAAATATATAATCCATTATACTAGTAGTAAGCCTTATCTCTTCGTTATTTGTGAAACCGGCTGGTTCGAACCTAGACCCTATAAATTTAGCAGCAAGTGCCTCTAGCGGTACGCCATATTGCAGGGCAAAGGATACAGCAATAGCAAATGAATCCAACATCCCTGACATCATTGACCCAGCCTTCTGGGCGCGGATAAATACTTCGCCAGGTGTACCGTCCTCGTATAAACCCACAGTTAGATAACCACTAAACCCACCGACACTAAATTTGTGTGTTAGAGAATGGTGTGTCGCTGGCAGCCTTCTCCTAAAGGCTACCCATTGTTCTTCTCCTGGGTCTTCGGCTTCCTCCTTTGTTACAGTCAGCGGCTGCATATCCTTGCACCCGTCTCTATATATGGCTATTCCTTTTAGTCCTTCACGCCAAGCTAGTGTATATGCCTCCAGGACATCTGCCACTGTGGCGCTTGCAGGCATATTTATTGTCTTTGAGATACTTCCATTGAGGTGTTTTTGGCATGCTGCGACCATAAGTATATGGTCTCTCCAGTGGATCTCGTTGGCAGTCTTGAAGATATCCTGTTTGTTCTCTGGTAGGTTGGTGATCTTCTTACATATGTCGCTCTGATAGTCTCTTGGATCTGGGTTGTTTGGATATAATCCACCAGGTATGAGTTTAGAATGTGCCTCTTCTACACATTTTGGTATAAGCTTCATTGTTCCACCACCAGCTAGCTGTTTAGTGGCTTCCAGAGCAAATAGAGGTTCTATGCCTGTGCTGTCGGCATCCATCAGAAAGCTGATTGTCCCGGTCGGAGCTAGTAGGGTAAGCTGGGAATTACGAAGGCCGTGGCTTTCAATGTTGGCAGCTAGATTATATGCAGTATCGTCTATATGGCTAGGGTCTTCGGTTAAGCGTTTGGCGACTGTGGTAATGGTGTCCACATTCTCTTCAAAAGATTCGAAGGATCCTAGCTGTTTGGCTAGCTCTATGCTACGCTGGTAAGCAAATAATGTCATATTCCGGGTGATGATACTAGCAGTCTTACGAGCTTTTTCAGAATCATAGGGTTCATTGGTAAGCATGAGTAATGCACCGAGGTTGGTAAACCCTAATCCTAGGGGTCTAGTTTTAAGTGTAGTCTTGCGTATTTCTTCAGTAGGATAGTCTGCTGCTTCGACTAAAATATCCATGGCAGTGACCATGGTATCAATATCATACTTAAATAGCTCCCAGTCGAACCCATCGTTGTCCCTGTGATATTTAACTAGGTTAAGGCTGGCAAGGTTGCAGGCACCGTTGTCCACCGAACAAAATTCGCCACAAGGATTACTTGACCTAATTTCCCCCATCAGGGGTACCGGGTTATCGACGTTCATTCGGTCATGAAATTGTATTCCTGGATCTCCTGTTTCCCAGGCTATTTCTGCTATTTTATGGAGAATGTCCTTAGCCTTTACTGTTTTTGAAGGTCCTGGCTTGCGTGGCTTCAGCTCCCAGTCCCTATCTGCTTCTACTGCTCTCATGAACTCATCTGTAACTCTTACTGAGTGATTGGCATTCTGGAAGAAAACAGTTTGATAGGCCTCTTCTGGATCTGTACCATTAGCTATAAGAATTTTTGCTTTCTTTTCCTCATGCTGCTTACACTCTATGAACTCCATAATGTCAGGGTGGTTAACGTCCATACAGATTAAGACGGCAGATCTTCTTGTCTTTCCTCCGCTTCTCACTGATCCGGCACATGCATCCCACATCTTCATGAAGCTAATGGGCCCTGAGCTTGTTCCTTTATTTGTCAGAAGTTCGCCTTTAGCTCTGAGCTTGCTTACGTTTATACCAACGCCAGATCCAGACTTGAATATCATCCCGCTTTTTACATTATGGGCTAGGATGTCTTCCATATTGTCTTCTACTGGAAGTATGAAACAAGCTGAAGCCTGGTTGCTGTTCTCCGGCACACCTATATTAAACATTACTGGGCTATTGAAGCAAGCTCTCTGGTTAACGAGTATGTCCTTAAGATCATTTTGGAATTTTACTGGTAAGTCGTCACTAAAGTACCCTTGTTCTATACCCCAGTCAGTAATCTGGTTGGCTATTCTATCTATTATGTCTATGGCGCTGTTCTCAGAATTAGTAGCATACTTAGAAGCAGCTATTATAGCAGCGGTGTCAGACCAACCTTCGGGTACCTCGAAGTCCTTCTTCTCAAATATAGTCTCGCCAGATGTACTTATAATTTGGCAATCAACTTTTCTGGTAGTCATTTGTTCTTTCCTAGCTTTTTGTTCTATAAGAACTCGGGATAAACTGTGTTTCTTCAGTCGGGTAGGTCTCGCCCTCGATGCTGAATTGTATGTCGAAGTGTAGCAGCTCGTCATGCCGGGGGCGAAAGATGGTCGCATACGTCCAGCCTGGCTGAGCCTCTTCGGTCGCCTGCTGGATACGAGACAGTAGCAAGGCGGCATTGGCGATTCCTTTAACACGTTTCTTTGCAGCCATGTTCACCGGTTGTAGGTTTCCGTGTCTGTCTTCGTGTTGATGGATCTCGGCTGTCATTCCGAGATCACGAGCGATTGTTAGTGCCTCGTCATAGGTCATAGTTTTCTCCTTTATCGGTTGCTACTTGTCTTTGAGCGCAATTGTTGTAGTCTAGAGTACTGATAAGTGTGCTTTACAGCCATACTTCTTCCTGGGCCTTCTGTATTTTAGACTCTTGGTATTGAAATGTAGTAGATATTTAGGCCGCAAGCCAGAATGTTTATATTTATTAGCAACGGTATCTGTTATCTTGGAGTATATAATGTCCATTATCTATCCTTTTTGGCTAGAATATTGGTCATCGCGGCAATTTTACTACAAAATCCCTGCCTATTCTTGCATCGCCTGATAGAGCATGGGCTACTACTTCTAGGGATTTTCGTGCCTCGACCAAGGTGTCACACGTTTTTGCCCAAAAATCTCTGATGGTCTTGACAGTTCCTATAGCACTATCAAGTTCTCTTACTGCAGCATTTGCCTTTACCTCACATGACTTCTGTGCCAGTGCCTTACCTGTCTTCTCTATATAGTCATCGAGGATGGCCTTATACTCTCTGTTATATGTATCGAATCTGGTACGAGACAGGGTGTCTATAGTGAGAGTTTGGTGATCTCTATGTCTGGCTGCGATCTGATAGTTATTTGCGATCTTTGCACCGAGCTTGATCAGATCCGCAAATGTTATCTCGTCTTCAGGAAAGTCAACTCGGAGTTGGTTCCTCCATTGTTTTCTTGTCTTTCCCTCGATTTTAAATACACCATCCAGATGTCCATCCACCTTTGCTAGGACATTTACTGCTTCTTCTAAGTTTTTTCCTGTTTCGTTGATCATGCCTCTTCCTCTGGTGTCCAATGTAGTTCTACTATTGTGTTGACTACTTTCTCTGCCTTTTGTAGATCTTCTGTCTCAAAAACACAGTATGGGAGATCGATATCTTCATATTTATCAGTTTTTTCGTTCATTCTTTCTATGTGTACCCAGACTTTATATATATCATTCATATGGTCTTCCTTCCGCAAGTTGGCTGTTTTGACTCGTCGTTCATTTTTGAATCCATTCTGGTGGTTTTGGTAAGGGTGGCACTGGTTCTGACCACCACCATCCACCCCAGGACAAGCAGTCTATGGTTTCAAGCTCTTTAGTTTTCTTGTTTCTACGCAGTTTAATTATTCCAACAGGTGTTCCGGCTCTATTTGCCACAAAGAAGTTCCCTGGTATAGTAGGCTTCTCTCTTTGCCATTGTCCTTCGACAAACATCTGCCATCTTAAAAATAACTTCTCATTCATTCTACTTTAATCTCCAGATCGCCTTTGGTAATAACCATCTTACATCCTTTTAGTAGTTCTTTTAGCTTCCTGGCGAAGTCTAGCTCTTCTGGTGTTATTTGTATGTTTGTATTCTCCTGTCCTACGGTAGCACCTTCCGGCGTTTCGGCGTGTATGGATATTTTCTCTGCTCTTTCAGCATTTTTAAGACTATAGGCTATTTCTTGGACTACCTCATAAGCAGCTTCTCTCGAAGAAGTATCTCCTGAATCTGTTAATAACTTGTCCTGTGGTGGCAATAGCCATACTTCTAGGTTGGGTTTATCTAAGACATTACGATAGGCCAGTTCGCCAAATGCAATGCCTATCCCTTCTACAGAGATGTTGTCTCCGTAGGTACTTACCTCCCATATATCTGGTTCTATGGACAGGTTAGCAAGTCTTTCTATTGTAGAGGTTATTCTCTCTACAAGACCTGGGGTTTCTTCATCTTTCTTCCATATAAAGAATGGTAATTTCATTTTTCTATCTCACGCTAGCTCTTTCTATGATTTCTTCCTGGTTTTCCCTCTAGGTTTTGTTGTTGGCCTGGATATAGCTATAGACCACCAACTTCCTTTGTAGTGTTTTAGATATCTTCCAGGCCAGACTTCAATTACGTCTGGTTCGTTTTTGCCATCTTCCCAGAACCAGTACCAATCTGATGGTGGCCTCATTGGCGGTTCCGGCGGTTCGGACAACCACTTCTTAGGCTTGGTCATCCCAATAGCTTATACACGAAAGCTGGTTTGCCGTCGGGTCCTAGAGTGCTACCCAACCAATCGTTTTTAATAGAGTTTACTGCGTTTGCAAAGCCGAATTCTTTGAAGAATGATGGCAAAGGTACTAGGACTAGACATACTGTCTCATCTTCTTTAGGAATACCAATTTGTAGCCTTACATTATCTTGACATTGGTTTCTTACTCTATACAGTGGCCTCTTGCTGTCAATGCCTACGCGGCCAAAGGTTTTGCTTGTACGCCAAACCTTGCCATCTATTACTACAATATCTAGGTGTAGAAAATCCTTGTACTTTTCCTCAGCTGCAACTTTTACCAATGCAATAAAGAGGCTTGCACAAGTTTCTTTTGCTATCCTCGCTAGTCCTTTTGCTAGGTTGTTCATGCTCCCTCCATAATATATCTCTTAACTTCCTCTTTTACAAAATTTTCAACTTCCTTTGTGCGAGGGGTTGCCGGTAGGCTTGTTTGCTCCAAGGCCTTCTCGCATTCTGCTTCAAGATAATCGGAATATGATATAAGCTCATTGGCATTCATAAGGCCCGACTTTATATCCAGTATTTCCCATGCATAGGCTAGCGGAAACTGTATTCTGCCGGTTTTTAATATTTCTATACCTTCTCTTAGTAGTTGTATGAGGTTCGATGCAAACTTTGTGTCATATCCGTGTTTAAGGACTAATTCTGTTCTGTTGGTAGCTTTATCCAGACGCTCTTTAAGCATCTTCCTAGCCTTCCTAACATATATTCCTGGCTCGAAGCAAATATCGCCAACATGTATATGTACCCCAGTGCCCTTCCTGTAGAATAGCATTTCACCGTTGGCTTGGCCTTCTGGTGTGTATTCCTTTGTGTTGGTGTTGTATACTTCCACCATCAAGTCTTTGTCGTTGTAGTCTTCGCATAGAATTTTATATGCTAGAGAAAGCTCATTGAAATGATCTCTTCTTATAATCATCTTGTGTCTTTGGGCTCGTGCATATGCGACAAAGCGTTTAAAGCATCCTTGGTGAATAAACATCTCAGCATTGTCCAGTAGTCTCTGGCCATATGGCGTATTTAGGATAATGTTCTGCTTATTGGCAAATAGTATATGTATAATATTGGGATTATTCTGTAGTGCAAGACGACAGAAGCGCTTGTATTCGTGTAGGGTGCGATCTATAGCTTCTCTGGTATTTCTACCAGCTTCGTCTTTCGCAGGAATATCTAGCTTGCATTCGTCACAGCGGTTCATACCGAAGATCATATCTTCCGAAGGCATAAAAATGCCTACGTAGTCCGTATCGCTTTCGAGCGTATTGGTCCCAAAGAGATGGGATCCTGCTCTAATTTCCAGGATACGGTTATTTAGTGCTGTGCTTGTGTTATCCATCATTCCTCCTTGCTATCTGATCCAGTTTCATTCTTCTCCTCCGCAAGAACGGCCCCCAAATGAAGAGAAAATAGCTCCTCAACAGATCCATTGACCTGGCAAGATGCCGTCGATAATCTCTTTGATTTTCACCAGCCCTTCGACGCTGCCGAAATTGTGCTGTTCGGCGATCTGTTTGATTTTTTTTAGTTTGGCACGAAGTTTTCCATTTTGTTGTTTTAATTTGTCTTTGAGTCCGCGATGGAATTCAATTGATTCATCGAGTTCGGCTGCATGTTCCTCCAGTTCCTCCACGCGGGCGCGGAGGGCGTCGCGCTCTTCACACCATCCACATGCTTCCTTTTCGGAGTCCCAACCTCCTGCCGGGTGTCCGCAATCCAAAGGCTCCCTCAATGCATCGGCTATCGCTTTAAGTCCTGCCTCGGGTTTTGTTTTGAGCAATGCTTTTTGGCGGTTTATCTGCTTTTGCTGCTGCTTGCACATTGCGGCAAGTTTTTTATTGCGTCCTGCCAAACCATCACATTTTCCTTCTAGTCCCTCCACGCGGGCGCGGAGCTTTTTTGCCTGCTCCCTCCAATAGCATTTATCACAAAGCCCGCTTTCCGGGCGATCATTCAGTGCTGCGGAGCCACAACCGGGATGTTTACAGATGTCCATTTTTATTCCTCCTCCGGCGGCTCAGATCAGATTATTATCCGCCATTTTTCCTTGCTATTTGATCCATCTCATCATAATCTATCCTCTCGCAATCTAAGAAACAACAGTCAAATTCCCTGCATCTTGGGCAGATCCTATCAGAATAAAATTCCCCGCCCTCGCCATCATACTCTACATCAGCCTGTAGTTCAGTATGCAAGAACTTTTGATGGCAAGTATCGCACTCAACTTCAGTTGGTATATAGCTGAAGAAGAAGCTGGGCTCCGGACACATAGTGTGCATGGTCTGGAACTCTCTGGTCATTGTTATACCGGTTGGTCCATTAGAGCAGTGTACTGGTCCAGGTATATGGTATGTATTCCGTCCAGCATTGGGGTTTCTACGGATGGTTGATCTGTCTATCAGAATTTTGAAACTATCCATAGTTTTCCTCCCAGGGTGGCGTGCCCCATGTTTCTGGTTCTTCCATTACTTCTGTCTTGTTTATGTCAGATAGCATATTAACTAGCATATCAATAGCTGTTTGTCTGGCTTCGGCGTCAGTGGTTTCGCCAAGATACTCTGTGGAGACCTCCATGCTTGGATCGGCTTGCATAGACCAAGCTTTTCCCTCTTTGTTGTAGTGAACTTCGTAAATCCCATAGTTAACTATTGGCTTATTGCCAGATTCGTCTATGGTTCTTACTAGTCTATAGCTCCAACAACTAGCTGGTTTCCCCATCTCTCCTCCTGATTCCAGCATCGCGCCAAACTGTACTTTTTAAAGGACTCCTACTTTAAAATTAGCAGGTCTATCGGCTTCACTCTTCTTCCTCTGTCCAGGCCTCTTTCATGTAGATGGCCTGTGCCATTAATGCATTGCCGAATGTCGGATTTGATGCATAACGTTTCAAAACACCCTCCGAGGATAGTGATACAGTACACCTCTCTAACGAAAATCCCAGTGAATACAGAAAGTTTGAGGTGACTTTTATTATGTCCTTTTGAGGGAGTTTAGCGTCATTAATAGTCGAGATTAACTGTTCGATTACCTTTTGATTATTTGATGGCTTAGAAGACATTAACTGTCTTCTTCTAGGCAGGTGATAATTCCAGACAGGACCTTGATCTCTTCTTCAAAGGACTGTACTTTGTCTTCCAGTGCGGCAATAGAGTCTCCCATGGCCTTGCCAACTTCTGCTAATTCGTCATCGGTTGCTAGTTTGCTTAGTCTCTTTTGTGCTGCGACTAATGCACTTTCTAGGTTAGTCAGTCTTTGGGCTAGGGTTATTGCTGGCATTTGAACTTGTCCTTTAGTGGTTGATAGGTATAATTGGATGCCGTGTCAACAGCGACTTGTAGAGCATTAGGGACTACTTGCTGTAAGGAGCCTGGGTTCTCTGCCAGATAGGATATGAATACTATGTCGAAGATATCTCCGCATCCTGTTACATCAGGAGTGGTATTTGATCGTGTGGTGGGTCTGCAGGTAATAGTTGTAGGGCCTGCTCCTGCCTGAGCATAATACGCTTCTGCACCATTGGGACCTAGTGTGACTATTAGGTTGGTTACTATATATTGTTCTACAAGGTCTCTTGGTACTGCTTTAGAGTGCTGGGCTGATAGATGTTGATCGATAAGTCCTTCGGCTTCCTGTTTATTGACTTTCAGCCATAGTTTATCATGTAGTTGCTTGTAGGACCCTGTCCAGTGGTATATGTTCTTTGCTTTTGTATCTAATAGTGTTAGAATATCATTCTCTGTTAGGAATCTTACAAGCTGATCCCACTCTTCTTCTGGAGAAAAGAAGCCCTTGTTATAGTCTGAAAGTAAACAGGCATCGATTTTGGTGGGGTCGTAGGCTTTAGTAATAACCTTGATTACATCGTCTGGGGTTACCTGCGGTTTATCGGCGATCCGGTCATTATCTAATCTAAGTAGGTGATATCCTGACTTTCTATCGATGATACGTGTCTTTGTGACATTTTTGAATGTATAACCGGACTCCTTATTTACTGACCATGTTTCAATATTATAGTTAAACCATAATAGGCTACTATTGTCCGAACTGGCAGTAGTTATTAAGGAAGTGTCCATCTTACAATTGGCAGCAAAGGCAGCAGCAAATCCTGCCCCACCAGGAGTTTTATACACTTCGTCTTTAGTAAGTGCTGCTATCGGTACTGGTGCTTCTGGCGAGGTTCTGTCTACATCCACGAGGATGGTTTCATCGACTATTAGATCACCGATTACTAATATTTGGGTCATGGCTCTTTGTTAATCTATAACTGTCTCCTGAGCTGTCTGGAGTAGATGATTCTATAAATATAGTATCATACTCCTGATCTTCTGGGACAGTAAAAGTATGTGGTGTAAGGTTTCCTAGAATTACCGAGTCTAGGGGTTTATACATGAGAAAGAGAGTACTATTGCCATATTTGTCCCAGTAGGTAAGTTCGAGTTTTCCCTGTACTAGTGTAAAGCATTCTTCCTTGTTCTGGTGGAAATGCACAGAGCAGGAGGCTCCTGGCTTGACTATCATATACTTTACTGTGTAGAGAGACCCTGTAGGTAGGACATACTCTTCTCCCCATTCTTTGACATTTTGGTAGTGGCGTTTTATTTCATAAAACTTTTGTGTCCTGCAATATCTTTGTTCTTTTATAGTTTGTATTGTAATTTCATCTAAGTTAATTGGCATTTTGTTCTCTCCTCTTGTTTAGGATACAAAGAGGAGATCCCGGTGTCAAGGACTAAGTTAGCCTTTTAAAGAAATTAGTTGCGGTTCGAGATACTTCCGCCAGTTCTTTATCTCTTCGTGGTGCACGAATTTGTGATAGGTTTCCTCTGTGGCAGTCGGCCAAACTTAACAAGTTTTTGCCGTACGATTTTAAGGCCTTCTCGTCTAGTTCATGGTTCTCTAAAATGGTTTTATCTGCATTTAATATGTCTTGATTATCGGTTATTGTACTTAGATCAAATACATTACCATAGTTAGGATTTATATTAGGGAGAAACTGGCCTGTGGCCGACATGATTGCATCGGTTCTGCAGAATAGGGCAGTATGCAGGTTCCACATATAAGGGGTCTTTATACTCGGTCCATATCTATATACTTGTGCAAATTTTCGTATCATCTCGAAAAGAACTGATACTTCGAGATCAACATTTAATGGTTCAGTTTCACATGGGATCATATGAAATAATCTTTGGGCAGCATTGGGAGCTTGGTCGGGTCTTTTAATGGTAATCCACGATAGCCATGTAAACAAGTTGATGAAGGTGATTCCGATGTTTGAGAATTCTAAGGGTAAGTCGAGACGAGTACATTCTAAGTCTCTGAAATATGTTGGATCTAGTAGATTTATAGGATTATCTAGATATAGACATAGAATTTGTGGTGGAACGTCAAGACCAAATAGTCTTCCACCGCATGGAAATGTGGCTACGATTAGGTAGGAGTGCCCAGAATTTGGTAGAACTTCTTCTGCTGTAAGAGCTAGTTCGTCCCACTCTTCTTGTGGAATTTCTAGGTACTTAGAAGGGTACATTATCTCCCTTCTGCTCACCTACTGCAGCGAGTACTACCTCGTCAATCGTTTTAGCAGTCTCGGTAGCAGCACTAGTCATTTTACCATCTTCGTCTTTCTCATAGCTAACTGCAGGATAGTATGTCATGTCTCCATTTTTACCCTTCTTACCTGTGCTTGGCAGTCGGATGAAGGGGTTTCCATCATTACCCTGGAACACTTTAACTCCATGGAGCACTATTCCGTTCCCAATTGCGACGTCGACGAAGTACTTTAGAGCGTTGTTTCCATTGTTTTTCCATGTTTTAACTACTTTTGGTTCCATCTTCTTCTCCTGTTCTCTTGTAAAGTTTTTCTATAATCCCCAGGGCATCAATTAACCTGGGCTCTCCATTCTCCTTAAGATAACAAAATACAGTTTCGAAGTGGGTAGCTGGTGCACCACTGGCTGTCATTACGGACCACCCGTCTTCTGCTATGTATACAGACTCTATATCTGGTGGATAGGAATCTCCTAGACTATACATAGGTTCTGGACAGAACAAAGAGTTAGGCGGTATTGCTGAAGTATCTGAATCTAGGGCGATGTTATATATACATGGCGGTTCATGCAACTCTTTGCCTATACCATGTCCTGATAAAGAGGTAATGATATTAGTATTTTGGCGGCTTAGGCTGGCCTGCTGTTCTATCCACGTAGAGATAGCCTTGGTTTGCAGGGTTTTTACTGCATACGTTTCTGGTATCTTTCGTAGTGCCTGGAGGGGTGCCAGCGTCCAGTGGTCTCCTGGTAGCTTGTCTTCTCCATATACTACTGTGAAGGCTGCGTCGAAGACCATATCTTGATCATGATATCTTCCCTGTAGGTCTGTAACCCCACCTGTAAAAGTAAAGCCAAGGTCAACAGATATTATATCCCCTTCTTCGAAAAGCTTTTCGCTAGGAATTCCATGAGCAATACAGTCATTTATAGATATGCATAGCGCTGAAGGGAATTGTAAGCCGCTTGGGTTAGTTGCCTCTCTAAAAGGAAACGGATACATGTGCGGAGTTGTGCGCCACCAATACTTTTCTAGGGGCATTAGAGAATCGAAGTATCCTTCTACTTCGATACCGTGCTTCAGTTCTTGAGTTTGTAGCTTGTCATAGATATCTAAGACTATCTGTCCAAACTCCTTGGCCCTTGATAGATAAATATTAGTGTATTCTCTGGACTTTTGTATGGGAATTCCAGGGCTCTGCATCCTATATCTCTCCTCGTTTTGCTCCTAGGAACCTTCTGGCGATCCTAGTTACTTTCTTATCATACCATGACTTCTTGCCGCCTTGCCATGTAAGCCATGGTCTACTGATATGAAACTTTCTTGCCCTTAGTCTCATTTCCTCGGCACATACTCTAGATCCTCCGCCTAGTGTGAGCATGTCTTCTGGTGTTCCTGGGTAGTACTTGGTCAGAATCTGGCACATCCCTACATCGATTCCTGCTCTTTTCCATCTACGGTGGAATGCTTTATCCCTTATCAGTTGTAGGATCTTTTCTCTTGGATGGCTCTGGCCAAGATTTTTCTTTAGTAGCTTCTTGCGATAGGCCCATTTTCTTGGTCCTGTGCCTAGAGCACATCTATCAAACCATGATTCGTTCGCTGCAGTGCCTGCCAATCCCCATACGTTTAGTGTAAAACGTTTGTCGGATATTCTTTTTGCAGCTTCCGCTAGGGACCAAGCCCATTTTAGGGACGCACTCTGCATTTCCTCTTGTGTTTCATACTTCTTACCGCACTCATACCAAATTATATCGCCTTGCTTCGTACCCGGTATGCCTCTTGTTCTGTATTCCTTGTAATTTATAATGCCGTTGGCCAGCCTCTTTACGGTCTTTATTTGGCTAGGATCGTGCCTTATTGATGTGACAGGAAGTGGATCTATGTCCAAGGTTTCCTTGTAAATTGTTTGTCCTTCTACTAGGGGACTAGGAATGCTATGGGCTGGGTTCGGCATATAATATGTCGCTCCTAGCATTAGCCCTACTAGAAGTATAGTAATATGCCACAGATAATTCACTGTAGATCTCCTTTATTGTATTATATTAAATTAGGTATGCAGATTTTGCATACTTATAGATACCTTCGGCTATTGCTTCGCCCATGTCGTCAATGCTATAGGGGTTAAGCAGTAGTCTTAGGTCGTGAGGGTTGTCGTGAAAACAGCATTCTATAAGACATGTTCGACCATAGGAATGTCCTCTAAGTCTTGTGTACTTATGAAATGCTGTTCTTCGTATGTCTAGGTCTTGTTCATTCTCAAAAGAGTTATCTAAAGATTGGGCTATACATCTAGTTAGTTTCTCGCCCTCTGGAGTACGGTAGAAGCCAGCAATGCCTCTACCGCCGCCTGCATTTGTGTGAATAGATACAAATATATCGCTCTTAAGGAAGTTGGCATAGGCTCTTACCCACTTGTCGGCTGACCAGAATTTTTTCTTCCAGCTACTTCCACCAAGCTTGCTCATTAGATAGTGTCTAGCATCAACAGTATCTCCGAGGTTTCTTGTTAGATGTGCCTCGCAGTTTATCCGACGTAGGTGATTTAGGCAAGCTTTGGCGATACGCAGAGTTCCCAAGTCTTCTCGATAGTAGAGTGGGTGGCCGTCCATTTCATGGCGTCTCCCTCCCTCTACCTTGATGACCTTGCCATCTCTTAAGGTAAGTAGTGGTCTCTTATACCTTCCCTTGGGAGCATAATCAGTTGCTCCATGTCCGGGATCTAATAGTACAACTGGCTTCATCTTCTACCTGGCTGCGGCATATGAAATGCCGCCGGCTGCAGCTAGACCGAACGCTATGGTTGTTCCAGTAAGAATGTAAAGTAATATCTTTCTTTTCTTTAATATTGCTTCGGTCTGACTCTGTTGTAATTTCTGTAGCTTGTAGATACTGTCTCTGTCTTCTTTCAGGCTTGTGATTACCTCGTCTTTATGGATTATTCTCTCTTGCATTATTTCTATTAGTTCATCCGCTTCATAGATACATGCTGTTGCTAGATCTGTATATCTTGCACGAGTTATTACTAAGCAAGCATATAGTTTGAGGACATCCCTGTATTCTTGTAGTGTAAAGAGCTGATACTCTACTCCGTTTATGGCTTTTACCTTACCGTCGGGCAAAGTGGCTATTTCACAGGAATCGCTATTTGTCGAGTCTGCGAATACGATCTCTGATGTGGTTAAGCTCGCCAATAGAAGTAGCAGCATCAATATCCTTGATAATATTTGTCGTTCTATCGTCTGCATCTACTATTTTCTCCCTAATCCTACGGATTTTTGCCGTCAGTTCGTCTTGTTTAGCCTTCAGGATAATATCTTTTCCCTCAAGCTTCTCTATATTCTTATCTACTACCTCTTTCTTGGCGTCTATTGCGATGGTAGTAATATCTGTAGGTTCTGCATTGGACTTGTTATTCCTACGTAGCAGAAACCAGAATATAGTGGCTAGGATCCATGGTACTATTAGTAATATTCCTATTAATATCCGTTTCCATAGTGTTTCCTTCTTATTAAATAAGAAGCTTGGAATATCTAGTAATTTTATCATTCAGGAATCTCCTCTGATCCTGTATTAATGTGGGCTACTCTGACCCACTTATCAAGCCAGGCTACGCCGCCTATGTATCCAGCTCCTATAAATACTAGTCCCGCTACTGCGGTAACTAATACTGGGGTCATAGATGCACTTGTCAGTCCCATTAATAAGGATGTCATGACAAATAGCGTTAGGATTCCTTGGGTCACTAGGACCATTAGGAACTTCTTTGACTTAAGCGCTGACTTTTCAAATGTTTCTGGTTTGTTTTTAACCTTCTTTATTGTTATCTTCTTCACTTCTTTCTCCTCATTATTCTAGGGCTACATGTTGCTATAAACATGGCTACTGTAAGCCCTAGCAGGATTAAACACTGTATCATAGGAGAGATTATATCATGAGAAAAGACTATAGTCGAGGGGGAAAAATTCCTTGTCTTACCAAGGCATTATAAACAAGATTCATTTCTTCTCTCCTAAAGGTTTTAGATAGATATCTCATAATCTTTGCCTTATTAAGGGTATTGCCTTCTTTCTCTATAAATTCCCTGTATTTAGTGGCCACCCTCTCGTTAAATATATGTGCTTCTTGTACTTCGGAAACAATCTTTTCTACCCTGATTGTAGAATTGCCTATCTGTTCCTTAGAATAGTCTTCTGCAAGTAGCTGGGCTACTATTTCTGTGGTCAGTTTGTCATATGATTCCAGGGCTTTCCAACAGGTAGCCTGTACAGTATGCTTAGGGACGGCTTCACAACGCCAGGCTATCTCCTCTACTTCTTCTGGTTCAGCCTTGTAGGATGTCCAGCCATTGTCATTGAGTAGGTATAGGACATAGCCCTCCGAATTTAGGGGATCTTCATTGGATCTGCCTTTGTTCTTTTGGTGAGCCTGCTTACGTAGTTCCTCATACATCTGGGTTAGCCCTGTTACAGTACTTGTTGTGGGAGTAGCTTTGTGTACAGGAAAACCGATATCATAAAGGCAGGAGGCTGGTGGGTATATTCTGTTGAAGGGTAGAGGCTCCTGAAGGTTATCAATCATTGCTAGTATCCTAGTATCTATAGGAGTATCATACTTCACTAGATGCGGGTTTTTATATCCATATAGCTCAAGTGCCAGGTTAATATCCCCTTCTCTAGTCATCCCAGGACTTCTTAGCCTGGGATATTTTTCTAGAACTTCATCCCAGAGTGCCTTAAAGTTGCCAAACCTTGATTTTCCTAGGATGGGTGCGAGGCGGGTCTTGGCAGTAACAAAGTAGTTGTCCTTACTGTCAGGATATCTGTAAACAACTATATTTGTGCCATCGAGTTTCTCGTATGCTCTGGCAGTTTGTACATTGGCTGGCCAGTGGTAAATTCTCTGTCCTGCTTGGTTATAGGTAAATGGATATCCTATTTTTGGCATGCCGAATACTCGATATGGCCTATCTAGATCTATATCATTGACGCTAGTTATAACTAGAGCGCCATAGTTATAGTCGCCTTGCTGACAAATTGCTCCCTCTATAACATTAGGATTGTAAGGATCTTGCACTGAGAACGAGGTCAGAGTATTAATCTTGACATCTAGTAGTTTACTTGCTGTTTCTATAATCTTATCAGGGTGCATTTGTTAATCTTCTAGAGATATGCTCTGGTTTTGTTGTGTGTTATCAATTTCCTCTATCGGGATATTTAGTTGTTTATATATTTCCTCTATCTGTTTTCCGGTCTTCACTAGTTCGCCGTAGTCAACAGTTTCTTCATTTTCCCATTCTGTAAGTGAGCTACCATGAGGACTGCGAGGACAAGCTTTTTCTTCTCTCCTGGCGCACTCGGCGCAAATTGTTTTTATGCTTTGGTGCCACCTGTTATATATGCTGTCTTTTGCTACGATCTTGCCACAGTCTTTGCACTGGGGCATTTTTAGCCAGTGCTTGAGACACATATTACCGAGTCTTGTGGCTCTAGCCTGGCTCTTGCACCTTTTAGTGCTACACTTGTCGGTCATGGGATATCTAGCCCATTCGACGACAGCTCTACCTTCTGAGCTGTATAGCCAGCCGATAGTGGGATTCAGTTTCTTGAGTGCTGGACAGATATTTATATGTTCCTTGCTCATCTTAGTTCCTTGAGCTGATCTACCTCATCTGGTATCCATATATCAAATAATGAGTTGTTCCAGTACCTGCTTTTAATTAGTTTCTGATTAGTCTCTATAATTTTATTGAGTAAGGCTGCTCTTTCTATGGAACTAAGGTTGTTCTTTCGTGCCTCTGTAATTGTTTTATGCATAATCTTGTGGTGTGAAATTTCGATATCTGTAGATGCCCGTACCATAAAAACAGTAACTATTGAACAGAGGCAGATCGTTCCGGCTAATACAGCAATAATTGTGCCGGTTATTTCGAGAGCGCTTTCGCGCTCGGCTTTGTAGGCTATTACTATGCTGACAGACATAATTATAACTAGACTGATTAGGATAATCATGCTTCCTCCGTAGTTTTGGTTAGAGCATAAAATTGTATTGTGTTCAGATCATATTTATGTGGTGGAGGCAGTGGTGCCTCCAATAGCAACATAGTATTGTCTATTACATTTGCTATAGTACATATTGTGTCTCTGTATACCGGATACTGTTCATATAGTAATAGTGCTTCTGGCTTAATTCGTACTTTGCTTCCTCTTATCATCTGCTCCCCTTTCTATCACCTCTCCAGCTAATTCTTGTAGCTGAAGGGCCCGCTCTGGGCTATCCACCCTCTGAGCAAATAATGAGATGGCGTTTGATGCCCGCCATCTGTTATTTCCTGCTGGCAAAAGCTCTATATCTGGTGTGTTATAGAGTTCCGCGATTTCTTTTTCTTCTCCTCCAGTTATCAAATTTCCTTTCTTTAAGTGTTCGAATAGCATTTTAACGTTTATATGTTCTTCTGCTGAAGCTTTTATTGTTTGTATAGCGCCTGTGATCTTCTCGGGGGACATGAAAGCCTTTACCATATCGCTAATTGCGCTACAGACTACTTCGGTATCTAGTTTGTAAGTTTCTTCACTGAAGGTAACTTCGTCTGGTAGTCTAGCTCCCAAGTGTATCTTTCTGAATGCATCGCTCATAATTGCTAGATTAGTACACCAGATTCTTAGCATTGAGAATTTTAGTGACACTGCGCCATTGCCAAAGTCGCTGTTTGACAATGTTGCTCCAAATGTCATTACTTCATTTGGAATTGGCTCAAAGATTTGTGGTAGGCACATAGTAAGACTTACTTTAGTATCCATATACTTGGCCTGGGTGGGTACTGCATCTACTGAACGTGCTGCACCCACAAATGACTCTACTATTGGGCCAGAATTAAGTAATTTAAATCTGTCTGACAGTATTCCTCTAACCTCGTTTTCTACTGACCTTATGAGAAAGCGACGGGGAGGAAGATTTGAGAATATTGTATTGAGGTTTTTTGCTAGTAGCTCAGTAGCCCAAGGCTCTCCCCTATCAAGCAACTTCCTTGCTGTTGTTGCTCCGAGTACCTCGCTCTTCTTGACTGCTTGACTAAGTGCATGAGGGTGTAGGTTTTGTGTAGGAGAATTGGTAAAGGATATGCCTACTTGATAGGCATTCCTGGGGACAAAATTCATTGCAGCCGTCTTGACCAGGGCGTCAGTCGGTACATTATTTTGTAGATTTGTCAGTAGATTGACCGCATCTGTCTTGCCTTTATCCAGAATACCCTGGAACTTTTGTTTTGCTTTGTCCGATAGAGTCATTTGCTCCTCCTTAGTGGATCTATGTCGTAGCGTTCTGTATATATAAGTCCTGTACCTTTACATTCCGGGCACATAAGCTTTATAAATGTTCTACTGTCTGCTATTCGCCTATTCCCTGTACCAAAGCACTCGGGGCATACCGGATCACCCCAAGAATCTCCTGCGGATTCGGCCAGACATGAGCAAAGTTCATCTTTATATATCATTGGTAATTCTATAATGCCGATGCCTCGACAGTCTGGACATTTATCCGGTGACCATCCTATAATGTCTAGTTCCTCCTCATGACAAGCACACTTTATTCCTGCATCTCTCTCCTCTTGAGTTAGATATTCGCATTCGCATCCGTTTGTTAGATCTATACTATCGAAGAGATATTCCTTACTTTTGCAGATAGGACAAGGTCCGTCTGGTGGTGAATCGTAGGCATCCTTTGTTATTACTTTATGCCCGTTCTCGCAGTAATATACATAGTATCCTTCGTAGCTCATTGTTTCTCCTTATAGCCAATTTCCTTTGTGGCAGGGTTCTAGTACAAAGTACGGGTACTCGTAACCACCTCTTGATCCATCTGGTTGTGATAGTACTATGCCTGATTCTTGGATTCCACATATAGTGGCTGTTTTATTGAGTATTCTGTCCATATTACCTACCCATATTGTTGGCCAACCCCTTTCTTTATGGCAGGCTCTTCTGGTAACCTTTACTTGGTCGCCTAAGCCAATCTTATGTTTGGACAGCCAGTCACTTTGTTGTATATAATAGCTGCTCATTCTATTATTCCCATTATGTCATCTTCTCGGACTATTATTAGACCTTCTCTCTCTCTTATAGTAGTTAACCTAAATTGCTCAAATAGAACTAGATCTCCGGGCTTTACGATGGGCTCGCGAGTCTTGCCGTCTTTTAGTATTCTACCCTTGCCTACTGCAACGACCTTGCCCCGCCCTGGCTTCTCCTTTGCTACTTCGGGGATTATAATCCCACCTGCTGTTGTCTCTTCTGCTTCCTCTCTCTTTATTAATACTCGGTCATATAGTGGTTGCATGTTCTGCTCCTTTCCCTATTGGTGTTGCTTGTTCCATAACCTTTGAGCAAGCTTCATTCTATCGTCTTCTTTGGCTTGTTCACTCGCAAGACCAAGAATAAGTTGACGTGTATTATCGTTATACTTTCCACATTTTAGGCAGATCTCTTGGGGATGATGGCTCTGTATGACAGAAAGTCTTACCTCCGTATCCCATTGTATATCGGAAGGGTTCCATCTAGATAGTACTTCTTGGACTACGTTCTCCTTAATCCCTGTGATCTTTGAGACTTCTTTTATACTTCTAGGAGGTGGAAGTATATACCAGTCATGTCGGCATCTGCTATTCCGATGACCGAAGAGAAGTCTATATATTTTTGAGGAGATCTTCATTAACTAATCCTTGTTTCCAACTCGTCGTTTAATCTCTTCTCTAATAGTTCCATCAAATATAAAGTGATCTGCTAGTGCTAGTAATGCAGCAGTAAAGATGATGTTAGATTTCTCTGGTTCCTTATACTGGGGCTCTTTACTAGGGACGATATAGTTAGGATCAGTAGTACAGCTACTGTTTTTATAGACTATGCTGTCGTGTTGCCTCTGATGAGTACATTCTGTAAGTGGGCTTAAGGCCTCGAACGGATATGTGTAGGATTGGTAGTCTCCTGAGACTGCTACTTCTATTCCTTGGGAGCTGTGATTAGCTACTATGAATCCGACTTGTCCAAGGTTCTTGTTCATCTTGGGTGTCCATTCACCATTCCAGCCTTTACTGATTATTGGGGAGGTGCTTATAAGGATCTTATTGCCAGGGCGAATACCGTGCTCTGTAATCCATTTGTCCTGTTTACTTGAGTAGAACCTTTCGCTGGCTAGTGTTTTACAATCTTTTATATATTCCGTAGCTGTTATAAACTCTCTAATCTGCGTTAGGGCCTTAGAACGAAACCAGGCTACTTTATCATCTAAGAACTTGATGCAGTAGTGTCCCTGAGAATCTATAGCGATGATAGAACCTGCCTGTCCTATAAACTGATCTTTTTCAGGTGTCCAAGCTTTCCATGTATAGTCTGTTCTGGTAACCATTACCCTATCACCAGTAGTGAGCTTGGGACTAGAAGATCGAAGTTTTTTCAGTAACATTTTGCTGCCTAGGTCATTTCATTGGCAGATATTTGGGCATTGTCTTAGATATCTCCTTGGGTATTTGTCATTTCTGGTCCTTTCGTTTCTTAAGTCCTTTATGGACCTTATTCTGCCATTGAATAGATGTGTTCCAGAGTTCTGTACAGGCTTCGATTTGGTCCTCTTTGCTAGGCCTCTCCTTCGTAATATGGCCATATCCATATCCGCTGCCGAACCCAAACACCAGGGCTGCTATGATGAGAAGAATATAGATGAGATGGCCAATGGCCGGGACAATCTTGCTTCCGCAGATTACCCCTATTAGGAAGGCTATAGGTCGGCCTTTCAATCTATTTCTTTGATCCATCGCCTTCTCCTAACTTCTTTTCCGCCTTGTTGAGAACACCTTCTACGAGGGACTTCGCTTTGTCCCGAAAGGCTCCTCCAAAGAAGAGATAGTCCAGTACTACCACTACTACTATTGTAAGGATAGTGTCCTGGTGTTTCCTAAGATATTCTTTCGCTGATTCTATCATATTCCTTTCCTTTCTCTTGAGGACTTCTGTGAGCCTGTTATAGTCCTTATCCCTGGCCTCTTTAGTCTCATATGTATGCCAATGGTTCTCTGATAGTATTGTATAGTAGATGGAGTATGGATAGCTACCGCTGTGATTTTCCCCTGTCCATATCCTTACTACTGTGGAGGGGTCTATCCTGGGTGTATCCTCATGCATCTTAAATGTGAACCATTTGCTCATTCTTATTTGCCTCTACTATTGCTCTGCATGGTGATTGTATATGTTTGTCTTCTCTTAGTGTGCCGTTAGCTTGTTGAGCTAAGTACCAAGACCAACTTATATATCTACCTAGCTTCTTCAAGATTACGGGAGGGAACTCTTCTTCCATGTTGGATTTTATACAGCAGGGTATTAGTGCGAGGTGCTTGATCTCTGGCGTTGTCTTATAAATTTCTATTACTCTCTCAGATAGAGTCTTGCAGGCATGAACTGATATCATTATTCCTGGCGAGCTTGTGTCTATCCACTTGGGTTTGTTATATATACTTTCTTTTATATAAGAAAATCTCTGTGCGTGATGCCAATTTCTGTCGCGTGTCCTGGTATCGATAGCATATGCATGTTTAACCGGAAGCAGATGTACTGCTAGCACTGAGGTTAGAGCATTCCCTGCACATAGATCATAGAGAACATATCTCATGGGTTTCTTAAGAACTATTTTACGGATTGCTTGAATAATTCCCATTGACTCTGTGATCTCTTTGGCAGCCTTATTGCCAAGTGCGCCGACTGTGCCTAGTACATCTGGAGCACACTTCAGGTTTAGGAACTTGTTTAAATACCTCATAGCCAGTTTTCCCTATGCATAAGTAGAGCACAGCCATGTGTCCACAGGAGACACTTAGATGACTCCCTGTTTATTGGCGGAGTGGCACGTAGGGTCATGTGCTTGTCGGAACGGATATTGTGGCAGACCCAGAAACCTCCGTATGCCTTGATATGTTTAATCTCGATTAGGTCTCCGGCTTCATAATGTGGTGTGAAACATGGCGGCCTTATAACCCTTATTACGTCTCCAGGTTTTACGATAGGACCTATTGGTTCCTGCTGAGAATTAGTCATTTTGCTAAAAAACCTATTTTTGGTTTAGGGGCTATTTGCCCAGAGAAATTTTTTTCAAATTTGGTTCCTATAAGGAATATCGGATTACGAACTATTTCCTTTAAGGTGTTCTATGACATCCGAAGCTTGGGGTTTGGTGAGAGTTTTTAGGTTAAATCCAAGCTTTTCTACTATTTGGCCTATAACGATATTCTGATCTGTTGCTAATCTCTTTAAATAGCCTATTTGACTTGGTGTGGCTGGTTCAGCAGCTTCGTCGGGCTCATCTTTTGCTCCAATATACTTATTCCCAGCATATTGGCCTAAAAACACTCCTGCGTCCATTCCTAGTAAACTGAAGGCTTTGGTTAGGGCGTCTGTGACAACCTTCTTATAGCAGTCGTCGTCGATGTTGCCATTCTTTTGATGCGTCCGTGCTGCGCTGAGGACTTCAATACGCTGACTGTCATATAAAGCTCCAGATTCTCCCTTTACCTGGCCATACTGTAGACTAAGTTTAACAGCTACTAGTTCAGGAGGAGAGTCTAGGACCTGTATGTGATATCCCCATCCTTTACCTATTGGGCCGAATAGCTCTGTCATCTTTCTTATTTGATAGTATGGATCTATAGCTGTAAATTCTCTAGATCCGTACTTTACGGCCTTAAGGTATTTCTCATTTGTTGGAAATAGCTTATTCCATATCTCCATATTATCTTTCTTAGTATTACTCATAATTATTCTCCTTTTTGATAAAGACACATCGGACAATGTCCTTCAGGAACGTCCATCGTTTTGACAAATGTTGGATTTTCAGTACCTTCGGCAATATAAAATCCTCTTTGCCAATCAGAACGTGGTACATATTCCGCGTGACATCGAACACATACTAAAGTCCCTTTACACTTCGGTTTAGGAGGTTTTGGTCTTTTAATATTCGCTGCTGTTTTCATCTGATTACTCATTAGTCCTCTACTTGTCGCCAACCTGCCGGGGTATACTCCTGTTGTCTCCTGACTTCCCACTGCCCCGGAGGAAGGATAACCTCTTTGTGTTCCTCATGGAGAATTTTGGCCTCTCTAATCGCTTCGATATAAGCGATGCCCGCCGCCAAATATAGAGCGGCTTGTGCGCCAGGACTGAGCTGATGCTTATGTCCTGTCACCTCGCCCTCTGCAATAATCCCATGAGTCTGCTTCTCCGCTGTCTGGGGAATTTCAGAAACCTTTACAAATAACAAATCTCCTTGCCTATGCATTTTATGCCTCCTGTATCGGTTGATACTGCTTTTCTGTAAGCCCAAATGTCTGGGCTATGCCTTCGGACGGTGTTTGTACGTATGGAGCAACCCGAAGGGCGTACTGACGGTCTGTGCTGCTATCCTGTACTAGGACATATCTTGCACCGTCACGGTCTTCGCCAGGCCATTCGTTCATCCTGTCGGTATGAAGTAATACACCCCGCTCATCCCGTGCTACTTCTCTTGCTCCGACATTTTTCAGATATCTTGGCAAACCATAACGCTCTAGTTTGATCCGTCTCATCTCCACGTTTTGTTCGTCAAGTATATCATCATAAGTTATCTTCTCAGGTTCTGTTATTATTTCTTTCGGAACCCTAATCCCATGCCAAGCCCAAATACCCCAACCATCAGGATACTCAAGGGCCATTTTGCTATCGTGGTGCAGCCTAAATTCCTCATCTCTGGTAATAGAGATTGGGTGTTCCGTAAGAATCACTGCTCCCTCGAAAGGCCACCACCAGCCACAGTTATGGGCCAGGTCCTGCATCGGCTTTAATGGTTTGGTGGTCTTCTCCAGCAAATCCGGACTGGAGAAAAAGTCGTAAAATCCTAACCAATTCGCATCGTGCGCCCCATAACCACACTTATAAACTTGGTCCTTGACTTGTCTCCTGACTTGACCTATGACTTGATTTCTGGCTTGGCCTACGACTTGGCCCCAGACTTGGGTCCCGACTTGGCTCCCGACTTGGTCCCAGACTTGGCTCAAGACTTGTTCCCTGACTTGTTCCCAGACTTGGTCCTCGACTTGGTCCCAGACTTGACCTACGACTTGGTTCCTGACTTGGTCCTCGACTTGGTTCCTGACCTGGTTCTCGACCTGGTTCCCGACCTGGTCCCGGACTTGGCCCCAGACTTGGTTCCTGACTTGGTCCTTGACTTGGCTCCTGACTTGGTCCCAGACTTGGTTTAATATGGCTGCACCAATGCATCCTTCTAGTGGAGATCGGAGCCATATTTTAATCTTAGGGGGTTCCAGACCACCGACTTTATAGATTAAATCGATTGCTTCTTCCGCAGCCTTCCTGTTAACAGGTCCGGTCGCCAGGCCAATTTTTAGCCATTTATCCCGAAACTCAGGAAGTTTGGCTTCCTGCTCTTTTGTTAATGATTTAATCATTCATCTCTCTCCTATCAGCTGCTGTGCCTCCTTAAGAATAGGAATCCAGTGGTATTTCTTATAGGTTTCTGCTGTTTTTATTTGTTCTGCTCTTGCCCGCATTTTAGACAAAGAGTAACTATAGGTCATCATGAACCAATAGGTCTTACTAGACATCTTTCTTGCTATATCTTTTATGTGTTTATCGCTGATCTTGCTAGTTGTCCAGTATTCCACGGCTAGATTAGCAGTATGTCCTCGCTCTTCTAGGTAAAATCTTCCCTTGGATATCCACGGTAATCCTAACACGGCAAATAGGGTAAGACTAACTAGAAACAGAGCAGGGAGAAACATTGCTCCAAGCCCAAGTAATATTGCTGCTATGGTTATGTAGATTTGTGGCGAGAAATATGAGAAAAAGTATTTGAGAGGATTCTTCTTTCTATCTTTAGCATGAATAGCTTCATGTAGGATAGTAGCAAATAGGCTATTTGTAGATAAGGGACAGTTATCATTGATATGGATGTTACCTAGGAATGAGACTGCAGCTAGGTTTGGTTTACGTATCAATAATAGGCGTAAGAAGAGGCTATCTTGCATGGCCCGGACATAAATACCCTGATCTTCTAGAAGGTCTAGTAGGGCGTTTATATGTTTCCGGGAAATAGTTTTTTTCATATTTATCTTCTTTTAGGAGACAGGATTCATGGCTTTGGCAGCTGTAGCCGAATAAACAGAATTACAGGACACGAAGTGGCTCTTCCATTGCCATTCGTCCATGACGTATTTAGCAAAGTCTCTCTCGCTAAGATTAATCTCTTCATCCAGACTCATTTCTAGCATAGTGACAACTCGATCATATTCTCTAGTCATATCTATGGGTTGTTCAAGAGAAATGTACTGATCGAAATTTCTGCCCTCTTTGGCTTCTGCCAGACGCTTTTCGAGTTCACTTATGACTCTTTTCTTATATCCTGAAAGTGCCTCCAGGAAGATTTTATGGTGCTGTTCGCGGTTTGCCTTTACTTTCTCTAGTAGGTCCTTTGTACTAATTCGTATAGTATTCATCTTTCTCTCCTTTTGGTCTGCTCGGTGTGACGAGAGACACTTATTCTTGTTTCTCGGGTATCTTCAATGTAGCACATCCTATTTCCACAATTGATATACTCTTGTGTTGATATACCCCTGTTGGTAAACTATACCAATATTTTTGCGCTTGTGGCGCTTCATCCAGGCTAAAGTCAGTTTGTTTTACATTTTCCCCGCCGAAGTGGGGATGGATATCCCATTCTGTAATAACTATTTTCAGCATTTCCCCTCTCCTTTTCTATAAAAAGTTTATTGAATCTGGTGGGGCCAATTCGGCGGTCTCATTAACAAAACTGTCGAACGAGATCCATGTATTGGGCATGGGCTGGGCATGGTTGTATTTGCGAGGTTCCTTAGCAAGCCCTATCTTTTGCTCTTCACAGTTTAGGACAATTATTGGATGTTCATTATCACAGAGTACTGCTGAGATACCATAGTTAAGTTCTCCGTCGATATTATCACCAACCATTTTACAAAAGATAATTCTTGTTAAGTAGGAATAGTCATTCCACCGATGCCGGCCTGGACCTGAAGCTAGGGCATCTCGTACAGTCTCGATGAGGCTGTCTCCGCCCCAATGGCTATATAAATATACGCCTTTATCCGGGAGCTGGTTAATGATATATACATTTGCTCTGTTTCCCATGGTTTCTCCTTATCCGTATTTACGTATTTCTCTGCCCCAGTCCATGACTGCTGCTACATAGTCAGCACTGAAATCATCGGCATTCCAGCTACCTGGGATATCGTTGCATATTTCGCACCAGCATATAAATTCTGGATATTCGCCATCGACCTCGCAGCTTTCTCCACATCGAGTACAGATTATTTTCCTATTCTTGTTCATCAATATACTCCTGAAAGGCTAAGACCGCCCCTTATGGGACGGTCTCGTTACCCATACTACACATGGTAGATCAGGTAATTACTTCCCCTTTATTGCCTTTTCTACGTCTTTCTTATTAGCCCCTCTTTTACAAGATTTGTCTGGGCCGGAACTATAGCAATCTCTTCCCCAGCCGTTACCTTTTAGGATAAATGTTGTAGGAGATATTACTCGTGGGGCCTCATTGCTACAGTTGGGGCATTCGGCAGGTTTGTCGTGATCAGCTAAATCGGCTAATGCCTCGAATTTGAGTTTGCAAGTGGGACAATAGTATTCGTATAGTGGCATGACGATAGCTCTTCTTCGGCTATTGTTACTATACCACCGTAAGCTCGGTTGTCAAGAGATTAAAAGATATATGTCTATCGCTTGGAAAGACCCTGAGGTGTTTGGTGAAGCTGCTTAGCATAAGGGCTGCTGCAGCGTTGGCACAATAAATAGTAGTCTTGGCAGTGCAGCTGCCTTGATATGCTTCCTCAGCACTGAAGAGAGTCTCCTCATACCTTTTGTCCCCATTCTTGGCTGTGATAATTTCCATTGTCTCTGCTGACATTCGTCCATCGACGAAGA
>Ga0180437_10002640_pt1 | contig 28101 bp, 36 predicted proteins | sample SS_ome_4_FD_132410 | JGI IMG/M metagenome (GOLD analysis project Ga0180437, IMG submission 132410) | Hypersaline lake sediment archaeal communities from the Salton Sea, California, USA - SS_3_D_1 metaG | ecosystem: Environmental > Aquatic > Non-marine Saline and Alkaline > Hypersaline >...
GTCCTGATAGTTTACGTATGCTATCGTCGTGATTAATAGCGGCTTGCCAGAATGCAATACGGGCTATCTGTATATATTCGTCAAGTTGTTCGGCAGATGAGGGTTTAAATGCCTTGGCCAGTTTAACGAATAGCCCTGTGTTAGCAGTAACTAGTTCGTTAATATCTGGCCTGGGATTGACATCTTTTTTCATTAAAACGCTATATCGTCTCCGGTCCCTGCTGCAACTGCTTCTGCCTCTGCTTCGGCAGAGCCTTCAGTATTAGCTTCTGTTTGTGCGTTTGTAGGTCGTGGGTTCTTACTCTTAGCAAGATTGAATGTACTTACACGGATTCTAAACTTTTCGTGCCATACATCATCCTTTTGCCAGCGATTTTGTCTAATCTCGCCCACAACTTGAACAAGGTCTCCCTTATGAAATAGTCTACCAATAGCCTCTGCTCCGGTATCCCATGCTTCACACTGAATAAACTCAGTTTCCGTTTGCCGTTCCCCATTGGCCTTATTAAAGTATCGTGTTACCGCTACGGTAAAATTGGCCACACTTGTCTCTTTTGGCCCTACCTTCTTAATTTCGGGGTCAGCAGTAAGGTTGCCCATCAAAATTGTTTGTTGAAACATGTTGTTCTCTCCCAATAAAGTCTATAAAAAAGATTACATATATAATATAGCCCACATATGGATAATGTCAAGCTATAACTGCCATATTTTTTCTGCAATTAACGAATTATTTTCACGGCCCCTTTTACCTGTGAGCATTACAGTATTATCTTCACATAAGAATCCACTATATTGTTCCCAGGGGTCTGGAAAGACCACTATTTCACATGAGCCTGATGTATCGCTAACTGACAGAAAACCCATCTTTCGACCGGGGTTTTGTCCTGACTTAGTTTTTATCTCTTTGACAGAATCAATTTTGGCCGGTAGCATAATAACGCCACCCCTCCCATTGAATCCCGCCACAAACTCTTGACAATTGCAATTTGCCGCCCCAATATCACATGCATCCACCGCACTATAGGTAATAGATATACCCAGCAACCGTTCTTCTGCACTAGAAATCCAGCTTGGAGAATCCTCCATGGTATGAGATGGATTTTTTAAAGACTTAAGCAAGCCTTGAATCTTAGTAGCCCGCTTGTCTGACGATATCATATGGTTTCTGCCGGTTTCCCCCTCTAGCATATCCGCCAAGATATCTTCTAAACTCTTATATGGCGCTGCCAAATGTTTTTTAACAACCGCCTTATGCTCCCGCTCTGTTAACTGGGTATATACGTCATATTCATATAGTCTATTAGTCCTGCTTAATTTGCCCGTAGTAACCGCCCCCGTTGAAATCATATTCTTAATAGCAGTACTTGGAACAGACTGAGAGAACAAGACAAGAAAATCTACCCACGACCAATCTGCCACAGGTTTCCCCACCTTGCTCGCTTCTCTTTGTATACGTCCAACTACTTTCTCCCCAATACTCTTAATATCTGAGAGACCAAAGTAGATAATACGATTTTCTAGAACAAAGTGGGTGTTCATACGTTCTAGACTAGGCAACTGAACATCTATATTCATAGACCTAGCATTTTGTATTAGTTGGTAGGTCTCAATAAAGGGTTTAGGTTTTTCGTGTGCAAAATTGAGATAGCTTGTAATAAACCCTCTAGGAAAATGGGCTTTACTATATGCTGTTAGATATGCATTTGTGGCATAAGATACAGAATGTGATTTGTTGAATGAGTATCTTTGTGACTTTTCAATCCAGGAAAAAATTTCTTCTGCTTCTTCTTTATTAACTATGTCTTGGCTATCACATCCTTCTAGAAATTCTGTCTTAACTTCTGCCATCAATTGAGGGTTCTTTTTGCCGATAGCTTTTCTAAGAATGTCGGCCTGCTGCATATCAAACCCAGCTATGTCTTGAGCTACACGCATAGCTTGCTCTTGATAAATCATTTCCCCGAAGGTGTCTTCTAAGATATGTTCTAATGCAGGGTGGAAATATTCTACTTCTTCTACACCATTTTTACGGTCTATATAATGTTGCGTAATAGATTTTCCATCTCTCATAGCTTCAGAACAACCCGGACGAATAATAGCACAAATAGCAGACAGTTGACTAATATTCTCAGGTTTAACTTCTTTACAGATTCTTCCTTGGTTTTCTAGCTGGAAGATACCCTTAACATTACCATCAGAAAACATCTTCCATGTGCGGGCACAATCTAGAGGAATATTCTCTAGCGTAAAGTTTACATCAATACGATGTTGCCCATCTTCACGTTCTTCTAATACTTTAAACGAACAGCCACAGGGGTATGTAAAAGATTTATTCATTTATATATTATCAAAAAGGGATAATTTGGTAGTAGGTAGAAATGTTTTATATGCTTTTCTGAATATCAACCTGAAGCGTAAACTGTCAATTGGATTTCCCCAAAACAATAGATTTCCTGGTATTGTTTCACGCTTAACCATAAGAGTAACACTATCATGAATCATTACCCATAAAGATTGCATAGAAATAAAACGCCCATCCATAAGTAAATTGTCATCATCGGGCAATCTTTCCCGCCAGACTTCTTTTTTACTCCACCAATGTTTTTTGGTTCTGATGCAATATAGATTAACTGGATTCATTGTGGTTTTATAATCCTAATAATGTCTTCATACATTAATCTCCACAGCGGAGTAGTTTTATGTTCTGTCAATGTGGATACAGTGCCTTTATCGTAGGTTAATAGGCTGAGCGATATAAATGGAACATCCCCCTCTGTGGGAAGTGCGTATCTTAGGTCGTTAAGCCATATAACTATGCCTGCTGTAATATAAGCTTGGTTCATGCTTTTATTCCAAAATGTCTCAAACGGGCAAACATATATAAATCCTGTAATGGTGTTATTTTTGACCATATTTTACCACCAACAAAATACACATGATATAATGCGTCATTATTTAGTTGTTTTAGGTCATCAATCCTAATCTTCCTCATTAAAGCATCCTTCAAATTTCACATTTCCAGCAATACTACGATGTAGTCTCAAAAACTTAATCAAAATTGCAGCAGTATCTTTAACATCTTGTAGGGCGTCATGAGCATTATCACTACTCATACCAAAATATTCCCTAAGTGTATCCATCTTTGAATTACGTGGGGAATCTTGTAGGTTTTCAAACCAATAAAAGGTAAAATCCATGACATCTATAGCATTTAGTTGCCAAAAGAAGTCTTTAATGTTATAGGCTTCATTCAACCTTTTAGTAATAACAAGGTCAAAGTTACGAATATTAGCACCACAAGGAATGGGGGATGTGAAATATGTGCCTTTGGGATTATGTTTATTTACGAAGCCAACAAATTGCTCCCACACAAACTTTTGGTCCGGGGCATTCCTCCACTGTTCTAGAATATCTTCGCTGGTTACACCACGAAGCTTAGCGTGCCAATCTACTGTTTTCTTAACGTCAGTAGTAAGATAATCATCCTTATCAATGTTGGGAGGCCTCATCATACTGTTAAATTCATCTGGTAAAATTTCCAGTGTTCTAGGGTTTATGACAATAGCCGCAACTTGAACCGGATTACATTGGTGTGGATTTACGCCATCAGTTTCAAAATCGAACACCACCAGCTTCTTAAAGTTTATCATACTTCCTCTTCTTCGTCTTCATCATATTCGTCTAGCGGAACCACATCTTCACCATAGACTTCTTCACGCAAATACTCGTCGGTATCTTGTAGACTAGTAGCTTCTACTAGTTGTTCTTCTGTGGCACCATGTGTACAATCCGGTCCCTCATGATTACAACAAGTTGGCTCGTCTACAACATCAATAAGGCTGTTATCATTAAGCCCTGGCGATGTTTGACCTTGATTTTCTTCTCCTTGTCCTATGGCACCGTTCCCGGTCTTCTTCCACAGTTGTCGATTACGCTGAAAAACGGTTCCCTCTGGAACATTGCCGAATCGTGTACGTCTCATAATTCCTCCAATATCTTCACGAGTTTTTCTAACTATTAAATATTCAGATTCTTTTCCGATATAGTCTACCACAATGGTTGGACCAATTACAGTATACTCTCCACTATTTATGTCTACGGCATTTGCAAACATTCCATTGCAGCAGCCCTCATTATAAACAGCGTCTATTTTTTGATACGTTTTATGATTTAAACGAAAAGTGTCATTTATAGAAAGTTTTCTAAAAGCTTGCATGTATATTGTTTATTATTTGGAGATAAATTGTTCTATGTATTCTGTCTTCGGTACGAGCCCTTATTTTATGCCAAACCCCATTATAACTAGCCTGACTATACGATTTCTGATGACAGTTATTTATAAGAGAATATCGTATGTGCCATGATATTTTTTCTATACGGGCTTTCTTTTTTATAACTAAATACATCAAGAACATAAATTTAAAAATATTCCTACCTCTCCATCTATTATGATTTACTTTGTTGAGAATAGCTTGGTTCATATAGTCATATTTCCTGTTCTCAATATATTACTAACACCCATTAACTTGTCCAAAACGGCCACACCAAGAATGTCAAATTTCAATAGCCCAATGTATTCGGAGTCTGCCATTTCAAACCCAGCTACCTGAGTCTTAGTTTTAGTATCATATACAAGTGGACAAATACTGTTCAGGGGCTCTGGTGCAATAACAACACCGGCAGGGTGTCGAGATTGGGCGGCTTTTGTTCCTTCTAGTCTAATGGCCTGTTCAAATCGGGGGGCCAAATCTCCACTTAGTGTCCCATCGTCTTCTAGCACACACCATTCTGCAAACTTGTCGGGGCGGTTTTCTAATGCCCACCCAATAATGGATGATTCCCCGGTCTCTTCTTGCATTTCCTGAAGGTCGGCTGCAATTTCGGCATCATTAGGAATGTACTTGGTGATGGCATTCATTTCCTCAAAGGAAACATCTTTGTATGCCCGTAGTACATTTTTAAGGGCGGCACCACCCTTCATGGTGGTAAAAGTAATAATTTGGGCAACTCTATCCTCACCATACTTCTGTTTAATATAGTTGATGATTTCGTCGCGTTTTTCTACCGGCACATCAATATCAATATCGGGATAACTAATGTGGTCGGCTGTATTACGTCCCGCATTGTAAAAGCGCTCAAATAGTAGGTTGTAAGGCATGGGGTCAATCGCCGTAATACCAATAAGGTATGACACCAAGCATCCAGCGGCAGAACCACGCCCTGGTCCTGGCAACCACCCCTCATCTCTCACAAATCGCACTATGTCTTCACAGATTAAGAAATAGCCCGATAGACCGGCCTCTTCAAATACCTCCAACTCCCGCCTTACTTCTGCTGCATATTCATCATGCTTTTCTTTTGGGATACGGTCTTGAATTAATCTTCGCCATCCTTCCTTACATAAGTGTCGTAAATATTCCTTCGTGTCTGTGCTATAGGGTTTTGGGCACTGGAATTGCGGAAGTAGTGGCTTGTGGAAAACATCATAAGCGTCAACTTTCGACGCAAATTCAACTGTCTTATCCAATTCTGCTTCAGTATGTCCATAGCTAATCATTTCATCATAAGATGGGATATGGTAATTATCAGACCTAAAGAATGTGCTCAACATGAAGTCGGGATTTGAAGCCTCTTTCATGGATACCTTTAAGTTATTACATAGCAAAATTCGTTGGTCTGCGGCCTGCTCTTTAAAGGCATAGTGTGCGTCTGGTGTAGCTACACATGGAATTCCGGTCTTTTTAGAAATTTCCCGAATAACTTCAGCCACATGTACCATTAACGGGTTATGCTTCCCGTCCATCAACTGTACTTCAAGATAGAAGTTTTCCCTACCGAAAATCTCCTGCATCCAATAGGCCAGTTTAACCCCATCTTTCTCCCAGTTAGGCTGTATTTTATCATCCCGCAGAATGACATTAGCCATATCAGAACCAAGATGGCCACTAAAGCCCATAATACTACCATTTAACAAATCCGCCAATTCTTCAAGAGATAATCGCGGTTTATAATAGAATGAATCTGGACTATTCCCGGCAGAGGTAATCTTAATAAGTTGCTGCCACCCCTGTTTGTTCTTAGCAATAATGGGAAGATGACTTAGCTTGCGATTACTCTCATCTTTAATAGAACTATCTAGATGTGATATATATAGCTCAGAGCCAACAAGCGGTTTTTTCCCCGCCTTCTTCATAGCTTTAATAAAAGGGATGGCTCCACTTATACTTCCGTGGTCATTGATAGAACACGCATGAGAATCTATATCTTGAATACGTTGTACTATTTGTTCCGCTTTAGGCAGGCCATCAAGTAGAGAATATTGCGTCACGAATGACAGTGCAACGGAACATACTGTCGAACTGTCATTTTTGGGTCTCCTTATTTTGCTTGCTAATGATATGGCAATAGTTGATGAACTTATCCAGTGGTATATCCATTTTCATTTTATTTACGTCTTTGTGTGTCCAATGTACATTATTTTTAGTATATCCTTTACTACTATCTATCCTGTCTAATGTATGTTCTATGTATATTAATACTTATTAGAAATTAATTATTAAACTTGTATCATGTTTTAGTAACATAACATTTACTATTGACCATGTAAAACAATTATAGTCATCGAAATAATCGTCTAAAGTATTTTTTAGAGTGCCTACATAGCCATCTAAAATTTTCCAAACAGACTGCCATGAACCACACATATGCTGATATCCTATATCTTTTTTATGTGTTTCCATTAATCCCACACCGCATTTTCTTTAGTAATTACTTCATTATTCCTATAGACTCGATGCCACTTTGTTAATACTAATGGTTTATGTCTACCAACTCTACGGTCTTTAATAGCACCAATCACATACCGTTTATTTTGATGGTATAACACCATTCCCTCATGAGTATTACCTTCTCCTCTTTCGTCAAACCAACTACTTGTACTATGACGTATTCCATCTAAACATAGTTTTTCAGCATTGTACATTTTAGAGAATAGGGTAGCCTGCATTTTTTCCGACACAGGATTAAAGAACCATTCCCCTTGTCTTTTATGGTTTCTTTTAAGGGTTACTCCCTTTGGCAATAGTTCTTTGTACGCTTCTCTCAAGCTGTTTACATTACGTTTTAGTTGACATACAAAGGGTGAGATAGAATCAGTTTCATCATACCCTACAAGAAATGTAGTTGTTGTTTTTTTAACTGTCCAAACTATATCAAACATATATGAATAATCATTGTTATAGTCATATTTTTCAATTTGGCACTTTTTAACAGAGCATTTTCCATTGGGAACAATAACTCTTGCTTCCTCTTCTATGCGGTCCAAACCAAAAAAATCTACAATTTGTGTTGTAGGCAGGTCGCTTAAGTCCTGTGTTGAGTAAATAAATGCTTTTGTCGGTATTCTTCTTGTTGGTTCTGTTACCGTAAGTAAAGCGTGTTTTTTTCTCTTGTCGGTTTTTATAGCAACTTCCAGATTTTGAGGTTGCCACACCTTAATAGCATTATTATGTCGTGTAATAGCAAAGTTTGCGTTACCGGCTGGACTTCTGGCGTAAGAATTACATGCGATTCCTGTTTCGTTCAACTTATCTACAATATCGGTCACAATTTTATCCATTTATGCTAGTTCTACAAAAATACCAAAAGTACTATATATGTTTTGAAAGAAGTATGTATCTAATGTATATTTCCAGTGTGGGTTATTTAATATATATGGGGGAGACTTAATGCTATACCATACAGTACTAGAAAGACCTCCTAGATTTTGATAACCAATATCTGCTTTTTGCTCATTCATATTTTTCCCTTGGCGTTGCCGGGGGTAGAATATATCCAAATGGTTCACCACGACTACTATTAGCCCCCCTATGGCCTCCTATCCTACCATTACCTTCGGGGCCTTGTCCACCACCGGCAGATTCCGGTGGGGCACCCATACCTCCAATATCGCGGGTAATAATTATCTTTTTTCCCTGTTTGATGAGAGCCTGTATTTTTTGAGCCTGTTCGTGAGACTCTCTAGTATAAGGTAGTTTATACAGGTGGGGTAGAGCGGGGTCATCTGGAATACCAAATGTTGTGCCCTTAACACTTTCTGTGGAAGATGCCATAAGATAGATGGAGTGAGGTTCCTGTATTTCCATCCAATATATTTTATAGTGTTCTGGTAGTTCTTCTAACTCTGTAGGTTTGGCTATGCCCAATAGACTAAAGGTAAGAGACCACCATATGAAGGCTAGTGGGATTACCATAGTAATCAAAAAGATTTTAAGCCATCCATTGCCTCGTGCCCCAATTATAGACCAGAGCAATAAAGAGAGGATAACCAGCCCTGTTACAGGAATAAGTATTGTACTAATCATCTTTCATTATGTATTGGAACCTAATATGACTGGCAGTACCTAGATATATGCTTAAAGCATGAAAGTTTTGTTGATGTATATAGTTATATAAATATCTCCACATACCATGCCATATTTGTTCAGAAGTTGATTTCATGATAAAATAGAGGTGGGGGTGTAGAGTATAGTCATTACTCTACACCCCCACACAAGAAAAGAAGATTTTAGGTGAGAACCTTGGGGAAACGCTTAAACTTAGTGGCTCCCTTCGGACGCATCAAAACATCTCCCTGCTGATACCAATCTGCACCATTAACATCATCAATTTGGTCTTCGGTAAGTCCATTGCGGAAGTTTAGTGCTTCTTTTACTGTTCTGCAATTGTTTTGGACACCTTCCAAATGTGACAACTCTGGTACACTAGGATTATGCATCAGCAGATATCGCCAGGGGTCTTCACCACGGCGAGTTTCCAGGTCTACAAGTTCGTACTCATAAGTACCATGCTCATTAGTAAACGAATCCTTGTCGATAACGTTTCCTCCCAACTTAGCGTGAATTCGTTCCACGCCCACCTTGCGGATAAACTCTGCACGCACTTGGGCATTATCAATCTCATGTAGCTTGGAAACATCAATTTGTCCAGGATGTTCTTCGGCTAGCCACTGTGGTACTCGCACTCCATTAAGTGCCCACACACTAAAACCATCACGATATAGAACGGCGGGACCGCCATCCTTATGTAGTACCTTAGTTTCATCTCCAATGAGATTAACTTCGGTATGGCGATGTTGGAAAATAGCAACGTGCGAATATGGAGACCACCAACCGCAATTCTTAGCGAGTTCGATGAGTCCATTTAGCTTGCTACATTCTTCAATCTCCAATTCAATTCCCATGAAGTCATAGAACGAAAGCCATCCGGCCTCATGTGCTCCATAAATCTGCTGGGAAATAGCTTCATTGATTTCCTTATCCGAAATACTGTCTACAACACTTTGCTTAGCCAATTCATCTTCCAGATATTGTTGTAGTTGTTCGCTGTCTCGCCCACCAAACGTTTCGTCTGCCGAGGTATTGCCATGACCAAACCACAGTCTCTTAAGCAATACTGCAAACTTTGCGGCGTGCATAGGCGAATCAGCCAATACATACCACTTTGGAGGCTCTAGCTCCGCTGCTCGATACGCTTCTTGTGCTGCTGCAATTGAAGCCTCAAAGTTACACGGGTCGGTATTCAAACCGATTTCTAGCCACTTGTCTACGTAGACGGGTAGCTTAGCCGTTTGTTCTGGTGTTAGTTTGTCAATCTTCTTTTCTGCCATTACGAAGCACTCCTTCTTAAAAAATAGTAAAGTTATCTCAATTACCGAACAGTCTTCTTAGGATATTGCGTGTTGATGAATTCCCCTCCGGTTGCCCGTTAGACTGGGACTCGCCAACAAATTTTCGCTCCAGATAATTAATATAGCCCAGTTTTCCGTTTTGTAAAGGTGAAAATCTCAAAATTGTTTTTTCGTCTCCTTGATGGCCTAAATTTACCGTCTTAGAGAAGATTTTTTCCGCAAATTTATTGAAAATTTCCACCTCAACCTCGACCGGAGCCTGTACACTACGTAAAGCATACATATGAACATTTAGTATATGTTCTCCGGGAACTATACCACGTATCTGTATCATCTCTCTATTGTCAGGATAGGTTACTATACTACCGTCAGGCATAGTTATTGAATCACTAGTTAAACCAGTGTCGTCTCGGTCCAAGTGCATAAGTCCCGCATCCTTATTCCGAAACATTACTATATTGCCAGACCCATCCATTAGATAGGTATCTACATCACAGTTAAGAGTACCATCCCACTTTACAACTATGGTGAATTGTGCTTGGGGCACTAGTCCTGGGTCTTCCTTCTTGTTCTCATTTACATTAATTATAGATATAATCCATAATGTCAGGAAAAACAAAGACATACAAAATAGAAGGTCCAAAAAAGATATCTCATCGCTATATCTATTTAGTTTCATGTCTAACATATCCTTGTACTGGTTTTTTGGCTAATTCTTTTTCCAGCGCTTGTGTTAGATTAAAGGTTTGTATGGCCAAGAGTATATTTGCAACCTGTCCTGTAAGTGTAGTATAAAGAGCCACACTTAATCCCGCAGATAAAGTCTTAATTGTTTCTCCGGGGTTATTACTATCAAAATAGGCTAGGGCCATAGCCATCATAATAAACCCAATGACTGTACCAATCAGACCAATTCGTGATGAAATACTACTTGTAAACCACCCAATCTCTTTATCTATATTTAAGGTGTCTAGTAGCCTGTGGTCTTTACTTGCAATGGTGTTTGCAAACTTGATAGTAAGCTTGCCTATTCTAATAGTACCGTATAAACATGCCAGAAGAACAATAAAACTAATTTTTGTTACATCTCCATCCCAAACCATAGTAAATAAATCACATACAGCAGCTAATACAAAAGCTGACATGATAAGTAAAAACATTATCCACCATCTAATAAGTGCGGCCATTACGTATTCCTTTATTCTCTAATCAATCTTTGATATCCAACGGCATTCATTATTGCTCTATTAAGAGTATTGGCGTCGGTATAATTAATGTGTTCGTTATGAATTCTTTGCCATGTTAATCGCCTAACTCTGTCGTATGTTACAAGAACATCCTGCTTGTTCATTCTGTACTTCCCGGCGATTTATATTTAGTAGGATTATAACCTTGCTCAGACATATTTTCTGTAACTTCTTCGACTGTTCTATGCTCTAAACAGTATTTAATCTGTTCACACTTAGTCATCCATTCTCCACAGGGAGTAACTTGCCCCCGCCTCTTTTCTAATATGGGCAATACATGTGTGTCTTCAAATGTTGTTTTACCAAGACTGCAAAGCCTATTACACTTCCATGACTTATTTAGTTTAGGTTGAGAGGTTGATTTAATATCCTCAAACTTAGTGCGAATTATTTCTAGCGTGTCGGGAATATCTTCCCGTCCAAATTGTACCGTAAAGGGTTTATTATGGTCGATGTAGTATACAGTGAGTATAATATGTTCTGCTTCAGGGTATAGCTGGCAGCATGCAAAGTGATATATGCGCAATTGGGGATTTTTTCTACAGGATTCATACGTAATATCTTCTCCGGTTGTCCAATTAATGGCCTTGCCGGTTTTCCAATCGACAATCTCATAAATGCCCGTATCAATCTCCGTAATAAGGTCTACTGTACCCTTAATAGACAAATTTCCGGTCAGCTTTTCACCATGCCAATTATAGTCATAGGCAGCCCACGGTTCGTTAATCTCAATATCAAATTGCTGCTCAACATCAACAATAGTGCGCATTCGCGGGTCAAAGGCCCCATTGTTAAAATCCAGAGCCTTATGCACTAATCTCTTACAACGCCGTAAATCCGCATCCTCCCACTCATGATGGTCAAATGCCGCAGCATAGTAATCATATACTTGTTCTGTAAGGGGGTCAATTTCCAACTTATTAAAGTTAGTAGTAACCCGCCCCGCTATTTCATCATGTATAATTCTCTTGTTCTGCTGCTTAGCTAGTTTAGCCGCAGCTAGAATTTCCATTACTTTATGAACTATCGTGCCCTGGTCTGCTTTTTTATTGGATAATCCAGACCATCCCAGGATGTATTCACCGAAGAATTTTTGAGGACATTGGTCGTGGCAACTATAAGAACTACTTCTAAAATACGTAATTGGTATCGACATTTACCCTTTAATCTCTGGTATCCACCCAATTTCCGCTAATGGGGTGTAGACTGCATCGTTTTGTTGTCCGATATTCATATCTTTGTTATCCACAATCCAGTCAAATGTATTCCAATCAAAGTTCTCAGGGTCCAATGCGGTTTCACTAGCATGCTGGTCATTAAATGGATTACGAGCCAATCTCATAACCTTACCACCAGCATTTTGAACGGTATTTACTTCATTAGGGAATCTAGCATCACAAATGATTGCTAAATCTGCCCCATCTTCTTTTACTTTCTTAATAGTGGCGTCTGCCCATACGTTTCCATACATCTTACGGAAAATATCTGTGCCTACATATTGTAGTACTTCACGAGCGGTCATTTGTCCAGGTTCATGATATTGCAAACATTCGTTCAACATCATACCACAAACTTCTTGAACGGCTCTGTCATTATATGATTCATCACAAGTAATTCCCGGCATATCTTCCCACTTCAAATGTGTTAGGGAATTTTTATCATCGTCTCCACCATAACACTGTTCCCAGGTAAGACCTAGAATATTTACACATACTTCTTGCTTAAGAAGGTCGGCAAAACTATATAGTTTAATGTATGGGTCTAAAGCGTCTTCTCGAAACTGTTTCATTTCTGGGGTATTACGCTGAACATCAAAAATACCCTCAAACCTTTTGTCTCCATACAGGTCTTCAATAGCTAGTCTACCGTTCTTATCAATCATAAATCTATGATGAACAATACCAAGACTACTCATCATAAGGCCAATCAAAAAGTTGGCTACTGTATTTTTACCAGCCTGTTTACGACCGCTAATTCCTAATATTTTTTGTGTCATTATCCTTCTCTAATTATTCGTCTAGTGTCTATTATTATATTTAGTAGTGGTCTTTGTACTTTTTCTCCAACTAGCCAAGTTATATCACAATTGATATCAGACCAAAACTCAAAACACATTACCGCATTTCTTTGTCTTTTAATATTTTTGTGGTAATTCATATACTATATCTCTTAACAATGGGGCTCAAAAGTTTATGTACATCTGTGGCATAGTTATCTGCTATATCTCCACCAGGAAATGTTGGGACAACTATGTTATATCTATTTCCACATTTCTCAATAATACGTTCCGCATAAAGTTGACCGGCTTTATCATTATCTCCTAGGACAATTAGGGTCATTGCTCCACTTCTGTCTAAGATATCTAGCTGTTGGTCTGTTAGTTTAGCTCCAAAAGTAGCAACAGACATATGTAGTCCAGCCTCTTCAATCCTCCATACATTACCGGGGCTTTCAACAAGAATGGCAATTCCGGTTTCTTGTATGTGCGTCTTAGCAAACCAGTAATTATACAAGTGGAATTTAGTAGATAGACCCTTACTATGCTTCCATTTACTATATATGATATTTTGACGAAAGTCGGGTGGGGGGCATGGTAAGACGGGATTATGATATGTCCTACAGTCTTTACACTGGTCCCACTTAATTCTCCCGGTACACCCAACAACTATTCGGTGATTTTCATCATAGATAGGTACGACAACCCTGTTGTACATCTGCTTGCCCTTGGTGTCGCAGAGTCCAACGTCGTACTTTTCGAGAATTTCCGGGGAATATCCTCTATTAATATAGTACGCTGATGGGATTTGTAAAGACTTTTGTGCGATTTTTCTAGAAATTCCTGACAATTTTGGGGATTTTTTGCCAGAAAAGGTTTGCATCTGGTTGATAAAGTTCTGTTTTTCCCTAGATTCTTCGTTTTCACTAGGTGTTGGCACATCTTTATCAAGATATTTATAGACCCACTCTAAAGCGGCAGGGAAAGATACTGTTTTATCTCCGGGAAATTCCCAATCATACTTTTCTCTAGACAGCATACCCCTAACAAATCCAATGGGGGTAGCCATGAATGTGTTTTCGCACTGTCTAGTATTACAATTCCAATTCCCATAACTATCACGATACATATTAAATGCGGTAGTATTATTACCACCATGAATAGGACAGCATCCTATGAACATTTCGTCTGTCTTTTGTAAGTCTACATTAAAGTGGTGTAAAACATCTTCAAAATTAGACAATAGTTCATGCTGGATAATGTCCTTATCATCATCACTTAAATTCAATAGGTTCGTGTTGGTCTGGGTCATACTCACTATTCTGCAATTCAAAGCCAGTGGCTTCTAGCTCTCTTTCTCTTTCCAATTCGTGCTTAGTTTTTAATTCGCGGATTTGGGCACAACTGCCCTTCATTACACAGTTAATATAGTTATTAGAACTCATGCCGGGACCATGCCTTGCTACAATAGGCACTAACTTATGAGTCCCTTGCTCTGGCCCCCCATCCATGGTAATTTCTTCAGCAGATTTTGGCTTGTATATTGTGAGATTAGAACAAAGCCAACCAATTCTATCTGAGCCTGATGCTACGTCTGTACCTTCTTTTTCGATGCCATCTCTATTAAGCTGGATGAGAACAAGTAGTGGGACTTTATAACGAACGGCAAAGTTATGTAGACTAGTCATCATAAAGCCAAGGATTTGATATTCCTGTAGGGCACCAGACACATCTCCCGAATTCATCAATTTAAGATAGTCATAGATAATGAGGCAGTTCTTTGCTGTGCCATCGTCATTTAAACCCACCTCTTTTGTAACCCATCTTCGCATTACTGCCAATTGTTCTTCAAAGGGCATTCCGGCAATAGACTTATGCATGTAACGATTGCCGGTTTTCTTTAGCTTGTCTGCGGCATCTTTGACACGTGCCGTTTCATTTTCGCACTGTCCAAATTGTCCTGTGGCAATACGGTTAATTTCCACACTACTTAACATAGCTAGAGACCTGCATACGTGGTCTTCTTTCATCATTTCCGTATCGAGATTTAAGACGGGGGTTTCTAGGTGTCCTGCCACATGATATCCCACATTATCCGTGAATACTGTTTTACCCACCTTCATGCGGGCTCCAACAATACTAATGGCTCCCGGTCGTAATCCTCCACCAATGGCCTTATCATAGTTTTTGAAGCCAGTGGACAAACCAATTTGTTCTACGGGATTATCAATCAGGTCTTGTACATAGTCGTCAATATTCTCAGACATTGCAGTTGGGATATCCGCACCATCATTTAGTAGACTAGTAAAGTCAAAGACGGTTTCTTCTGCAATACCCAGGATATGAGTAATAGACTCGTGACCCTCAATTTCTAGTAATTGGTCTTGAGCCTGTTCAAGCTGGTCGTGTAGTAGTCGTGTAATTTCAAACTTGCGAATTTTAGCTGCAAATTTACGTATATTGGTTAGCACGACGGGGAACTTGAAAATTGCCGCTAAATGGGCTCCTTCGGATGGTTTAGATAGGATGTGCCCAACTCCTAGTTCGCTACCGGCAGAATGGATAGATGCCACATCAACATCAGCACTATCGTCATTTTCTAATATATGTTTAAGACACTTGAATATAATTTTGTTAGACTTATCGGTGAATGTGCTTTCTTGTACCATATCCGCCACTTCTAGGTACGCATCATTCCCATACCGGCAAATGCCAGCCAACACCCCTCTTTCCGCTGCTTTATCTCCAAGATAATCTGTCATATATTCTCTTACCTACTATTGCCACATTCATCACATATAAAATAATAACCTTCATCCGGGTCATTCACCAATTGACTTGGTAGAACCTCCCACTCTTCTCCACACCTAGAACATTCCATTTCAATATAGTCAATCTTACCACGCCTAGGCTCTCTGGCAACGCCCCCGCTTAATTTCTTATCAATCGCCACATCATCTTTAAACTGATTACTGACTGGCATATCTAAGAATAGATTGGGTCTACCCTCTGCTGGAATTACCATAGGCTCTGGTGGGGCAAAGTTTTTAGCGGTTTTCCCCCGCCTACCCTGGCTGCGTTTTCTTCGGTGCTCTTGAACATCAAAGCCACCCTGACCACGACGCTTCTTGCCGCTTTTCTTTTTCCTACCGCCTTTTCCGCTTAAGGTTTGAGCCTGTTGTTCTGGCTTCTTTTTCCCCCTGTTTTGTCTACGTTTAGACTTTTGCGGAGCCTCTTCTTTTTTTGACAGTGCTCCTGCCAACATATCAATTAGCTCGTCTTTGTCTAGGGATTCTAGTTGTTCTCTAATTCCCATAATTGCCTCCTATTCCTTTTCTGCATATATTTCAGATATCTTAGCCCGCTGTATGTCTCCTACAGTTTTGGCCATGGCCTGTAAACTATATGCCAAGGAATCTAATCTAGCTATTCTTTGTTCTGCATAGTTAATAATTTTTTGAAGCTTGCTTGCAAATGCATTTTCTTGACATATCAAGCTAACTTTAACTTCATACTTAGTATAACTGTCATAGTTATTTAGGTATTTTGAAGTTGTTTCTTTTAAAAGAGCATTAGCCCATAGAGAGCGAGACTTTTCTAAATTGATACATCTTTGAATATGGAATGCATATTGCTGTAATCTAAAACTCAAACTACCACACTCAGAAGCCGACAAAGATTCCGTGGTACTACGCTCTTGGTTTAAATACATCTCTAGTTCAGATTGTGTACCAGGAGGACTCAATATAGGAAGTCCAGTAGACTTCTCATAGTTATTAAGAGCTTCGTTGATTTTATCCATACGAGAATCAACACTATCCCTTGATTCTTGTGGTCCAGTCATTATCGTCCTCATTAAAGGGTAGTTGTATTAGAATAATTCCATTATTTTCACACCATAAAGACTTGTCCGCATCTCTTTGCCTAGCCTTGGCAAATCCCATGATAGACTTATGGAAATGTGGAGTATATTTGAAATGTTGCTCTCCCTGTATTTCTACGGCAGTATTAAGCACAGGAATATAGTAGTCTAGGTAGAGGGTTTGTTTATCACGAATTGGTACAGGAACTTCTTCTAAAATATGCAAAGTGGGATATATAGCATTCAGAAGTTTACCGGCCCTTTGATGTAAAAGGCTACCATTTCTACCAGATACCTTAGTCTTAGGTTTCCAATCAATCAGTTTATCATCTAGGTCTCGTATTTTCATTATCCTGCCATTATCATTTCCTGAAAGTCTTTATTAAGCTGTTCAACTAGTTCTGGCTTTTCTCGTAACTTTTCTACACAGTTTTCAAAACCCTGGACCTTTGTATCATCCGGTAGGGTAAACCATGCTCCACCCTGTTTAATAAGTCCTAGGTCTTTGCTAAGCTCGGCTATTTCAAAAACCTTATCTATACCTAGCCCATATCTTAAAAAGGATGTACCCTTGCGTCCTGGGGGGCCTATTGCTGACGTAGAACATTCCCAGTGTACTTTTTGACCAATCGGATTGTCGGCATCTTTCGGGAATAATTCTTTATATGTGGCCCGCAGCTTAACGTCGGCCTGATATTGGATTTTTCTACCGGAGGCTTCTGAGGTTTGAGAATAACCCATGCCACTTGTATTGGCAATAATGTGGGTGATACCCATGACTATAGAGCGGTTAACCGGCAAGACATTACACACCTTCTTAGTAAAGTCTGCAAGCATGATGGGCACATTATCCCTGTAGCCCTGACCATATTCACTTTCCTTACGAGAAGAACTACACAACTGAGAGAAAGAATCAAAGATGAAAATCGCCCCCGTCTTCGTGTTGATTAGAGATTCTGCAATATCGAGGTAGTCTTCGGCATTAAGAATATATCCGGGACGAGACCGTATAACTGTAAAGCGGTCTTTTTCCAGGTTAAGATGTTTAATTCCACGCAAATCTCTGTCTGACAATCGTCCTTCGATGTTAAAGAAATATACATGCCTACCATCTGGACAGTATTCACTAGCATATTCCTCCTTCTGTGCGGTTGCAGCAAAATCTAAACACAATGTTGTCTTACCAACTTTAGCAGGGCCGGTTGTTAGCACAAATGAGCCCTCTGGTATGCCTCCCCCCAACATATAGTTCAAAACAGGACTTACCGGAATAACAATTCGTGGCTCATCCACAAGGGCATTACCACTAATAAAAACATCGTCTCCAAACTTTTTAGTCAAATGGTCATCAATATCTGTAATTTCTTTCTTACTAGCTTTCTTCTTCGCCATCTAAATCTCCATCTAAGTCTTTCAGTGCGCTGATAATATTCTTTTTGCCACGTGCTTGTTTTGGCTTTGTATATATATTATGCGTAGCGCCTTCCTGTTTTTCTTCTGTCTTATTCTTTTCTGCTTTAGTCACAAGTTCAGCCTGCTTTTCCTCGATAACCTTAGCTAAGAAAGGTGAACGTAAGCTATAGCATTTCCACATTCTCTTATCTTTTAATGCGGCCAGAATGGAATTTACGTGATATTTTTGCAACAGCTTGTTTGCCGTTGGTATTTGCTGTCTGAAAAACTTTTCCCACTCTGGCAATTGCCAAAATTGTTGTGGTAAGTCTCTCCCTTGACTTTTCGCATTCTTTTCGCATATTTTCTCTACTACATATTGGGCATCTGTTACATACTTTCCTGGCGAGTATGCAGATTGAAAACGGCTTTTCTCAGTATACTTTTTGCTCATTGGTCTTTCTTGGTAGTTAGAATCTCGCCCTTCCTAATATCATAAATATTACCACGAGCGGTACGAGATATTTGCTTTGGAACCGTCTTTAAATGTTCATCTGCCATCTCGGATGCTGTTTTAGTATATACGGTCACACCCTCTCGACCACCAGCAGCCTTGTGATTGATAGCAATGCGAGAATCGTGCCTCTGTCTAAGAGCCACACCATAAAAGGTCTGAGCATCTTCGGGCACAATCAGCAATTGGTTGCACGCCTTATTCATTAAGTGCTCTGCTTTATCCTTATCATTAACGCCCCCACGAATAAGCATGTTGAGAGTTTCTTCCCAAATAGCAGGGTCAATTTCCTTACGAATTTTCTCAACCCCCAAGGCTTTTGGTCCCTCGTCTTCTTCGGTCTCTGTCTCAGGTGTAAGTTCTAGCTCGTTTTCCACATACTCTTTTACCTCGTCGTCTGAAACCTTGAGAGTAATGGCTATTTCATTATGGCTCATACCCTGTTTAACGAAAGTTTCTATCGCCGCCTTTTCTACTACTGATAGTGACATTATACCGCCTCTCTTTCCGCTTGAACCAAATGCTTCTTATTCTTTGTGGTAAGGAAGTCTAAATACATATAGAATGCCTTACGGTTGACTTCTTTGTAGGACCACTCATTAATACCCAAAGCCTTCTTTTGATGTCTTCCTTCGGAGTACAAACCTAGTGGGTCGTAGAACTTGCCGTGAGCCCCGGTTTTAATATAATATCGAAGCTGCCCATTAGCAGACACCAACTGTTTCGCATAGGCATTACTTCGCTCGGAGGCTGGTGTGACAGGGCCATCTACTTCTTTGCGCAGGTCAAACAGTCGTGGATAACCATCTTCATTATAATCTCCATGCCGGTCAACCCGCTCATCCTCTTGCCCCACAATAGTATAAGCCACAACCCTATTTTCTTCACGAGATGTTTTATTATCATCTTTAGCTGCATACATAGAAGTAGCCATATCTGATGCGGTAATCCGATGGGGATTTGGTGTTTTGTTGTGCGGTCGTTCTTCTTGTTTTGTATCTTGTTTGGTCATTATTTTACCTCCTTTTTAAATTCCATTAGATTCGCCTGTCTCATTTTCAGTCTGATTTTTCTTCTTTCTGCCACCTCTCGCACCGTAAAATCTGGCAGAATAACAAGTCAAAATTTTCATAATATCCTCTGCTAATTCTTCTTCATATTTCTTATCTTTCTTCTCAACAACCTCAACTATGATTTCAAGATTCTTGAAAATAGCGTCAAGATATTCGTAACCAAATCTTGCAAGCCTATCTTTGTATTCAATCAGTATTCTTTCAACCCTGCCTTCAAAACATAGTTTGATAAGTTTATGTAATCCTTTTCGCTTCTCATTTATTCCACTGGCTATTTCATCAATCAAAATAAACTTGTAGCCTTTGTTTTCAGCGTGTTTTCTTAACCTATCTTTCTGACGTTCAAGGTTTTCTTTTTGCTTGGCTGTTGAACATCTCGCATAGATAACCGTTAGTTTTTCTTGTTTCTCTTTCTTGACTCCCATATAAGCGTCTAAATCGTCTTGTCTGAAACGCCTATGGCCACCAGAAGTTTTGAAAGAGTTTATCTTTTCGTTGTTCGCAAGTGTCTTGAGAGTGTTTATTGACACCCCAAGATAATCGCTTGCTTCTGTGATTTTATAGATTTTCATTAAGCAAGCCTTTGAAAATGTGTGCAATAACATCTACTGTCCATCCATTTCCAAGCATTTTTATTGCTTGTGTATCACTTACAACAGAAGTGTATCCATCAGGTACAGTTTGCAATCTTTCACATTCTAACCTTGTTAGTTTTCTAATAACACCCTCAATCTCGTATAACCCTGTTTTCCCACCAATACCACCGCTATTAGCGTTTAATGTTGCAGATTTACCTTCGCTTGAATAAACCCTATTCCCTTGTGAAAAATTGCGTTGCAACAGTTTCCCATTATCGAGCCAAAGTTTATGTGTTGGTTTCATTACACCACCCAAGCAAACTAATCCAGAGTTTGAAGAGTGTTTGTCAACGGGTATAAATAGCAAAGTATCTTTTGAAACTGTTGTCATAGCATTGCTTTTTTCCGTTCCGTTTAATTCGTATTTCTGCACCACCTTACCTTTTTTATCATACCTTCCTCTTTGTGCCAGCCCTAAACTTTGCAATCCTTCTTCGGTAATATCTTTTAGTAACAAACCTTTGTCTTTCGGTTGCTCAATATTTGTTATGTTAGTCCAATAATATCTCGTTCTATTTTGTGCCGAAACTAAATTTGAATTGATAACTATCGGCTCTACACCTAAATATTCGGTTATAATATCTTGGTAGTCCTTTTTCATTTTTACGTTTTCAAGCAAGAAGTATTTAGGCTTTGTTTCTTCTAACAATCTAACAAATTCAAAGAACAGTTTGCTTCTTGGGTCGTCAAAATTTAATTGCTTCCCTGCAAAGCTGAATCCTTGGCAAGGGCTTCCACCTATCAATAAATCAATCTTTGGCAAGTCTGAACCTTTTACTTGTGTTACATCGCCTATATGCTTTGTATTTGGGTAATTGTGTTTAGTTACTTGCATTGCATACTTGTCAATTTCAGAAGCAAAGTAGTTATCGTATTCAATCCCACATCTATTAAGTGCAATCTGCCCACAAGACATTCCGTCAAATAAAGACAGTACGTTTATTTTGCTTCCTGCGTCAGCAATTTTACCATCGCTCAAAAAAATATTATTACTACGTTCGTTTTTCATATCAAAGTTTATCGTTTAAAATCCGCACCAGACAGCTAACATGGTATATAAAAAATAGCCTATGAAGGGGTGGTGCATAATATCAAAGTTTGTGGTCAGGCTACTTTTCATATACCTGTCCGTTAGCCACCATATTAAGACGGCTTCGTAGCAATGATGGTTTTGAATTTAGTTTCAAATTCATTGTTTTTTCTCCAAAACATCAAATGATTTGAAATGTCCCACCAAAAATCTGTTTTACTTCCATAGCTTGGTAATGGATTTATGTAATTATCAAAATCTGAATACTCTTGCAAATACCATTTGTTTTCAGCAAGTTCAGTAAGGTATTGTTTTACTTCGCTTTTTTGGCTGTCTTTACAAAATACTGTAATCACTTTATCTTTAATTGGCACGTCCAAATAAGTATAATCATTTATATTATCTCTTATTTTACCAAGCGATTCAGGTAAAGCACCCCATTCAAATTCAGAACTACCCATATAATCAAAATGTACAATTGAATCAATTCCTTTTTTGTAATCTCGATTCTCAAATTTTGCTCTTTGTATTAAAGTTGTTTTCATTTTATGTTTTGTTTTAAATTAATAATCAATAAAATACGGTGGCTAACACGGTGTCATACGCTATTGGGTGTTAAGTGCAATTTGCAGCCATGCAACTTCGTTTGTGGTTCAGTGTATCTCGATAGTTTTGCGCTAGTAATCCCCCAACAACGCATACACCAATTCGTTAGTAAAAACAATTATTCAAATTGCTCATGCCAACATTGCAAACTACAACAAGGGGCATATTCTTTGCAAACAGCTCCTCCGCAATGGCATTTGCTAACATCAGGTATCACACAATCATTAACTTCGGTCTGTGCAAGTTCGTACCCTTTTTTGAAAGCATATTCTACAATTGACCGTGTAGGACATCTGTTTAATTCATCATAAAAATCACTTGCTTTTTCTTCTATTGTTTTCATAATTCCTATATTTTAGTCGTTAATAATCGTGTCATACCTGTGAGCGTTATGCCCCGTTAAGGCTCTTTATTAACTCAATGTCTTTCTTACTCGGACCCGTTTTCTTTTGGCAGCCGTCTATTGCCAGTGACCATACTGCCATACTGGCTGCGAAACACGCTAGCATAATAATTACCCCTAATGCTTTATAATTTACCATAGCTCTAATTTTTAAGTACTGTACAAATGTAAATAATATTTACGTAGTATGCAAATTATTTTACATATATTCTTGAATTTTATATTTAATCCTCTCTAACAGAGCCTCTTGGGTTTTATCTTTTCTCATTATATTTTTCAAAGGAGCCTCATCCTCTGTGCCTTTTACTATTAAGTGGTATATAAGGACAGGCTCCTTCTGCCCTTGGCGCTGCAGCCTGGCGTTAGTTTGCTGATAGTCTTCTAGCCCGTCAGGCACCCCGAACCAAACTAAGATATGCCCTCCGTCCTGTAGGTTAAGTCCGTGTCCTGCCGATTTTGGGTGGGTCAACATAACGGGTATTTTCCCCTTATTCCATTCTTTAATATCTTTATCCGTTTCCAGTAAGCGAGGTTTATACTCTTTTAACGCTTCATGTATCTTACTTATATCCGATCGGTATTTGTACGCCACTAAAACAGGCTGCCCTTTTGCCTCTTCGATTATCTCTTTCAGAGCCTCGATCTTCTCGTCGTGTATATCCTGTACTTGGCGTTTTATATCTTCGTCTTCGTAGTAAACCGCTCCGTTAGCAAACTGCATTAGTTTATTACGTAAAGCAGTAGAGGTGAAAGCCGTAAGTTCTACCCCTGAGTCTAAGAAGTCTAGTATATTTTCCTTCTCGAACTCTTTATACTGTTTAAGTAGAGGGGTTTTCAACTCTACGTACCTATTAATGTAGGTAGGCTCCTCCATAGAAAGGTAGTCTTTGGCTTTCATCGATATACATATATCGCTTATCTTTTCGGCTATCTCCTTTTCGGCTTCTGCGCTTCTTACCCTCCAAGTGTATACGACATGGTCTTTCATAATGGCAGGTTCTAGGTATCGGCGCCTAAACTCAGATAAGGTCTTACCTAGTCTTTCCCCTGCGTCCAACAAATATATCTGCGCCCATAGGTCAGGGTATCCGTTAGGGGTAGGGGTTCCCGTTAGACCTATCACCCTGTGGCAGGAAGCAATACATTTACGCAGGTGTTTAAACCTGACAGACCTAGGGGATTTGAAAGAGGAAAGCTCATCTATTATAACACAATCGAAAGGGAGTTTGTTGGAGTAATATTCGCAGAGCCATTTAGTGTTCTCTCTGTTTATGAAGTATATATCCGCTTCTTCCTCTAAGGCTTTAGCTCTTTGTTTCGCTGTCCCTACCGCTACCGAAGCAGTCATACCGTTAAGGTGTGCCCATTTATCTATTTCGTCCTTCCAAGTAGACTCAGCTACTTTCTTCGGGGCTATCACTATAGGCTTTATTATATCTAATATATACATTAGATCGTTTAAAGCTGTCAAGGTGGAAACGGTTTTACCCATCCCCATATCCAAGAAAATCCCGCAACGGGGGTTATCTTTAATATGCTTAATGGTCACCTCTTGGTAACTGTGCGGTTTGAATTGCTTCATATAGTTCTTCGTTGTTTCTTATTATAAACACTAGCTGTCCTAGTTTACGTATTATCTTATGTACTTTACACTGTATAGGAGAAGGTTGGTAAGTCTCGTTCTTGATTTCTGCGAAAAATATAACTCCGCCAGGTAGAAGGATTAACCTGTCGGGTATCCCTTTGAAAAAAGAGGGGGAGAGCTTTATAAAAAGCCCTCCTTTCCTCCTCACCTCAATCCTACATGCGGTTTCTATTTTACTCTCTAAAGTCATACCTCTTCTTCCTGGTTCAGATAATACTTTTGCATACCGTACAGGCTAAACCTAGCGGGAGATCTTTGCATTTTCCAGTCTCTCATACTCCTCATCACGTCGTTAATGTCTCGGGTGTTATACCTGCTCATCTCTTCTTTATTGCGTCCTAGACATTCACACCATATCTCCGCTATGCACACCTTATCCCTTATGCGATACCCTTGTGAATAATCGCCCGACTCTATATATGATCGTCTGTCGAATATGTCCATCTCGTCCCAGTTCCTAGGTACACTCATATCAAGATAATCCTTGATAATACCTCTACGGTCGTCGGTTTCGCTGTGCGCAAAACGCATTTTATCTGCTATAAGTTCTTCGCTTCGGTTAAGGTAAAGCGTCTCCCCTTCTTTGTACAGTGCCATAGCTTCGGCCCATATCTGATCCACGCTAGATAGGAACTCCTCCGAGAAAGGATCACCCTCTACATAGGAAGGCCTAACGGCGATAGGAAGGAAACGGCGATTACCCGTCGGGTCTTTTAAAAACTCCCAGTTATTAGTCGTCCCTACAAAAATACATTGTCTTTGGTAAGTTACTATTTCTCTACCGTAAGCAGGACGAAAAGAGTCTTCTCTTTTTGACAAGTACTGCTTAGTAGCCTCAACTTCCGCTTTACGAAGTCCTGCTAACTCACTTATCTCTATAATCCATGAGCCTTGTATCTGCTCAAAAGACTCTTTACCGTGAACGGTAAGGAACGTGTCGGAGAACCAATCCCCTGCTAAGAAGTTAAAGAAGGAACTTTTTTTCATCCCTTGCTCCCCTATTAATATGAGCACTAGGTCGAATTTAATACCGGGGTTGAAAATACGAGATACGGCACCGACTAACGTTTTTCTCATGGCGGCTTTCGTGTACTCGTTGTCTTCTGCGCCAAAATATTTTATGAGCAGGTTGTCAATGCGTTTCTTGCCGTCCCACTCTAAACCGCTAAGGTAATCCCTAACAGGGTGGAAGGAAGCATTATTGAACTCTAAGGCTAGTGCATCGTCTATTTTACCCGTAGCCGTTATACCGTAAAAAGTCTCAATATAGTTTCGTACCCCTGAGTAGTCTACGTCTTTAATGGGTTCGGGTTTACCTATCTTCCTCCAGGGTAAGTCAGATGTTACGTATTTCTTATTATCGAAAAGGTTAAATCTGAACTTATCTTTAAAGTTAATATCGTTCTTAATTATAAGCGTCACGTTTTTAGCACTGTTCTTGAAAACACCTGACCTATCAACATCTAACTTTTTACGCCACTTCGTGTTTGATTCCTCTTTGATGTCCATGTCCACGTCTAACTCTTCGCGTAAGGCCTGTAACCTTTCGTTAGCTATCGCTTCACTTAATTCGGGTATATCTACCGCGAAGTCTAGCATAGATAGGTAAGAAGGGGCTTTGGTTATTGCCTTTTCGGTGTCGTAGTCAGCGTCAAGTGCGCCAAACTTATGCAGCCTAACCATATCAAAAGAGTTTACTAATTTGCCTGAACACGGGTCCGTAGAGTGGTGAGAGTAAGCGAATTTATCTTCGTACACTATTAACCCTCCTGCCGTACTCCCTTCGGTATACGTAAAACGGAATCCATCCCCGCAAGAGGAGTATACGCTCGGTAGAAAATATTCAATAGCTTCCTTAACGGTGTACTTTCTACAGAAAGCGCCGACTATGCCTTTCTTCACCAAAGGATCCTCTTGTTTAGAAGCGGTTTTCTTTATATCTACATCATGGCCTTTAGCAAACGCCCATTCCGAAATATCTCTCCAGTTAACATACGAACGTAATATCTCATCGGCGTCTAAGGCCTTCCCTTTCTGCTCATTAAAAACACGCTCTCCGTCTTTAGAAACAGACGGCCAATACATAAGCCTGTTAGTTTGAAAAGTAGTCGGGTCAAAAAGATCTATGTCGATCTCATCCGCTACTTTTCTAGCTACCGCTATATACTCGTCAGGAGTCAAAGGTCTGTTAACGGGTATGATTAACCTAAAACGCGGGTTCTTCGGTGTATGTTTATGCGTTGAGTGTAGGACGGCAGCACACGAAAAAGTAAGAGTGAAGTCAGCCCAAAAATCCAACTCTGCGTAATCTAAATCCAAAGCGATAACCTGTCTGTGTTTGACATTTTGAGGGCTACGTTTCCCGTCAGCTAAATAACCTCCGACAAAACCCCCTACGTCTTTTATGTTACCTTGTTCGTTCTTGGGCATATTGGCGTACTCTTTGACTGTCTCGTGAGTTACTTGAAAGTCCGAGAGTTTATTTACCAGTTTTTCCCACGTCCATCTACTGTTCGTCCATTTTTTTCTCTTCGCACTCGGCGCGTGCGCAATGTCAAGTTTTAAATCTATCATATTAATCTTTTTTATAGTAAGGTGAAATAAACCCTTCCGCAGTTAGGGGTAAATCGGGCGCCCACTCAATAGGTTTTGCCATTTCTGTGTTCATCGTTTCCAATGCTTTTTCCGCTCTCGCTAAAAGTACCTCGCATACACTCTCATCGTGTACGTGCATAACTATAGGTAAGCCTTTTTTGTTTATCCTCAGCATGGAAACAGCTAAGCAGTCTCTAGCAACGGCCTGGGTAACATTCTCCGCTAACTTACCCCCGTAGGTAGATATGTAGACCCATTTTTTAGTTGTATCATCTTTACCCATGTACTCTATAGAAGGACCTCCGAACTTACCTTCTACTATTCTCGGGTTATAGTAATACAGTTTACGCCCCGAAGGAAGGGTGGCCGTCAAGTTAATCCCGTCGTAGTTAAATGTTATTTTTTTATTAGGTATAGAGAAACTGCGTTTGTACATGACTGCATTAATAGCGCATTTCTCTAAGTCTCTCCAAAACTTAACGATGTTAGGTGAATCTTCGCGCCATTTTACTTTAAACGATTCCATTTGACTATCAGTAAACCCTAACGCTTCTGCGCCGAATTTTTTCATGGCAGCTTTTCCGCCCCCGTAACCGAAAGCTAACTCTGCCACTTTACCTGTGTCTCTTTCAATAGACCCTTTACCTATATCTTCGAAAGCCTTTTTGTATAGTTTGGCTGCTGTGGCTTCGTATATCTTTCCGTGAGTCCTAAATACTTCCAGTCTCCACTCTTCATCGGCTAACCACGCGATAACCCTGGCTTCGATAGCGGAGAAATCAGAAATAGCAAAGGTATGCCCTTCTTTGGCTATAAAAGATGTCCTTATCAGCTCCGATAAAACGTAAGGTGTTTTACCGAACAGAAATTCGATAAGGTCGTAGTCCTTGTCTTTGAGTAAACCTCTTGCAAGGGTCAAGTCTTTGTCAGGCATTTTATTACGCGGAAGGTTTTGTAACTGTACACGTCTCCCTGCCCAACGGCCGGTCCTTGTAGCCCCGTAAAACTGAAACAGCCCTCTAGCTCTCTTATCCTCACAATGACCCTCTAACATAGACTTATATTTAGTGATCGAGGATTTCGATGTATTTTGGTGTAATTTAAGCAAGTGTTTTATGTGAGAAGGTATATCCTTCTGCAGCATTTCGCTAACGGCGTCTTTAGTTAAAGAGGTGATCTCTTCCCCTAACTCGTCAGAGAGGTATCCCTTTAGCTGCGCCCCGCTTTTCGGGTTCTGTAGACCCGTTATCTTTTTCATCTCTTCCACCTTCTCATCTCGGTAAGTAACGTAGCACTCGATAGCGTTCTCGGCTAAAGATGTATCTACAGCTATCCCCCTGTCATTTATATCCTGGTCCAGGTAATAAACATCTTCGTCGAACTCAGTCGGGACGATATAGGATTTAAGAAGA
>Ga0180437_10002641_pt1 | contig 28101 bp, 23 predicted proteins | sample SS_ome_4_FD_132410 | JGI IMG/M metagenome (GOLD analysis project Ga0180437, IMG submission 132410) | Hypersaline lake sediment archaeal communities from the Salton Sea, California, USA - SS_3_D_1 metaG | ecosystem: Environmental > Aquatic > Non-marine Saline and Alkaline > Hypersaline >...
AACAATCTTGCAACAACATCTAGTGGAAAAATACATGGAGGAGGAGAGTTACGACATAAAAGAGACAGGTTTCTTGCGAGACGAAAAAAACTTCAGTCCAACGGTTCTCGTTCTGCCAAACGGGGTTAAAAAGAATCAGAGGAAACAAGCGAATGCGCTCTCGTTTGCACCGCTGGTGCCTTCGAGAATTACAGGAATTTGTCGCTTATAAAGCAGAGGGGTCTGGTATTGGGGTACTTTTTGTTAATCCTGCCTACAGCTCAAGAATATGCTCACAGTGTGCTTGTATGGGCTCTAGAAAAAGGCATGTATTTACGTGCTCAAGCTGTGGAAGCACTCAGCATAGCGATTGCAATGCCGCAATCAATCTTTTGAGGCTTGGCGAGACAAAAATCTCGTCAACGGCCCCTTGTCAGCGGGCCGATATGGTAGCGGTGGTTTAGACTACTGGCTACAAGCTCCTCCCTTCAGGGAGGAGTAGTTGACGGACGTAAACAGTCTCCGGTCCCCCCCTTCGGAGACTGATCGGCCAGATTGCTTAGAACGGATTTTCTTGTCCAGAGATCAACAAGACCTGGATATTCCCGAGTCGACTTAAAGACGGGGTTGCTTGGTGCAGCTAAAGGAGGAAAGAAGGGCCATACCCTTAGTTTAGAAAGAATGGAAAAAAAAGCACCATTGGGGGTACAATTTCGGTGTGATTTTTAAGATGCTTTTAAATGTAGAGCGTATAAACTGACTTGATTTCGTTTTCCATAGAGTTCTTCCTGTGATTATATGGGCAAAAGAATAGTGGAAACCGTTTTTGATATAACAGAAAAAGGATTTTTCTAAAGAATATGGGACAACCAACGCAAGAAGCAAAGAAAAAAACAAAGGTTCCGACAGCGAAAAAGAGGCAGCTTCAAAATGAGAAGCGGCGAATGATAAACAAATCTGTGCGCTCATCTATTCGAACGAAGGTGCGCCAATTTCTCTCTTCTTTGGCAACGAAAGACAAAGAGCAACTAGAGAAATCTTTACAAGAGATTTATGCTCAAGTTGATAAGGCTGCGAAAAAAGGTCTTTTTAACACCAACAAAGCAGGACGCATTAAGTCTCGGCTTACCTCTCGTCTACACGCTGCTCTTTCTGCATAATGTTTTAAGATGAAGAAGGGCCGGGTTTTGTTGATGAGTGCGTGTCGTTTTTGCTTGTTTTGGATGTGTTCTTTTGTGTTCTCCTTTTCCCTTTTGGGGCTAGAGGGGGACGCCTGTCCTCCCCCTGACCGCGTTATCGATATTCCTGTAAGAGACGGGACAAAGCTTCCTGCAAATCTCTTTCTTCCTCAAGACTCGGCACAAAAGCGGTTTCCCTGTATTTTGGTGCGCCACCCCCTTGGAAAAGATTCGATAGATCCCGACTGGATAGAGCTCACAAAATCTGGATATGCCCTTGTTGTTCAATCTACTCGATCCTTTTGCGATAAGACAGGAAAGGCCATTCCGTATTTGACCGATGGCTGGTCCGATGACCACCGTCCAGCAGATGGATATGATTCGGTGCAGTGGGTTGCCTCTTCTGATTTTTGTGATGGGTCGGTTTCCACCATAGGAGTCTCTGCGTCTGGGATTACACAGTTTCTGCTTGCTCCCGCCTCCCCGTCGAATTTGAAGTGCCAGCACATCGAAATGGCGCCACCGAGCATGTACCAATATGCTGTTTATCCTGGAGGGCAGTTTCGAAAAGAGCAGATTGAAGGATGGCTGCAAGTACACGGGAGACACCCCTCTGTTCTCGATTGGTTGAAAAGCAGAGCGCGATATGACGATTTTTGGAGTCGATGTAATGTATTAGAGTACTCGGATCAGATTAAGGTTCCTCAAGCACACATTGGTGGGTGGTTTGATATTTTTCTACAGGGGACATTAGACGCGTTTTTCGCCGCTCAACAGCACTCTCAGCGAGAGGTACGAGACAAACACAGGCTTGTTATTGGCCCTTGGGGCCACCGGTGGCGTTATACGGGAAAATTGGGCGAGTTTTCTCTACAGCCCAAACAGCTTGTTCCTCCTGTAGAAATTAGTTTTAAGTCTTGGCTAGACCTTCATGTAAAGGGCGAAAAAAATGAAGTTTCTCGAGCTCCGACAGTCCAGTACTATGTAATGGGTCCGTTTGATGGAAGCTCTTCGCGGGGAAACTGTTGGAAGACGACGGAGTCATGGCCTCCCCCCGGCGCTGTGTATCAACGCTTTCATCTTGGCCCAGAAAACAAGCTTTCTGAAAAAGAGCAAGACGCTGCGCCCCTGGGCGTCTCTTTTAATACACAGAATCTTGTCCCCACAATTGGCGGTCGCAACCTCTTTATGCCAGACGGTCCAAGAGATTTGAGCTCTCTTGTGAAACGAGAAGACGTTCTCTCGTATACAACAGACGAGCTAACAGAAGATGTAGAGGTAACAGGAAGGCTGTGGGCCAATTTGTATGTATCGGACACAGGAAGAGAAAGAGACGTTTGCCTTCGTCTTGTCGATATTTGGCCAAGCGGACAGCACTATCTGATCGCAGAGGGGGTAAGCCACGTGATGCCCCGTCGTGCCTACGAGAACAAGGCCTCAGAGCCCCGTCTTGTTATTGCCGATTTATGGTCTACAAGCATGGTTTTTGCCAAAGGGCATAAAATCGGCCTTCTTATCAGCGCTTCCAACTATCCTGCGTGCGATTCGAGCTTTGGCCCTGATGAGGAAAAGGGAGTTGCTTTTACCATTCACTCGACAAAAAAGCTGCCCTCTTCGCTTGCCCTTCCTATTATGCCTGTAGAAAAGGGCTAAGCCCGTTTCTTTCTCTCTAACCACGACTGAATCTCCCCTTGATCTTTCATGACGGTTTGGCCCTTGCTTGTACGAATGCGAGAAAAGAAAACGGTTTTTTGTAATAAAAATGCAGAAGCAGTTCGACAGGCTTTTCTTGGAAGGGTAGACATAATAAGCCGTTGTAGTGAATCGGGAAGGCGGACCTCTTTCGAAATCTTTTTAATAGGATTGCCCGAAAGAGAAAGCCGTTGTAAACGAGTCGCCTGCTCAACTTCTTGTGGAACGGTCTCTATTTGGTTGTTATCGAGAAGGAGGTCTCGCAGCTCAGGAAGGTTCCAGAGGGTCTCTGGTGGAGAAGAGAGAAGGTTGTGCGATAGATAGACAGAGACCAGCTGGACAAGCTGATCCAGTGGGGGCAGGTGTTGGAGAAGATTTTTCTCTAAATAGAGGGTGCGCAGCTCTTTCAGGGCGTTGATTTCTTCTGGAATGATACAGAGAAGATTATTGGCCAAAGAGAGAAATATCAGGTTGGCAAGATTTCCAATCCTCTTTGAAACTTCTACAAGAGAATTATTTTCGGCACTGAAATGACGTAGGTTGACAAGCTCTCCAATAGCGTCGGGTATTTTTATAATTTGGTTGTTGTTTACAAACAGGACAGAGAGGTTTTTAAGTCGGCAGAGATCTTTTGGAAGAGCAGAGATGGAATTATATGATAGATCGAGGGTCTCCAGGTCAGAAAAAGCAAAGATCGAATAGGGAATGGCCGTTAGAAACAGAAAATTGCACTGTATTTTCGTGACTGTGTTTTCTTTGCACCATGCGCGAAGAAGTTCTGCTTGTTTTGCAATGGATAGATGTTGAGGCAGGAGAGGACCCCCGTTTCTCCCGCCAGAGAAGATAGTTGCCAGGTTAAGATCATCTGCAAGCTTAAAGAGCATAGAGAGAAGAACGGGATTGTGAGAGATTTCTTTGGGAGTAAGGCTCGAGAAAGCCGTTCTTTCTTTGTCCTTGTTTGTCAAAATGGGAGAGTTCTTAAGAGCATCGAGAATAATCTGTACTCTTTTGATGAGCTGTTTGTGAAAAAGAGTAATCGCTAGCTCTGTTTTAGAAACGGGATAGGTGATTCCAAAAGAGGGAAAAAGCGCGACAAGTTCTGGGTATTTAGAGATAAAAACATCTTCGGCCACCAATTGGCTGATTTTTGTAGTGTCTAGGTCCTTTTTTTGGGCGGTGGAGGTTTCTGTGCTTGGTAAAGAAAGAAGTTTAGACAGATCTTCTATAGTTGGTAAAGGGGGGCGTTTTCTCTCCTGGAACGGGAGCGCGGGAAGGTGGTGAGTAATACACATTGCTTCGCACATAAAGACCTCTTAATAGAAATTTACAAAAGGAAGGGCGTATAAAAAGAACGAGAGTTTAGTTCAAACCCTTCTCTCATCCCCTGAAGCGAGGCGGGGCGCAACGCTGGGTTTAAAAAATCAGACTCTCTTTGTTTGTGTCTAAAAAGAAACTGTTTTCAGATTCAAACGCTTCGATATAGAGGAGTCTATTGTATTTGGCCGTTCTCTCGCTTCGACAGGGGGCTCCTGTTTTGATTTGGCCGCAGCCGAGGGCAACAGAGAGGTCTGAGATAAAGGTGTCTTCTGTCTCTCCGGATCTATGGGAGACAACAGTGCGCCATCCAGCACGACGGGCACGCTGAATAGTCTCTATTGTTTCGGTAAGCGTTCCAATTTGATTGAGCTTGATTAAGATGGCATTGGCGCTCTTTTCGGATATTCCCCTCTCTAAGAAAGAGGAGTTTGTGACAAAGAGATCGTCTCCGACGATTTGGACAGAGTCACCAAGTGCTGTTTGCATCTTGTGCCACCCTTCCCAGTCTTGCACATCGGCAAGACCATCTTCAATCGAGTCTATTGGATACTTTTCTGTTAACTCTTTGAGGTAGGCGATCTGCTCATCGGAGCTTCGCGATGCAAACGGAAGGCTCCGGGCGCGATGTTTTTTCTCAACATACGTCTGGCTGTCCTCGTCGTAGAGCTCAGAGGCAGCGCAGTCAAGCGCGATAGAGACCTGCTCTCCAGGCTTGTATCCGGCCTGTGATATTGCCTCTACGAGCAGCTCCAGAGCCTGCTCATCGGAAGAGAGGTCCGGAGCAAAGCCCCCTTCATCCCCAACGCTGACGCTTAACCCCTCTTTTTTCAATAAAGATCGCAAGGTGTGGTAAATCTCAGATCCCCACTGCACGCTTTCTGCAAAACAGGCGGCTCCGTGGGGTCGGATCATAAACTCTTGGAAGTCAACGGAGTTTTCGGCGTGCGCCCCACCGTTGAGGATGTTAAACATTGGGCAAGGCATAATAAGGGGGCCGCAGCCACCAAGATAGCGGAAAAGAGGGACCTTTTGGGAGGCGGCAGCGGCACGAGCAGCGGCCAAAGAGGTTCCCAAAAGGGCGTTTGCTCCAAGGCGAGACTTGTTGTCCGTTCCATCGAGGGCGATAAGAGCAAGGTCCAAAGCGCTCTGGTCAAAGGGGTCTTTTCCCTGAAGGGCTTGGTTAATCTCTGTATTGACAGAGGCCACAACATTTTGAACTCCCTTTCCTTTGTAAAAGGTTGGATCGCCATCGCGACGCTCTATCGCCTCAAACGCTCCTGTTGAGGCGCCAGACGGAACGGCGGCTATGCCGATTGAGCCATTTTTTAATACAACCCGAACCAGTACTGTGGGAAATCCCCGAGAATCGAGAATTTCTAATGCCTGAACAGAAACGATCTCCGCCATCTTCGTACACTCTCTATAGAAATACCTAAAAACCGAACGATACCAGGAAAAAAGTTTCCTTCGTAGGGATTTTTTTGTTAATCAATAAGCGCAATTATTTTTTTCTTCATAGTTGCAAAAGTTGTTTGGTTTGGTGTAATTAGAAATAAATAGAGAGTTGTTTTTAATGATGAGATAAATATGGAAGAAAAGAGACCGCAGGATCTCGAGCGCCCCTTAGAGTGTTGTCAGTGTCGGCGGCCTATAGAGGTCTGTTATACAGAGTCTGTTGGGCAGCAGATAACGCGGTTTGGCATGTGCAAGGAGTGCCCTGTTTTGATGGCGAAGCTCTATGGTCAAAAAGAGGAAGGGCCTTCTTCTGCTACTCTTTGCTGTGGTTCTTGCGGGATAACGTTTGATGAAGTGCGCATGGGCGCTCAGCTTGGCTGCCCTCTTTGTTATGAGATTTTCTCCGATGAGATCGTTCATGAGCTCGTATTGTTGGAAAAAATCCCGCCAAAGCTTGGGGTTTCAAGAAAATCGGGACCCATTCATTGTGGGAGGGTTCCTGGGCAGGTTCAAGAGATTGACCCTTCTATGAAAGTGCTTGAGCTTCAACAAGTTTTGCACGAGACGCTCAAAAGAGAAGATTATGAGCAGGCAGCGCGTCTTCGAGATCAGATACGGGCCATTGAACAAACTCGGCGAAAAGGGCGGAAAAAGAATGACAAAGGAAAGTAAAGGCGAGGTCGGTTTTCCGGGTTTTGAGAGACCGTGGGAAAAAAACGATAACGATATTTGGCTGGCCTCTACCATTTCTTTGTATCGAAACATCGATAAGTTTCATTTTCCTCAAAAACTAAGCAAAGAAAAAAGAGAAAATATATCAAACCTTATCGTTGGTGTTCTTAAAGAGCTGGATACGTTAAAAAACGTTCAAGTTTTTTTTGGCAACAGTATTTCTCCCTTAGAAAGGGACTTTTTAATGGAGCACTTTCTCATTTTCGATACGGCCAGAGACAGCCAAAATGGACAGGCGTATGTGACAGAGCAAACAGGAAGGGTTCTTGTTCAGGTTAATGCTCATGAACATATGCAGCTGCATATTGTGGATCCTTCTGGCGACCTAGAGGGGTCGTTAGAGCAGATCTTTGCCGTTGAAAGGGGCGTTGAAGAGAAGCTGCCGTTTGCCTTTTCCAATACCTTTGGATATCTCACATCGGAGGCCAGCCGTTGTGGCACAGCCCTGTTGGTCCAAAGCTTTGTACATATCCCGGCTATTATTCAGCAGGGACTCTATGAAGAGGAGATAGGAAAAGAGGAGATGGAGGGGGTTTCCTTTTCTGGTTTGCGCGGGGATCCTCATGAGCTTATAGGAGACCTTCTTGTTGTGAAAAACAGATGGACGGTAGGGCTTAAGGAAGAGACCATTCTCTCTTCGTTGAGGGCGGCCGTTATGCGGGTTGTGGATAAAGAGCGGACAGCACGAGAAAAAATTGCTCGAGAAAAAGAAGAGGGGCTTATTGACAAGATGAGTCGTGCCATTGGCACCTTGCAACACGCACGTACAATTGATACAAAGGAGACCCTGCAGGCAATGAGTCTTATAAAACTTGCCGTTGAACTTGGTTGGATAGAAGGGATGTCTTCTGAGAAAATAAACGAGCTCTTTTTTGATTGCAGACGAGCCCATCTTGCAAAAAGACTCGACAAAGACCTCTATGCAAGTCCTAAGATTCACAAGGAAAGAGCAGATTTTTTGAGAGAGGTCTTCGCTCCTGTGCGGCTTACATAAGGCCCCTATCTGGCCTCTTCAGACAATCCTTCTGCGGCATCTAACATCCAAGAGCGCTCTTGAGCAATAGTTGTCGATTCTCCATGGCCAGGGAAAACCTTGGTGGGGGGAGGAAGAGAGCTGAGGCGAAAAAGAGAGGTTCCCATGAGGTGGGGTGAAGAGGTGGGAAACGAAATATTACCCATTGTCTTTGCAAACAGAGTATCTCCCGAAAGCAAGACCCCCTCTTCTTCATTGTAAAAACAGACGCTTCCTGGAGAGTGCCCCGGTGTATGAATCACGATCCAAGAGCTTTTTCCGACCGTAAGACGCTCTCCGTCTTTCACATATCGAGATGGGGTAACCGGTTGCATGTCGATATAACAGGGAAGGCCGTCACAACCGGGGGTTTGCAGATTATCAGCATCATATTTGTGCACAACAACAGGAACTTTTCTCTCTTCTAAAAGAAAGTGGCAATCTGCTGTATGGTCCCAATGAGAGTGTGTAATCCAAATAGCAGAGAGGTTTTTGTCTTTTTTTTCTAGCAGGGCAAGGATGGCGTCAGCGCTTTCTGGCGCAGGATCTACGACAACCGCCTCTTTTGAAGAGGTAGAGAGAATAATGTAGCTGTTGGTTTGAAATGGACCGGAAGTAATCTTTTGTAGATCAAACGTCACAGCCCCTCCTTGTGCACACAACAAACAGGCTCCCAAGAAACACACGAGACGCATGTGTACAATACCCAAAAAACAAACAAACGCACTGGAGAGGATTCGAACCTCTGACCTTCTGGTTCGTAGCCAGACACTCTATCCAACTGAGCTACCAGTGCACAGAATACAGGAAAAGATAATAACCGATCGTCCCCTTTTAACTAAAGGAACCTGAAACGTTCTTTTACGAGAGAGCAAGGGGCTGTGTCAGGTTTTTTTGGTCTTAATAATAGAGGGGGCTTTTTTGTTTGCGGCAAATGTGTTTTTTGGACAAAACTAAAGCCCTTTTAATGTAAGCCCAAGCTGCTCCCTATTCCTCTCATGGGACGGAATGCGGGGTTTTAAGAATGAGATGCAAGATGGCAATAGAACCTTTTTCTGTAGATTTTTCAGAGTTTGTTGGGTTTGCGAACGAGGTTTCTTTTCCTGAAGACGATGCTGGTTATCCGCTTTCGATACCCGACAATATAATGAGAAAAGCCCATCAACTGTTTCTAGAAAGGAACCAGGGCGATTATTCGTCTTCGAATGATATGAGCAAGCGGGCTGTTGTGGTTTGTCTACGCTGGGCAGAGCGCGCTCTTTTAAGGAAAGGTTCTTTAGAAGAGAGATACCTACGATACCGAGTCGATCTATGGACCATATTTGAAGAGATCTTCAGGGATGCGTTTCCTTCTGTTTCGGACGATGATTTTTGGTTTATGTACAAAACGATTTCTGGGGTGATAAACAGATGGGATCAGATGCACTATTTTCAAGGAGCGCTATATTCTGCTTCTACGAAAACATTACGTGAAGCCGTATGCGAGGAGGGACAAAAAACAGAGGGGCAGAGAAAAACACAAAGGCCGCATTATAACAATATGTGGCGTACATGTAAAAAACTTTCTAACTGTTTCTCTCGCGCTGACCTGTGGTTTTTTTGCGAGATAGTTGACCAAACAATAGAGACACAGAGGGACTTCAGTGCTTCTTGTGTCGGCCGTGACGAAGAGAGGGATCTCTTGCATCTAATGCGGAAGGCTGTATCAAATGTTGTCGAATCCCATAGATCGACAAGTTGTTGGAGATCCAGCGTAAGACGTAGTAATACGGTTTGTTGGGAGAGGCTTCTTAGTCGCCCTCCGGACCGCACGTTTTTGCCTCCCGAGAGGGATCTCGATCAGGTATTGCTAGAGGCCGAGAGGGTATTTCTCCGTTTTTCAGAAAGGGATTCGCAAGACAGCGAGTTTACACTCCAACACCGTCTTTGTGCTTTGCGTTCTGCTCAGGTTAGCTACTTTAGCAAAAGGAGCGAAAATATCAGAACTTTTAATGATATACCAGAACAGATAATCACCCAAGATATAGGAGAAATCCTCAATTGTCATAGTGTGTCCTTTCCTTGTTCTGAAACGAAGCAGATAGTGTCCTGGTTAAAAAAGAAATACGCACAAGATATAAGGGGGGTATATTACCATTTTGCTCTTGCTTGGCGGGTTGCCCGGGCTTCCCATTTACACGATTGGCGAGAAGAGGCAACTTTGCAAGTAAAACAGAGGCTTAACGAGTATTGTCAAAATGGGGACGCCGATCTTTTACAAAAACTTTTTGATTTCTGTGGCAAAAGGCCCTTCAGTTTTAAACAGATCAAAACGTGGTGTGAAAACAACAACCATACAGATGTATTAGAACAAATTTCTCGTCTTGAGGCGCTTTCAAAGGATCTCTGGCGCAGAGAGTTGCTCTCTTGTTTTTAAATGTCGTCAACTCTTGTAAAAACAATACGCGTGGCGTGGTTTTCTGTATCTTGATTAGGGTCTGGGTAGGCAAAGCTGAAGGATGCGGTAGAGGAAGAGGGCTCCATTATAAGTGTAGCGGTTGTTTCATCATCGAGAACTTGAAAGATTGCCGATCCAGAACAGGCGAGCCAGTCTTCAGAAATAACGTCTTGATCGTTATTGAAGGCGCTTGTCCAAGTAAGAGATACGAGAGAGGTGGCACCATTTTTAGTAAGCTGTAGGTAAACACTCTTTGGGTTTATATTGCCGGCTTGGTCTGTTCCGCTTCCTACAAGCGTAAACTGAAAGTGTACGCAGAATGTTCCAGAGGGGAGGATAAAGCTGTTTTCGGTATTGTTAAAGCTGATGTTCTTCGCTACTTCAACAGTAGAAAAGGGAACTGTTACGGCTGTTTGTTCGCTTATAGAAACGGAGCCTTCCTGAAAAGCCGTTGCATACGCTGTAGAGGGAGATGTGCCTGCAGGCCCTTTGGGGCCCGTTGGTCCTACAATGGGCTCAGGAATAATTTTCACCTTTATCTTTGATCTGCTTCCTTTTTCAACAGGTGTTGATGCACAAACTGTTGAGATGAAAAAAAAGCAACATACAGAAAGAATAGACAGAAGGTGTTTCATTGCTTCTCCTTAAATTTAATCCCTTAACTTATACGCTGTCGATCTTCTTAAAAACAATACGGGTTGTGTGGTTTTCTGTAGAAGTTTGGTCGGGGTTGGGGTCTTTATTGAAAAATACATATGTAGGCGCAGAGGTTTCCATCATAAGCGTTACCACAGTCTCGTCGTTGGGAACCGAAAAGATAGTTGCTCCAGAAACAGAAAGGGATGGATGGGTGTTCGGGTCGGAAAACCACTTGGTGATAGAGGTTGACCAGGTTAAAGGTATCTTTAAAGAAGACTCTCCTTGCGCAAGGTGTAGGTAGATAGCCCTGGGATGCATTTCTGTGACGCCCTGGTTAATTTCCGTACCAATTGTAAACTGGAAGTGCGCGCTGTAGACCCCTTTTGGGAGGGTAAAGCTATCTTCGGCATTGTTAAAGAGGATCTCTTCTCCTGTTGGCATGCTAGAAAAAGGCACCGTTATTATCATAGGAGAAACAGCCGGAGGGAGAAATTCGGGAGAGTTGGCATCAAGTGCGGTAGCGTACGCTTGGGAAGACGGTTCTCCAGGGGGTCCAGAAGGTCCTCGGGGGCCGTGTGATTTTTTCTTAGGGGGTTTTCCGATTTTTACCGTTGTTTCGGCTCGACTTTTCTTTTCAACGAGCGTCTTTGTCGGGGATAAAGAGAAACCGTGTACAGTCACGAGTACCAATAGGACAGAAAAAAGGCGCTTCATCTTTGTCTCCTCCGGCTGTTTCTTTGTAGAGAGTACTTTATTTAGAGACCTCGTTGCAACAAGAAACAGAAAAAGGGGGCCCTCTATTTTGCCCTTTGCATCGATCTTGGAGATCTTATATCCTTAAGTGTGGTCGAGCATAACGACAATTGGAGTTTAAGGCAGATGAAAAAAAACAGCGCTCTTCTTTTTTTCTGTGGTGTTCAGGTTGTTATCTTCTTGGTGCTTCGAAAATTTGACTCCTTTGCCGAGTCGAAATGGATATTGGCGGGACTAGAGGCTTTTCTCGTCTTTGTAACGGTGAGCTGGTATGTGCTCTCTCAACCAGAAGAAGAGGCGGAGGGGGTGTCTCCTTCTGTTTTGATGCGGGCTCCTCAGAAGGAGGACGCGCCTCAAGTAGAAGATTCTCTTCGAGAAAAGAAGGAGTTAGAAGAAGAGCTCGAAAAGAGGCAAGAGACTGAACTCTTTCTCAAACAGAGGCTTCAAGATGCTGAAGAAGAAAGAAGGGCGCTTCAGGCACAGATAGGTGTAGCTGAGAAGAGGGCTTCGTCTGAACAAGAGACCCGGGCTATGTGTAGAGAGGCCATCCAAGAGCTCGGTTTTGAAATTAAAAAGTTGACAAAGCAGATTGGAAGAGAGCGCCGTGAACATGCGATCGAAATTCGGGCGCTTTTGCGGAAAGAAGACGACAACACCCTCAAATCGCCCCCGGTTCCAAAAGTAGCAATGAGCCCTCTTCCTGCTGTTGTGGCGCTGCTCGCTTCTTGTCAAAAGGGTCTAGAGAGGCCCGGAGAGTGGCCTTCGCAGGAACACAAGGTTCTCGTGCGGCGTAAGTTCTTTGATGTGGCCCGAAAAGCGGCGGTCACCCCTTTAGTTATTGCTTCTTTAGAGTATCCTTCGGATCTATTTGTCTCTTCTAAAGTAACTCCCGCTCTTTCTGAAGAAGAGGTGTTTTCGCTGATCGACTCGAAACGAAACGAGCTTTCTCAACTAGACCACTTTGAACCGTATCGATTTTTCGACAAGGATAGGCAATGGACGGCCTTTCGCCTTACATGGGAAAATTTAGACGATATTGTCCTCTTTGCGCAGACATCATGAACCCCCAATAAGTCGGTACCAGAGAAGGCGCAAAAAAAGGGCGGTCCTTTGTATTGGGTGCCGTTGTTTTTTCCTTTTTTTGGGAGGGTCTATGGAAAGGAAGTCTCCACAAAGCGAACAGCTCCACAAAGACCGTCTCAATGTAATAAGATCCCTTTCATTTTTTGGGAGTGTATAGGCCGGAGGCTTGTTGGGAGGGGGCCGGTGGATTTCTGTCACTATGGTGTCTATTTGGTGTCTTTCTGGAGGAAATGAGAACCACAACCTTCGTCGGCCCTTGACACAGCTCAGCTCATCCCAGACACTGCCTGTACGAAAGTCGACATCTATAAAATAGTGGGGAACGGCAAAAAGCCCTCGTTCAAAGCAAGAGGCCCTTTTTTTGCCAAACTCTCGTGCATGCAGCAGCCAGATCACGTGATAGCCAATGCTCCAATAGTCCCCGGTTCTTTGTCGTGCTGTCTGTTCGTCGATTGGAGAGAGCTGAATTTCGAAGACCACTTTGTGAGGATGAAAAACGACATCAGCAACACGATTGATCTCAACAAAGGGGCGCTCCATAGTGCACTTTCTTTCTCCAAGGCGCCTCATAAGCCACAGCTGCACACATCTATGCGCCCCGTCTTTATGTCGAAGTCGGCACGGGCTCTGCTCTTTTTTATGAAAAAAGTGCGCAACCCTCTCTTCTCCTCGACGAAGACGAACAGTCGAAAAACATTCTGGGCACATGTAATCGACACGGTGTAGCGCCTCATCTGCACAGACTATCTCTCCTTGCTCTGTACGCGCTATGCGTTGCATATATGGCCTTATCTTAAGAAATATTGACTTGAACAGATCGTTTCTGCCAAAGTGGTGCAAGGCGGGGTAGGTATTGTCAGTTTCTCAGGTGATAGTGTAAAATTTCTCTCTTATTCTTATAGAAGCAATAATATGCGAGTCGATAGGTGCTGCTTTTGTACAGATTGCCTCACAACCTCTGTTTTCGTATAACCTAAGGTCCTAAATGAGCCGACTTAATTTCAAGGATGTTTTTACTTCTCAACAGCGTAGAAAGGTTGAAGAACTCATAGATATTGCCCGAGAGCAGGGCTATCTTACCTATGAAGAGATCAACGAATTTCTGCCGATGTCGTTTGATTCTGCCGAACTGATCGATCAGGTGCTGATCTTTCTTGGTGGACTAGATGTGCAAATTCTCAATCAAGTTGAAGTAGAGCGACAAAGAGAGAGAAGAAAAGAGGCAAAAGAGTTAGAGGCAATCTCTTCAAAAAAATCTGAAGGGTTTTCTGATGACCCTGTAAGAATGTATTTGAAGGAGATGGGGTCTGTTCCTCTCTTGAGTCGTGAAGAAGAGGTCGAAATCTCAAAGAGGATTGAAAAGGCGCAGATACAGATAGAGCGAATTATTTTGCGATTTCGCTATTCGGCAAGAGAGGCCATTTCAATAGCCCAGTGCTTGATTCAGGGAAAAGATCGTTTCGATAAGGTTATTAGCGAAAAAGAGGTAGCAAACAGGCAAGATTTTCTGCAGTTGTTGCCCAAGCTTGCCGATTTGTTACAACAAGAAGACGAGGCGTTCAATGCTCACCTCAAGGAGATGGTAGAGGGGGAGGTCTCAGAAAAGCGGAAAAAGTTCTTACAAGAAGAGATTGAAAAATCACGAATACGGTCTCAGGCCTATCTGCGATGTTTACACTTGCGACACAACATTATAGATGATTTTTGTGAAGTCATCATGAAGTCGTACGAGCGCTTTTTGGCTCTCGAAGAGGAAATTAGGGATCTCGAGCCTCGCGCTGCCAGAAATAAATTTGCTCTTGCAAAACTGTTGGCAGCCAAGCGAAAACTCAAAAAACTTGAAGTTGCTGCAGGAAGGACTCTGCACGAATTTAAAAAAGACGTTCGCATGTTACAAAGGTGGACTGACAAGAGTCAGGAAGCTAAAAGAGAGATGGTTGAGTCGAACCTGCGACTTGTCATCTCGATTGCAAAAAAATATACCAACCGCGGGCTCTCCTTCTTAGATCTGATTCAAGAAGGCAACATGGGTCTTATGAAGGCCGTTGAGAAGTTTGAATATCGTCGTGGATACAAATTTTCTACCTATGCTACGTGGTGGATTCGCCAGGCGGTAACTCGAGCCATTGCCGATCAGGCTCGTACGATTCGTATTCCTGTCCATATGATCGAGACGATCAACAAGGTGTTGCGTGGTGCGAAAAAGCTTATGATGGAAACCGGAAGAGAGCCGACTCCAGAAGAGCTTGCTGAAGAGGTCGGAATCACCCCGGACCGAGTGCGAGAGATCTATAAGATTGCGCAACATCCAATCTCTCTTCAAGCCGAGGTCGGAGATAGCGGTGAGAGTCAATTTGGGGACTTTATTGAAGACACAAGCGTTGAGTCTCCGGCTGAGGTAACGGGATACTCGATTCTTAAAGACAAGATGAATGAGGTGCTCGATACGCTTACAGAAAGAGAGAGAATGGTGTTGATACGCCGTTTTGGCCTTTTAGATGGAAAGCCTAAAACCCTTGAAGAGGTTGGGTTAGAGTTTCGTGTTACGAGAGAGCGTATCCGTCAGATTGAGGCAAAAGCGTTGAGGAAGATGCGCCATCCTACTCGGTCAAAGCAATTGCGCGCCTTTCTCGATCTTTTAGAAGAGGAATGAGAGACCCTTTAGAAGATCGTCTCAAAAAAGCACTATCTTCAAAATGCATGGGGAAACATCTTCCCTTTGCAGAAGAGCGGATAGAACAAAAAAAGATGGCAGCCGATGTTCTCGGTGCTTTTGTAGATGCCAAAATCTCCCTTATAGAAGCAGGAACTGGAATTGGCAAGAGTTTGGCCTATCTTGTGCCGGCGCTGCTTTGGGCGTCGCAGACAGATGGTCAGGTTGTGGTTTCGACAAATACCATTGCTTTACAAGAGCAGCTTCTCTTTAAAGAGATTCCCCTTGCCCTGCAGCTCTTAGATCTTGATGTGCGCGTTGTGTTGGCACAAGGCATGAGCAACTACGTCTGCCTCAAAAAGGTTCAAGGGCTATTAGAAGAGCCGGCCCTTTTTTTGGATAAGCAGGAAAAAGCATTACTTGCATGGTGTCAAGAGACACAGACGGGGTCTCGATCGGATTGCACGAAAAAAGTAGATTCTGCCTCTTGGGAAAGGGTGTGCGTAGATTCAGAATCCTGTTTTCCTGCAAAATGCCCCTATGCCTCGTCCTGTTTTTTTCTCTCTGCTAGAGAGCAGCTACAAAAAGCCCATCTTATTATCACGAACCACCATCTTCTTCTTGCAGATCTCAAGCTCCGGATTGAAACCCAAGCTCCTCCCTATTCCTCTCATGGGATGACGGAAGAAAAGTCTCTTCTTCCGCCTGTTAGGCGACTGATTCTCGATGAAGCGCACCATCTCGAAGATATTGCGAGCCACTTTTTCTCTTCGAAAGTCACACAAGAGGGCTTTAGACACCTTCTTGCGCCGCTATTAGTTGAGCCGACACACATGCAGTGGAAGGCTCTCAAGGCCTTCTTTGGAGATAACAAAGAGATATTGAATTGGTATAAAACCCTTCGAGCGGAGGCCAAACAGTTTCTCATTGCTGTAGGAGAGCTTTTTGATTGCGTAGATGATTGGATTGCTACGCAAAAGATAGATGAGAAAATACGACTGACAAAAGAGAGGATCTCTCACGTTGCGTTTCAAAACATAGAAAACGAGCATCTTGGCCTAACAGTTGATGTTGGAGAGAGGGTCATTGCCTTGTGGGAAGAGGCTCGTCTTTTTAAAGGGGTGAGAGAGTCGTTTGCTGCATGGAGAAAGACAGGGGAGGTTTTGTGTCGCCGATATAAAAAGAGCCTTGACGATCTGGTCTTCTTTTTTACAGAGGCAAAAAACGATGAAAAAGTTCATTGGGTAGAATCTACGCGAGGATCTCTTTCCCTTGTGCAGGCCTATGTCGATATTTCAGAGATGGTCCATACGTCTCTTTTTTCACCGCTTCATTCAGCTGTTTTGTGTAGCGCAACACTCACTGCTGCCAAAAGTTTTGGTTTTATTCGCTCGCGACTCGGTCTTCTCGATTCTGTCGATGAGGCTATCTACCCCTCTCCCTTTCCCTATGAGACAAACACCCTTCTCATGGTGCCAATGGACCTGCCCTCTCCAACGTCGCGTGAATATCAACACACTCTTTCTGATGCCTGTGTGCGCCTTGTTCAAGCAAGCGATGGTGGAGCCCTTATTCTCTTTACCTCTTATGCTTCTTTAAAAGACGCCTTTAAGCGGGCGGGGCCCTCTCTTGAGTCATTGGGCTTTTGTGTCCTTTGTCAGGGAGATCGATCTCAAAAACAGACAATAGAGATATTTCGTCGCGATGAAAAAAGCGTTCTTTTTGCTACCGCTTCTTTTTGGGAGGGAATCGATGTTCCCGGTAAAGCCTTGCGCCTTGTCGTCATCGCTCGACTTCCTTTTGATGTGCCGTCAGATCCCTTGGCCGAAGCCCGTGCAGAAGCGGTCAAAGCAGAAGGAAAAAGTCCCTTTATCCACTATTCAATCCCAAGAGCCTGTGTTCGATTTAAACAGGCCTTTGGCCGCCTTATCCGGCGCCATGATGATAAGGGCTGTGTCGTCTGTTTAGACACCAGAATAGTGACACAATCATACGGCCAGTTCTTCTTCAAGTCTCTTCCTCCGTGTTCTCCACAGACACTACCAATAGAAGAGATCGTCCATAAGATAGAGGGCTTTTTACACTAGAAACCCAAGTTGCGCCCTATCCCGTTTCCTTCTCTCATTCCCTGGAGCGGGATAGGGCGCAACCTGGGTCTTGGCCTCAGGTTTCTAGAAGAATGTGGCTTAAAAAGAATTTCCAGCGCCAATCATACGAAGAGCGCTCTTCGATTGCAGGGATTACTTGGTCGGGGCTAAGTTGTGCGAGCCAAACGATCTCCTCGTCTGCCAAGCGGATGAGGAGGGCCCTTCCCCTGTCTGGCCAGTGGAAGGATATATTGTAGAGGGCCCTGTTCCATGTTCTCCATCGGCTTATAAGGCGGGTGAAAGGAAGGACAATGGAAAGCGCAGGGATAATCGAGAGGGCAAAAAGAGAGGGTTGAAGGCTGAACAAGAGAGGCACGAAGAAGTTACACCATAAGAGTAGACAGATGAAAAGAACTTCTTTGGCAGATGAAAAGAGGGGGCCCAGAAAGCGGCGCCATTTAGGAAGGGGGGTTAGCGCTGCACAGACATCATAGGCGCAAAACTCCTCAAATTTTGAAGAGGAGAGGCGCCCTCGTATAGCATGGACAAGCTCGTGCACGAGGACGGTGTTTTGAGAGATAGGGCTCTTTTTCAGGGGGCGCATTCTGATGGTCGACTCTCCTTGCTCATCTATCCAGCAACAAGCAAGCTCCCAGGGGAGCAGCCCTTTTGAGGACTGTTCGACGGGTATTGTTTCAACATCTACATGGAGTTTTTCGGAAAACGCCTTGGCAACTCGATAGGGAATAATACTCTCTGTATCTTGGCGTACTCTGGCCTGTTGAAGAAATGAGTCTAGATCCTCTTCTGGGCGAGAGAAGCGACCATTTTTGTCGAGAATGCGAATCTTGTGATCAAGCTTGTGTGTCATAGATCCTCTCCGTAGAAAAATTTTGTCTCTTTTTCAAGTGTGCAAATATGTACAATGACCAGCATCGGGCCTCTCTTTGCATGTGATGTAAGGTTTGTGTAAAAGTATCGCATAATTTTTTTTGTTAGTAAATCTATGGACAGAAAACGAGCCCAAATTTTTGCTTCTATTCTACGAAAAGCTAATAAAGTGCTCTACTGTGTCTTGCTCGTGTTTTGTATTTTCACCTTTCGCCTTTGGTATTTGACTGTTGTTCGACATACTTCTAAGACGGTAGAGGCAACTCGTGCGAGAAGGCGCGTTTCTATTGAACCGGCCATGCGGGGGACGATTCGGGATCGGTTTAATATTGTCCTTGCTGCTAACTCTATTGAATACCGCCTTGGTGTCGTCTGGTCTCCGATTCAGGAGATTCCTCGACGCGTAGTGGATTCAAAGACCGGAGATCGCCGTTATTTGAGAAAAGAGTACATTCAAGCTCTTTCGAAAATGATTGCGAGAAAAATCGGCCTTGACGCCAAAAGAGTAGAAGACACTATTTATGCGTATGCAATCTTTGCTCCGACAACACCCGTTATTATACATACGGGTCTTTCGGAAAAAGAATACTACTCTTTAAATATGCTGGCAAAAGAATGGCCTGGCTTGGTCGTTGAACGCGGTGTTAAGAGAGAGTATCCCAGGAAACGATTAGCAAGCCATCTTATCGGATATACAGCTGCCTTAAATCGGGAAGAATTAGATGAAGCTCTGTCTGAGCGGCGATCTTTACGAAAATATGTAGAGCGCGTTGAAGCCGGCGATGATATTCCTGTGGAGAATTTTTTCGCTGCAAAAAAACGGCTTATGGCTCTTGAGAGAAGGTCGTATGGGTTTAACGACGATATCGGTAAGACGGGGATAGAGGCATCCTTTGAAGACCAGCTTCGAGGTATGAAAGGAAGGCGTTGTTTTATTACCAATGCGCAAGGAGAGGCTTTGCGGGAAACCGTTGGTTCTAGAGATCCTGTTCCTGGAAAACGCATCGTGCTCTCTCTTTCGGCAGAGCTACAAGAATGGTGTGAGAAACTTTTGTGCGAGAGTGAGGTAGATCGATATAATACCTTGGCTCAAGATGCTGAGCGCATTCAAAAAGGGGCAAAAAACCCCCTTGTTCGTGGCGGGGCGATTATTGCTGTAGAGCCAAAAAGCGGAGAAGTGCTTGCCTTTGCGAGTTTTCCTCGGTTTGACTGCAATGATTTTGTTCTGCATGGTGCTACAGCAGTTCTTCGACCCTCTTCAGAGGGCGCTATTCATAGATGGCTTGAAAACGATCGTTATGTAGGGCGCGTTTGGGATATGCGTGCCCCCCTTGTGTTAGAAGAGATTGGAAAGAAAGGGGACTTTTGTGATCGTCATCTTTGGATGACGTGGGATCACTTTGTAGAAAGCGTTTCTCCAAACGGCTCTCCGGTTGTGTCGTACTTTCAAAAAAAGCCAACTGTTGGAGATGTGTGTACCGCTCAAAGAGAGGTCGCAGAGCTTCTTAAAGAGGCCGCTTCAAAAGACGTTTCCTTTCCCATTTTTCCCGAATGTGCGTCTACACGAGAAAAACTCTTTATCCTCGATTTAAGTCGTCTTTTGGTACGTCATGAGGAAATGTCGCCTGTTTTGAATAGGCATATACACAGAATTCCTCTAGAGCTTTATCGATCTCTTATATGTGCTAAGGAGGCTTTTTCAGATGAGCTCAAAAGAGAGGTGGAAAAGAGATTTGAACAAGGGCCCTTTAAAGAGTGGCAAGCTGAGCATAAAAAGGAATTTTTGGCAGAAAAGAGAAAGCGTGAAGAACGACTAAAAATACCCGCTCGGCCCTTTTTATATTATATGGATAGAGAGCTGAAAGAACAGTTTACGCACTGGTGGCAGCACAACAAAGAGCATGTTCTCTACGCGGCGCTTTTGGGAAAAGGAGAGCGGTGGCCCCTTTGGGTTCAAGAGGGCTTTGTCCGTGTGGCACATGAGCAAGAGGAAAATAGGCGGCGTCTTGCTCGTGTTTTGAGAAAGATAGGTGACGAGAAAGAGGCGCTTTTGTTGCTTTCAGCACTACAGGGCTTTGGTGGGCTCACACATGAACTCTGGGGTACATATCGTTGTTCTTATCGAGGAGGGGTTCCCAAAACAGGGCAAGGGCTTATCAGATCCTATTTTTCGTTGCGCGCTTCTCCTCTTCGATCTTTTTGTCATATGCAAGCAAGCGCTCCTGGCTCAATATTTAAGCTTGTTGTGGCGTATGCCGCCTTGCGGCAACAGGCAGAACTCTTTCGAGAAAAGAGGCAGGACCCTTCCTTTTTTACCATTACCGACCGGCCGTTTTACCAGGGAGAGCACTTTTTTGTGGCAACAGATGGTTCGGGGAAACCAGTCCCGCGTCTCTATAAGGGTGGCCGTATGCCTAAAAGCATGGGCAAGGTAGGGCATGTAGATATGGTTGGAGCCATTGGAAAATCAAGTAATCCCTATTTTGCTCTTTTAGCTGGTGATTTTTTAGATAGTCCAACACGTTTATTAGAGAGTGCAAAAGAGCTTGGATATGGTCGGAAAACGGGAATATCGCTTTCTGGGGAGGTGGCTGGAAAACTACCGGATGATTTGGATACCAATAAGACGGGGTTATACACAGCGGCAATTGGTCAACATACGCTGCTTGCCACCCCCTTGCAGTCAGCCCTTATGTTTTCAACACTTGCCAATTGTGGTGAGGTCGTTACCCCAAGATTGGTAAAGATGGCAATAGGCCCTGAGCTCTCTTTTGCAAAGCGTCTAGGGCCTGTTGCCTATCAAAAGACAATGAAGGCCATAGGCATAGAGACCCCTCTTTGGGCGGGAGTGTGTTCAGATGTCTACAAACGGCATATCCATATTCCGACACGAAAAGTGCAAAGACACATACCTCTTTCTAAAGAGGCTCAGGAAATCCTTTTTGAAGGGATGAAAGAGTCGGCCCAGAGGCCCTTAAGCGGTCAGATGAGACAACTCTATTCTCATAGACCGTATCTTTTTAAAAGTTTTTCCCGAATGCGGCCACATATGATAGGAAAATCGAGTACAGCAGAGAGTTTAGAGCGCCTTAGCGTCTCTGTTGGGCAAGAGCCTTTTATGTATAATCACATTTGCTTTGGTTCTGTCTTCTATCCAGAAAAAGGCCATGAGCCTTTTTATTGTCGAGAAGCAGAGCTTGTGGTGCTCGTCTTTTTGCGTTACGGTCGCCTGGGCCGAGATGCCTCTCTTCTCGCCGCGTCTGTTGCTGAAGAATGGAGAAAAATACAAAGTAGACACGGGCTATGTTCAGGGAGGTAAAAAATGGCCATCTCAAAAATTGCTACGCAATCTGTTTCTTCTTCGTGCTCTACACAAGACGAAGAAGATTATGTGTGTTTTGAGGGCAGAGAGCATGAGCGGTGCGTAACAAAGAATTCCTTTCAGCGGTTGTTTCCCGAATATGTGCAGGCACGAGCAAGACATCTTGGACCAAGCGACGGGATAATTTATAACTCAGGGCTGTCTCGTCAGGCTATTTGTGTATTACGAGATCTTGGTCGAGGATCAATTGCAAGCGATACCTCGTTGTTGCCGCTTATGGAAGTAGAGGCTCTTCGAAAACGATTATGCGGATCGGAAGATCTTTTTAGGCCTTGCTATGAGCACATTCCTAGAGCATGTCAGATAACCCTTGGGTGGAATCCTCAACGGAGATGGTCGCCGAGTAAACAGCAAGTGTGTGACGAAGAGAGGGTCGCATTATTTTCTCCTGAAAAGTGGTTTTTGTTGGGGCCTATTTGTATTGTCATAAATAGGCTTTTGGAACGGAAAGGAGAATTCGTTCCTTGGAAAGCGAATCGCGCCGGGAAGTTGTCTCAACACGTGCCTAACGAAAGAGAGGGGGAATTAATATTCGTTTTGTTAGAAAAGCAAGGAAACTTTTTAGACAGTGTCGTGTCTTTTTTAAGTGATAGCGTGGTGAAAAAAACGAATGACTACCAAACGTTTCATCTTGACTTTCGCATATTTGAATGGCTTGTTTTAACTGACAGTTTTGCTGGTGAGAATTTTAGGGAAATGTCTTTGGTGTGCCCTTGCGTTATCGTGCTGTATCAATCTGATCTTCGGGAATTTTGGAATTTTGAAAAGAAGCATAGAAGACAGGTTGGTGCATTTTGCTGTAGGCTTGAATATCGAGGACCTGGGGCGGGAGAAGATGTGATTCCTGTGCGCATTCCGGGCACTACTTTTTCTCAAGTAACGGAGAGTCTCAAAGGATATTTGGCTTCTGTGGATGGGTCGGCAGAGAAGCCCTCCCTTGACAATTGCGCCACGTGCTAAAATGCGCAAAAGTTTTTCTTTCCTAAAGACCGTTTGTTCACATAGTATGCGGTTTTACAAAAGGAAAGAATAATGGTACCGGCTGGATTATTTCGTAGATGTTTTGCCCTTTTTGTCGATCAAGCTATCTTTTTAAGTCTCTTTCTTCTTGCCGGTTTCGTCTTTTTTGGAACTGTAGAGATTCTTTTGGCCCTTTTCGGGTGGCATCTTGGGAATCAGGGGGCCCTGGTACTTTTTTATGGGCTTTTTGTTGTGTTATCGCTAGTGATTCATTGGCTCTATTTTGCTCTCTATGAATCTTCCCAAAAACGGGGCACTCCTGGCCAGCGGTTATTGAAACTCAATGTGTGTGATCTTTCCTATGAAACGATCTCATTTAAAGTAGCGTCAGCGCGTTATGGTATTTGGTTGGCGCCAAGCCTTCTCATCGAGATAGTAAGAGAGCTGTATGCGGGAGATCCAAGCGGCATTGGATCATATATCCTTTTTTTGCTGTTTTGCGTTGAGATTGCCTGGCTGCTTCCCTTCTTTTTTACGAAACGTCGTCAGACTGCCTATGACCTGTTTACAAAGGTGGTAGTGGTTAAGACCTAAGTTGTCCCCTACTCTTTAGCGATCTTTTTTTTAGCTGTTGTCTTTTTAGTGGTTGTTTTCTTCGTCGTTGCTTTTTTGGCGGAGCTCTTTTTCTTTGTCGTTTTGCCTCGTTTTGTTGTCTTTTTCTTGGCTACATAGGCGGTTTTAGGATGAAGATGAAATTTTTCATCAACCTGTTCGATAGAGTTTCCGATAACATCGCAATCTGGATATTCAGTGCAGGACCAAAACGGCTTTCCAAAGCGCGATCGGCGCTGTACAAGGGTTCCCTCACATCCTACTGCAGGACAGGGATGGCCGACGACCTCTCCCTTTTTGGGAATGGAGACAATCCCTCGACACTCAGGATATGTCGTGCAGCCGAGAAAGGCCCCAAATTTTCCAAAGCGTACCTTCATAGGAGCTTGACACTTAGGACAAGATTGCTCCCAATCAAAGTCTTCTCGATATTCGGATTTGTCAAACTGCGCCTCTTCCAAGGAGGTTGTGTAGCTGCAGTCTGGATATTTTGAGCAGCCGAGAAAGTAGCGCGAATGAGACCAGATCTTTTGAAGAGGAGATTGACATTCTGGACAGGTCTCTTCTGTCATAATCTTGGGAGGATGAGCATGTTCTTTAGCGTGCTCTAGTGTTTTTGAAAACTTTTGCCAGAAGGTTTTGAGAATCTCTTTCCACTCCTTTTGATTTTCGGCAATCTCTTCAAGGCCGTCTTCTAGGGCTGCCGTAAAGCCAATATCCATGAGGTCTTCAAAATTCTCTTCCAACATGCCGGTTACGACAAACCCCAGCTCCGTTGGTTTCAATCGTCCCTTTTCCTTGACGGTGTATTCTCTGGCCGAGATCTTTTTCATGATTGTGGCGTAGGTAGAAGGGCGCCCAATACCAGACTTTTCGAGCTCTTTGATGAGAGACGCCTCACTAAAACGAGGTGGTGGTCGGGTAAAGGACTGCTCTGCATCGATATTGTCTAGATCAAGAGGCTGATCAATGATAAGTTCTGGTAAGAGGTGGTTGTTTTCTTCTAGCGGTTCCTCATCTTGTTTTTCTTCATAAAGCTGTAAAAAGCCCGGCTCTTTAATTTGGGAGCCTGTAGCTCGCAGAACAAAACGAAGACCCGCTTGAATGTCGCAACTTACTGTGTCGTAAATAGCAGGGGTCATCTGCGAGGCAACAAGCCGTTTCCAAATAAGAGTGTAGAGCTTGTGCTGATCTGGAGAGAGAAACCTCTTTACGTATTCGGGGTCCCGGGATATTTGTGTTGGACGAATCGCCTCGTGAGCATCTTGAGCGCTCTTTTTTACATGGAATAGGCGCGGACTTTCTGGAAGAAAGCTCTCCCCGTGCTCTTTTTTGATATACGTTCTAACTTCGCTGAGCGCTTCTGGTACGATCCGAACAGAGTCTGTTCTCATATAGGTGATAAGACCTTCTGTTTCATCACCAATGTCAATACCCTCGTAGAGCTCTTGAGCAATTTGCATGGTTCGAGATGGAGAAAAACGAAAATGTCGACTGGCCTCTTGTTGTAAGGTAGAGGTAATAAAGGGGGCTTCTGGCTGTCTTTTCTTTTCTTTTTTATCAACGCGCGTGACCGTATAGTCGGAGCACTCTTCCAAGGCCTTTTTGATCTCAGAGCTTGCTGTCTCGTTTGGTACACATGTTCGATCTTTTTTGTCAGAAGGCTCCTTTTCTATTCGCTTACCGTCGATACTGTGTAAAGCCGCAGAAAATGGTTTTGTCTGCTCATCTGTCTTTAACCACGCGGTAATATTCCAATATTCGTGGGGCACGAATGCTTCAATGGCTCGCTCGCGATCGACGACAATCTTAAGCGCTGCTGACTGAACCCTCCCGGCAGAGATAGAGTTTTTCCCGTGTCTTCCAAGCTTTCGGCTCAATAGTGGCGAAACGGTGTAGCCAACAAGGCGATCGAGAAGACGGCGCGCCTGTTGAGCGTTGACAAGCGCCATGTTGATCTCTCTCGGATGAGAGATGGCCTCTTTAACCGCTTCTTTGGTGATGGAATTAAAGCTGACTCGCTGAATGTCTGTTTTAGTGCCCAAAAGTTGGCTGATGTGCCAGGCGATTGCCTCTCCTTCTCTATCTGGGTCAGGAGAGAGGTAAACCGTGTCACACTCTTTTGCGAGCTTTTTAAGTTTTTGAACAACGGCCTTTTTGTCGGTTAGCGGGACATATGAAGGTTCAAAATCGTGCTCAATATCAATACCGAATTCATGTGAAGGGAGGTCTCGAATATGGCCGTAGGAAGATTCAAATATGTATGAAGACCCGAGAAATCGTTTGAGCGTTTTTATCTTTGCAGGAGACTCGACAATGACGAGATATTTGGAACGGTTCTTGGACATGTGTTTTTTTAGTTCTCTCAATTTTTCATTAAACGCAAGAAAAATGGCGTGTTTTTTTTATTATACGATAAGTGGATATTATTTGGTTTCTAATCAGCACCTTTCTTGCTCTCTTTTCTTGCACGATACTGTACGCTCTTTGTGTAAACAAAACAAGACACGCGGCTCTTAAGGCCGCGTGTCTTGATATTCAAAAGTCCCCTGGGTGGGCTGTTAAAAGGAGACGGAAATCGCTCCTTCTATCCAGCTGATCTGCTCTGTAAACAGATCCGCTGTGCCAGCACTTTTGCTTTCTGCAAACTGCTCGGCGTGAGCCTCCCCCATGGTCCCGTCCCCCTCTTCAAGGAGGACAGCGGGTTGGCCGATAGTCATCATCTACCTATCTTTGTTTCATCTAAACTTAAATTAGATTAAATCTAATTTAAGCAGACCATCTTCTTTATACAAGTTTCTACAATCTGCTATACGTCTTTCGTATCTGTTACAAGACACCTCAAGGATTTTCCTTTTTACGTCACCCCCTTCACCTTTGTAAAGCGTTCGCAGCTTGGGCAGGCTTTTAGATTTTAGGTTATATGCCTGCAATACACCTCTAAAAATTTGTGTAGCACGATGGTGCAAATCTCTTCAACTTTCTTTTAGAAAGGCAAGAACATTGGTCGCACTATCGCGTACCCACACATCAAAAAGCCCAGATATGTCCGGGTCGGTTTCTATGATCTTTTTCATGCCTTCTATTTCGTCGTCGTTTGATCTGTGTAGTTTCTTTAATATAAAAGCTTTCTGAAAGAGAACATAAAAACGAACCTTTGGAACAATTTCATTGTTAGAAAGAATGGTATCGAGAATGATGAGTGCTTTTTCAGTCTCATTTTGTTCACTATATAGGGTTGCCTGGACAATAGATTTGTATACTGGCAGCCGGGCATCCTCTAGCGTATTTCCAGCCATCTCAAACCATTTTTCTGAAAGATCTCTTTTTTGCAGGATCTCTTCTTGGGCGGCAATTCCTGAAAAACGGCTCGCCAAAGAGGGCGAGTGAGAAAGTAGATCGAGGAGGGAGTCAAGCTCTTTTTCGTACGCGATCTTTTGATCGGTAGGCGGTGGACGCGTCAGGTGAGCGACGATACGCTCTGCTTGAGCTGTTTGCGAGACAGAAGTCGTTTCACCTTTTGAAACAAAAACACTTACTATCCAAACAAAAAGAATGAGGGCAAAGAAAAGGAAGAGGAGCTGCTTTCGCCGTTCATAGAGATAGTCCCAACGTATCTTTGTGTACCAAGGTAAATGCGTACTCTTTTTTGCTGGCATGATATATTTTTTTTGAAACATGTGTTTTTAGATGCAATCACTTTACTGCATCTCGGGGTAAGTGTGCAACTGTTTTAACCCCTGATCCTCGACCAGGCCTTTTTGTGCTCGAAGGTATAAGGCTCCAAGGAAAATAGTGCATATGCTAAGCCACATTGTTGGAATAATGCCAATAGAGTGAAGAAGCATTCCCCCTAAAAGGGGAGCTATAGCGCCTCTGACACCAACGGCCAAGATATTGACAGACGAGAACTGACAGCTCGAGTGTTCTCCCGAAAGCAATGGGCCTGAAAGATGCCACGCAAGATGGCTGCCGCCTTGGGCAATTCCATAGATTGCATAAGCAAAAAAGACCATATATTGAAACGAAAGAGCGCCGATTAAAAAAGTCTGAGAAAGGAGAAATCCCACGGCGACAAGAGAAGAGATAGACAAAACAGTGTTTTGGCGAAGGTGTTTACTCCACAGCTTGCTGCTTCCAAGTGTTCCGGATCCTTTTAAAACCGTTCGGCATATGAAGATGAGTAAATAGGGCAAATGTAGCTTGCTGAACAATATTTCACCTGCCGGTTTTGCGATCATAAGACCGGATCCTGCAACAAAAAACCCTATTTGAAATTGTCGAAAAAGGCTGTTTTCTCTGAGAAGTTGGTGGGACCGTTTCCACGGATCAAGAAGAAATGAACGCACTTTTGCGCTCTGATGTGTCTCTTGGGTAGATGTTGCCGGGCGAATGCAGACGTAGAGCAGAGAAGAGAGAAGGTGAAAGATGGCGCCAATGGTAAAGAGCCACTTTAATGAGACGAGATGGTTATCACACAGTATTCCTAAAATGGGGGCAAGGACCATCCCGACGCCGTAGGAAACTCGGAACAAAAATGAAAAAAACTCATTACATCGATCTTGAGGAAAGAGCCTCTTTAACGTCTCCATTCGGGCCGGATGAGAGGCTCGTAAAAAAAGCGTGTACCACCCGCTTGCGCAGATATAGATCCACGGATTATTGAAGTAGGCGCTTATTAAGAAAATAATCGGTGCCAAAGCGGTTGATATGATAAGGCTTGTTTGAAGGAGTTTTCCTGAGTGGAGGGTGTGGACGAAAGATCCCCAATAGAAGGAGAGAATAGAAACGGTAGGCAAAATAGAGGTGAGCAGTGCGATATGTGTGGCAGAGGCGTTGATTTCTTGGAGAAGGAAGAGGGGAACAATTGTTTGGAGGCAGGTAAGCGGTTCTTGTAAAACAGCAATAAGAGTGAAGATCGTCCGGACAAACCTGTTAGATTGAATCATGAAATAACGCCTTTTAAAACAAAAAAAAGCAAGAGATATAGATAGGGTGTCTGTCTAGATCTATACTTTTTTGTTCGGAAATCATTTTCTTATATGTTGAGATTTTGACGAAAGGTTTTTTTGCGCGTTTAAAACTCATGTTGTGCTTTATGAAAAAAATAGGGGGCAGCTTGGGTTTTAAGGTGCGTGTATTGTAGAGTCCGGTTTTTTGCGGGCATAAGGGGCAAAGAGGCGTGTTTTGGTTGATTGTCCTTTTTGGGGTAGTAGGATATAGCACTATTCAGTTGCAG
>Ga0180437_10002643_pt1 | contig 28090 bp, 25 predicted proteins | sample SS_ome_4_FD_132410 | JGI IMG/M metagenome (GOLD analysis project Ga0180437, IMG submission 132410) | Hypersaline lake sediment archaeal communities from the Salton Sea, California, USA - SS_3_D_1 metaG | ecosystem: Environmental > Aquatic > Non-marine Saline and Alkaline > Hypersaline >...
CGACTTTGATCCGGTCCCAGGGCTTCGATCCAAAGTAGCCCCCTTCTACATCCGAGGGTTCGACATCATCTTTTTTCTCCATGCCGGCCATTTTGACGTAGCCGCCGAAGGGGAGGATTCCAATTTTCCATTTCACCCCCTTGTGTTCCCATTCACAAATCGATTTTCCAAAGCCGATTGAAAAAACCTCGACGATGATCCCCACTCTGCGGGCCATGATGTAGTGGCCCAGCTCGTGGATGAAAATTAAAAAACCGATCCCAAGTAGGGCAAGGAATACGTAAGCTATGCTTTCTATCATGAAGATGATCCTATATTAAATGAGCTAGACGCCGCGCCTCGGTGTCGATGAGGGTGAGGTCTTCGTAGTGGCCCGGGGTATGAACCTCGTGTTTTTCCATGAGACTTTCAAGCTTTGTCCCGATCTCAAGCCAGCCGATCTCTTTCTGGATAAATCGCTGGACGAGGATCTCGTTGGCCGCGTTCATAAAGCAGGGCATGCTCCCCCCTTCTCGAAGGGCACCGTAGGCGAGATCAAGACAGCGAAAACGATCGGTGTCGGCTTTGGAAAATTCAAGAACCGGGTATTTAGTAAAATCGAAAGGTTTCAACATCCCAGGAAGACGCTTGGGGTAGGTCAGTGCGTATTGGATGGGTGGAAGCATACTCGGCTCTCCCATCTGGGCAAGGATAGATCGGTCGACAAACTCGACCATGCTGTGGATCACCTGCTGGGGATGGATGACAATGTCAATCTTTTCAAGGGGTACATCGTAGAGGAAGTGGGCCTCGATCATCTCGAGCCCTTTGTTCATCAGGGTCGACGAGTCGATCGTCACTTTGGCACCCATCGCATAGTTGGGATGGTTGAGGGCATCGCTAAGTCCAACGCCTGCTAGTCGCTCCTTTGAATACTCCCGGAAGGGGCCTCCTGAAGCCGTGAGAATAATCCGATCCACTTCAGAGGGGTTTTCCCCGTTTAAGCACTGGAAAATCGCCGTATGTTCGCTATCGACTGGGATGATCTTCACCCCATGTTTTTCAGCCAGCCGTGTGACAAGCTTTCCAGCAGCGACGAGCGCCTCTTTGTTGGCAAGGGCTACATCTTTCCCAGCCTCTATGGCTTTCAGTGTGGGGAGAACCCCTTCAAAGCCAAAGATCGCGGAGAGGAGGAGCTCGGCATCCGGATGAGTCGCCGCAGCCACTACCCCCTCTTCGCCCGCCAAGACAGGAATATCAGGGATCCTTTTCTGGAGCTCACGCGCCTTCGCCTCGTCCCACACAGCTACTAGCTGAGGACGATAGCAGAGAGCCTGCTGCTCGAGGAGATCGATGTTGGATTTAGCCGCAAGGGCCACAACGGTAAATTCTTGGTCTGTATGGTCGATCACTTTTAGGGCATTTTTCCCTATAGATCCAGTACTGCCCAAGATAGCAATTTTTTTTCCCATGGTGGGATTCATTATCCGGGTTTTTTGGTAAATGTCAAACTGAGAACGCCTCTAGCAAGAACGGCGAGTAGAAAGCACACTCCAATCAGACATGAAGCCAGCCCGGCGGTCGAGAGGGGCATTTGGTACACGGTCAGGAGGTGGCGAGAGAGGGCGACCGTGAAGAGGGAGACAAAAAGACCGATGCCGCTGGCCCAGAGAAGCATTTTCCCAAGGCTCTGAGTCAAGAGGCGGCCCGTGAGGGGGAGCCCGACCAGGAAGGTGAGAAAGAGGAGAACTCCCACAGCACGAAAAGCAGTGATCGCGGTGGCCGAGGTGAGGAGCATGAGGAGGTAGGTGAAGGCTGAGGGAGAAAAGCCGAGAGATTTGGCAAATCCCGAGTCAAAGCAGGTGAGTTTCCACTCTTTGTAGAGGAGGAGGACAAAAAGGAGGTTACCACCCGCCACCCATAGGGCAATTTTGAGATCATTCACATGGAGCGCGTCGGCATTGCCCATGACGACTTCGAGGCCAATGTGGGCATTTCTGGTTAGGAGGGTAACCAAGACGATCCCAAGAGCGAAGAGGGTGGTGAAAACTAGACCAATGCTCGCATCTTCTTGGAGTTTAAGAACTCGATGGATCACCTGGGTTAGGAGGGTAGTGAGAAGAGCGCAGAGAACCGAGGCGATGAGGACAACGCCCAGGTTGAGGGAAAGTCCCCCCACTCCCCCGACGAGGAGGTAGGCAATCACGATTCCTACTAAAATCGTATGAGAGAGGGCATTGGCGAGCATCGCCATTCGCTTCAGGATGAGAAGGGTTCCAATCAGCGCAGCGCCGATGGAGATGAGGGCAAAGACGAGGACTTGGATCTCATCAGAGGCAAGGTCGGTCCAGGCGAGCTTGCCGGTAAGGAGATCGAGCATCCGATGAAAGAAGAGAGGGAAAAAAGAAGTGAGGGTCGCTCCCCAGTACGGGTTCATCGGGCTCCTCCGGGAATGGGCTGCTCGTGAGGATCGACAGTTGGGTAGTCAAGAAGTGCTTGAAGCTCCTGTTCGATTTCGGGTGTGAGGATGTGCTCCATCTCTTCAGCGCTCGCATGCACTCGTTCAACCCCCTGACCCATGTGGACCAAGTAGACTTCCCAAAGACGGTGGAGGCGAATCAACTTTTCAGCTTCTTGGACTCCTAAATCAGTCAGAGCACTGTTTTCAACAAGGCCCTTCCACTCGAGCCACTTGAGGAGCCACCAGCTCTTCTTCCCTTCCCGCTTTTTGTAGAGCGCCTTGAGGAGGTTTTCTGAGGCGGTCTCCAAGCGGAAAGCAGCGATCCGCGCCATCCGTGTGCAATATCCCCTCTGCGTAGAAAAGAGAAGACTTGCCACACACAGACTAGAGGCAACGAGAACGATCATCGGCCCGGTCGCTAGAGAGAGATGAGGTTCCCCCACCCACCTTGGGACGTAGATCGAGAGGAGGTTCCCTAAAAATCCGGAGAGGAGGCCAAAAAAACTTGAAAGGGCAAGAAAGGGACCAAATCGGTTGGTCCATTGCCGCGCGGCTGCAGGAGGGGCGATGAGCATCGCCGACATGAGAACCACGCCCACGCTACGCATCCCTACGATGACTGCTACGACAAGCAAAAAATAGGTCAGAAGATCAATCGGTCCTACCCGCATCCCCAGAGCCTTGGCAAATCCCCGATCAAAATAGAGAATTTCAAGATAACGAAAGAGAAAGAGGATCGCTGCGACGACAAATAGAGCGAGGGCGCCATAGAGGATGATGTGCCCATCCACCATCGTCGCAGCCTGCCCAAATAGAAAGAGCTGGATCTGCTGGAACCAGAGGGGTTGGATGATCTGCAAGCGACTCGCAAAGAGGACTCCCACCCCGAAAAACAGGGAAAGGACAAAACAGAGAGCCGCGTCGGAAGAGATTTTAAGCCGCTTTTCCATCTGATGAATCACGATCAGGCCTAGGGAGCTGGTGAGCAGGGCGCCGATCAGAATGCTCAGAGCTGCACCTTTCTCAGAAAAGGGGAAGAGAAGAGAGGAGACGAGAATGCTCAAAACCACGCCTGGATAGGCAGCATGTGACAGAGCTTCTCCGACAAGGGAGCGCTTTTGCAAAAAAGCGAGACAACCGATCAGCCCGGCGCCAAAACACATGAGCATTGTTCCTAGGGTAGGTGCGCGTAAAACGGGATCGGTGAAAAATTCGAGCATCACTCATCACCTGTTGAGCGGGCCTGTGCGAGCTTTTTCGTCTCGGTGAAGAGGTAGGCACTCGAGCCGTAAGCTCTCTTCAAGTTCTCCTCATGGAACACTTCTTCGACTGGGCCAAAATCAATCAAGCAACTATTGAGAAGGAGGATCCAGTCAAAATAGCTCCTCACCGTCATCAAATCATGGTGGACAATGCAAAGGGTCTTCCCCTCTTTTTTCAGCTCTGCAAAAAGAGCAATCAGCGCCTTTTCGGTGGCGATATCAACACCGGCAAACGGCTCATCCATCAGGTAAATATCGGCTTCTTGGAGAAGAGCTCTCGCAATGAACACCCGCTGCTGCTGTCCTCCCGATAGCTGACTGATCTGGCGACGCGCAAAAGGAAGCATGCCTACCCGATCAAGAACGGCATGAACGGCTTGCCTATCCGCTTTTTTTGGCCACTTGAGCATTCCGAGTTTTTGATAACGCCCCATGAGGACCACATTTTCAACGTTGATCGGGAAGTCCCAGTCGACCGAGCTCCTCTGGGGGACATAGGCGATCTTCTTTTTCTTTTCCCTTAGTTTTTCGCCAAAAAATAAAGTCTCCCCACCTATGGGTTTCAGCTGACCAAGCAGGGTTTTGAGAAGGGTGCTTTTACCAGCTCCATTTGGGCCGAGGATTCCGAGCAAAATCCCTCGTGGGATCGAGCAGTTGATCTCCCAAAGGACGGGAGTTTTTCCATAGTGGACGGTGAGGTTTTTGATCTCGATGGCTGGAGAATTTACCTCGCCCATTCATCCCTCAACACTTTGGCATTGTGCTCAAGCATGAGCAGGTAAGTATCGGCCCCTGACCCTTTGTGTCCCATCGCATCGCCATAGAGAGGACTTTCACACAAGCGAACATTTAGCCCCTTGTGCTTGCAAGATGCGACGATTTTTTTCAGGGCACCTCTTGCCACATTCGATTCGGGAAAGACCACGTCGATTTTGTGGTCGCAAAGATGATCCGTCACCCGCTGAATGTCGACCACGCTCAACTGCCCTTCAGGAGCAAGTCCAGCTGGAGCTACACATCGATCTAGGTGGGTATCTCCTTCAGCTAGATAGGCTCTCGCAAAGTAGTGGAATGCATCATGGCTAGTGACGAGGTAGCGCTTCTCTTCTGAGAAGGACTGGAGCTCGCTCGAAATTTTCTCATGGGTCGCCACCATCTTTGCACGGAGGTCCTCTCCATTTGCTCTATACTGGGCTGCATGAGCAGGATCCTCTTTAGAAAGCGCTTCAATAACAGGGTCGATGGCGAGAACCCAAAGAGAAATATCCATCCAGATGTGGGGGTCAAGTTCCCCATCGTTGTAGAGAATTTGATCTGGAACTATTTTCTCAATCTCCCCGCCAAGATAGACCACATGAGAGTGGTGCTCTAGGTGATAGCGAAAACTCGCCCCATGCTCCAAGTTCAATCCATTGGCAAAGACAACATGAGCAAAGGTGATCTTCTCATCATCCCCTTTAACGAGCTCGTAGCTGTGGGGATCTACATCTCCCATGATGAGCGCCGTGTGATCGACAAACTCCCCTCCGATCTCGGCCACGAGATCATCGATGATCCCGGTAGAACTGAGCACCTTCACCTTCCCATTTTGCGCCGTCCACGAAGAAATCGAAGAGGGAGCGGATGTACACCCGACACCGACGATCAAAAGAAGGAGAAGACCTTGAAGAAAAATTCTTATATTTCGAGCCATATTTCCAGTAGTGAAAAGGGGTAGATACCCCGGTTGCATCCTGTTGAAAATCCAAACCTCATAGCATACCTGCCCACAGGGGAAAACTCAAGGATCGAAACCTCCTTTTTGTCGCTTTGCGTTTGGCCCTCGCACCTAGCACAGGGGCACTTGGCTTGTAAATCAGCCCCACTGACAGTCACCCACCGGTCCCCTTTTCCCACCTCGATATGGCAAGGATCTTTTTGACGAACCTGGAGCCCCGTGTTTGCAAGCTTCTCCAACGAATCCCACACCTGCTTACCGATAGAAGAAAATTGAGCTACCCCTACCGATTCGGGAGCTAGATCCCATAGAGATTTCCCTTCATCCCCCGCTCTTGAGATCGACCGGTCGATCGGGATTTGTCCGAGGAAGGGAAGGGAAAATTCACTAGCCAGCCGCTCCCCCCCACCTTCGCCAAATGGAGCAAACCTCTCCCCAGTCTTCTCATCAACTAGATAACTCATATTTTCCACCACCCCGACCACAGGAATAGACATTTCTCCAAAGAGCTGAATCGCTTTACGCACATCCAAAAGAGCAACCTCCTGAGGTGTCGTCACCACCACAGCTCCAGAGATCTCCCCCTTTTGCATCAGAGTGAGCTGAATATCCCCTGTCCCAGGGGGAAAATCTACCACCAACACATCGAGCTCTCCCCAATTGACCGTTTCAAGAAATTGTTCAATGATCCCATTCGCAATCGGGGCACGCACGATCGATGCCTCTTTTCTAAAGTGGGCGACCGAAATAAAGGGAATTCCCAAAGTCATTGCAGGCAAAAGAGTTTCAGGATTTTCTTGATCTTCCGCAGGCTCAAGGCCTTCCGGAAGCATTTGCTGCAGAGAGGGACCGTAGACATCCGCATCGAGGAGCCCAACTTTCAGTCCTAAATTTTTTAGTGCAAGGGACAAACAGGTGGCAACAGTAGACTTACCCACTCCCCCTTTTCCCGCCGCAACGGCAAGAACATATGTAATTTTTGAAGCTCGATCGCTCTTCTTTTTCTTTTCTTCATATATCCGCAAACCTGTCATTTTACCACCTTGGTCAAAGGGCCAGATTTTATTACAAAAAATTTGTTCTTGTCAAAAAGATGTAGAAACAATTATGCTTTACTAAAACAGATCAATCGAAGGCACCGAAAGAGAAGAAAGAGATTGCAATTAATTCTCATTTTGTAGATCTTGATAGAAGATTACTATTTTGAACACTTAAAGGAAGGTTTTATATGACTGGACAACAACCTAAAGGGATGAAAGAAATTGAATCGATCATTTCCCAAGCAATTAAAAAAATAAGCGGAACAAAGGAAAACGACCTTTGTAAATTTATCCCTATGGAAACTGGAGGATATATGCACCATTTTACTCTTCGTAAAATGAAGCATAAAGAGCCGCAAAAACTCGGAACTCTTATTGAGCAGTTTATTCTAAAATCTTCTAAGCCTACCGCTGTTGCTCCAAAAAGACGCGCACCTCGTGGCTCTAGAAAAAGAAAAGACCATCTTTCTTTCTCTAGAATGCAACTTGAAAGAATGATTCAAATTGCCCGCCTTGCAGGAGACAAAGAAATGATTTCTATGCTCAGCCCTAGAAAATCTCTTCCTGCAATCAAAAGAGATTTGATTGTTTCAATTCGACATAACCAAGTCGACCAAGAACTTTGGAACAGCTATGTTGATTGCATCAATCTCGATGCTCCCGCAATGAGCGAGCAGTAAAAAACCTTTAGCAAGCGGTAAATTTTCTCATTTTAGACGAGAATTTACCGCTTGCTCTAAACCTCCAAGTCCCCTATTATTATCTGTTGGATCAAGGTGTTAACCTTGAGTTCAATTTTTCTCCTTGAACGCCTTTTTTGACAGACCCAAGAAAGCCATTCTGGGAGAAAAAAACAATTGTTAAATCGAGAAAACTTAAAGGAAAATTTATGTCAGAAACGAAAGCCCCCGCATTTGGAAAATGGCGATCGCTCCTTTGGCCCATCCACGCCTACGAGCTTAAAAAAGTCATCCCCATGCTCCTCATGTTCTTCTTCATCAACTTCAACTACACGATCTTGCGCGATACAAAAGATGCGCTCATCGTGACAGCACCCGGCTCAAGCGCGGCGGCTATCCCCTTCTTGAAAGTCTGGGGTGTCCTGCCGATGGCCGTCTTGTTCATGTTGATTTACTCTAAGTTGAGTAACATGCTGAGCAAAACCAAGCTCTTTTACACAACAGTGGGAGCCTTTCTCGTTTTCTTCCTCCTGTTCAATTTTGTTCTTTATCCAGCTAGAGACGTTCTTCACCCTCACGGGCTAGCAGACCAACTTCAAGCCTCTCTCCCAAGTGGATTCGGCGGCCTCGTTGCAATCTTTAGAAACTGGACCTACGGTCTCTTCTACATCATGTCCGAGCTTTGGGGAAGTATGGCGATGTCCCTCCTCTTCTGGGGCTTTGCCAATGACACCACAAGAGTTTCTGAATCAAAGCGTTTTTATGCAATGTTCGGAATCGGAGCCAACCTGGCGATGATCCCTTCAGGACAGTTGATCAAATATTTTGCCAACTTCCGCTCAGAAAGCCTTCTTGAAACTGTGGATGTTTGGGGAATGACCCTCAACTACCTCACCATGCTCGTTCTAGGAGTAGGCCTTCTCGTAATGGCTACCTACTGGTGGATCAACAAATACGTCATGAGCGACCCTCGCTTCTTCGATCCAAACGAAGTGAAAAAAGCGAAGAAAAAGCCGAAGATGCCTCTCAAAGAAAGTTTTGCCTTCCTTTTCCGCTCTAAATACCTTCTTTGCCTCACCGTCCTTGTGATCGGGTACGGGGTCTGCATCCAGCTCGTTGAAGTGACCTGGAAAAACCAAGTAGGCCTTCAATACACTACACCGAACGAGTATGTTGCCTTCATGGGAACCTTCTCCCAAATCACCGCCTGCTTGACCATCTTCATGATGCTCTTTGTTGGAGGAAACGTGATCCGCCGCTTCGGATGGAGCACAGGAGCCCTTTTCACTCCGCTCGTCCTTCTCTTTACTGGGGTCGCCTTCTTCGCCTTTGTGATTTTCAAAGGACAACTAGGAGGAGTTATCTCAGCCATTGGGACAACACCTCTTATGCTCGCTGTGATCTTCGGTACAGCTCAAAATATTTTGAGTAAATCGAGTAAGTACTCCCTCTTTGATCCGACCAAAGAAATGGCTTACATCCCACTAGACCAAGAGTCAAAAGTGAAGGGAAAAGCTGCGATCGACGTCGTTGGAGCTCGCTTCGGAAAAGCTGGAGGAGCCCTCATCAACCAGGGTCTTATCCTAGCAACCGGCGGAATCCTCTTCATTGCCCCTTACGTGGCGGTGATCATGCTCGTCGTTCTCGGAGCATGGATTGTTTCAGCCAAGTCGCTTGGAAAGCAGTTCAACGCTTTGACAGCTTCTCAAGAAACAGAAGAAGCGAAAGCTACGGAAGAAGCTCCTGCTGCAGCCAAAGAGACTGCAGAGACAGCTCAGCCTACTTCATAAGTCGTAGGTACGCTTTCTAAAAAAGGCCAGCTCTTTGAGCTGGCCTTTTTTGTTGGTAATCTGAGAAAATAAACACATGGCCAATTACGACAGAAACCGGATACGCAACTTTTCGATCATCGCCCATATCGATCATGGAAAGTCTACGATCGCTGATCGGCTCATCGAGCTGACCAGCACCCTATCCTCAAGAGAAATGATGGAGCAGGTCCTTGATGACATGGAGCTCGAGCGAGAACGAGGAATCACCATCAAAGCTCACCCGGTCACCATGTGGTACGAAGCCTCCGATGGGCTCGTCTACCAAATCAACTTCATCGATACTCCCGGTCACGTCGACTTCACCTATGAAGTCTCACGCTCTCTCGCCGCCTGCGAAGGCGCTCTCCTCGTCGTCGACGCTGCCCAAGGCGTGCAGGCACAAAGCCTAGCTAACGTCCATCTAGCTATTGAGCGGGATCTTGAAATCGTCCCCGTCATCAATAAGATCGACCTCCCTGCCGCCGACGTCGAAGGGGCTAAGCAACAAATTGAAGATGTGATCGGTCTCGACACATCGAACGCAGTTCTCGCTTCTGCCAAAACTGGCATCGGGATCAAAGAAATTCTTGAGTGTATCCTACATGAAGTCCCTTGCCCTAAAGAACCCGAAGATGAAAAGCTCCGTGCCCTTGTCTTTGACTCCCACTACGATCCCTACCGTGGAGTATTGATCTATGTCCGCGTGATGAGTGGAGAAATCTCGAAAAAGAGCCAGATCTACCTGATGGCCTCTGACCAGACCTTCGAAGTCCTCGAAGTAGGGGTCTTCTGTCCAAACGAAAAACCTGTCGATGTCCTCCGCCCCGGCGAGGTGGGCTACCTCCATGCAAACATCAAAAAGCCCTCCGATGTAAAAATTGGAGAAACAATCACCCTAAAGCAAGATCCCGCAAAAGAGCCCCTTCCTGGGTTTCGTCTCGTCACCCCCGTCGTCTTTGCCGGAATCTACCCTGTAGATTCGTCCGACTTCGAGTCCCTGCGTGATGCGCTCGAACGACTTACCCTTAACGATTCAGCCCTCCATGTCGAGCAAGAAAGCAGTCTTGCCCTCGGATTTGGGTTCCGCTGCGGGTTCCTCGGCCTCCTCCATCTAGAGATCATCTTTGAAAGACTCCAGCGGGAGTTCGATCTCGACATCATCACAACCGCCCCAAGCGTGGTCTATAAGTTCACCCTAGCCTCTGGAGAAGAGCTCTCTGTCGACAACGCGGCTCACTACCCCGACCCCGCCCAAATCGATTTTGTTGAAGAACCTTGGGTCAAGTGCCACATCATGACCCCATCGGACTACCTGGGCCCCATCATGGCCCTTGCTATGGAGAAACGAGGTGAGCAGGTCAACACAGAAACGATGGACGCCACACGACTCCTCCTCACCTACCGGTTCCCTCTCAACGAGATCATTACCGACTTCAACGACAAACTCAAATCGGTGACGAGAGGCTATGGCTCTTTCGATTATGAAGCGGATAAATACGAACTCTCCGACATCGTCAAGCTCGAAATCCGGGTCAATGAAGAACCCGTCGACGCCTTCTCTTGCCTCGTCCACCGCTCGAAGGCAGAAGGGAAAGGGAGAGCTCTTTGTAAAAAGCTCGCCGAAGTGATCCCTCGCCAACAGTTCAAAGTCCCCATCCAAGGGGCGATCGGCGGGAAAATCGTCGCCCGCGAAACGATCGGAGCCCTTTCGAAAAATGTGACTGCCAAATGTTATGGGGGAGACATCTCCCGTAAACGAAAACTTTGGGAAAAGCAGAAAAAAGGTAAGAAAAAAATGAAAGAGATTGGGAAGGTAAATATTCCCCAGTCTGCCTTCATGAAAGTCCTCAAATCGGAATAAAGAAGTTCTAGCTTTCTGAATGAAATCCTATTAGAATCGCGGCATTCAAAACCAAGAGGACCTTTCCCATGAGTTCTATCCCTTCAAATTTTCTTCATTCTTTCTCGAATTCACTCTCTCAGTATGCTGAGCAGAATGGTGAAAAAGTAGTGTTCGCACTATGCATTACTGCCACCACCATCCTCGCTTCGAGATACTTTTCCAAATCACAAGAAACAGGCTCCTCGTCTCAATCTCTCTCAGCCCTCGAGTGCACTTATCCCTACATACTCAATCGAGACGGAATATTGTGCCATAAACCCAGGCAAGGCACATCGTGTTATACATGCAGTCCAGAGGCCAGAAGTGCTGAAGAAAGCGCAATGCCTGTAGTGTCAGGGCCCGCTCGGAATAATGGGGCCGAACTAACTGAAGAGGGGCATTTCATCGGCTGGCATATCTCAGTCAACGGAAGCCACTAGGCCTCAAAGCATGTATTTTCTCCCGCTGGACAAGGAATCACAGACGACATACGATTGAGACCATCTAGGTACTCTTATTTAGAATACCAAAAGGACGGAAGAGATTGTGTCTATGCACACCAGGAGCGAGCTCCAAGATCGTAGGGGGGATAAAAAAAAATTCACTTCCTTTTTATCCAAAAATTCGCTACAATTTCGGCTGAAAAAAGGAGAGGAAGCTATGGATATTCACTCACCACTCGGTCTTGTAAATGTTTCTGCGAATTGCTGGGGTAATGCTACGTTCCAGTGCATCGCCAATCTTCCTGCTTACAAGGAAGCCGCTGAAAATCTTCCCAATGAAGAAGTCTCATCTGTTGTTGAAACAGACTTGAAGGTCAACGCGCTTGTCGTTGGAAGCTACCTACTCCTTGGGATTGGGCTCGCTTTAGCCTTTAGCTCTGTCTATCTAGCGCTCCTCTTCAACCCCGTCGTCGCCTTTTCCTCCCCCACTCTCCCAATTGCACTAGGAGCTCTTGGCATCCAACAGGGCACTCCAACCAGCGCTCAAAATAAAGTCGGCAACCGCCCCCTGATCGATGCAATTTCTGCCTACCACAATGAGCAACGCCTCTCCCCCGAAGGAACTGTCTCCAAGGTCGATTCGCAAGAGCTCAGAAAATGGGCCTATGCCAATAAACTCGTTGACTCCTCCAGCGAAAGCTCTCATCAAGATCCAGCCCCTTTCTTAGGCCGTTTTTTGGAAAACTCAGGGCATACACTCCCTCTGATGACTTCAACCAGGACCTACTATGATGAGAATGGATTAATCGTTCACCAGACAGAACCTACAACAGAAAACACGCCTGCTTCGATGATGACCTTACAAATCCCTGATCAAACAGCAAACTATCACAATTTCGATCAACTTCTCCACGCTGGATTTGCTTTTGAAAGTGGTGAAAATAGAGGAGTCGCTCCGACAGCAGTTAGGTCCTCAATATCGAAAACATTTGTCACAACCCCTGATGATATTACTGGACAGATAAACCTTACCGCCTGGAACGAACAGGGTAAAGTGAAAATTTCTGTACCTGTAAGAGGACTTGCCCACTTTGTGGGTCGAGCCGATGTATTTGGGAACAAGACCCACTATAAGACTGATGGCTTCATTGTCCACGAAGGTGGGGGGATTGACGGTGGTCACTACGTTTCGTATGTCTTAGTAGGTGATCAGTGGTGGAAAATGAATGATGACAAGGGAACTCGGATTACCCGACAAGAAGCAGAGAAGCAAATGGAAAATACTTATATTTTCCATGCAGTGAAAGAAGATGTCTCTTGGGGCAAAAGCTTTAAGGGAATGCTTTCAGGAATTTTAGGTTCTAAGGTGGCTTGGTAGCCCCTGGATTCTTGTGTGCAGAAGCCCAACTGTCTGGTATCCATCCCTTCCAACATGCCACTCGACGTTTGGCACATAGCTAGAATCCTTCTCCTTCAGAAAATCAAGCGTTTCAATAAGTGCTCCGAACACTTTTTCTAGCTGCCCTCCACCCAAACAAAATAGGTGTGCCCATTTCTTTGGATACCTTGTTTCAGGAACGATTAAGAGGTTTCCGCTTCGTGAGAAGACGGGAAACATTCCGAATTTTTTCGTCCTGGGGTAGAGTTCATTACAAAGACTTGAGCGTCCTTCCTTAAACGTTTTTGCAAAAACATCGGTTGCCCCATCAGGAATGCCAATATCTTTTCCTTGAGAACCTGTTGCAGCAATCCGCATGGAGTACTCCCCACTCCAGGGTCGATTGAGATGAACTGTATATCCTGAGCTTTTCTCCGCTTGATCCCTGAGGGCTTGGAATTTTTTGCTGAGGGCCTGTGCCTCGAGAGGAACCTTCTGTGAAAAATAGCTAAGAGCGATCGAGCGAAGATCCTCGGCACTATCACATCGATCGGTACCATTCCACTGCATTTTTTCTCGGATAGCACTTCGAGAAACATAGACAACCGATTGATCGACCGTCACCTGTGTCGTGCCTTCTATACAACAGGGGAAAATCCAAGAAAGGATGTTAAGTATTTTTGCGACTAAACAAAATCGAGTCTCGATTTGAACAGGTCTGCTTTCTTCGGAATGCGCGACATTCAGCCGCCCCTCTTCTACTGAAAAAGTAACGCTCATTATTATTTACCGCCTAATCTAGTGGACCAAGAATGTACCACATTCGTTAGAAGCTTTTCGAGAAGTTCTTTTCGTAAGGGGCGTTCCTGATCCTCCCAGCAATAGTTCCCCATAATCGGCACACCACTCACCTGCGCCATCCAATCCCCTCTTTGCCAAATTCCATCGGGGTTCTTACTATCATCCTCATAGTAGTTAATTGCATAAGGATGTCCTTTTTTCTCAAAACACCCTTTGCGAAACATCGTGTTGAGAGCAATTTGCCTCCGCTGAACTGACCATGAGTCACGAGGAAGGACCACGGAAATTGTTTTCTTTAGAGATGGACTAATTTCATGAAGAACATCAGAAAAGGCCTGCTGCTCATGGAATACTTTTTGCTGCTTGCATAGACCATATGTTGGACATTCGGGATCTTCCAAATCAAAAATGGTATTTCTCTTCTCCCATACAGAGGTGATCAAATCGAGAGCGGCTTGGTCTTTTCTTGCAATCAACACTCCTGTGTTGACCGAGGTATACACATTCCCCTTATCCCACGGCTGAATATCTGTCGCTATGATCATACTAGAGTCTTTTCCCTCTCGAAGCTGATCGATCGCTTTGTAAGGGTTGATCTTCATGTTGGTCACTGGCATATCGTCATCGAGATAGATCCGCCACTCCTCCTTATCAGGAAAGACCTTTGGCTCTTCAAGCCAGTTTTTGAGCATCTTGATTTTGTTCCAGTAAGGGACACACTCTTCTGATTTATTTGAGATTGGGTTCGTGCACTCTCCTTCAAGCAGGTTTTCGAGTTCAGCATGGTGCTCTAGCCCCCACTCCTTCGAATAAACTTCATGATTTTTAACAGAAAGCTCGGATACAGCATTGCGAGTGGGGTTTCCTCCATTCAGATAGGTCGTTCCAAAAACGATATGTTTATCACGTTCCGGGAGACTCTCTATAGCCGTCGGAAAATATGCATATACCATCAGAGCTGAGGCAAACAGAGCGGTAGCTCCAGCAATTTTTAGAGACCCTTCCTTTTTCTCTCCCTTGCGGACATCCTCTACTCCCCGGTGAAGCATGATACCTCCACCGCCTAGGCTTACTCCAATTAAGAGGGCTTTAGCTGTAGGAAGAGCTCCAAAGCGGGCTAGGCTAAGGAGGGCAATGCCACCTGCAAGAGCAGCGAAATAGCCCTTCGCTTGCCAAGATGGGGTAGGTTCCTCTTGAGGTTTTTCGGGGATATCTATGGTGACCTCTGGCACAGGATCGATCTCTTCAAGTGCCTTAGTAGGAGAGAGCCAATCCACCACCTTCTGGTCGACCTGTTTGATCATCTTCTCTCCTGCAAAGCTGGTCCCTATCCTCGTCCACGCTTGGAGAGTTTTAATGGTCACTGCCAAGGTAAATTCTTTAAATGGAGACGAAATTTTTTCTTGATAAAATTGCCCCGGAATAAACGCACCAGCTCCTTTTAAAACTGCGGAAGCAATATTTGAAATAATCGTCACCGCACCGCCCACTGTGGAAAGAAGGACAACTGTGGTAACTTCGCCTAGAGCTTGAATTCCTTGATAAGCAAAATTTGAATCCCTATCAATAAAATAATAACTATCTTTGTGTAATTGCAATTCCATATAACGCAATTATACACAATATTACCTTACAATAAAATAATACAAAAAATTAAATACCGAACAAACTTAATTCGACAAGCAAAATCTTCGCCAGAGAGAGAATTTCGATCTCAAATCCATCAGAATGGCTGATTTGGGCTGCATCCCCTTTTCCAAGGATACTTTCCCCGACAGATACCTTCCCACTCATCACAAATAGGAAACACCCATGGTTTTTCGAGCCGGGAGTATACTCCACTCTAAGCCCCTTCTCAAAATCCCCCCGGTAAAGGGTGGCATCTTGATTTAAGAGAAGTGAGGTCTCCGAGGGCTTTCCACACGCGATCGGGAAGAGGGTATTTTTGAAGAGTGTGTCAGGAAAGTGTTTTTGCTCATAGCTAGGAGCAAGCCCCCTTTCTTTAGGATAGATCCAGATCTGGAAAAAGTGGACCGGCTCTTCAGAAGAGGCGTTGTACTCAGAGTGGGTCACCCCTGTTCCTGCGCTCATTCGCTGAACGTCTCCCTTGGCAAGGGTAGACTCTGATCCGGTACTATCCTTGTGCTTAAGGCTCCCTTCTAGGACTACGGTGAGGATCTCCATGTTCTCATGGGGATGCTCATCGAATCCCTTCCCTCCCTTGACGATGTCCTCGTTGAACACTCTGAGGGTCCCAAAGTTGAGACGCTCTGTCTCAAAATAGTCGCCGAAATTAAAGCTGTGGCGACTATCAAGCCACCCGTTGTTGGTGACTCCCCTCTCTGCAGAAGGGAGAATCTCGATTTGCATTGTCTTCATACATTATACGAGGAGGAGGTGATGTCTCCGCCGGTTCCCGTCCAGTTGGTGTGAAAAAACTCGCCGCGAGGCTTATCGACTCGCTCATAGGTATGGGCCCCGAAAAAGTCCCGTTGCGCTTGCAGAAGGTTTGCAGGGAGTCGTCCTGTTCGGTATCCATCGAAAAAGGAGAGCGCTGTGCTAAAGCAAGGGACGGGTATCCCATTTTGTGCAGCAAGGGAGACCACTTTGCGCCAACTACCTTCTGAGTCGGTGATCTCTTTCTTGAAGAAGTCGTCGAAGAGGAGGTTTTCAAGATTAGGCTGTTTGTCATAGGCGGTCTTGATATCGTTGAGGAAACGGGATCGGATGATGCACCCAGCGCGCCACATGAGGGCGATCGAGCCAAAGTTGAGGTTCCAGTTCATCTCTTTCGCTGCACCGCGCATCAGCATAAACCCTTGGGCATAGCTAATGATCTTCGAGGCGTAGAGTGCTTGACGGATCTCTTCGATAAGCGCTTTCTTGTCCCCTGTGAAGTTGATTTTCGGGGCGGTGTAGAGAGTCGACATCTTCTCCCTCTCTTCTTTGATCGCCGAAAGACATCTGGCAAAAACGGCTTCCCCTATAAGGGTCACGGGAAGGCCGATGTCAAGGGCGCTAATCCCGGTCCATTTACCAGTTCCCTTTTGCCCCGCCACATCAAGGATCAGGTCAATGGTGGGAGTACCGTCTTTTTGCTTATGTCCCAAAATAGTGCTGGTGATTTCGATGAGGTAGCTTTTGAGTTGTCCTTTGTTCCACTCGGCAAAAATCTCTTGGATCTCTGAATAGCTGCAGCCCACGACGGTGGTGAGAAGGTGAAAGGCTTCGCAAATAAGTTGCATGTCCCCATATTCGATCCCGTTGTGGACCATCTTCACATAGTGGCCTGAGCCTCCTTCTCCTACCCAGTCACAGCAAGGGAGGCCATCTTCTTCAGCTTTGGCGCTGATCGCCTGGAATATTTCTTTGAGCACTGGCCACGCATCGGGATTCCCGCCGGGCATGATTGAGGGACCAAAGCGAGCTCCCTCTTCTCCACCTGAGACCCCTGTCCCCATGAAGAGGATGCCTTTCTCCTGAAGAGTCTTGTAGCGACGTTCTGAGTCGGGGTAGTGGCTATTCCCTCCATCGATGATGACGTCCCCTTTCTCGAGGAATGGGAGACACTCTTCGATGAGCATGTCGACAGGAGCGCCTGCTTTGACCATGAACATCACTTTACGGGGGCGTTTGAGGGTTTTAAAAAATTCTTCAAGCGAATGGGTCCCCACAACTGAGGTGCCTTTCGCAGGGCCGGCGAGAAAGTCGTCCACCTTTTTGGTTGTCCGGTTGAATACGGCCACCTTCCATCCATGGTCATTGATATTCAAGACGAGGTTTTGCCCCATCACGGCTAGGCCTATCAGACCAAAATCGGCTTCCTGTTCTCCCATTGACTTTCTCCTATGTAGACGTTATGCTGTTTCTTCTTTTTGTCCTCGTAGCTCAGCTGGATAGAGCAGTCGCCTCCTAAGCGACAGGCCGTGCGTTCGAATCGCGCCGAGGACGACTATACATATCTCAATCCAATCCTTGGTTTTTTGTCTTCGTCAGCATCTCCATCTTTGGCAAAATTCCCAATTCTTAAATCACGATATGTTTACTTCAAATATCTATCCACTCCTATAGCTACCCCTTTTGCTAGCTTGTCGAGGTAGGTCTGGGTGGCGATGAGCGCCCGTTCTTCCCGGTTGGTGAGAAAACCCGCCTCCACGAGGATGGCTGGAATTTGACTCTCTCTGATCACCTGGAAGTTCCCTTTTTTGGTTCCCCGCGAGTGAGCTTTTGCCTCGCCAATCATCCCGTCGAGGACCGCAGCTGCAAGTTTCCGAGACTCGCCCCGCCGCTTTGGATCTCCCGATCCATAATAATACACCTCGATCCCTTTTGCTCCAGGGCTTGCAGCCGAATTATAGTGAATGCTGACAAAAAGTGCAGGAGTTCTTCGATTTCCGAGGACAACACGAGTAGATAAGGGCAAATAAACATCACGAGCCCGGGTCAAAATCACCCGGTAGCCGAGGCTCTCAAGGTGCTTTTTCACTAGGTAGGTGGTTCGGAGGGTGAGTTTTTTTTCTTCCAGCCCAAGAATTTTAGCCCCCTGATCTTTTCCTCCATGCCCGGCATCTAAGATGACGTAGGGTTTTTCTTTGGCAAATCCAGCCATGGGAAGGAGCAAAATAAAAAAAAAGAGCCTCATCGAGAAATCAGCTCCTGGCTTGTGCAAATCTCACTCGCTACATCTGCATCAGAAAATGGGATAGCCCTTCCCTCTACAAGTTGGACAGACTCATGCCCTCTCCCTGCAATGAGGATTGTGTCTCCCGATTCTCCTCTTTTGATGGCCTTTTCAATTGCTCTTCTTCGATCTAGCTCAACCTCAAAAGAAAGAGAAGGCGCAAGCCCTTTTAGAATATCTCTTGTGATGAGCTCGGGATCTTCCCCTCGCGGATTATCGCTGGTAACGACCGCTTCATCAGAAAACTGGGAGACGACCGCCCCCATTTTTGCCCGTTTATCTTGGTCCCGCTCTCCCCCACAGCCAAAAAGGGTGATCAACTTCCCCTTTTTCTCTTCTCGAAGTGCCTGAAGAACACTCGAGAGGGCATCGGGTGTGTGGGCAAAATCGACAAAAATGTGCAGCCCCAGCTTGTTTTTCACTGGCTCTAGTCTGCCTGGAATACTGGGAACTCTGCGAAGAAGTGGCGCCATCTCTTCAAGAGAAAAACCAAAGCAGAGCCCCACGCTAATGGCTGCGAGAAGGTTGTAGATGTTGAATCTACCACGCATCGTCGACTGGAACCTCATCTCATTTCCTAGATAGCTTGCTGTGAACCCCACCCCTTTTGGGGTGATTTTAAGATCTTTGGCCATCAGATCTGCGCACGCGTCGATCCCATAGGTAAACAGATCCCCTCCTACTTTGGGAGAGAGGCGATCATAGACAGGATCATCTCTATTCAAGATCCCCTTTTGCCCAGGAGAAAGGGAAGTAAAGAGCTTGGTTTTTGCCTCTAGATAGGCATCCATCGTTTTATGATAGTCGAGATGGTCCTGACTGAGATTTGTGAACACCGCCGCATCAAAATGGATCCCCTCGCACCTCTTCTGATCGAGTCCATGGGAAGAAGCTTCCATTGCCACGGCGCTACAACCCGCATCAACCATCTCATGAAGTAGTTTCTGCCCAGTAATCGGATCGGGGCAGGTCATTTTGCTCGGATAGCGGTTATTTCCGACAACCCAATCAATCGAGCCGATGAGGCCAGTAAGAAAATTCTTCTGATCGAGAAGGTGTTTGATCAAGTAGGTGGTGGTGGTTTTTCCATTGGTTCCCGTCACTCCTACGACTTTGAGCTTTTTGGACGGATGATGGTGGTACTCGGCAGCAAGCAAGGTTCCCATTTTTTCAGTCTCGGGATGGATGAGCTGGGTGATTTCGAGGAAGGGGTCAGCCAAATCGGTGAGTACAGCCACTGCCCCAGCGGCAACCGCTTCGGTGATGAACTGGTGCCCGTCATAGGTCTCTCCTCTCTTTGCCACAAATAGGTTACCCGGTGCCACCGACTTGGAGTGGGCGGTGATCCCGGTGATCTCGAGATCTTTTGTCCCCTTCACCTCGATCTCTGGTAAGGGGGAGAGGAGTTTTCGTAGTTTGATCATTTATTCCATTCCTTATGGAGCTCTCTGAGGGCATCCGCTTCTTTTTTCCAGTCTGCTTTGTCAGGGTCGTAGCGGGGGTCCCCCTTAGGATACCCAAATGGATCATCTGGTTCCACCCCTAAATACTCGAGGGTTTTCAGCCCAATCCGCCGAAAGGCCGGTGCGGCGCAGTTCCCCCCATACTGGTTGCCTCCTACCCCAGGAACATATTTGAAAGCGGGCTCATCCATCACCACAATGAGAACAAACCGGGGGTGCTCCACAGGGGCAAAACCGATGAAGGTGGAGATATGCTCGGTTTTTGAATATTTACCATCGATAATCTTTTCCGAGGTGGAGGTCTTGCCCGCTTCGGTGAACCCGTAGATATCTGCTTTCCGGGCCCCTCCTCCGAATTTGGTCACAAACTTCATCCCTTTCACAATCTCTTCGACAATGGCTGGATCGACGAGTCGTTTCTGTTCCACTTGCTTGATCTCATGGAGCATCTCTTCTTCTCCATCGGGAAGCTCGCGCGCAATTTTCTTCACGAGCCGCGGCTGCACATCAAACCCGCCGTTAGCAAAGATCGCAAAACTCCGGAGCATTTGAAACGTGTTGACCAGGATGTTGTGGCCCATCGCCAGGGAATAGGGCGTTGGTCGGGACCATTCAAGAGTCCCATTGGGATGGAGTTTGCCGGGTGTGGGAACGAGTCCACTACTCTCCGCAGGAAGCTCGATCCCCGTCTTCTGTCCAAACCCAAACACATTGGTCAGAGCGTCTCGATACCATTTTTCTCCGAGCGTTTCGATCACCCGGTCGATCACCTTGGCCATATAGACATTCGACGATTTTTGAAGGGCAATGTACATGTTCATGTATTTGTGACGAGAGACATCTTTGATCGGCGTTTTCCTTCCCGGGAAATGGGTGGGAAGCGTTCCCACTTTTTCCTTGGGATCAAAGACAGGTGGAAGCCCCTGCTTTTCCTGCTCTTGGTTGGCCATCAGCCCAATGGCCATGGTGAGCGCTTTCATCGTCGAGCCTGGCTCATAGGGTTCGGTCACCGCCTTGACTTGGGTCTCTCCTTCCATCTCAGGATCGTTGTAGAAGTGGCGGCACTCCTTGGGCGAGAAGAAGGGGTACTGGCCAAGGGCGAGCACCTCGCCCGTGTAGGGATCCATCATCACCCCCCAGCCCCGTTTCGATTCGGTCTTCTTCACCTGTTTTTCTAGCTCTTCCTCAACAATTGCCTGCAAGCAGTGGTTGATCGTCAGGTAGACATCGGCGCCGTTCTGGGGCTCTTCAATGATCCTCCCCCCTTCAATCGCATTTCTTGGAGATCTATAGTAAAGACGTTTGCCCGGCTTCCCTTGCAAGTAGTCGTTGAGCATATACTCGAGGCCCCCGGTCGGAATACTCTGATGAGTCTTCTCATCCCGAACATCGCGCACCGTGTGAAGGACTTGGCCCAACATTTTTCCGTAAGGGTAGGAGCGTTGATAGTCTTTCACAAAAAAGACCCCATTTCGCGCGATCTTCCGTTCCTTGGCAAAAGGGAGCCACCACTGATGGATCTCTTCTTTAGCCGTGAGGGGGAGCCACATCGCGAGCTTTCGGCTTCGCGACTTCTTTTGTAGATGCGTAAGGATTGCCTCTCGGTCGCCCCTCTCTCCCAAAGCGGTCTCAAGAAGACCCGCTAGCTCTTCCTTATACTCCGCGGGGATGCTCTGTGGATCGACAAAGAGGTGAAATTTGGGTACATCGATGACGAGTGGAACTTTCTTCGTAGGGTGACCGGGCTTCAGGTCCGTATTGGCATAGAAAACTCCCCGCTTGTAGGGCTCCATCACCACGCCGGTATGCTGAGAGAGCGCTTGCTTATCCCACTTTTCGTGCTGAACGATTTGAAGACGGAAGAATTGGACGATGAGAAACGAAAAGAGCAAGAGGAGAAATAGCGCCACACCGATGAGGCGGCGCTGATTCTGAGCTTGCTCTTTCATGGACATAAAAAGTGTTATCGACTTGGCGTGCTAGCAAAAATGGGGGTCGTTCCCCTTCCCATATGGGCATCCATCTCAGGCTGCTCAGAAACAAGCGGAGCCGCCTCCGACAGAGTGATCACCTCTTGAAATTTAGGAAATTTCAAATTGGCAAATTCACAGTCGGCTGCAAGCCGCATCAAGTTCTCAGGGCTTTCAAATGCTTGAATCTCGTAAATGAGGCGCGTATTTTCTTCGGAGATCCTACGCACCTCAGCCGAGACCTTTGGAAGGTAAATTTTGAGTTGGGTGATCTCATTTTGCATATCGAGATAGGAGTAGAGGCACACTCCTAAGAATGCGATGCATGCAAACGTCCGTAAAAAGATCCCAACTAGTTTTTGTTTCATATGAGTTTTTCTGCAAACCTCAGTTTGGCACTTCTTGAGCGCCGATTACGTCTTACTTCATCCCGATCTGCAACGATCGGCTTTTTTTCTAAAAGGCGGAGCTTTGGCTTAAACGCCGTCTCCCGATATTTATTCTGGGCAGGAACGGTTGCCCCTTCCTTAAAACACTCTTTCACGAGGCGATCTTCAAGCCGGTGAAAGCTCATCACGCCAAGTCTTCCCCCGATCCGCAAGGCTTCGATCGCTTTGGGAAGAACCATCTTCACCGCATCGAGCTCACGGTTGACACAGATTCGAAGAGCTTGAAAAATCAGCGTCGCTGGATGAAGCTTCTTCTTAGGGCCCCGTCCAAGCTCACTCGCAATCAAATCGGCCAGTTCATCCGTCGTCTCAAAAGGCTTTTGTTTGCGCGCCTCTCCAATCACTTGTGCCGCTCTGCGCCATCTCGGCTCTTCGCCAAGGTCGCGGAAAAGCTCGCCGAGCTTTTCTTCAGGCCACTCGTTAACAATTTCAGCAGCGGTCATCGAATCACTGGGATCCATTCGCATATCTAGAGGCCCTTTCTTCTGAAAACTAAAGCCCTTTTCCTTCTGGTCTAACTGCATCGATGACACTCCTAAGTCAAAAAAAAACCGTCTACATTTTCGATTCCCCTCTCAGCGAGGTGGAGATCGAGATCAGCAAAATTCCCGTGGACCAGCTCAAGCTTCTCTTGCCAAGGAGCAAGCTTTTCGCGAGCGATCTCTAGCGCTTCAGGGTCCCTATCACACCCGATATAGCGCTCAATTTCAGGGTGAGCGGCCAAAATTGCTGCCGCATGCCCACCTGCTCCCACCGTCCCTTCATAGAACGTTTTGAGCTCTTGTCCTTCAAACCCCTTGAGCACAGCTTCCACCATGATGGGGGTATGAGGCTCATTCGAAGACGGGGATGAGCGACTCATCCTCTTCCTCCAAGAGGCCAAACGCCTCTTCAGCCATTTTCGCAAGATCAGAGTTGGGCCCCTTATCTCCTAGAAGATTGTTGAGCTCGCCCTCATATTTCTCTTTCGGCCAGATCTCAATCTTGTTGAGAACCCCAGCAATCACAATCTCACTCTTGATCTCAGCCGCTTTCTTCAACATCGGTGGTAAAATCACCCTTCCGACCTTGTCACAAGTCATTTTGTGCAGCGTTGAGAAGAAAAGAGTGAAGAACTTCTGGTACTTCGCCACGTGCTGTTTCGCCTGAAACTTCGCCACAATCTTCTCAATGTCACTCTGCCGGTAGATGGCCAAGCATCCACCTAGACCGAGTGCGAGACTAAACTCGAGCACCCCGTTTTCCACGAGACCAAAACGCATAGCTTGAGGCAGCACGAAGCGATTCTTGCTGTCGAGCTTTCCTTGCGTTGATCCACTGAAAAAGAATGGTTGCATTGTCGTTATTCCCACCGTTTCCCACAATTTACAACTTGATCCCAAAACTTGGCAATATCTTTTGATGAATCAACCAACATTCTCCTCTAAGCCAGTGACCGTAAAAAATTTAGCCCATATCCCAGAAAGTGGGAATTTGTGGTAAAAGACAAAATTAAAGATATTTCTTGACCGTTTTCTCCCTTCCAATTACACGAAAGAAGTATGGCTAGAACGATCGATAATTTAGGGGTAGACATCTCCAACCGCTACGCCGAAGATCAAGAGATCTTCGACGAGACGCTGACGAAAGAAGCGAGGACAATTCCAAACCAAACGCGGATTCTTGCCACCTACCCCAGCTACACCTCCGAGTTCGACACCCTTTTTGATCTCGGAATGAGGAACATCCACTGGGCCCTATTCCTCGCTCCCCCCAACTACTACTCCTCTCGCCGAAAGCTCTTTGCCGAGCAGCTCGCCCCCGACCTGGGCTCACTCGACATGCAAGACGCTCAAATCGAGAAAGTTGAAGCCTATGGAGAGCAAGAGAAAGAGCGAAGACGGCAAAACCATGCCTCTCCCAAGGAAGAAGAGGAGATCGAGCTTGAGAAAAAAATTCTTTTAACCCTTCTCCAAAAAATCCACCACTATGACCAGGAGCTCGTTGACATCAATTCGAGACGGTCGCAATATCAGAGGGGATGAGCGACGTAAATTGGCTAGAAGTTTTGGATTGGAGCCCCAATGAGTTGGAGGACCTCCGGTTCGTTGGATACTCCTACCTCAAGCAGGGGAAGTATGACATTGCCCTCAATTTTTTTGAGGCGCTCACCGTCCTGGCCCCCGAAAACGGCTACGACCTGCAGACCCTAGGGGCGATCCACCTCCAGCTCGGAAATAACCTCAACGCCCTCAACTATATCGAACGATCGCTCAAAATCGAGCCAGGCCACCTTCCCACCCGCCTCAACCGTGCCAAAGCCTTCTTTGCCCTTGGCTACAAGCGACAGGCGCTCCAGGAAGCTCGCGACCTCGAGCGGTGCGAAGACCCCTCGATAGCCGATCAGGCTACCGCCCTCCTCATGGCCTACGCCTAGACATTCAATTTAAACCCATCAAAAATTGAACAATAAACCCAAACAGGACATAATAAACCTGCGAATAGAATCACAATAATAAAATATGCACCCAGTAATAGCATCCAGTTATCTTCCCCAGATGGGCGTGAAGAGAAAAAGAGACCAAGTAGAGGGGGAGACTCCTGCAGAAGCTGTTTCTCAAATTTACAAACAACATAAGTGGGAAGGACTAGCTGAATTTGGAGATTCTCTTTTTCGACATGATGGAGAACAATTTCCTTTTTTGAGCCTAGGGGAAAAGAGAAAAGTTTTTCCCTGCTTTCCTGAGGATACAGTTCTTCCCTTAGATTTTGGAAAGAAAGTGGAGCCCCCAAGAAACCTCTCTGCTTATTTAAATAAACTCCCCTTCACCCTTATGGCGCCCTCTCTCTCTGAAAGAGAAGCAATTGCTTTGAAAACTCTCAAAAAAGATCCATTTGAAGATTCACGGCTGACGATTGTGAAAACGGCTTCTCCTAAGCAACTTAGCAAACTACTTTTAAATGCTGCTAGAACGGGAGATGAGTGGTATGCCAAACAGTTGATTGGAGCTGGCGCCGATACCAATACAAAAAAGCAAACTCTTGACAAGGGGGGTGTTCAGGACGGCTTCACTCCCTTGATGATCGCTCCACAGCATGGCCACAAAGAACTCGCTTCTCTTCTCATCCAAAAAGGAGCCAAGATCGAGGCCACCACTGCAGAAGCCATAACTCCCTTGATGCTTGCTGCTGTAGATGGCCACAAAAACCTCGTTTCTCTTCTCATCGACAAGGGCGCCAACATCGAGGCCACCACTGTATATGGTTTCACTCCCTTAATGCTTGCTGCTCTAAAAGACCACAAAGACCTCGTTTCTTTTCTCATCGAAAAAGGAGCCAATATAGAGGCTACAAATCAGCAAGATCAGACTCCCTTGATGCTCGCTGCTCAATGGGGCCACATAGACTTCGCTTCTCTTCTCATCGAAAAAGGGGCCAAGGTCGAGGCCACCACTGCACAGGGCTTCACTCCCTTGATGCTCGCTGCTCAATTTGGCCACAAGAACTTCGCTTCTCTTCTCATCGAAAAAGGAGCTAAGATCGAGGCCACCACTGCACGAGGCACAACTCCCTTGATGCTCGCTGCATTGAAGGGCCACAAAGAACTCGTTTCTCTTCTCATCGACAAGGGCGCCAACATCGAGGCCACCACTGCACAGGGATTCACTCCCCTGATGATCGCTGCAGGAAATGGCTACAAAGAACTCACTTCTCTTCTCATCGACAAGGGCGCCAACATCGAGGCTACCGATAGGTTTCATGGCCAGACTCCCTTGGGGATCGCTGTAGAAACCATACAACAAGAGTCGACCAAGGTGCTTGTTCTCAAGGGGGCAACGATCACTGATGCGATGTTGAGAGGCACGAAAACAGTAAATGAGGAAGGGATAGAAGGGATACAGGAGATTCTCATTCAGGGAGGTGCGTACGAGCATCGCGCTGGCAGAAAAGAAGCCATTGAAAATGCCCTTGGGAAAAAAGCCCCCATAACGGAAGAAGAAGCGGGTGGAGCCTCTGTTAGAGAATATCCTCTTTTCAAAGAGCTTCGAGATATCGTCCTCGGGTACGATGGTGATCGAGAGCTCCCCGAAGGATTCTAAATCCGGGAAATTTTCCGTTTTTTTCGTTGCGTGATTCCCACATTCCATGATACACGTAAAACCCACAAAAGGGCTCCTCAGCCCACTGTGGGAAGATTGTTCATAACTTACGCGGATCAGAATTTATGCTAACAAAAACGGGAAAGGAATGTTGGGAAGAGTTTGTCCAAACTGTTGAAGACTGTTGCTCTGCAACCGAGTTCCAAAACTGGATTGCTCCTATAAAAGCCCTCCACCATGAGGGAGCAGAAGTCCACCTTGAGGTTCCCAATATTTTTGTTCAAGAGTACCTGCTTGAAAACTTCAAAGAGCACCTGGCTAACTTCTTGCCCACAAAACCAAGTGGTGATCTTGCTGTCAACTTTTCCGTAGCCGCGCCAAAGAAAAAAGCTGCCCCCAAAAGCCAGCCTGCCTTAATTGACGACGAAAAAAGCAACCCTCTTTTCAACCCCCAATATACTTTTGAGAATTTCATCGAAGGGCCTTCTAACCAGTTTGTCAAGTCAGCAACACTTGGAATCGCCACGCGACCTGGCAAGTCCTACAATCCCCTCTTCATTCACGGCGGCGTCGGTCTTGGAAAAACTCACCTACTCCATGCGATCGGCCACTATGTAAAAAGTCACCACAAGCGCTTGAAGGTCCATTGCATTACGACCGAGTCGTTCATCAATGAGCTAGTCCACCACCTTCGAAACAAATCGACCGAGAAGATGAAACGGTTCTATCGAGGACTCGACGTTCTTCTTGTCGATGATATCCAGTTTTTGCAAAGCCGCCTCAACTTCGAGGAAGAGTTTTGCAATATGTTTGAGGCGCTGATCAACCAGAATAAGCAAATCGTCATCACGAGCGATAAACCACCTGGTGAGCTTAAGCTCTCTGAGCGGATGGTTGCCCGGATGGAATGGGGCCTTGTTGCCAACATTGGAATCCCCGACTTGGAGACGCGTGTCGCTATTCTGCAAGACAAGGCAGAGAAAAAAGGGGTCAAAATCCCCCAACGGGTTGCCTTTTTTATTGCTGAACGAATCTTCAATAACGTTCGTCAACTTGAGGGCGCTCTCAATAAACTCGCTGCCTATAGCAAGATGATGTCTCTTGATGTCACTGAAGAGATCGTCGAATCCACACTGAGCGAGCTCTTCCAAAAAGCTCCGAACAAACGGGTCTCCGTCGACAATATCTTGAAAAGTGTAGCGGTCATGTTCGGTGTGAAGGTTAGTGATATCTGTGGGAGCTCAAGAGCAAAGAGCGTGGCTTTCCCTCGTCAGGTGGCGATGTATCTCGCCAAGGAGATGATCAACGATTCGCTCATTAAGCTAGCCGCTTCGTTTGGTGGAAAAACCCACTCGACTCTCCTCCATGCCTGGAAGAAGATCTCTCAGCAGATTGGGCAAGACGAAATGCTGCGGCGCCAGATCCAAATGGCCCGCCGCAATCTTGAAACATAATTTTCTTGATTGATTGGTATTAGACTTTCTCCCTTATGGTGGAAGAGGACCTTTTCTCACGATAAATCAGACCAGTCGGGAGGGTCTCCTCCTAGATAACCAATGGTTTCCAGCTCACGAGCCTTGTTAATCAGCTCCACTTTAGAGGAGTAGTAAAACTTGGATTTAATATTCGCAATGTTGTTCTCTACCGTCCTTTTAGAGATTGAGAGGAGCCTTCCAATATGAGAGGCCGGATACCCATTGGAGAGCTGCTTCAGAACGCTCTTCTCTCTTCTAGTGAGTCTCTCATGGGGAATCCACCCGAGTTTGCGTAGGAAGTCCTCTTTTTCAAGAGGATAAGGTGCCAGACGCTCTGCCTTGTGGAAGGTCTCTCCAATGTGCTCGGAAATATCTACCGGATTATCTAAGACTAGGTCAAACAGCTTTCGATGTCTTTTCCGAAAACTTTTCGCGAAGTAGGTCATTAGCGGAAGCTCTTTTAGAATCATTTCATCCATTTTTGGATGGTTAGACTGGGTAGCAAAGCCAAATGCCTCC
>Ga0180437_10002644_pt1 | contig 28088 bp, 29 predicted proteins | sample SS_ome_4_FD_132410 | JGI IMG/M metagenome (GOLD analysis project Ga0180437, IMG submission 132410) | Hypersaline lake sediment archaeal communities from the Salton Sea, California, USA - SS_3_D_1 metaG | ecosystem: Environmental > Aquatic > Non-marine Saline and Alkaline > Hypersaline >...
AGCGCGAGGATGGCATCCTGCACGCTGCGATGTGCTGGGGGCTGCGGGAGATGGGAAAAATCGGCGATGATCTCGGTTTTTCCCCCCATGATCCGGCGGATCCTTTCCAGTGCATTTCGGTCCAGAGGCTGGGCGAGATTTTCCGCGGGGGGGCGCACGACGGTATTGAGCTGCACTTTTTCGGGATTCAGGGAGGCGATGACCGCCTTGAGCCGACGGATATGATCGGGAGAATCGTTGATCCCTGCGACCAGCATCACCTCGATCCAGATCCGGCCGGAAAATTCTCTCCGGAACTGTTTGAGGGATGCGATGATGTCGGCGACCTTAAGCTTGAGGTGAGGACGATTGATCTTTTCAAACACCTCCTGGGTGGCGGCATCCAGCGAAGGAACCACCAGGTCCGCCGCCAGCAGGGCGTTGCGGACCTGCGGGCGGGTCAGCAGCGTGCCGTTGGTCAGCACCGCCACCGGGATGTCGGTGACGGTCTTGATCTTGCGGATCAGGGATTCCAGGGCCACATTCAGTGTGGGCTCACCGGAACCGGAGAAGGTGATGTAATCGATCTCATGGGGAGCGGAGACGATCTTTTCAATCTGGGCAAGGATCTTCTCCTCATCGAAATAACGGCGCCTCCGTATGGTGGTCCGCCGTGTGGCACCCAGCTGGCAATAAATGCAATCCAGGGAGCAGGTCTTGAAAGGCAGGATATCGATTCCCAGCGAATAACCCAGCCGCCTTGAGGGGACCGGGCCATAGATGTGGACGGGGTAGGGGGAATCGGCGGCTCGGCTCAAGTTCGGTTACACTCTGTCCCGGTAGATGGAGACAAAACGCCTTAGAGACCGGTCGTAGGTCCGCTCCACGTCATCGGGAAAAAGACAGGCCGGGAGCTGCTGCATCCGCCAGTGATAGTGCAGACATTCGCAGCACTCCCCCTTTCGGCTGCAGGGCTCATAGGAACAGTTGCAGCGCTGAAGATTCTTGTCTTTCTGACATTCGTCCATGTTTGCATCCTCGAATTGGATTCAGGCTTTTCGATACGCTCTCTTCCAGGGCGTTTTTTTCTGATGCAGATAGTCCGCCAATGCGTGCCGCAGGCTCTCGGCGGCCAGCCGGGCGCAGTGAACATTTCCTTCCGGTAGGCCGCCCAACTCTTGGATGATCTTTTGCGCGCTGATCACAGCTAGGGCCTCGATAAAGGTCTTCCCGCGGGCCAGCTCCGTGGCCATGCAGGCACAGGAGATGGTGGCGCCGCACCCATCGGTCAAATAGGTACATCGGGAGATCACGTCGTCTTTCATGCGCAGAAAGATTTCGATGGTGTCCCCGCAGGTGCCGGTCACCTTCCCGTATCCGTCGGGATTTTCCATTTGTCCCATGTTGCGCGGATTGATCCACCGGTCGATGACGGCCTCGCTGTATTCTCTTCGGGCCTGTTCCAGGATCTGTTCCTGGAGCGCGAGTGCGAATTTTTTTAGATCTTTTGGCTCTGACATCGTCTCCGCTATCCTAGGGATGTGTTTCAGCCGGCATTGCAGGGTAGAGATTCGAGGATGACTTGGATTCTTTCCGGATTCTTCAGGTGATAGCATCTCACGTTTCCCTGCTGACAAAAGTCCACGATGCCGCAGGTTTTCAAGATGCTGAGATGCTGGGACACGTTGGGTTGGCTGGATTTCAGAAGGTCCTGAATATCCCCGACGCACTTCTCACCCTTAAGCAGCGAATCGATGATCATGAGACGGGTGGGATGCGCAAGAGCCTTGAACAGGCGGGCCTGTTTTTGGAAGTCCTTCGGGTCCTTTACATGTGCCATGAATGACGTATTATAAAAGAATCCTCATTTTTTTTCCATCAATGCCTCAACCTCCAGCCGAAGCTGAGGCAATGTAAAGCCGAAGCGCCTACGCAGCCTCCCCAGGGTCTCGTTCCGAGAGAGGTTTCCCGGCAGGCCCATTTTGGTCAGGATCCGCTCGGCAGGGATGCCGGTGGCGGCTTCCAGCTCGTGGAGCGTCATGCGCCCTGTGATGACGAGTGCAGCCCGTTCGCCCTCAAATCGTCCGCTGACCAGCTTCGGTTCGTGCTCGGGTGTTTCCTTTTTCTCCGGTGTTTGAGAGGGTGTCGGCTCTCGCCGGAATCTTTCCTCACGGATTTGCGGCCGAGGAATCGCTTCCTGCTTCTCTTCGGCATCCAGGGACTCATTTTGCGGCCTTATGGCGGCGCGGGTGCGTTCGATACTCTGGGGAGGAAGACTTAGGTCCGGGATTTTATTTGCCAGTTGTCCCCGGCTGCTTCCCCTCCCAAATCCCAGTTCGGCATAGGCCGGATTGTCTTTTTCAGTGAAAACCCAGAATCCAAAAGGCAGCAGCACAGCCGCTGCCAGGATGAATCCCAGCGCCGGCTTCCAGGCCTGTTTGAACAGCCGCTGGGATTTCCCTCGGATCCAGCTCCATTCCAGAACGAGGTGAAAAATCAGCGTAACGGAAAATGCCAGCGAGAGGTAAAGGTGGATATGGCTCCATTGATGGCGGTGAAGGCCGAGAAAAAATTTATCGCTTTCTCTTACCGCCGGTCCCTCTTTCAGCACAAAGGCCAACAGAATCCCGACCAGCACGATTCCTACCATAAAAAGAAACATCAGGACATCCACCAGATATTTCCAGTCAGTCTTTTTCATTCTTGCTTGCCCTCCTTATTCATGATAGCAGTGCAGCGGTCCCTCAAGAATTCAGGAACCGGGAATTGAACCGGCGCCGGCTCGCGGCGATGGATCTCCGGTCGAAAAAAGCATCGGTCGTTGGTTGCCTCGATATCCATCGCTCTACCGCCGGGGGACTAGGGAACCTGCTCCAGGGCCTGCTCCAAATCGGAACAGAGGTCGTCAAGGCTTTCGCACCCTACCGAAAGTCGCACCAGATCATCGGTGATGCCTGCCTGTTCGCGCTTTTCTTTGGGCACACCGGCATGGGTCATGCTGGCCGGGTGCTGGATGAGAGACTCCACCCCTCCCAGCGAGACCGCCAGGGCGGCCAACTTTACGGAATTTATCATTTTTTCTGCGGCCTTGAATCCTCCCTTCAGCCCGAAACTGATCAGCGCCCCGGGACCCTTCATCTGTCTCTTGGCCAATTCGTATTGGGGATGCGATGCGAGGCCGGGGTAGTTGACCCAGGCGATCTTGGGGTGGCGGTCCAGGAATTCCGCCAGTTTTAGGGCGTTTTGCTGGCTTTTCCGCACCCGCAGGTCCAGGGTTTTCACTCCGCGCAAGGCCAACCAGGATTGATGTGGGTCCATGGTCCCGCCTGTGTAGACCAAGGCCTTATGGACCCTGACGAAAAGCTCTTTGGTTTTCGTCACGATGACGCCGCCGCAGATGTCGCTGTGCCCATTGATGAATTTGGTCACACTGTGATAAACGATGTCCGCTCCCATATCGAGAGGGTTCTGAAGGATCGGACTGGCAAAGGTGTTATCCACTAAAAATATAAGCCCGTGCGCATGGGCCAATTCAGCACAGGCCCGGAGGTCGGTAAGGCTCATGGTGGGATTAGCCGGGGTTTCGACGAACAGGAGGCGTGTATTGGGCTTAAGGTGACTCCTGATGTTGTCCAGCTTCGAGGTGTCGACGTAGTCGTATTGAACCCCGAATTTAGAAAAAAAGTCTGCGACCAGTAGGCGAGACGGGCCGTAAACCGCGTCGGTTCCGATCATGTGCGCGTTCTGCTCCAAGAGTGCGATCAGCAGGGTGGACAGGGCCGCCATTCCGGTGGCCGTCGCCAGTCCACCGTAGCCGTGTTCAAGTCGGGCGATGTTGTCTTCAAAGGCCCGGGTGGTGGGATTGCCGATGCGGGTGTAGATATAGCCGTCATCCCTGCCCGCAAAGCGGGCGGCGCCTTGGGCGGCATTCTTGAAGACAAAAGTCGAGGATTGATAGATGGGAATGCTGACGCCGCCGAATGCGGGATCGGGTTGCTGGCCGGCATGGATGACCGCGGTTTCTGTCTTCGACATGTCGTTATTCTTCATGCTGATCCTTTCATGATTTAACGAGCTTTAGAATCCTGTCCACGATCTCCCGGAAGGCCTTGCTGGCTTCCGAATCCGGGTGATGGTCCAGGAACGACTTTCCCTCGTCACCCAGGGTGACGATCTCGGGATTGATGGGGATCCGGCCCAGAAACGGGACGCCCAGTTCACCGGCGGCCATCTGCCCTCCCCCTTTTTTAAAGAGATCTATATGCCCGCCGCAGTGGGGGCAGGACATTCCGCTCATGTTTTCGATAATGCCCACAATGAACAGGTTCAGCTTGCGGGCAAAGGCGACGGCCCGGCGCGAGTCAAGCAGCGAGACTTCTTGGGGAGTCGTGACCACCACGGCTGCGGTGGCGGGGATTAGCTGGGCGATGGTGAGCGGCTCATCCCCGGTCCCCGGAGGCGAGTCGATGACCAGCCAATCCAGCTCACCCCAGGCGACATCTCCCAAGAACTGCTGAATGGCCTTCATCTTCATGGGACCCCGCCAGATCACCGGCACGCCGGGACCTTCGAGCAGGAAGGACATGGAGATCAGGCCGAGGTTGGCATTGACCGGGACGGGCCGGATTCCGTCTCCCGAGACCTCCAGGCGGCGCTCTTCCATGCCCATCATCTTGGCGAGGTTGGGGCCGTGGATGTCCACATCCAAGAGCCCCACTCTTTTTCCTTGGGCGGCGAGCGCCAAGGAGAGATTGGCCGCCACAGTGCTCTTCCCCACGCCGCCCTTTCCGCTGAACACCAGCAGCCGGTGTTTGATTTTTTCCAGCGTCCGGGCGATTTTTTGTTGTTCGGCCTCCGACGGCATCACTTTCCTCCACTAATCAAATTACAGACGGCATCCGGGATGGTGCCGGAGGTGATGGCGATTCTCATGCTGGCTCCTTTCAGATTCTGCGAAGGGGGATTCAGCCCTTCTTTTCCAACTCTTCGTTTCTATCGGGAACGGCATTATGATCATCCGTTCGGATCGAGCCTCTGCACTTCGGGCAGAGGCCGTAAAACTCGATGTTGTGATCCACAATCTTAAAACCGTGTTTCCGGCCCAGAGCCTCTTCGGTTTTTCTGACCAGTTCCAGCTCTTCATCCAAGAAATCGGTGTAATCGACGATCTTGCCGCACTTCATGCAAACCAGATGATGGTGATGTGTTTCTTTTTCCTCGCCTGTCAATTCAAAGCGGCTCTCGCCCGTCCCGAAGGAAAGCTTTTGCAGCATGCCCATCCTTTCCAGGAGATCGAGGGTCCGGTAGACTGTGGTCAACCCTATGGCGGGATTCACTCGGTGCAGCGCCGCATAGATCTCTTTGGCGCTCATGTGTTTGGAGGTTCGGCTGAGGAGCTCCAGGACGGCCTTACGGGGCGCCGTCCAGCGTGAGCCGTGTCGATGCAGTCGATGCTTCCATTGGCCGGGACCGCGCATAAAAAATTTCCTTTATGAAAATGATAACCGTTATCAATAATAACATACTCGATGGGCCGCCGGTTGTCAAGGGTTGCTTCATTTCCGTGATTTGTAATGCGGTCGGGTATGGGCTATACTCCAAGAATAAGGAGTGGCAAAGCAAGCGGAGAGGAGAGAGGAATGCCCGCTGAATATAAAAACGCCGCCCGGGCCGGATTAAAAAAAAGACTGCCGTCGATAGAGACCTTTCCCAACCAGTTTCCCGATTACGAGATCACCATCGAAGTGCCGGAATTCACATCCGTGTGTCCTAAAACCGGATTGCCCGACTTCGGGACCATCACTATCCGGTACGTGCCCCGGGATGTATGTCTTGAGCTAAAATCGCTTAAGCTCTACCTCCTGGCATACCGCAATCTGGGAATCTTTTACGAGAATGCCGTCAACCGCATCCTGGAGGATGTGTCGGCCGCCTGTCGACCCGTGCGGGCCACGGTAACCGGGATGTTCAATCCCCGCGGGGGTATCCGTTCGAAAATCGAGGCCCATTTCCCGCGGGAGAAGCAGCCAAGTCGGACCGACTGAAGGAATCGACTTCAATCCTTCCTGCGGCTATTTTAAATACCCCAGGGCCTTAAGGTCCTGTTGTTTTTTGGACAGATCATCCATACGCTTCCTCCGGGCCGCGGCATGCGCGATGCTGAAGGCGCGCAGTTGGTTTTTCATGTGCCGGAAGGGCTCGGGAAAGAGGTCGGCGACGTCGGTCGTTTCTTGAAAATCCGTTCTGAGATCGAAAAATTCATAATCTCCCGGTGGCGGCGGCACGACGTAGGGCGAGACGCTTCCCAGCAGAGGAAGGGTTTCATGGCCGGATTCGGCGATGTTTTTAATAAGCTTCCAATTTTTCCAAAGCATGCCTTTTTTTTCCTCCCCGAAAAGGATCCCCTCCAAAAAGATGGGATCCTCCCCGGATGAGCCCTCATTCAAAATGAGCGGCAGGAGGTTTCGCCCTCTGACCCGGACGCGGGATTTTTTCTTCAGCAGGTGGAGAACGGTGGGATAGACATCCTTCAGGGAGACTGGAGCATCGATCCTTTTCGGGAGGAGCCTGTCCGGATATCGGATCATCAGGGGAACGTGCAGGACCTCATTATATAAAGAATGCCCATGTGCGAATCCGCCGTGTTCCCAGAACTCCTCGCCGTGATCGGCGAGCAGTATGATGATGGTGTTCTCGAGCTGCTCGAGTTCCTCGAGCCTTTGCAGCAGCCTCCCGAAATGCCGATCAAAGGTGCGGATGGCGGCATCATAGAGGGCTTGGATGTCCAGTTTATCCTGTGGACTCAGCCCCAGGTAGGTCAGAATTCGGACCTGGAGCGTTTCGAACTTTCCGGGCTGAAAATGCGGATTGTCCCTCAAGCGGAAGACCTTGGCGAATTCTTCCGGAGCGTTATAGGGGACGTGAGTATCCATGAAGTGCAGGTAGGCGAAAAAGGGCTTTTTCCGGCGTCCTGCCCAGGCCGAGAAGGCGTCGACCACCTCCGAGGCCGACCAATCCAGATTTTCTTGAAATTCATCAAATCCCTGCTGGAAGTTGTGGTTCTTGGTAAGGGCCGGATTGGTCTGGGCGGCAAAGGTGGCGTAGTTCCCGTTCTGAAGGAATTCCGACCAGGTGAGGCACTTGTCCCTCAGGCCGTCGGTCCAGCTCAGCGCTTGATGCTCATAGGGGTATAGCGAGGTGAACAGCGTTCCCATCGACGGCTTGGTCCAGGGGGCATTGCTTACAGCATGCTCAAAAACGACGCTCTGCCGGGAAAAGGCGTCTATTTGGGGCGAGGTGGGTTTGTCGTAGCCGAAGCATCCCAGATGATCGGGGCGCAGGGCATCCGCCACGATCAACAGCACATTCGGCCCGGGCGCCGGAGGAGCAATTTTTAGCACCAGCGCGCCGGCCAGTAAGAGTCCGCTCAACCCGGCCGCCCCCAAAGCCGTCCTCGTGATCAGGCGGGCTGGAATCGACCTTGACCTTATCCGCCATCGGATCGCGGCCGTGAGGACCAGCAGCATGACCACAACCGCAGCGTTCTTTACGCTCAAAACCGCCCCTGCGTCTTTTTTGATGAACCACGCCGTTATGCCCATCCAAAGACCATAGGCCAGCATGACGACGAGCAAGCCCTGACAAAGGAAAAATCGGAATTTGTGTGGATTCTCGATGTGAACCCTCAGACGCGGACGGGAATTTTTTTCCCACAGATGGAAAACCAATCCGAAAAATATTGCAGCCGCCCCGGCGACCGCCAATCCCCAAAGTTCGGCGGATACAAGAGATCGGGCCAGCTCCAGAAAGGCGAGCCGGAACATCCCCTGACGGATATAGCCCTGTCGGGCGATGGCGACCGCTGCCTGCCCGCTGCCGTAGACAAAACCGGCCGCCATTCCCCAGGCAAAGATGAGTCGGGATTTGTTACGCGGCATGGATTTCTTTCAGCTGAACAACAATTTCTTTCGGGCATAAAAGTTCCAGAAAAAAACAAAAACAGTGGATATCAATTTAGAGATCAGATAGTGCAGGCCGGCCAGGTCTGTAAAGAACCAGATGCAGGCTTCATTGAAGCCCAATCCGATCATGCCGATGACGGCAAATACAAAAAATTCCAGCCTCTGGTCCTCCAACGATCGGGTATGGAAAACCCAAACAATGCTGAGGATATAGTTGGTGATAAGACCCAGGATGAATGCCGCCGCCGCCGAAACCAGGTAATGGATACCCAACAGTTCGGTCATCACGACCAGGGAGCCGAAGTCCACCGTGTAGGCGCATCCCCCCACAAAGCCGTAGCGGATCAGCTGGATGAGAGTGCGGTCACTTTTTTCGACCAGATAGGCTTTAAGCGGCATGGGTCTCCTCTTTGATCTCATGATATTCTTCATCGATGTTGATATCCCAGACCGAGAGGTTTTCGCCCAGAACATTGCGCACGGCAAACAAGGCGCTCAACATGGAGTGATCCTGGTTGTTATAGCGGTGCAGCCCGTTACGGCCCATGGTCTGAAGGTTTTTTAGGGTGGCGAGATAGTCGCGGATGATCTGGACTCGATCTTGATAGCCCCCGTCGTAAATCGGATAGGTCTTAGGGGAACGAATCACAATACCGTCGAGCACCTGATCTCGGGCGGCGAATTTCAGACGCTCCACCTCCTCGGCGGCCATGGCGATTAGATCTCGATCATCCCGGCTCCATATTTCGTCCGTTGCGAAACAGAAATACTCCAGTCCCAAAGAGGTTGTGGAAGGATCGGGCACCATGTCCGGGCTCCAATTCTTGAAGTTCTGGATGCGGCCGACCTTGACGTCGGGTGAGTGGATATAGATCCAATTGTCCGGGAGGATATCGGATTTGGAGATGATCAATCCGACGGTGAAAAAATCTCGGTATTTGAGTCCCGCGGCCGCATCTCGGACGTCTTGCGGAGGGGGCGGATCAAGCATGTTCACCAACTCCTGTAGAGGGAGTGTGGAGAGAAAATATTCACCCGTAAAGGCCGCGAGGTTCCCGTTTCGATCCGCCTCCGCCGAAACGATGCGATCCCCCTCTCGCCGGATCTTCATGACCCGGGAATTGAGATGCACGCTTCCGCCCATGGCCTGGGTCAGGTCCTTGGCTCGGACCCACATCTGCCCCGGTCCCCGCCGCGGGTATTGGAATTGATCGATTAAGGTCGTGACCTGATTGCGCTTGAGGAATCCCAGAGAGTTCAAGATGGCCTTTCCCAAGGACAGACCTTTGATCCTTTGTGCCGCCCAATCGGCGCGGATCTCGCTGCAAGGGGTTCCCCAGACTTTTTCGGTGTAGGTCTTGAAAAAGATTTGAAAGAGTTTTTTCCCGAATTTGTTGGACACCCACTGTTCGAAGTTTTCCACTTCCTGATAGGGCCGCACCTGGGCCTTGAGATAGCTCAACACCACGTTCAGGGAGGTGAGGAATCCCAGGTTGAACAGCGCGTTGAGCGGTTTTAAGGGATAGAAGTAGAATCTGTTGTTGTAGTAGATGCGGGACAGCCGCGGCCGGGTGAGGAATTCATCTCCCAGGATCTCGTCCCACACCCGCTGCACCTCGGCATATTTGGTGAAGAAGCGGTGCCCGCCGATGTCGAACAGATAGCCCTTGTAATCCACGGTCTTGGAAATCCCCCCCACATCCGAGTCCTTTTCCAGGACCACCGGATGCAGATTATGTTTGCCGGCCTCATATGCAGCGGTCAGGCCGGCCGGCCCGGCGCCCAAGATCACGATACTCATGGCTTTTTTCCTGACTAAAATCCCTTTTCCGGAATCACACGGTAGACGTGTTCTTCATCTTCAAATGTAAATACAGCGATTCGCTGTTGTAACCTTTTGAGGTCTTCGATATGACCGGTGCGGCTGTAGCAGCCTGCCAAAAAATTGAGGAATCGGAGTCGCTTTAAGGGCTGTAATTCGAGCTGCAGTGCGGCCTCGGCGTAATACTGCGCAGTCAAAAAACTCTGTCGATTATAGGCCTCGCGCCCTTTTTCAATCAGAAACTCGGCATCCACGTCCCAGACACGATGGCCGGCGTAGAGCGAGCGCAAGAAGCCGGCGTATTCCGGCGAGTAAAGCATGAAGAAGCGCAGGGGATCATCGACCAGCTCGAATCTTTTATGGGCGGAGATCCCGGGGGGGAAGGGAGCTGCGGCGCTGATTTCCCCATCGATGAGTCTCAAGGGCAGGAGCATGCCGCGGTCGATCAGCCCCATGTACAGGAATATCTTCCTATCCGGGTAGCAGTCGAAAAGCTCCCGATTGGCTGGTCCCACGTCCTGCGCATATATGATCGGGCCATCCAGATCCGGAGAATTCCGGACGAATCCGGCGCTCCACCAGCCGTTGGGAAAGCTGTCGAGAGGATGATAGAGAAACTTGAATATGATGAGTGAACCGTCGGGCACGCGGGCGGCGACGGTTTCGTGCAAATCCGGATTGACGCCGGCGAAATAATGGTCGAAACGGTCGTAAAACCATTCGGTCCGGGGGGGATTGATCCAGGCCGGGAGGCGCACCAAAAAGGCGTAGGCGGTCAAGGAAAGCATGATCACTGCCAGGAGGGAGTGGCTCCAAAGCGGGCGGCTCGAAAACAGGCGCTCATCCATGAATTTTTTTAACTCCTGGATGCCTCCCGCACTCAACAGGACCAGCAGCGGAATGGTATCGAAGAACATCCGAGCGCCGATAAAAACAAAAGTTCCCCAATACATGAACAATCCGGCCGTAAGGCATACGAAACTCGAAAAAAGCAGCAGGTCCTTGAATACGGCCCGCCGGTCTCTCCGCCGGATGAACAGCAGCAGAAGCAGCAGAGCCCAAAATGACGTGATCGGCCATCCGAACATGTAAAGGCTCAGTTCCTTCAGATTCTCCGATATGTTGAGCGCCCCGGTCAGCGGTGAGTGTTCGTAGTCGACATATCCGCTGCGTCCGAATCCGAGCCCGTGTTCCTCACCATGGCTCACGGTGTATCCCATGGTTAGGGGATGGCCGTTGGTCAGCGTGTTATAGGCCAGCAGGAGAACCACTGCGGCTGCGCCGACGCAGCCGAGTCCCAGCATATTTTTGGTCCGCAGCTTGGGAGCCTTGATCCACCGGATCGAAAGATAAAGGACAAAAGGAAAGGACAGGAGCACCGCGTTGTAGGGACGGATGAGAATCATCATACCGAAGCCCGCACCGGCCAGCATCCCGTTCTTGAGCGATGGGTGGCGCACGGACCGAAACAGGAAGAGCAGAAAGACCGCCATGAACAGCATGCTGCTGGTGTGCGACATCATGGTCGACGACATGAGCAGAAGCCAGATGGAAGCCGCTCCCAAGAGCGCCGCCCATAAGCCTATGGTCCGGCCGTAGACCTCCCGGCCCAGTTGATACAACAGGACGATGGATAACCCGGCCAATAATGGATTGAGCAGCCAGGGAGCGCCGACAAAAAGGCCCACCAAGAGCATCAATGGATAACCCGGAGGGTATTGGCTGTACCATCTCCCATTGTTGACCATGTGGGAGAAATCGAAGGAATGCGGGCAGGCCGGCGAGGAGGCGTATAGCCGGCCGCTTTGGAACAGCCGGGCCTGAAACTGATACACCATTTCATCGTGAATTCTCGGGGTGTGGTCCAGTGCAAAATAGGAAAAGCCGGCGGTGGCCGCAAATACCAATCCGGCGCACAAGATCACCAGGTGTGGCATTTTTTCGGCTCGGGCCATCGTGTTTGTCTTTGTTTCCAAAATAGGCTACAGGCGCCGATATAATGACAGAGACTCCTCTCAAGTTCAATCGCCTCTCATGATGAATCGGGCGGTGATTTTCGGCCCGACGCCTCCTCGCCAACGGTGAGGCGGGATGACGATCAGGGGATGTGTATGATCTTGTGCATTTGAAGCGCGAGACGAACATCTGGCTTACCGGTTTTTAAGACCTCATGCAGCAGCTGTAAGCCTTTTTGGAGGGACCATTTTTGGTTGGATTGCGGCTGCAGGACCAAGGGTGTCTCGGGCGAGAAGGCCTCGGTGAGGCGAATCACCCGCTCCGCGGTGAGGTCTTTGGAGATCACCAGTTTCAATTCCGAAGCTAGGCTCGGCCATCCGGGATGGATTCGATAAGCCGGCGGTTTGGGAGAAACGGTGTGCCAGTCCGCATGCGAGACCGGAGGCTGCGTGGCATTGGTTTCGATCTGGATCATGAAGCCGGCTTCCTTCAGTCCGATCAGCAATACGCCGACATCCTGGAGCAGAGGCTCACCTCCCGTAAGGCAGATCCAGGGAGTCGGCATATCGGCATGAAGAAGCTTCACCTGTTCGATGATCTGGCAGGCGGATTTCCCCTTTCCCTCTTCCCAGGCATCCCGGGTGTCGCAGAATTCACAGCGGAGATTGCAGCCCGACAAGCGTATGAAAATGGTGGGCGCACCCTGGCGCAGGCCCTCACCCTGGAGGGACGAAAAGATCTCATGGATCTTCAGAATAGGTGGCTGAGGCATCTTCCGACTCCCATACGGTGACACTCTCGACCGGAAAGCGGGGCTTGAGTTCACTGAAGAACCGGCGTGCGAGGTTCTCTGCTGAGGGATTGAACGAATAGACTTCATTAAGCAGAGTATGATCCGGTAGAATCTCGGCCAAGGCCGCTTTGATGGCGGTGAAATCGATCCCGATGCCGGTCTTGTCCAGTTCGGCAGCCCTGATCCGGACTTCCACCATAAACGTATGCCCATGAACCCGCTCACACTTGCCCTGGTATTCCTTGAGAAAGTGCGCCGCCTGGAACCTATCCCGTACGGTGAGGATCCAACTCATAACCGGCCCTCCTTCTTCAATCTCACAATCAGGTGATCCTCTGTGCCCGCCTCCTGCCATGCCCGTTGGCGCAGGAGACAGGAGGAGCACTTCATGCAGGGAATCTCGGCGCCGGCGTAGCAGGAGATGGAATAGGAGAAGTCCGCTCCCAGATCGAGCCCCAATCGGATGATTTCGGATTTTTTTTTCTGTATAAAGGGGACGTGTATGGCAAAGTGTTTCCCCTGTGCAGCGGCCTCGGTCCCGGCATTGAAGGCGTTTTCCATGGCCCTGACAAACGCCGAACGGGTGTCGGGGTAATGGGGCGAGTCGACGATGTTGAAGCCGCACACGATGTTCCGGGCTTCGATCACCTCCGCCCAGGCGGCCGCCAGGGAAAGGAAAATGCCGTTCCGGAACGGCACATAGGTGGGCGGGGAGCCGCCTCCGATCTCCTCGACTCTTCGGAAGGTTGGGAGCGACACGTCCGTGTCCGTCAGAGCGGAGCCCCCGATCTGAGAGAGATCCACGACAAGGATTTTCTGCTGGACTCCGAGCCTGCGCGCCAGTTCAGCGGCCAGTTGGATCTCGACCTCATGACGCTGTCCATAGGCAAAGGTCACAGCGCTCGTCGGAGAAAATCGCTCCCGGGCCCAATAGAGCGCCGTCGTCGAATCGATTCCGCCGGAAAATAGCACCAATGCCTGGTTCATAGGACACCCTCTTCGATCATAGATCAGCCCCTCCCGGATTGCAAGGGACCGGACGGAAGGAAGCTGCATTCCGTATCCAGGCTGGATGCATGACGCGCTCGGAATCGCAGATGCCCGCTGGCTAGCAAGCCGCTTGCCTTACACAGGCATTTTTGCCATACTATAGCTTCTTTCCCAAAAAAAACAGGTGCGAAACGGCATTGAGCGAAAAAGACCCTGTTCCCGTTGAAGGCGCAACCCAGAAGCCTCCGGATCCTGAGGGGAAGGCCTATGCGCTGCTCACCGCGGCCCGGAATCAGCGCGAGGTGACGGTCCGCGATGACCTGTTCGATTTCGCCCTGCTGCTCGACGCCGTCCGGCTGGCCCGCTCCAAGGACCGATGCTTTCGCCTGATTGATACCGGCAGATTGGAACGTTTTGAACTGGAGTGGCTGCTGGAGGCGGGAGCGCATTTCTACACCTCTGATGATTACCGGACGGATATCACGGAGCTGGAAGGCCTCCTGGCCGCTGCAAGCCGGGCCCGTACCCTGGTGGCATGGCTCGGGCTCGGGCCGTTCGATGCGGAATCTTCCTCAGGATCTCTCGTCCCAGAGGATCTATATCGGCTGGGCGGGGAGGGCGCCCATATCCATCTCTCCAACCGTGAACGGCAGAGGCAGCCCGAGATGCTCATGCGTTTGGCGGAAGAATGTGCCGACGCAGGGAGTCGGTTGGTCTATTACCATCACGGCCAGCTCCCCCCGGAATTCGAAGAACTGGCCCGCCGCCGGTTCTGGATCCACCTCGCTGAGTCAAGTTTGCCCGAAGAGGAAGACCGAAAACGGTTCTTGGATATCCTGAGATCCCCCCGGACGAGAACCCGGTTCGTCCTTTTTTCCGAAGCCGCACATGAGGCGCTCTGGCTCAGGGATATCATGCAGGCCGGGGCCTTCCTTCTTTTTCAGAACCTACAATTCGATTATCGGTCGCCTTACGCGCCGCTGAAAAGGCAGGCCGCCCGGCGACGGCTTCCCCCTCGCGCTTATTACTTATATCCCCAATTCATGCTCTGACAGCCTTGGCCCGTACGGACTCGATTCCTTTTTTTCCTTGCAAAAAATAGGCCATTCGGTATAATAGCCTATTCCTTATTTTGGCGTACGGAACGCCGACCGAGCGTGCTGCCTCAGGGAAATCGACAATGACCAAGAATCGACCTAACGACCCGACTATCGAGCCCTCGGAAATTCTGGAAAAAATCAAGGCAGCGGAAGCCGAAGCCGGGCGAATCGTTCAGGAAGCGAGGGAACGGGAAGCCGCGCGGATTCAGCAGAAAGCCCGGGATGAGTCCCGTGCGCTGCGCGATAAGCTCCTGTCGGAGGCCGAGGACAGGGCCAAGCGGAATCAGGCGGACCGCTTGCGTCAGGCGGAAAAAGAGGCGCAGATAATCCGAGGGGAGACCGAGAAACTGGCTGAGGGCCTGCGAGGTCGGGTCGCGCCGCTTATCTCGGATGCCGTCGTCTCCACCAAATCGAAAATCACCCGAGTCCTGAGAGACAAATCGTTCTGATCCATGTCCGTCTCGAAAGTCAAGCGAATCCAGCTCCTCGCCCATATCGCATCCAGCGATGAGCTGCTGGCCGTGTTGCAGGAAGAGGGGCTCATACATATTGAAGAGATCGATATCGAGGAGTCTGGACTCGAGGCGCTCCCATCGGAAGCTTCCGAGCTGGATCACTGGCTGTATAAATTGAACCAGGCGATCGGGATTCTGTCTCAGTGGCAGGAGAAAGGCCTGGGAGAGAAACTATCCGGCCGTAAGCCGGAGATCCAGGTTAAGGCCAGACGATCGGCCCTTGAGTTCGATTATCGCCGGGCGATAGCCGAGGTCGATGACCTGGATGCGGAACTCGGCCGGCTTCAAGGCCGGTTGAGGTTCCTGGAGAAAGAGAGGGATGCCCTCCTGCCGTTGCAAAGCCTGAGCCTGCCCATCCGTTCGATCTCATCCACGGCGGCGACGGATGTCTTGATCGGAGCGATCCCCGGCCCGCGCTGGGAAGATCTTTGGACTTGGGCGGAATCGGAGCCTGTGAGTGTACATGTCATCCGGCGCGACAAGCGGGTGGTGCATGTTTTGCTGGCGCTTTGGTCTCGAGAGCGTGAGCGGCTGGATGCGGCGCTGAAAGAATTCAGCTTCAACCCCCAGCATTTCAGCGAAACGGTCCTTAAACGAGCCGATGAGCATGACCGGGTTGCGGATGTGCTCGCAAGAATGGTGCAGGATGAGCAGGATACAAATCGCAGACTGGATGAGTTGGGGCAGCAAGGCCGGAGGCTGGCGGCGCATTTGGATGATTTGAAAAAGGCTTATGACGTGCTTTTCAACGAACGAGAAAAGCTCGAATCGAGCAAACTTTTGGGCCGCACGCACCGAGTCGTTTTTATGGAGGGCTGGATCAAGGATGAAGATGTCAACCGGCTCAAAAACCGACTGGCTCGTTTTGCCGATGAGGTAGAATATTATTTGCGCGATCCCGGCCCGGATGAGGAATTTCCCATCGCCCTGGATAACCGGCGGGTGTGGCGTCCCTTTGAGCTGATTACCAGGCTCTACGGACTCCCCAAGGGAGGAACGCTGGACCCCACCGTTCCCCTGGCCCCCTTCTTCTTCGTGTTCGTCGGGTTGACCGTGAGTGAGGCCGGCTATGGCTTTCTGGTCGCACTCCTCAGCCTGCTGTTCCTGAGACTGGCCAAACCCAAAGGAAGACTACGGCAGTTCCTGGTCCTCCTGGCGATCCTCGGGGCGGCCAACGTGATCATCGGAACCCTGGTAGGTGGGTGGTTCGGTTTTCCCGTCCGGCGGCTGCTGCTCCTTGATCCTCTGGCGGATCCGGTCCGTTTTTTGGTTTTGGCTCTGGCGCTGGGATTCGTGCAGGTATGGTTCGGGACCTTTCTGGACATGGTGTCTAAATTCAGACGCCGTGAATTCGCCCCGGGAATCGCCAAGTGCGGATGGCTGCTGCTCCTGCCCGGTCTGGTCGCCTACGGGGCGTTCAAGCAGCCGCTGGGAGGCGCCGTCGCTTTGGCCGGGGCCGCGGGTGTCATCGGCTTCACGTCTTCCAGCCGTAATCCCCTCGCCCGCTTTTTCGGCGGACTCTACGGACTCTACGGGATCTCGGGATATCTCTCCGACATTCTCTCCTATTCACGCCTTCTGGCGCTCGGGCTGGCTACCAGTGTCATCGCCATGGTCGTCAACACCCTCTGCCGGACCGCATGGGGGATTCCTTGGGTGGGCTGGCTGTTTGCCGCCTTGATCTTTGTGGGTGGACACCTGTTCAATTTGGGTATCAGTTTTTTGGGCGGTTTCGTTCACTCCATGCGCCTTCAGTTCGTGGAGTTCTTCAGTAAATTTTTCCAATCCGGAGGCAAGCCGTTTAAACCCTTTGCCCTGGAGAGCAAATACATCGATTTCGTAAGCTAAAATCTATGCCGATGATCCTGATAAATTCGAAAAAAGAGCCGATGAAAGGACAGACAGTCACGGTGTCGTCGATCCTCCATTCCGGAGTGCCCTTGGGAATTGACGGGGCGGCGGGGCCGTGAAAATGCCCGGCTTTTTATGAGAAGTACAGGATTGAGGAGGAAGAGATGGAGTTAGGTCTGACACTGGCGATCGTGGGAGGAGCCCTGGCCGTCGTCCTGGGCGGCATCGGGTCGGCCATCGGAGTGGGCCTGGCGGGACAGGCCTCGAGTGGTGTCATGAGTGAAGACCCGGAAAAATTCGGCAGTCTGCTGCTATTGGTCGCGCTGCCCGGCACACAAGGTATCTACGGGTTTTTGAGCGCGTTTCTGGTCATCCTTAAGCTGGGCTTGGTGGGGGAGATCGCATCCCTGACCACCATGCAGGGGTGGCAGATCCTGGTCTCCTGTCTGCCCGTGGCCTTCACCGGGCTGGTATCCGGCATCCACCAAGGTAAGGTCTGCGCGTCGGGAGTTTATATGGTGGCCAAACAACCCAAGGATTTGATGAAGCCGGTCATTATGGCGGCGCTGGTGGAAACCTACGCGGTGCTGGGGCTGCTGATCACCATTCTCCTGCAGAACGGGATCCAATTGTAATGTCCGAGGAGGATAGACGACCCTTATGAGCCTAGAAAGCATTCTGGATAGGATCCGGCGTGAAGCCCAAGACGAACGGGATCGGATTTTGAACGAGAGCCGGGAGAAAGCTGAGAAGATCAAAGCAGAGGCCGAACAAGAGGCGCGGAGACAGGCGGAAATTCTGCTCGAGCAGGCCGGAAGAGAGGACGAGCTGGAGGCCCATCGCTTAGTTACCAAGGCCCGGCTGGAGCAAAAGCTGCACATCCTGGAGTTGAAAAAACAGTTGGTAGAAGATGTGATGGAGAAGGCCTTCGCCCAACTTCCTCGCGAGATCCTTTCTCTTAAGCGGCAGATAGTCCTCAAAGATGGCGCCCTGGAAGAGAGCCTGGATGCCGCTCGGCTCAAACAGGAGCTTCGTCCCCATCTCGAAAACTATGTCGCCGACCTGTTGAAGCTATGAGCCCATCGTCTCGCCTCGATTATGCCTATGCCGTGGGGCGCGTGCACGCCATGGAAATCCATCTGATCAGCAAAGACGCTCTGGAAGCGGCGGTGGAGGAACAGGAGATGTCGTCTTCCATGAAGGTGATCGTCGATGCGGGAGATTTTCGCGAAGAGCGGATTGAGTTTAGAAACGCCCGCGAACTGGATGATTATTTGGAAGAGGAGCGCCGGGCTTTTTTGGCGGATGTGATCAAGCTTTTTCGGGAGGAATTTTTCCGCCGACTCATTGATCGCAAGGATCGCACCCGGGAGTTGTGGTCCCTGGTCCAGGAATCGGAATATGTTTTTGTGCGGGACTATGTGCGGCACCTGCTGGACCTCAAGAATCTTAAAGTGTTCCTGAGGGCCCGCTATCTGGAGCTTACACGGGACCGGGTCGCTCCACTCTTTTTAGCGGGGGGATTTTTGGAGAAGGGCAAGCTGGCGGAGAATTTTTCTCTGCCCCTCTCCGAGGTGAGCGAGGTCCTGCATGCCACTCCTTACAGGAGGATTTGGGATCAGGCTGTCGACTCACTGACCGAGGAGGACACCTTCGCGGATCTGGAAAGGGGCTGTGAGGATTTTCTGATGGCGTATCTCCGCCGGGCCCGCCGGATCGTATTCGGACCGGAACCGGTTTTTGCCTTCATTCTGGCCAAGCTGAAAGAACTGGAACAGGTGAGGTTCATCGGGATGGGAAAGCTTCTGCAGATCCCGGCTCAAATCCTACGCCGAAGGATATTCGAAACCTATGTTTGATAAGATCGCCGTAATCGGAGACGCAGACCTGGTGTTCCCGCTGAGAGCCTTGGGATTTCGGGTGTTTACACCCTTGGACGAGGAGGAAGCCCGAGAGATCCTGATGAGCCTGGAGAGGGAGCAGGTCGCCCTGTGTTTCCTTCATGAACGCTATTTTGAAACGCTGGCCAAAGAGCGCCAGCTGTTGGAAAGGAAATTCTGTCCGGTCATCGCCGGCTTTTCCGATTTCCGACAGGTGACCGATTATCTTGAGCAGAGGCTCAGAGAGATGGCCGTAAAGGCGACCGGATCCGATGCTTTGGTCAAAGGAAGGAATGGATGATGAAACAGGGTGAGATCATTCGTGTGGCGGGTCCCCTGGTGGTGGCTTCGGGATGCTTGGGGGCCAAAATGTACGACATGGTGAGGATCGGCGAATTGGGCCTGATCGGTGAGATCATCGAGCTTAAAGAAGACAAGGCATACATCCAGGTTTACGAAGACACCACCGGCATCGGACCCGGCGAATCGGTCACTCTAACCGGCCAGCCGTTGAGTGTTGAGCTGGGGCCGGGATTGATCAGGGCCATTTTCGATGGTATCCAGCGCCCGCTGGATGTGATCCGGGAACAGAAGGGAGATTTCATCACCCGCGGCGTGGATGTCCCGGCTCTCAGCCGAGAGAGATCGTGGACGTTTACCCCGGTAGCGAAATCCGGTCAGGAGGTGATGGGGGGAGACTTCCTGGGCGAGGTGGATGAGACCCCTCTCATCAAGCACAGGATAATGGTGCCCCCCGGGCTTAAAGGCAAGATCGCGTCTATCGAGTCGGGGGAATTTCGAGTGGAGGATGCCATCGCCCGGATCGAAGACGGCGGCGAGATTTTTGCGGTTAAAATGTATCAGACCTGGTCCATCCGCCGGAACCGAAGCGTGTCAGAACGGATGATGCCCGAAATTCCCTTGGTGACCGGACAGAGGGTTCTGGATACATTGTTTCCCCTGGCCAAGGGCGGCACGGCATGTGTTCCGGGACCGTTCGGCAGTGGCAAGACCGTGGTCCAGCACCAACTGGCGCGGTGGTCGGACGCCCAGATCATCGTGTTCGTGGCCTGCGGGGAACGGGGTAACGAGGTGGCGGACCTGCTGCTCAGCTTCCCGGATCTCAAGGACCCGCACACCGGCCGTCCCCTCATGGAGAGAACCATCATCATCGCCAATACGTCCAACATGCCGGTGGCCGCCCGCGAAGCTTCCATCTACACCGGCATGACCATCGCCGAGTACTTCCGGGATATGGGATATTCCGTGGCTTTGATGGCCGATTCGTCCAGCCGTTGGGCCGAGGCGCTGCGGGAAATATCGGGACGGATGGAGGAAATGCCGGGTGAGGAGGGCTATCCCGCCTACCTGGCGAGCCGTATCGCCGCGTTCTACGAGAGGGCCGGCAAGGTGGAGTGTCTCGGAACGGACCGGCGCATCGGGGCTCTGAGTGTGATCGGCGCGGTATCGCCTCCCGGGGGAGACCTCTCCGATCCGGTGGTCCAATCCACCCTTAAAGTGGTCAAGGTCTTCTGGGCCTTGGATGACCGCTTGGCCAATGCTCGGCATTTTCCTGCCATAAACTGGTTGAACAGCTATTCGTTGTATGTCGAGAACGTGAAGCATTTCTGGAAGGCCGAGGTGGCGGAGGATTTCGTCGACCTGCGCCAGGATGCCATGCGTCTGCTGGAGGAAGAGGCCCAGCTCCAGGAGATCGCCCGGCTGGTGGGCGTCGAGTCCCTGTCTGCGCATGACCGCCTGGTGCTGGAATCGGCCCGCTCCATACGAGAAGACTTCCTTCACCAGAACGCCTTTCATCCCCAGGACACCTACACCTCGCTGCGCAAACAGTACCTCATGCTGCGCGGCATCATCCACTTCCATCGTTCGGGCTTGAGAGCCATGGAAGAGGGGGTGGAGCTGGAGAACATCCTGAAGCTGGACGTCCGCGAGCAGATCTCCAAGCTGAAGTTCTTCGCCGAGGATGATGTCGACACACTGGATGTGTACATCGCCATAGACAAATCCTTCCAACAACTGCTCAAGAGTCAAGCGTGAGGACCTCATGTATAAAGAATATCTGACGGTATCGAACATCACCGGCCCCTTGGTTTTCGTGGAAAAGATCACCGACGTCAAGTACGGCGAGCTGGTGGAGATCGAGTCTGCCGACGGCCAGCTGCGCAGGGGTTCGGTGCTGGACATCTCCACCGAACGGGCCGTTGTGCAGGTGTTCGAAGGAACCACCGGCCTGGATGTGGACAAGTCCCGGGTCCGCTTCCTGGGACGCTCGCAGATGTTGGGGGTGTCCGAGGAGATCGTAGGCCGCATCTTCGACGGCTCGGGAAATCCCAAAGACAAGGGCCCCCAGATCATCCCCAAAAAGCGGCTCGACATCAATGGAAGCCCCATCAATCCCCAGGCCCGGGACTATCCTTCCGAGTTCATCCAAACCGGGATCTCCTCCATCGACGGAATGAATCCCCTGGTTCGGGGCCAGAAGCTGCCCCTTTTTTCCGGGAGCGGGCTTCCCCATCCCCGCATTGCCGCCCAGATCGCCCGTCAGGCAACGGTGCTGGGCAAACAGGAGAAATTCGCCGTGGTCTTCGGCGCTATGGGGATCACGTTTGAGGAGGCCAACTTTTTTATCGAGGATTTCCGCAACACCGGAGCCCTGGAACGGGCCGTACTGTTCCTCAACCTGGCCAATGAGCCCCCTATCGAGCGTCTCGCCACGCCGCGGCTTTCCCTGACCTGCGCCGAGTATCTGGCCTTCGAGCTGGACATGCACGTGCTGGTCATCCTGGTGGATTACACCTTCTATGCCGAAGCCCTGCGGGAGATATCGGCAGCCCGCAAGGAGGTGCCCGGACGCCGCGGCTATCCCGGATATCTGTACACCGACCTGGCTTCCATGTACGAAAGGGCCGGCCGAATCAAAGGGAAGACGGGCTCCATCACCTCCATCCCCATCCTGACCATGCCTGAGGACGACAAGACTCATCCCATCGCCGACCTCACCGGATACATCACCGAGGGACAGATCATGCTCAGTCGCGAACTGCACCGCAAGGGAATCTACCCTCCGATCGATGTGTTGCCCTCGCTCTCCCGTCTCAAGGATAAAGGCATCGGTGAAGGCAAGACGAGAGAAGACCATGCCGATGTTCTCAACCAGCTGTTCGCCTGCTACGCGCGCGGGAAGGAGGCACGGGAATTGGCCTTGATTCTGGGCGAGGCGGCCCTGTCCGAGGTGGACAAGCAATTCCTGGCATTCGCGGATCGGTATGAAGAAGAGTTCGTCCAACAGAGCGAGTTCGAGGCGCGTTCCATCATCGACACCCTCGACCTGGGATGGGAGCTCATGCGAATGCTTCCCAAAGGCGAACTCAAACGTATCCGTCCCGAGTTCATGGAAAAATATTACACCCGCGAAAAATGAGACTGAACGTCAATCCCAACCGCATGGAGCTGCTTCGGCTGCGCAAACGACTGGTCCTGGCAGAGCGGGGCCATAAGCTGCTCAAGGATAAGCTGGAAGAGATCATGCGCCGTTTTCTCGACATCATGCGCGATCTCTCCGAGCGGCAGAAGGGTGTGGGGGCCAGGCTCAACAGGATGTTTCTCGCTTTTGCCGTGGCCCGTTGCCGTCATTCCTGGGGAGAGTTGGCGGATCTGATCCCCGAGGGCAGGCTCAGGCTCGAGGTGCAACAGCAGAAAGTTTTCAACATCACCATCCCCGAGTTCGCCATCGATGCGCTGGAGATGTCGGATTATGACCTCATGCACACCGACAGCGAAATCGATGTGGGGCTGAAGACCATGCAGGAGCTGCTGCCGGATCTCATGGAGATCGCCCGCCTGTGGAAAGCGGTGGAGCTTTTGGCGCGGGAGATCGAGGTCACCCGCCGCCGGGTCAATGCGCTGGAGCACATCCTCATCCCCAACATCAAAGAGACCATAAAGTACATCGCCGGCCGGCTGGAGGAGATGGAACGGTCTTACCAGGTCCAGCTCATGCGAGTCAAAGAAATCGTGGAGGGACACTAGGGGACATCCCCCAAGGTGCCACCCTACCTGTCACCTAAATCACGAGCGATCGCTGCGACCATTGTTCCATGACGCGTCACTTGAATTTCGAATGGATTTTCTATATTCTTTTTTAAGAGTCTCGAGGCTCGGGAGTCGGGTTTTTTCGACGGGGAAAACGAGGTCGGCTCGAGCCGGCTGAGGGCAATCTCCCTCCGGCTTGACCGAGGAATTTTCCCTGAACCGCTTCATTTTCCGGTAGATAAGCCGGCAGCGCTTGATTTTGTCTCGAAGCTCTAGATTCGTGCCGCCGGATGCCGGCTTTTTCCGGGCAGACATGAAGCTTCTTATACACCAAATCGTTCTCACCATTTAATAGGAGGTCACTCATGGGGATGATGAAGGAGTTCAAGGATTTTGCCATGCGCGGCAATGTGATTGACATGGCCGTCGGCATCATCATTGGGGGGGCGTTCGGGAAGATCGTCTCGTCGTTTGTGGCCGATGTGATCACACCTCCCATCGGCATGCTGCTTGGCGGGGTGGATTTTTCCAGCCTCTCGTTCGTTTTAAAGGAGGCCGCCGGTGATGCCGCAGCCGTGGTCATAGGCTATGGGAAGTTTATCCAGACCGTGGTCGATTTTGTGATCATCGCCTTCGCCATTTTTCTGGTGATTAGGTGGATGAATTCTCTCAAGCGGAAGGAAGAGGAGGCACCGGCAGCCCCCCCCGCTCCCTCCAAGCAAGAGACCTTGCTGACCGAGATCCGGGATCTGCTCAAACAGCAATAATCCAGGGTCGGCTCGGAGACAGGTGCGCCTGCCGCAGGGAATCAGCAGGACCGGTTGGAGGGAACAGCCTGATGCCTTGTGGGGACGGACTCATGGGTAGCATTCTATCCGGCGGAACCTCCCCCTCCCCCTCCGCCACCGCCGCCGCCTCCGGAAAATCCTCCCCCTCGACCCGATGAATAATGAGCCGCCGAGGTGCTCGCCTGCTCTATGGTGGTCGCCATCGTAGAAATGCTCCCGATCATGGATGCGATACGGCCGGTTTGGGTGAAGAGAGCCCGGTTGTATCCCGTATACCAGACTGGAGATGCCGCCCGTTCGTCTTGGACGATCTGAGGGAGTCGCTTCAGGATCTTTTTCGCGTTTCCGAAAAGGATTCCGAACACCAAGAAGTGTTCCCACAGCTTGTATGCCTCGGGCGGGGCCTCTTGGAACTGGGAAAAATCATCGAGAAAGCGGTCCAAGGCTTTCCATAGTTCGTTTTCTCGAGCCCAGGGCCGGGTTCGGCGTTTGATTTTAGGGATGAGGATACCTCCCAAAATGATGAGTAGCGGATTAAAGGTCAAGACGGCCGGGAGGATCGTTACGGCGAGAAAGATCTTCCGTTGGCGGTTGCTTTCCGGCTCGATGAATGTGAGCGGCTTGGCCTCTTCCCGAACCTGTTTCTGCCAGCTTCGGAACCAAGCCTGGAAGGATCGCGGGTTTTTCTCAAAATATCGCTTCAATTCCTCTAATTCGAGCGCGGCTTCCTCGCTCCCTCTCGGAGGAGCGATGGTTTCGAAAATCAGGCTGAGCAGATCCCTCTCGTAGGGGCGAAGATCGGAGCGGATACCATAATCCCGCTTCAGCTTGATCCGGGTGGCGTATTCCTGTTTATGTCCCAAGAGGGTCCGTTTGACCACTAGGTAGTCCTCCATCTCGATATATCCGCGCCGGGCCAGGTCGAAAAGTGTGGCGGTAAACGAGCGGGGAGTGATGTCGCGGCCTTCCCTCCGCAAGACTTCTACCAGCGCGGGGCTCAGATCCGAAGGAAGCTCCCGATAGTATTCGGGTATATCTTCGAAGCGGTAGTCCTTTCCCACCTTCTTCCAGCTGCGGTGATACAACGGGAGCCAGAGCAGCGGGGCTGCCGCTAACCAAATGAGCCAGACCGTCAGCAATGTGCGGATCTTTAAGCGGTCTTTCTCCTGTTCGGCCCGGGCTGCTTCTGCCCTCGCTATGGTTTGTCGGACAAAGGCTGCCTCTTCCGCTTGGATGGAAGCACGGGTGTGGCGATCGGATAGGATCCCGCGGACCATCCCCGCCGGCCAGATGACCCGGATTTCAGCGAACTGACCGGCGCGTAAATTGCGGGCCTTGAAGACGACCGTCCTGCGGTCAGCGATGGTAACTTTTCCCGATAATGGGCCGTGGCCGTAGGCCAGGAGATCGTCCTGATGGGGCACATCTTCTGGCAGGATGACGAATACCTCCATCGCTTCGGTTGGGCGGTCCCATTCGCTGCCTATGACCTGCCAATACAGTTCGGAGACGTCCTGGTAGCTGAACAAACCCCGACGGATCCGGTAGTGGATGTGAAATGTGCGCCGCTCATCGCGGGCGGAGTAATACCATTTGGCCTCGAATCGTCGGCGGTCCGATGTGACCTCTGTTCTCAGGGGACTGCCTTGCTCGTCCAGGACCTTAAATTCTTCCAGCTCCACTGCATAATTGGCGCCCTGCCGGTTCACACGCAGTGGGATGTTGAGTGACGCCCAAGAAAAGGAGCCCTCGAAGGCGTAAGTCCGATATTCATCTATGATAAAGGAACCATCCGTTAGAATATGGACCTCGATCCTGACCTTGGGAAAATAAAAGTCTTTGGCACTCATGGAAGGGGGATGACCCATGCAGAAAGCGATGAACAATAGGACGAAGCCGACATGGAAAAAAAGCTTGATTTTCATGCTTCTCTCACCTCCGCCGAAACAGTTTTTCAGCGACGCAGCCGGAAATTCCGTGTGATAACCCGGACTATGAACATATCACAGTCCGGACCGGTTTGTAAGCGCCCCTCGAGCCCCAAAATCGCCGCTAAGATTGCTTAATCAAGCGCATTGCGTTTGAATCCCACAGACTCATGCAGACATCACCACGCACGGGGGTGTTGAGCGCGACCCTTGAGTGCCCGTTCGCCGGTGGAAGGGCGTGCCGACCCGCCCTTCATAGTCAATAGAAGCGGTCATCTCATTCCGAGCCTCATGGTTTCAAGGAATGAGACGACCTTCGGTAGGGATTTTGGGTTCTGGTGTAGTGATATGCTTCCCCCCGGCTGGCGCCCAGAAGGATGTCCCTAGTTAGACAGGGTGGTACCTTGGGGGATGTCCCTCAGTAGATGATATAAGGCCGGCGTTGCCGGCGGAATAACTCCTCGTCCTTTCGCATAGCGTCCATGAGTTCTTCCCAAGCCATCTCGCCCCGCAGGTAGCGCGCCAGGTCCCCCGTGCCGTACATCAGAGTCAGGGTCTCGGAATCCCGGAAGATCCGCTGCGGATACATCTGCTTGAGCACATCGATGATGTGCAGGGTGAAATGAACCGAAGAAAAGCTGGCCGGTTCTTTCAGCCGGATTTTCAATCCTCGGCACAGCTGATCCCGATAGGGAGGCTCCAGAGACTTTCCGGGGATGGCACGCGGGGTATAACTGACGCGCACTAACCCTATGACTTCAGCCATGCGGGCCGGCAGCCTGGAAAGCACAGCTTCAGGATCCATCCACGGAGCTCCGAAACGTAGAAACGGATCGTCGGTGCCCAGGCCTTGGTTGAGCTTTATCCCCCCTAATAGCCCGGTCCCGGGATAGGCCACCGCCGAATGCGGATGAGGGATGTTGGGCGAAGGGGGAATCCAGCGCAGGCCGGTGTCCTCCCAGCTTTGAGAGCGCGTCCATCCCTCCATGGGGATGATGTGCAGGTCGATATCCTGCGGAATCCAGCCCTCTCCCTTCATCATGGCCGCTAGCTCTCCGCAGGTGAGGCCGTACCGGATGGGAATCGGAAGGGCTCCGATGAAGGATTCGAACTCCGGCCGCAGGAGCGGGCCTTCCACCAGATCTCCCCCTGCCGGATTGGGACGGTCGAGCACATACGCCGAAATGTCGGACCGTGCTGCGGCTTCCAGCACGTATTTTAGGGTGGTGATGTAGGTGTAGAAGCGTGTCCCGACATCTTGAATGTCATACACCAGAGCATCGACCAGCTTCAGCTGCTCCCGTGTAGGCCGCCGGCTCTGACCATAGAGGCTGAACACACGGATCTTCCCTAGATCCGTTTCAGCCACGTCCTCCCCGGCCCGGATCCGCCCAGAGAATCCGTGCTCCGGAGCGAAGATGGCCGCCACCGTCAGCCCCTTGTCCTGCAGGGCTTTATAAAGGGGCGTGCCGTCGGAGAGGACAGCGGTGTGATTTATGACCAGTCCCAATCGTCTGCCCCAGATTTCCCGGGGAGGACGGGTTATGAATATGTCATTTCCCAGCCGCACCTTGACTGAAGACGTAGGGAGTGTCGGCTTCGTCTTCACCGCCGAGCATTCGACGTTGATATGCCAGACCAGCAGAACCGTACCGGCGGCGTATAGAAAGAGCCGGGCCTGACGGGGCAAGGGAGGTCCGCTCATGTATTCCTCTCCGTGGTTTGATCTCCCCATTCGGGTGTGATCATCCGTACTGGTGCTTGTCGTCGATGATGTCGTTCTTCTGCCAATCGCTGATCCAGTCGCTCACCTGGAATATCTTCATCTTACCCTCTGAGGTTGAACAGATGACCTGGATCAAGCCGGAATTGATAATCATTTTCTTGCAGATGAAACACGGAAACGCGTTGATGGGGGAGTCCTTTCCATAGATGCTTCCGAAGATGTACATGTCTCCACCCAGGAGGCTGACCCCGGCGCGGGCCGCATTGATGATGGTGTTCTGCTCGGCATGCACGCTCCGGCACAGTTCGTAGCGATGGCCGTGTGCAATATTCAGCTTATCCCGCAGGCATTCCCCGTGCTCAAAACTGCTCTTGGTCTTGCGCGGCGCTCCCACGTATCCGGTGGATATGATTTGGTCGTCGCGGATGATGATGGCGCCGATGGAACGACGGAAGCAGGTGCTGCGGCGGGCCACTTCCTTCGCTATACCCAGATAGTATTCATGTTTTGTCACCCGACGGATGGTCATAGGAATGCCTCCAACTTGCGGTGAAAGTCTTGCAAGGTGCTGTCGTTGAGGATAATGTGATCGGCCATGCGCATGACCTGGGTCAGCTGCTGGCTGGCGGGATCGTCCGTTCTTTCTTCGTTTTCCTTGGCCTGGAATTCTTCCAAGGTCAGGGCCGACTCGTTTCGCCCTCGCCTGCGGGCCCGTTCGAAGCGGAGGCCTAAGGGCGCGTCTATGG